>JAESGF010000193.1_pt1 | contig 40679 bp, 29 predicted proteins | sample 9269621 | NCBI WGS metagenome assembly JAESGF01 (sample SAMN14515066, study PRJNA621663) | algae metagenome | isolation source: Tolypothrix carrinoi HA7290-LM1 and co-occurring heterotrophs from dry rock... | place: USA: Makauwahi cave, Kauai, Hawaii | collected 2011-01-06
CATTGCCCATTGCCCATTGCCCATTGCCCATTGCCCATTGCCCATTGCCCATTGCCCATTGCCCATTGCCCATTGCCCATTGCCCATTGCCCATTGCCCATTGCCCATTGCCCATTGCCCATTGCCCCATGCCCAATGCCCACTTTCTAGGCAGCCTTTACCTCAACCCGATTCGATGCTTGAACAACTTCATAGAGTTTATCTTCAAATTTTTGCGAACATGCAGACCAATCGAAATCAAGTATGGATGGGCGTGCCTGCCGTGTCAATTCTTCTTTGAAAGCGGGATTTTCCAGGATTGCAATTACCTTTTCGGCGAAATCTTCTGCGTTATTAGGTTCGGCTAGCAAACCGTTGACACCGGGAAATATCTGCTCTGTAGTTGAAGGTGCATAGACTGCAACAACCGGGGTTCCGGAAGCTAGAGCTTCGTTAGTGGTGGTGCAGAAGTTTTCTGTGACGGAGGGGTTGACAAATATGTCTGCTCGTGCAAACCAGCCTAACAGTTCTTTTCCGTGGGACTCACCCCAGACGGTAACACCAGATTTAAACTTTTGAGCGCGTCTTTTGACTTCCTCATCAGCCGGACCGCTACCAACGATGACTAGATGAACGTTAGGAATTTTAGCAGCAATGAGGGGAAATGCATCTAAAAGTTGAGTGACATTCTTTTCTGGGGTAATGCGTCCGACAAAAAGTAGCGTTGGGCGATCGTCGTTAGGAATCGGGTTATAAATAATGTTTTGGGGGTGAAATTTTTCGCAATCAATACCTTGATAGGGAAGATATTCACTGCGTTGAGAATTCAGGCTTTGATATTTTTTCAATTGTTCCCGCGAAGAGAAGTAATTGACATCATAAGCCTCACTCATTTGCTTAACCAAAGTGGGAAGAATTGGACGAAATAAGTTGAAAATTACGTCTCCCAAGTAATATCGGATATAAGCAATGATATCGGTATGGAAAACAGATATGATTGGTGTGCCGGTTCGCTTTGCATATTCGGTTCCAATCGGACGACCGTAACCTTGCAAGAAAAGCGAGTAACATCCTCTCATTTGCGGTGCTTCTTCAACCACTACAATGTCAGGCTGGAATTTTTCCAACAACTCAGTATCACTCCAATACCGATTGTGCATCGGTTGCGGAAGAGACTTGTATAACATCAACGGTTGTGATGGAAATGCATAAGAAGAAAATTTGGGAAAAACTCTTAATTCTTCTAACCCAGCCATCGGACGCGAGCCAACATTTTTTGGGTATTTGTCGTTAAATTCTGGATGAATAAGAAAAACTTCGTGTCCTTGCTGTAACAACCAGCGAACTCGTTGGTGTACTGCAATAGAAACTCCTGTCAGGAAGGGAGCATACAATCCTGTCAACAGCGCAATGCGAAGCGGTTGCTTTTTCATAATTCCAATAAAGAAAGGGTATTTTTTATCAGAGAGAAACACTACGATCGCTCTAATAAAAGTTGGACTTAGGATTTACGCATTGACACAGATTTCAAATTGTACAGAGTATTTGTACTCTGCTCCCCTGTAATGAGCGCTTCAGCGTTTAATTATTGAGCGCTTCAACGCTCACCCTTCGGGTTCGCCAGTCGCTCATGGGGGAGACCACGCCAGATGCTTCAAGCCGGGAGACCCGTCCAACGCACTGGCTCCCCTTGGCGTTAGCCTCTCCCTTTGGGAGAAGACCGCGCTGGCTCACTACAAACTCAATATTTCTATTTTTATCGCGCTTACTACCGTATCGGCATCAACTAAGGCAACTACCTTGTAGGAATTATTTAATTCTAAGACGGTTTGGACGATAGAACTGCATTTGAAACTGCAATTTTTGCGTACTATTGTCAAATAACTAATTTGGACGTTGGTTGCTTGTTGCTTTTGAATAGTATCGCTAGTTTGTACATTTTTGGCGTTGCTGATAACTAATTGAATTTGGTGATGTCAACATTGGGATCTAGCCCTCTGTAGAAGCAATTCATGAATTGCTTCTACGCTCATTCATACCTCAATTGGTGCAACGCCACATTTTTAATCACCTTTACGCGATTGATTTACAAAGGTGAGTTAATAGTGCGATATTCAGCGGTGTTGTGAATGCATCAGCGGAAAAATTAGGGAAAGACTGTAACAACCATAAAATCCACTGGTGTACAGCGATGTAAATCCCCAATAACAAAATAATAGCTAATCCCGTAAAAATCGCCGTGCGATGAGATTGCTTTTTCATAGAAGGAAATATTTCATCAAAATGCTGCTTTTGGTGTGGATGGATTGAGGATTTACGCAGCAAATATTTGATGAAAATCCTGATGTATCTGCGCTAACAATCACAGATACATTTAGATTTATAAATTATGCATTTACAAATCGGGTAAGTTATGATTTTATTTGAGGCGTTTTCACGTTTATTTTAAGCACTGAAGTGCTTACTACAGAGAAAGTTTATTCTCACCAGATTGATCGGAAAGTTGATAAGGGTGGTATTTTACTAAGCGGATGTTCCAAGGTCCTTTGACTTCATAAGAAACGCCGCGCCAATTGACTGTTGATGTCCGCAAAGATGATAAAAAGGCTAATCCATAAACCCACTGTGTTAGGGGAATTGCTATCAGCATTTTCATGAGGATGAAAAATGATAGTTTTGTCGTGATTTTATCTGGAAAATGAATTACTTGGTGTACGCCTTTTTCTAATCCCAGCATGAGAAAAAGTAAACCGATGGTATAGATAGCGAAGCTGCTAAAGCACAAAGATGCTGCATCCGATTCTCCGCTCAAAAACGCCACTAAACCTAACAGGATGACGAGGGTAGGTACTAAGATACTAGAAACAACATCACCAATCACCGCTGACCATAAAGGATGATAAAGTCGAGAAGAAAGTATTTGGCGTTGAAGACAACTGAGTAAGCTGGGTAAATCGCATTCTTCCCGATTCAACATCAAAGAAGGAACAAATTTAACTTGCATTTTCTGTTTTTTTAAAACTTTGCATAGCAGCTTATCTTCGTTTAATGCTTGTCCCCATTTATCTAGCAGTCCTGTTTCTCGAAATAGTTCTGTTTTTAGCGCCAAATTACCACCCCAAGGAATGCGGAAGAGGAACATCTGTACAACGGTGGATATGTTGCCTTGGTAGCGTACCATAGATCCCCAATAGTTACCTGTGGGTACGTACCAACGGTTTCCAGTTGTGATGCCTATTTTGGGATGAGTCAGAGGAGTGACTAGTTCACGCAGCCAATTGGGATGGGGTATCGTATCGGTGTCGATGAGGGCAACAAATGAGTAGGAATCGTCCAACTCAGAGATAGCTTGCACTAGGGAACTGCATTTGAGACTGCAATTGTGGCGCCGCATTTTTAAAGGGCTGATTTGGACGTTGATTGCTGCTTGTTGGCTGATATCAGTGGCGATTTTCCAAGCTGGATCTTCGTAACTATCGACGATTAACTTTAAATCATACTGTGGATAGTTTTGGTTTAAGAGCGATCGCAAACAATTCGACAAAAACGGATCGGCTCCGCGTAAGCAAAGAATTACCGCCGTTTTCGGCAACTGGTCATCTGCTAAGATGTTTTTGCTCTTTGAGTGCAAGTCAAACAAAAAAGCAACCGCTAAAAACATCTGTATAGCTAGCCAACCCAGCAAAGATTTAGACAGGAATATCGCCAGTTCTATCATTAAATTTATTGCCTTTAAATGCAGTTTTATGGATCGAGTCCATATTTCATGTCTATGTTGACTGTGGTATTTTTCGAGAGCGAAAAACTAGCTTTGCTAAATTTTGGCGTACCCGTTGTGATTGATACTGTCGGATTATTGGAAATACCAAAGCCTTCTTTAGGGATGCCGAAAAAGTCTCTATTAAGTTGGCGATCGCCATTTTGATCGTCAACTACAGCTACAGCATAATTTCCCGGCTTCAAACCAGTAAATTGCTGTTTTAGAGAACTTACTGTAATTGGAAAGCAAGCACTTTTGACAACATTCTTTGTACTTAAAGGAAATCCTTTTTCATTTGAGTAAATTCCTAAGCACAACTGACCTTTTTGATGTTTTATGCCATTAACTACTACAGTAAGTGTTATAGTTGGTTGGGCATTTGCTGTTTTAGCAAAGCTGGTGCTGACTAAAATAGCGAGTAACAAAGAACTGATTTTAGATAACTTCAACATCAGTTATCGCTCCTGAATAGGTAATTTTTGCAATTATTTTGTAGAGGCACAACATATTGTGCCTCATTGCTTTTATTACACGCAAACAAAAACCACTATTAATTGAAAGTTTTTATTTGCTGTTTTTGAATTGAATAGTTTCTCCAACGATTCCACAACATGTGAGCGGCTTTTGCCAAATCTTTAATTAAAAAAGATTCGTTCCCTCTGAGTTTTTTGTATAAACTAATATGACAAGATATTCGTTGATACAAATTCATTGGAAACAGCCATACGGAAAGAGTATATTCCCATAATATTCACCAATGTGGCAATAAAATTTGTCCTTCATTTGCCGAATCAAACCACACTGCATAAGCATAAAAATCAGGCAGCATATTCAAGGACAATTGTTGCTTGTTGTTAGTAAACGACAAGTAATCGGGGAAAAACATACTCATTGATTGTTGCGGATGGACTCTGGCAAAAAACAGGCGATCGCCAATTTCATAAAACTTGCCAAGAATCCCCAGTCTTGACAATAAAATTCCATCTCCAAAACCGTAACTTCCCATCGGGGGTGTTATTCTTAAAGCACTAGCACGTATTACCCCGTAACATTGATAGCATAAGTGCTTAGTCAGAAGCTCATGAAAACGCTCTTGGGGTTTTGGTGAATCTGTTTTCAGTTTGATATCATATGTGCGTAAGATATCACTGTTTTCGTCAATCAAATATGCTTGAGAGTGACACAAAATTATTGACGGGTCTTTATCAAGTATTTCAATGCACCTACTGATAAAATCTGGAGCATGTAAATCATCATAAGCTGCCCACTTAAAATACTCCCCCGTAGACAATTCAAACACTCGATTGAAGTTAGGAGCGCACCCAATATTTCTTTCATTACGGTAATAACGGATGCGTTCGTCTTTGGTTGCGTATGTTCTACAAATTTCCTCTGTCTTGTCTGTTGATGCGTTATCGCAAATAATTAACTCGAAATCAGCAAACGTCTGAGCCAAAAGTGATTCTATCGCTTCTTTGAGAAATTTTTCCCCATTATATACAGGTAGTCCAATACTCAATCGCGGCTGATTTTTGCTCATAGGATTACGCTTATTTCACGATTTTTTGCAGGTCTGTCTGTTCAATCCATTCTTGTGTGCGTCGCATTCCTTCTGCTAAGTCAATTGTTGGTTGATAATTTAACAGAGTTTGTGCTTTAGTAATCGAATAGGCATAGGGACGGCTCATAAAATCTATAGATTCAGGCAGAATATCTGGTTCTTTCCGAAACAGTTTCTGTCCTTGACAGCGCAACTTGACAAATAATTTAATTTCATCTTTGGACATAGAAAAGGGTGCAGGTGCTTTGGCTATTTCTGCTAAACGCATGAAATAATCTTTCCAAGAAGTTTCTTGTCCGTCAGTAATATTAAATATTTCTCCGTGCGCTTCTTTTTCTATAGCTAAAAATATGGCATGAATCAAGTTATCTAGATATACATGATTCATGATTCCCTGACCATCGTTTACGTAAGCAAATAGTTTTTGACGCATCAATAAAAGTGGTCGAACTATCCAAGGAATGCTTCCAGGTCCATAAACTTCTCCCGGTCTAATGATGATGATGCCAAAATCTGGGGGAGAATTTAGTTGTAAAAGTGCCGTTTCTGCTTCTATTTTCGTTTCGCAGTAGGGATTTTTTTCCCCACAAAGGGGTCCATCTTCGGTCACGCGATCGGGATAGTTGAAGCCGTAAACTAAACCGCTGGAAAGATGCACAAAGGTTTTAACACCAGCTTTTTTAGCGGCTTTAGCTATGTTGACGGTTCCGCTAACATTTATCTCTCGAAAACGGTCGATTGCCCCAGCTTCTTTGGCAAGTTCGGCTGTATGAAAAACTATGTCAACTTGTTCGCAAGCAACTTCGGCAACAGCAGCATGATTAATATCACCTACCATCACCTCGGCACCCAATTGTTGCACTTTTTTCAAGTTATCTGGAGAACTTTGCAGTCCCCGGACTTTCATTCCCTGCGCTATGGCTAGTTCAGCAGTACGCAAGCCGATAAATTGGTCAATACCGGTGATGAGGATGGTTTTGTTTTGGAGGTTCATTATTGGTTGTTGGGTGTTAGTTGATAGTTGATGGTTGATGGTTGATAGTTGATGGTTGATAGTTGATGGTTGATAGTTGATGGTTGATGGTTGATAGTTGATGGTTGATAGTTGATGGTTGATGGTTGATGGTTGATGGTTAATGGTTGATGGTTGATGGTTGTTGGGCATTGGGCATTGGGCAATGGGCATTGGTAATAATTCTTTTCCCCTTTCCCCTTTTCCCTTTCCCCTTTTCCCCTCTGAAAATTCCCACTATCCACTACCCACTAACAACTAACCACTATCAACTACCCAATATCTAATTTAAAAAATGTCTGCTGGGTCGGCGGAGCGGAGTTTATTAATTGCAAGTGTTCCAGAAGTAATACACATTAAAACTGTTGATACCAATACAATTAGTGCATTATTCAAAGTCATCCTTATTGGCAAATTAGTAGCTTTCATTGCAAAGTCATATAAACCTAAGGAAAAAGCAAATCCCGGAATATAACTGAGAATTGCCAAGATTAAAGCTTGTTGAAAAACTACAATTAATAAATAATTATTCGCATAACCTATAGCTTTTAAAGTGGCGTAAGCAACGAATTGAGTAGCAATATTGCTGTAAAGAATTTGATAGACGATGACCACACCAACAACAGAAGCCATTGTTAGCATAAGGTTAAGGATAAAGCCAATCGGTGTTCTAATTGACCAATAATTTTTCTCAAAGTCAATAAAGCCTTGGTGAGTAAATATTTGGACATCATCAGGTAATTCTGCTCGCAAATGTGCTAAAACTGCTTCTGCATCAACACCAGGTTTAAGGGTAACAACACCCATATCTATCATTTCTGATGTACGGCTATTTGGATCTATTCTGAAGAAAGTTGAGTCACTAACAAGTAAACTTCCATCTACTCCAAAGGAGGGACCAAGGCTGAATAAACCACCCACTCTAACTCTGTAACCAGTTAATGCATTAAAGGGAAATATTTCAATTACTTGTTCTTTGTCTGATTTCTCAAAATTTGCGGCGATCGGTCCAAACTCTGGGCGAGAAAGTCGGTCAAAAAGCATCACGTCTGGAATTTTGAGTTTATCTAAATTTTGGTCAACTTCCGGTATATTCAAAACATTTCTACCTGGATCGATACCAATAACATATATTGAGTATTTCTCTCCGGTTTCGGGGTTTTTTAATTTAGCAAATTGTACATAGATAGGGCTAACTGACTCTACACCATCAAATCCTAGTGCTTGAAACAAACGAGTGCGAGAAAAGCTTTGAGCCGATGTCAAAGATTTATATTGAGAACTAACTAAAAATAAATCTCCTCGCAAACTTTGATGTACTGCGGTAGCACTTGAATAAAGTGCATCTTGGAATCCAAGTTGGACAAACATCAGCAGCACAATAAATGCGATACCTGCTACAGCTACTAGAAAACGAACTTTTTGTTGAGCTAACTGAAGCCATGCTAAGGGAATTTTGAATGCCATTATTAGTTGTTAGTTGTTAATTGTTAGTTGTTGGTTGTTGGTTGTTAGTTGTAGGATGTTAGTTGTTAGTTGTTAGTTGTAGTTGTTGGTTGTAAAAAAGTACTCATAACTACGCTCCCACTATCCACTATCCACTATCAACTAACCAATAACCACTATCCACTATCCACTAACCAATAACCACTATCAACTAACCAATAACCACTAACTACTAACCAATAACTAATGCTAGATTTTAATAGCGACATCTACTTGTAAGTTGGTTAAACGAGCAACTCGTTTACTATCTGCTGGATTGTCGAGGCGAATTTTTACTTTAACTATTTTCCGGTCTGTATCCGATCCGGGATTGAGACTAAAGATATTTTGTTTGTCAATTTGCCAACCAATTTCACTTACAGTTCCCTGCAATGGTTGAGAAATTGCAGGACTGGTAATGGTGGCTTTTTGACCGAGACGCACTTTTTGAATATCGGTTTGATAGACTTCTGCGACGACAAACATTTGCGATATTTTGCCTATTTCCGCAAATCCAGAAGTGCTGATTACTTCTCCGGTTATGGCATGAATTTTCAAAATCTTTCCATCTATGGGAGATTTTATATAAGTTAAATCCATGTCTGCTTTTGCTTGAGCGATCGCTGTCATTGCACTTTTGACTTCGCTTTGTGCCAATTGAACATCTACAGGACGCACTTCTTTTATGCTTCCAAGTTTGGCTTTTTCCTGTTTTAGCTGGTCATTGAGAGTGTTGGTAGTGCGGTTGAGGGTAGCTTGAGCTTCTTCAAGTTGCTGTTGTACTGTCTTGAGTTGCAAAGTTTTACTATCTAATACTGAAGCAGCGATCGCACCTTCTTTAAATAATTGCTGGTATCGATTGTTCTCAGTTTCCGCATTTTCTAACTGCGCTTGAATGCGAGCGATGGTCGCTTGTTGAGTTGCGACTTCTCCTTTTAATTGCGACTCTAAACTAGCGATCGCTGCTTTTTGAGCATCGACATCTCCAGATTTAGCTCCTGCTCTTACCTGCCCTAATTTGGCTTGAGCAATTTGCAGTTTGTCTACAGACTGTTGCAAAGCTGATTTACTGCGAGCATAATCTTCTAGCAATGCCAATACTTGCCCTTTCTTAACCTGATCTCCTTCCTTCACTAACAGTTTTTCAACTCGCACACCATTAATTGAATGAGGAGCAGACAAATAAGTCACTTCACCTTCAGGTTCTATCCGTCCTAAGGCTGTAATAGCCACTCTTGCAGGGGCAGTTTTTGGCGGATTTACTGGCTGAGTTTGTGCTTTATATTCAGACGCAAATCTTGAAGAACCATAGAAAAATACTAGCCCGGTTGTTGCAGCAATTGAAGCTGCCAAAATTACTCGCCACCGACTTTGAGGTTTTTTAAATAAGTGGCTTTCTTTGTCTACTGACATATTTTCATCCCAATTTTGCTACGCCAGAGAATAGCCTAAATGGCTACATCAATTAACTGAAATCGACTTATCCAGAAATTAACTTTTATGAGCTTACATTGTCTGGTTTTAGCTTAATTTACGAAAATGTCATATTGTTGTATACGTAGACAAGGCAGTATCTTGCTTTCGTAGTTTGTTACCAAAATCGCATCCGCCACTAAGTAATATATTGGGGGCATTAAGAAGAGCGTTATCGCAAAGTCTCAATCAACTTTATCCTAAGTTTGTATTAGATAAAAAAATGTGCCCAAAAGCGCGTTCCCAAAAAACCTAAATATCAATCAGAACGAAACGCCGATGAAAGTAAAAATTACAAACTTGTTTTTCACTTTCGCAAAATTTCTTGATTTTGTCAACTTAATTATTCTCTATAACCCTCAAACTAAAATGTCGTCGAAAATACTAAACGTATTTTTTGCAGTCTTCATTTAATGACAATAAATATTTAATTTTGATGATTGGCATCTGTAAATAATCTGCTTGCTTTTCCCATTGTAATTGATTCATCAACTTCTCAATCTCCAATAGCCGTCCTAGAAATATAGCAATTATTCAGAAATATTATGTTTATTGTGTACTATCAACAAATTCCTAATTGTTTGATAAATAACTTTTTAAACTTGTAAGTTTATTTTTATTTAAACTTGATGATACTCGACTTAATTATGATGTTGTTTTAAAAATATCGACTGGTGAGTATGCATGATTTGGGTGTATTCATTGAATCTTTATATTAATTTACGAAAAGTTGTTATTTATTTTTTAATCTAGATAAAATAGATGGATAACCCAAAAATGGCAGAATTATCTGATTATAAATACAAGTTGTAAATTATACTTATGTGTTCTATTTTGTCCCAAATTGACATCAGGAAAAATCTATTTATTTTCTAAAATTATCCAAAACGAACTATTCAGTTTATTCAAGCTGTGCTAGTGTTTGTATTAATTCAAATGCTTCAAAGCGGTGAGGCGCATAAGTTACTTTCTGAAAATATCAAAAGTAAGAATTACTAAAAAAAGCCTCATTGCCATCACCGAAGCGATAGTTTTATTGTTTTTCCGACTCTTAGATAAACCCCGATTAAAGGTGATGTTTTTTGTAACGTAATTGTCAACTTTTTGAAGGCGAGTTCTATAAAATGTATTATCCGGGACGTTGAAACTGGCTATGACATTTATCAATCATAAGAACGTGGTTATTAACACCAGCTACGTTGCTGCAATTGAGCTAGATAATCAAACCAGGTCTGGAAAAAATGCGTTTATGTCCTAATAGCTACTACTAAGTTTTCACTCTTTTTATTCATTAGTCAAGCAGAAGGGGCACTGCAATTAGGCTTAGACCGATTTCAACAATGTAATCGACATAACAACACAATATCATTCATTCTATTGCTGTATAGTTTTGTTGCGGCATCGCCTGTTGTGTTATGTAGTGTTGCTAATCGATAAAAGCATTTAGCGCGAACACTTCTGAGGATAGCGATCGCCCTTGGCGGCGGCTTCCGCTGCTTAGAAGAGATAGTTCCTGCATTGGTAGGCAATAGAAATTGCTGTAGCTTCACACTCCACAGTACTAAGAATCAGGCTACCTCCTATGTCTGCTTATTCAATTGATACTGCACTTCAGCAGTTGAAAGACCAGATAAACAATTGTGAACTGGCTGTGCTTAAGGTTATAGAGGAGAAAAAAATGAAGTCGGAAAATAAAATGTCAATCAACAAAATTAACAGACAACTTCAACACAATCCTATAGCCATTATTGGCATGGCTTCTCTTTTTCCGCAATCGCGAAATTTACAAGAATACTGGGATAATATCGTTAATAAAATTGACTGTATCACCGATGTTCCTGCCTCACACTGGAACATAGATGAATACTACGACCCAGACCCCAGAACAACCAAAGATAAAACTTACTGCAAACGAGGCGGATTCATTCCCGAAGTTGATTTTAACCCGATGGAATTCGGATTGCCTCCTAACATTTTAGAAGTTACAGATGTTTCTCAACTGCTAAGTTTAGTCATTGCCAAAGAAGCAATGGAAGATGCCAACTACAGCGAACTTCGCGAGTTTAATCGCGAGAACGTCGGTGTAGTTTTAGGTGTCGCACAAGGCGGACAATTAGCAATGCCACTAGCAGCCAGACTGCAATATCCGGTTTGGGAAAAAGTATTAAAAAGCAGCGGTTTATCTGATGAAGATACTCAAAAAATCGTCGATAAAATCAAAAGCGCTTACGTAAATTGGAACGAAAACGCCTTTCCCGGCATGTTAGGTAATGTAGTCGCCGGCAGAATTGCCAACCGTCTCAACTTTGGCGGGATAAATTGCGTAGTTGATGCTGCTTGTGCGAGTTCATTCGGTGCTTTAAAACTGGCAATTAGCGAGTTGACAGAACATCGCAGCGACATGATGCTAACTGGTGGAGTTGACTTAGATAACTCCGTCATGGCTTATATATCTTTCAGCAAAACACCGGCAGTTTCTCCTGGTGATAAAGTCAAACCTTTCGATGCTAAATCGGATGGGATGATGCTAGGTGAAGGTGTCGGCATGATTTTGCTCAAACGGCTGGAAGATGCTGAACGAGACAATGACAAAATCTATGCAGTCATTAAAGGTATCGGCACATCCAGCGATGGACGGTATAAAAGCATTTATGCACCGCGTCTAGAAGGGCAGGTAAAAGCCTTAGAACGTGCTTATGAAGATGCCGGCTTTGCACCCGAAAGCATCGGTTTGGTGGAAGCGCACGGTACAGGTACAATGGCAGGCGACCCCACCGAATTCTCATCTTTGAGAGAGTTTTTTGGTGAAGACAAAAGACAGCATATCGCCCTTGGTAGCGTCAAGTCGCAAATTGGACACACCAAAGCAGCAGCGGGTGCAGCAAGTTTAATTAAAACGGCTTTAGCGCTACATCACAAAATATTGCCCCCGACAATCAACATTACCGAACCGAACCCGAAACTAAATATCAAAAATTCCGCATTCTATTTGAATACCGAAACTAGACCTTGGATTCGCGCAGAAGGTGAACCGCCAAGACGTGCCGGTGTCAGTTCTTTCGGCTTTGGTGGGACAAATTATCACGTTGTTTTAGAAGAACATACAGCCGACCACAATCGCGCTTACCGCGTACACAATACGCCGAGTGAGGTGGTGCTGTTCGCAGAAACTCACGCGCAACTGGTGAGTAAATGTGAAGAGATTTTAGGTAACTTGCGCTTACCTGATGCGGACAAACATTATGCAGCACTAATTGCAGAGTGCAAATCTACAGAAATTCCTTTAAATGCGCCTAGAGTCGGATTTGTTGTTGATTCTCTGACTCAAGCTGCCAAATTACTCCAAATTAGTCTCGATTGTCTGAGAAATCGCGCTTCATCTCCAGCTTGGGAACATCCCCAAGGAGTATATTACCGCGCTTCTGGTCTTAACCTCAAAGGCAAAGTCGTCTCTCTATTCTCTGGACAAGGTTCTCAATACCTAGAAATGGGTCGAGAACTGGCGATGAATTTCCCCAGCTTGCGGCGTCTTTATGGCTACATGGATAGTCTGTTACTCAAAGACAATTTGCAGCCACTTTCAGAAATCGTGTTTCCTCAACCGGCATTTGAGGAATCAGAGAAAAATGCTCAAGTTGCCGCATTGCAACGCACAGAATATGCTCAACCAGCAATTGGGGTGTTGAGCGCAGGTATGTATAAAATCTTGCAAGAAGCCGGGTTTGAGTCAGATTTCGTTGCCGGACACAGCTTTGGAGAACTGACCGCTTTATGGGCTGCGGGGGTTGTCAGTGAGGAAGATTACCTATATCTAGTAAAAGCTAGAGGACAGGCAATGGCGGCTCCGCAAGACCCCGATCATGATGCGGGAGCGATGCTGGCTGTCAAAGAAGATATCAGTAAGGTGTCAGCGGTTTTAAAGCACTTTCCCCAAGTGACGATCGCTAATCTAAATTCCCCGAATCAAGTTGTCTTAGCCGGATTGACGACCGAAATCAACAAAGTGCGGCAAGCTTTGCAGGAAAAAGGTTATGCGGCTGTTTTGCTACCTGTCTCTGCTGCTTTCCACACACCACTGATTGCCTTTGCTCAAAAATCCTTTGCGATCGCTAGCAAAACTGTCAGCTTCCACAGTCCGCAAATACCTGTTTATACGAATGTGACAGGTAAGCAGTATCCTCAAGAACCGCAAGCAATTCACCAAGTTTTGGAATCTCACCTCAGCAAATCGGTGCTGTTTAAGCAGGAGATTGAAAATATCTATGCTGCGGGTGGTTACTGCTTTGTGGAGTTCGGACCGAGGAGAATTCTTTCTAACTTGGTGAAAGATATTTTAGGCGATCGCCCGCATTTAGCGATCGCTTTGAATCCCAGCGCTCAAAAAGATAGCGATCGTTCTTTGCGAGAAGCTGTTGTACAGTTGCGCGTCGCTGGTTTGTCTCTCTTAAACCTCGACCCCTACCAACTTACACCGCAAGTTCCCCCAACCCAGAAAAACAAAGCGCTAAATGTCCGGTTAAACGGCACCAACTATCGCTCTGAAAAAACGAAAAACGCCTTTACTGCCGCTTTGCAAGACGGACATCAAGTAACATTACCCGTCAGCCAATCTGAAGATAATGCGCTTGTGGTTCCCGTCTTTACCACTGAAGAAGGAGTGGAAGTGAAGTTAGAAGTGACTACTCCCACACCAGCAGTCATCAAAAGCAACGGACACAACAAAAACGCTGTTATCGATACCTTTGCGGTGAGTGATATTACCACACAAGAAACTCCTGAGATCCAACCTGCGCCTATCGATACCTCTGCGCTGAGTGATATTACCACACAAGAAACTCCTGAGATCCAACCTGCGCCATCTCATCAATTAGTTCTGGAGTCGCATATGCCCAAGCCAGAAAAACCTTTAAATTACCAACAGGTTTTAGAAAGTTTAGAGTTCCTCCTGACACAGTTTCAACAAAATCAAAGCGAAAATTTACAAGTTCACGGAACTTATCTAAATCATCAGATGGAATATGCGAAAACATTTTTCCAACTGATGCAACAGCAGAATTCTGTGTTTGCTGGTAACTCTTCACAATCAGCGGCAGAACTTCTACCAGTTCTCAAAGCTAGTTTAGAGCGTAGCATGATGCAGTTTCACTCTCAACAAGGTGAAACCCTACGCATTCATGAGCAGTATCTCAAGGAACAGGTAGAGTATACCAAGAGCTTTTTTCAACTCATACAGCAAGAGTATGCTCAGTTGGTAGGGACTGAAGTTAGCATCAATCCGCAGCCTATTGTAGAAGTACCCGCAGCCAAGGTTGTAGAAACAGCACCGCAACCTGTTGTGGAAGTACCCGCAGCCAAGGTTGTAGAAACAGCACCTCAGCCTGTTGTGGAAGCACCCACAGCCAAGATTGTAGAAACACCACCGCAGCCCGTAGTCGAGGCACCCGTTGTTATTATCCCGGTAACACCACCGCAGCCTGTAGTTGAAGCACCGGCAATCACCGTCAAGGTAATAGAAACACCTCAGCCTGTAGTCGAAACACCCGCAGTCACCGCCAAGGTTGTAGAAACACCACCACAGCCTATTGTCGAAGCACCCGCAGTCAACGTTAATGTAGCAATCAGCACACAATCTACATTAGCAACTACTTCTGATGCGACGGTAAACTTGACTGAGTTGGGTAACAACCTTTTAGCCATTACCAGCGATAAAACAGGCTACCCAGTCGAGATGCTGGAAATGGATATGGATATGGAGGCTGACTTAGGAATTGACTCGATTAAGCGGGTAGAAATCCTCGGTGCGTTGCAGGAAATGTATCCTGACTTACCTAAGCCAAATCTTGAAGAATTAGCAGAAAAACGCACTATCGGTCAAATTGTCGAATATCTGCAATCTCATGCTTCGCAAAAAGTTTCCGTAGAAATAGCTATTCAAGAAGTACAAACAGCTACGGAAGTTCCGGCAATTGTTATTCCTCAGCCAGTAGTTACAGAAATCGAAATCACAAAAACAGTTGAAACAATCGATGCATCAACAGCTAGTGAGATTGCAGACTTGGGTGCAACTTTGTTAGCCATCACAAGTGATAAAACCGGCTATCCAGTAGAGATGTTAGAACTCGACATGGATATGGAAGCTGACTTGGGGATTGACTCGATTAAACGGGTAGAAATCTTGGGTGCGATGCAAGAAATGTATCCCGATTTACCCAAGCCGAATGTAGAAGAATTGGGAGATTTACGCACCATCGGTCAAATTGTCGATTATCTCCAGAAGCTGGTTGGAGGTGAAAAAAAAAAGTTTCAGTATGAGTCAGACGAGGAATTAGACAACGTTAAACATAATGTGCAACGTCGTCCCGTCCAACTGAAAATTCTGCCCCCACCCGATTCTTTAGACTTCGATTTACCAGAGGGACACATCTGTTTAATTACCGATGATGGTTCCCTCACTACTTCTCAAGTGGCTGAATTACTGATAGAAAAAGGCTGGAAAGTGGTTGTATTAAGTTTCCCTCAATCGGTTGTTTTCCAAACAGCGCTTTTACCAGCAGGAGTGATTAATGTCAAGTTGTTGGATTTAACAGAGGAACATTTGCAACAACAATTGAGTGCGATCGCTCTTAATTATGGTACGATTGGAGCCTTCATTCATCTCAATCCAGCCTTTCAAGTCAGCCACAACGGGAAAATTCCTTATCTTGCAGAAGAAAAGGCGATCGTTAAACACGTTTTTCTGATAGCAAAACATCTGAAAAAATCCCTAAATGAAGCCGCACGTTATGGACGCAGTTTGTTCTGCACTACTGCGCGTCTTGATGGAGCATTTGGACTGGAACACAAAGTAAATTATGGTCCCATCAGTGCCGGTTTATTTGGATTAACCAAAACCTTGAAATGGGAATGGCAAAAAGTATTTTGTCGAGCAATTGACTTACATCCAGCTATTAGCGCTCAAGAGTCAGCACAACATATCATAGCCGAACTTCACGACCCGAATAATTGTATTAGTGAAGTTGGATATGGTTCGCAAGGTAGAGTAACTATCGTCAGCGTTGCGAATTGTTAGTGGGTGGTGGATAGTTGTTAGTGGATAGTTGTTAGTGGATAGTTGTTAGTGGATAGTTGTTATTGGTTAATACAACACCCAACAGCTAACCACTATCAACCAATAACCATCAACCAATAACCATCAACCAATAACCATCAACCAATAACCATCAACCAATAACCATCAACCAATAACCATCAACCAATAACCATCAACTAACCACCATCAACCAACAACTATCAACTAACCACCATCAACCAACAACTAACAATAAATTTATGACAACACAAACACAAAATTCTACAACATCAGTTTTTTTAGTTAGTGGTGGTGCTAGAGGGATTACAGCGCAGTGCGTTATTAAATTAGCGCAGCATCAACCTGGGAAGTTTATATTACTTGGTCGGAGTGCGATCGCTCAATCTGAGCCTGACTTTGCTCAAGATTGTTTTGAAGAACCTGTACTGAAAAAACGCATCATGGAAAATCTTCTTTCTCAAGGAGAGAAGCCCACACCCATGAGTGTGCAAAAGATTTATAACAACATCATTTCCAGCCGAGAAATCAAAGAGACAATTTCCAGCATTGAAAAGGCAGGAAGCACGGCAGAATATATCAGCGTCGATGTTACAGATCCTATCGCCTTACAAGAGAAAATCGCCGCTGTTGTCAAGCGTACAGGTGCTATTACTGGCATTATACATGGTGCTGGTAATTTAGCTGATAAGTTGATTGAAAAGAAAACTGAGCAGGATTTTGAAAAGGTTTACACGGCAAAAGTTAAGGGGTTAGAAAATCTTTTAGCTTGCGTGCATCCGAGTCAACTGCAACATTTAGTTTTGTTTTCTTCCGTAGCTGGTTTTTATGGGAATATTGGACAAACTGATTATGCGATCGCTAACGAAATCCTCAACAAATCGGCTCATCTAATTAAACAAAAATATCCCGCTTGTCACGTCGTCGCTATCAATTGGGGTGGTTGGGATAGCGGAATGGTGACACCAGAACTGAAAAAAGCCTTTGCCGAAAGAGGAATTGATATTATTCCCGTAGAAGTCGGCACGAAAATGTTAGTTAAAGAACTCAATGCTATTAATCGCGCTACCACACAAGTTGTCATCGGTAGTCCAATTACTCCACCACCAGCAGAGTTAGATTCCGAATTACGAACCTATCGAATTCGTCGCAAAATGACACTAGAAGCTAATCCCTTTTTAGTGGATCATACAATCGCTGGTTCTCAAGTTTTGCCAGCAACTTGCGCGATGTCATGGATGATTAACGCTTGTGAAGAACTGTATCCTGGTTATACATATAACAGTTGTCGAGAATTTAAAGTATTGAAAGGAATTACCTTCAATCAAACTTTAGCGAGTGAACATATTCTAGAACTGCAAGAAGTTGCTAAAGTTGGCTCTCAAAGCATCGAATTTCAAGCTACAATTTTGAGTAAAACTCCCGAAGGAAAAACTCACTATCATTTCAAAGCTTTCGTTACTCTTCTGCGAGAAATGCCAGCCGTTCCTATCTATGATGGACTTAATCTGGAAGAAGATAACATCATTACCACCACTGGTAAAGCATTTTATCAAAATGGAGATTCCACATTATTTCACGGACCAGCCTTTCAGCAAATCACCAGAGTTTTAAACATCAATTCCGAAAAAATTACTGTAGAATGTCTTTGGCAAAACATCACAGAACAACAACAAGGACAGTTTCCAGTTCGCTGGCACAATCCTTACACAACTGACTTAAGTACACAATCCTTATGGATTTGGTTAAGCCATTTACATCAAGAAGTTTGTTTACCCGGACAGTTAACTCATTCCGAACAATTTGCAGTCACACCATGCAACGAACCATTTTATGTTTCGTGCGAAATCGAAGGAAAAACCCAAACCAGCGTAACAGCTAACTTTATTTTACACAGTCGCCAAGGTGAAATTTACTCACGCATTATGGGAGCAAAAGCCGTAATTTGGCCCATGCAATTATCCAAGCGTAAGTAATACGATTTTGGATTTTAGATTTTGGATTTTGGATTGTGAAATGGTGATTGCATCCCTGTTTCAACAGATAATCTTCAAGATTCTATTTTCGCTTTTGGTATAATTTTCGTAATGAGCGCAAAGAGCGCTATTAGCGGAGCTTTCCCGTAGGGTAGCGCTCACTACGAATTCCTCATTTTTTACTTTCTTCCCACATCTTTCTCTGCGTTCTCTGCGTCTCTGCGGTTTTTTAATCAGTATTTCTTAAGTGGGAAACGAGTAACATTACTTCCAGTCCGACAACAGCGTAAATCCTGATAAATCCTTTTCAGTTTGGGGAATAGCGTAAATCCTTTCAAGTTCGGGGATTCAATAATTACTGATACCAAGTTGCATAAACGTAAAAAAGTTATCCTCAGCAAGTGAAGCAGGGTTATTTCATTCTTATCTGGCTTGCCTGGGGTTATAAACCCCAGGCTAATAGCTCAAGTCCTCTGAAGAGGACTATTAAAAATTTTCAGTCCACTTAAGTGGACTTTAGCTATTAGCCCAGAACTTAAGTTCTGGGTGGGTTATGCCAAGAATGAAATAGCCCTGGCAATTGAAGCGTATACGCTTTGAGAATGACATCTTTACTCGCAACTTGGTATAAGACAATTCAATTTTGATTGACCCCCTTTTGCTAAACCCAAACGAGGATATCAGCAGTGGATAAAATCGCCATAATTGGCTTATCATGCCTTTTTCCTGGGGCAAAAAACCCAGAAGAATTCTGGCAGAATCTTAACGAACAAAAAGATTCAACATCATCTGTAACTATTGAGGATATCGGAGTAGATCCCGCAATATTTTACGATTCAGTAAAAGGGAAACCCGAAACAATCTATAACCTCAATGGAGGATTTGTCCGTAACTTTAAATTTGAGCCAACTGAATACAATCTACCACCCGAACTACTTGCTAGTTTGGATAACACTTTTCAATGGTCGCTATACGCTGCAAAACAAGCGATTCAGCAAAGTGGTTATTTGGGTAATCAAGCTGTACTTTCCAAATGCGGCGTAATTTTAGGTACTTTATCTTTACCTACAAAAGCTTCTAATCAATTGTTTGCTCCTATTTATCAGCAAACAATACAGCCAGCAATTCAGGAACTTTTACAAGATAAAGACTTTCATTTGCCTTCTTTACCGACATCTATCAAAGCGTCTCCTTATAACGCTATGATATCAGGATTTCCAGCAGCGATGGTCGCTCAAGCTCTGTCTTTATCGAATATTCATTTTTGCTTAGACGCAGCTTGTTCTTCACCTTCATATGCGATTAAACTGGCATCTCATTATTTGCGATCGCATAAAGCTGACTTAATGCTAGCTGGGGGAATTAGTTGTGCCGATCCGCTCTTTTTGCGAATGTTCTTTTGTGGTATCCAAGGATATCCCGAAAATGACATCAGCCGTCCTTTAGACAACACATCCAGAGGGCTAATTACCGCCGACGGTATAGGAATGTTTGTCTTAAAAAGACACAGTGATGCTATCAGAGATGGCGATAACATTTTAGCGACAATTTGCGGCATTGGACTCTCAAACGATGGTAGGGGCAAGCATTTATTAAGTCCTAATTCTCAAGGGCAAATTCTCGCTTTTGAGCGAGCATACACTGAAGCTGAACTTAGCCCCAAAGATATCGATTATATGGAGTGCCATGCTACCGGCACATTATTAGGAGATACCACCGAATTTAACTCTGTCGAAACATTTTTTGGTGAACATCAAGCAACACCTTTAGTCGGTTCTGTGAAGGCAAATGTCGGACACCTAATGGTTGCTGCCGGTTCAGTGAGCTTAATGAAAGTCATTTTGAGCATGTGTGGAAATATAATTCCCGCAACAATTAATGTCACCGATCCTATCGGCTCTGATGACAATGTAATTGCACCTAAAAGAATTGTTATAAATGCCACTAAATGGCGCGGAAAAGCATCAGTTAAACGTGCAGCTATAAGTGCTTTTGGTTTTGGTGGAACTAACGCTCATTTAATTCTCGAAAGAGGGGAAAAAGAAAATGACTGAACAATCTGCAAAAATTGCCATCGTCGGTATGGATGCCTTTTTTGGTGAGTGTAATGGATTAGATGCTTTTGAACGTAGCATTTATGACGGAACACAGCATTTTATTTCTTTACCACCGAAAAGATGGCAAGGTATCGAAGAGCAAGAAAACTTACTTATAAAGTACGATTTACCAGAAGACAAAGCACCAATAGGAGCATACATTAAAGATTTTGAAATCGATACTTTAGCTTACAAAATTCCCCCAAATGAAGTAGAAAAGTTAAATCCGCAACAATTATTACTGCTAAAAGTTGCCGATCGCGCTTTGAAAGATGCAGCAATTAAAGAAGGTGAAAATGTCGCAGTAATTATTGCTGCTGAAACCGAACTTTCTGTTCATCAGTTACAGCAAAGATGGAATTTCTCCTGGCAAATAAAAGATGGTTTAAACGCTGGGGAAATTTCCTTACCTAGCGAAAAAGTTACTCAATTAGAAACAATTGTTAAAGACGGACTTCACCATCAAGTTGATATTGGTGAATATCTGAGTTACATCGGTAACATCATGGCGAGTCGGATTTCTTCGCTGTGGAATTTTAGCGGTCCTTCCTTCACCATCACAGCGGTAGAAAATTCCGCTCTCAAAGCGCTGGAAGTGGCAGAAATGCTACTTACTTCCGGAGAAGTTGATACTGTGCTAGTTGGTGCTGTAGATTTAGCTGGCGGTCTGGAAAATGTATTATTGCGGAGTCAATTAGCCAAAATTAATACAGGTGTCCCGACTCTCAGTTATGACCAAAAAGCCGACGGCTGGATGGTTGGGGAAGGTGCGGGAGCAGTTGTCCTCAAGCGTCACGACACCGCGCTAGAAAGAAATGAACGCATCTATGCAGTCATTGATGCTCTTAGCTTCGGGCAAGGTCATCATACTGCAACTCAATTAAATAGCGGTATTGTCACCGCAGATACAGAAACTGTCAACTCTGTCTGCAAACAAGCTTTTCAGATTGCAGGTATTGAACCGAAAGAGATTAAGTATCTAGAAGTGTACGGTAGTGGGGTTCCCCAGGAAGACGAAGCGGAAATTGCCGGGTTACTGCAAGCTTATCCTCCGACTGGGGATGGATTAGATTGTGCGATTGGTAGTGTTAAAGCTAACATCGGTCACACCTTTGTGGCATCGGGAATCGCCAGTTTGATAAAAACTGCTCTGTGTCTGTATCACAGATATATTCCTGGATGTCCGAAATGGTCTGGGGTAAAAACGCCGCAAGTTTGGCAAGGTAGTCCTTTTTACGTCGCTACCGAATCTAGACCTTGGTTTCTCGGCAAAGAAAGCACGCGCAGAGTAGCAGCAATTAACAGCATGGGCATAGATGGGACATTTGCCCACGTCATCTTGTCAGAACAACCGAACCAGAAGGAACGTAATAGCACATATTTGCAACAAACACCATTTTATTTGTTTCCAATTGCAGCAAGCGATCGCACCGAATTACTACAGCATCTTACCGCACTTCAACAAAGCATCGAAAAGTCTACTTCTCTCTCAGCTACTGCTAGCAATACCTTTACAACCTTCCAACAGAATCCTCAAGCAAAATACGCTCTCTCCATTCTCGGACGTAACAAAAAAGAATTAACCAGAGAAATCGAATCTGCCCGCAAAGGTGTAAATAATGCCTTTGAAAAAGATATAGATTGGCTAACACCTCTTGGTAGTTATTTTACAGCTAAACCATTAGGTAAACAAGGCGGTATTGCCTACGTTTATCCAGCAGCAGTCAACGCTTATGTTGGTTTAGGTCGAAATTTGTTTCGCTTATTTCCCAAAGTCCACAATGACGAGATTGTTCAAAGTCTTTACAAGCGTGCTGCTGACGTTGAGAGATTGGTATTTCCGAGAAGCTTGAATAAGTTGACAACCAGACAATTAGAAACTCTGGAAAAGCAACTATTAGATGATTCTTTGGCATTATTTGAAGCAGAAATGCTGCATACCAGACTCACGACAACAATCATCCAAGACGATTTTAAAATCAAGCCAAAATTTGTCTTTGGATATAGTTTGGGTGAAACTAGCATGATGGTTGCTCAAGGAATTTGGAGCAATTTTTACCAAGGAAGTAACAACTTTAATTCATCTCCTTTATTTGGTGAAAGATTATCTGGTGCAAAAAACGCCGTTCGCGAATATTGGGGATTACCAAAAGCAACATCAAACGACAACAATTTTTGGAGTAACTATGTATTGATAGCCTCAGCATCTGAGGTGCAAGAGTGTATTAAAAACGAGAATCGTGTTTATTTGACTCAGATTAATACACCCGAAGAAGTTGTAATTGCTGGTGAAACAGCAGCTTGTGAGAGAGTAATTAAAACTTTGGGTTGCGATGCTTTCCGCGCTCCCTTCGACCACGTAATACATTGCGAACCGATGCAATCGGAGTACGAGGAACTAGTTAAAGTTAACACATTACCGACAAGTAAAAAGCTTCCTGATGCTACTTTTTACTCAGCATTGGAGCATAAACCGATTGTACTTGAAAGTAATGCGATCGCTCACAGTGTCGCCAAAGTCCTCTGCTCGCAACTTGATTTTCTCCAATTAGTTAATCAAGTCTACTCTGATGGAGCCAAAATATTTATCGAAGCCGGCGCGGGTAGTGTTTGTTCTCGGTGGATTGACAAAATTCTCGATGGGAAAGAACATCTCACCGTATCCCTAAATCGAAGAGGTGTAGATGACCATACATCTTTTGTCAAGGCATTAGCGAAACTCGTCAGCCATCGAGTAGAACTCGACTTATCACCACTCTACATTCAGGCAAAAGAAACTAAAAGTCAACGATTATCAACAATCAGAAATATCACCTTAGGTGGTAAGCCAATTCTTTCTACAATCCTGAGTGAAGAAAACCGGAAACTTTTCCAAAATCAAGCTCAGAAAAAAGTAGTGAAACGTGTTCCCACCCAAGAACAAACTAGAGAACTGATAAATTATTCCAAAGCTGGTAGCAAACACAACAATATTCCGCCATCCCAAACAAAACAACAGGAAGTTACCATGAAAAATATCATTGATAACAGTTTTCAGCCTAGAGAAATATCACAATCTTATCAGTCCACCGCCACGAAAGAGAGAATTACTCAATCGATTCCTTGTCCACCTGTTGTAACTGAGATAAATCATACAGTAAATCTAACCGATTTACGCAATTCTCAGTATGAAAAATTGAGTAACAACAATTCAAGCATTACAAAAACCCACACTGCGTTTCTACAAGCTAGACAGGAATTTAGCCAGCAAATGAGTGAAATCATTCAATTACAGTTAGCCTGCGCTGAAAATTTGTTGAATCAGTAAAAAATAGGGAGTGGGGAGTAGGGAGTAGGGAATAGGGGGACAAGGGGGACAAGGGGGACAAGGTGACAAGGGGGACAAGGTGACAAGGTGACAAGGAGAATTTTTGAATAATACTCCCCAAGTCGTCCCCCCTCTCCCCCTCTCCCCCTCCCCCCATCCCCCCCTCTCCCCCTCTCCCCCTCCCCACTCCCCACTCCCCACTCCCCACTCCCACTTCTTACAATTCGAGGGTTAACCACATTGAAAACTGTAGATACATTATCGAATAAATATAATGATGGGCTTCGTTTTTCTGCCTCATCTTACAATCAAAATCAGCTTTGGAAATGTTCCTTAGATTGTGTATCTTTTGACCGCCAAGGTATCAAAGAAAAACTTTTGGCTATAGATAAACCTTGTTATATCGTTAGAGTTGAAGGCAGAATCGGTGTCACTAACGAAGGTTATTCTTGTCCTAACGAACATAGCGGTAAACCAGGAACAGTAGAACTGCTGATGGCTGTTCCACCAATTTCAATTCAAAACTTAGGCGATCCCACTTTTCTCTCTTTTCATAATGTAAAATATGCCTATGCTACTGGTGCAATGGCTGGTGCTATTGCTTCCGAAGAAATGGTCATTGCACTAGGAAAAGAGAAAATTTTGAGTTCCTTTGGTGCAGGTGGATTAAGTCCGGAACGTCTGGAAGTAGCTATTAAACGCATTCAAGAAGCTTTACCTTATGGTCCCTACGCTTTTAATTTAATTCACAGTCCCAACGAACCCGCTATTGAACGTCGTGCAGTAGATTTATACCTTAAATATGGCGTAAAAACTGTAGAAGCTTCGGCATTTTTAGACTTAACTCCCAACATCGTTTATTATCGGGTTGCTGGATTAAGTTTGAATGCAGCAAATGAAATCGAAATTAAAAACAAAGTCATTGCCAAAATTTCGCGCCGAGAAGTTGCCATCAAATTTCTCCAACCAGCACCAACAAAAATTCTCAAAGAACTACTTCAACAAGGATTAATCAGTGAATTACAGGCTAATTTAGCAGCCAAAGTTCCAATGGCTGATGATATTATTGCCGAAGCAGATTCTGGTGGTCATACAGACAATCGTCCTCTAGTTTGTATGTTACCTTCAATTATTGCCTTGAGAGATGAAATTCAAGAACAATATGAATATGAAAAACCAATTAGAGTTGGTGTAGCTGGAGGAATTGCCACCCCAGAATCAGCATTAGCTGCCTTTATGATGGGTGCTGCTTTTATAGTTACTGGCTCAATTAATCAGTCGTGTATTGAATCTGGAGCTTGCGAACATACTAAGAAATTGCTCGCTCAAGCAGAAATGGCTGATGTCATGATGGCTCCAGCAGCAGATATGTTTGAAATGGGGGTAAAACTTCAAGTTCTCAAAAGAGCAACTCTCTTCCCCATGCGAGCGCAGAAATTATATGAGTTATACAGAAGTTATAACTCGGTTGAAGAGATTCCTCTCGCTGAAAGAGAGAAATTAGAAAAACAAGTTTTTCGCAAAACTATAGCTGAAGTATGGGAAGGAACTGCTGCTTATTTATCGCAAAAGAATCCAGAAAAATTGGCGAAAGCAGTCAATAATCCTAAATTGAAAATGGCTCTAATTTTTCGCTGGTATTTAGGCTTATCTTCGCGTTGGTCTAGTTCTGGTGAAAAAGGTCGAGAAGTCGATTATCAAATTTGGTGCGGTCCAGCGATGGGTAGCTTCAATGACTGGGTGCGCGGTTCCTATTTGTCTGAGCCAGAAAATCGCCGAGTAGTTGATGTAGCTCATCACATCATGACAGGAGCCGCATTTTTATATCGCATACAAAACCTGAAAATTCAAGGACTGCAAGTAGCAGATTTTTACAGTCAATATCGTCCGGAAGTTTCTAAATTTTAGGTGTGTAAATGAGTTTATCAAATACTGCGAATCAGCCTCATAGTGCTGAAGATATCCAAAGTTTTTTAGTGTCAAATATTGCTGAATTGCTCAAAGTCGAAACCGATGAAATAGATATCCAAGAAAACTTGGAAAATTACGGTTTGAGTTCAGCACAGGCAATGATGATTGTCAGTAGATTAGAAGATTTACTTGGTTTTCAGCCGTCTCCTGTTCTACTGTGGCATTATCCAAATATTGAATCACTTTCACAGCGTTTAGCTGAAGAATCAGAAGATACAAAAATTATCGGTGATTCAAATTCGATTATCAAAAATACAACCCCTGTTGTAGATTTGAAGGCTGAAGCTGTTCTCGATTCTAGCATCCGTCCTGTCACATTATCTTTTCAGCCTGTAGTTGAACCAGAACGAATTTTTCTAACTGGAGGAACTGGTTTTCTCGGAGCTTTCTTAATTGAAGAATTGCTACAGCAAACGCAAGCTAATATCTACTGTTTGGTACGTGCTGCCAATGTAGAAGAAGGCAAAAATAAACTGATAAAAAATCTCCGACAGTATGCACTTTGGGATGATAGTTTTAATTCCCGAATCATTCCTGTTGTTGGCGATTTGTCTCAGCCATTGTTAGGAATTGGTGCCGAACAATTTCAAATTTTGGCAACAAACATTGACACTATTTATCATAGTGCTGCTTTGTTGAATTATGTTTATCCCTACTCAGCACTGAAAGCAGCCAATGTTTTGGGAACTCAGGAAATTTTGAAATTAGCATGTCAAATCAAAGTTAAACCTGTACATTATGTTTCCAGCGTCGCTGTTTTTGAATCTAATGCTTATGCTGGTAAACTTGTCAAAGAAGACGATGAATTTGAGCATTGGGAAGGCATTCATCTTGGTTATTCTCAAACAAAATGGGTTGCAGAAAAGTTAGTTAAAATTGCAGGCGATCGCGGACTCCCAATTACTATCCACAGACCCCCATTAATAGCCGGACATAGCCAAACTGGTGTCTCCAACACACACGATTTTATCTGCTTGATGGCAAAAGGTTGTCTGCAAATGGGAAGCTTCCCAGAAGTAGATTATATGTTGGATATGTCTCCTGTAGACTATGTAAGTAAAGCTATTGTTCATCTATCAAGACAGAAAGAATCGATAGGTAAAGCTTTTCACTTGCAACATCCTCAACCTGTTCCTTTAACTGTTTTAGTTGATTGGGTGCGCTCGTTTGGTTATCCAGTTGATGTAATTCCTTACGATGCTTGGCAAGAAAAATTAATTAACAATGTGACTTCTGCCGAAAATCCTTTATACACACTGCGACCCTTTTTGCTTGAGCGTAGAGCCGAAGAACAATTGACAATTCCAGATTTATATTTGAAAGCAAGAAGACCGGAAATCAGTTGTGAGGATACCCTGAATGCGTTAGCAGGAAGTGGGGTTGTTTGTGCGCCAATTGATTCCAAATTGTTTATGACTTATACCGCTTATTTAATTGAAAGCGGTTTCTTAAATCTGGCTGACTAAATAACTTTGACGAATTCGTAGTAAGCACTTCAGTGCTTTGAAAATAAGCGCTGAAGCGCTTACTACATCAACACAAAATAAATTTATGAACCTTGAAAACAAAACTTTACTGATAACTGGAATTGGGGGATTTATTGGCTTGCGTGCTACCGAGTTAGCGATCGCTCGCAATATGCATGTTCGCGGACTCCAACACTCCCTAGCTAAGGCAAAACTAGCTCAAAACCTCGGTGCAGAAGTCGCTATCGGTAGCATTACCGATCCAATTGCAGCCTCACACGCTTGCCAAGGTGTTGATATTGTACTGCATACAGCCGCCCTGGTGAAAGAAGGAGGCGCATTAGAAGAGTTTCGCGAGGTGAATGTTGGTGGAAGCTTAAATATGGCTCATGCTGCCAAAAACGCTGGTGCAAAAATCTTTATTCACACCTCCAGTGTCATGGTATATGGCTTTAACTATCCCAACAAAGTGACAGAATCAGGACCCTTTTACGGCGATAATAATCCTTACTGTCAAACTAAAATCGAAGCGGAAAAAGAACTCTTAAAACTGAATTCACCTGATTTTGGCGTAATTATTATTCGACCCGCAGATGTCTATGGACCCGGAAGTAACTCTTGGGTAATTCGTCCGCTTTCACTGATGCATCAAAGAAAGTTTTTTCTACCTAACGGTGGAAGCGGAGTAATGAATCATGTATATATAGATAACTTGATTGATGCAATTTTTCTCGCTATTGAAAAAGAAGCTTATGGAGAAGCTTTTAATATCACTGATGGGCAAGAAACTTCTTGGAAAGAATATGCTACTCGTTTAGCGAAAGTTGCAAATTTACCCAAACCCTTTTCTCTCCCAGCATCTGTAGTCAAGTTTTTAATTAAGCTGCAATGTTTGCAACAAAAAATGTTAGGTCAAGAACCAGACATTTTGCCTGAATCTATAGATTTTTTAACTCGACGTTATGCTTATTCGATTGAAAAAGCAAAGAATCAATTAGGTTTTACGCCGAATGTTTCTTTAGAAGAAGGTATGGAATCTGTGCGGGAATGGTTGGAAAAAACAGATATAAAACAACTATAAATCAATAGACCTCTTGCATAAATATTATTTTATCTCACGCAGAGACGCAGAGGCGCAAAGAAGAAGGTGAGAATAAAAAGTAAGATGTCTAATATTGCCAACATTGCAAATGCAAGTTTTGCCCAGCAACCGCAACAGCAGCAAGATAATTATTAGCAGGTATCAGTTCTGTTAAACTCCATTCTTCAGATTGTAAAGTGGCTGGTTGTGTTGGTGTGAGCAAAATCTCTACTTGTTCTAGTTGAGATAATCCGGCACCAGTTGCTTTTAAATAAGCTTCTTTGCAAGTCCAGTAACGAAAAAAGACTTGTTGCTGTTGACTGGGAGGAAGCGATCGCACTACCTCATATTCTCTACTTGTAAAAAACCTCTTTGCCAAAGCTTCTACATCAGTATTTTCACGTATGCATTCTAAATCTACACCAATCGCTCGCCTGCAAACTCCATACAACGCCAACCCCTGCGAATGAGACAAGTTAAACGACAGCCCACTAGTAGCAAAATTATCAGCTAAAATCGGTTTGCCACGACTTTCATAATCAAATCGCAGCGTTTGCGGTTCAACACCCAAATAGCGACCCAATATAGTTCGCAGCATACCACGACCAGCGATGAAATGCTGCCGATGCTGTTCAAAATAAAACCGCTCCGCTCGACAAAGTTCATCACTGGATAGAGTTTCTGCCAATTCTTGCAATTGCGATCGCGACAGCGAGAGCTCAACTCGCCACACATGAACATCATCCACCGACAAACTTAAATCTGTCGGTGCTTTTAGCCATTGGTCATTTGTCACAAGAGTTGGTTGTTAGTGGATAGTGGATAGTTGTTAGTTGTTAGTTGTTAGTGGTTGGTGGTTGGTGGTTGGTAGTTGGTAGTTGGTGATTGGAGCGTTAGAGCGTGGTTGCTTGTCCCCACGCCCGTCGCCCTTGTCCCCCTTGTCTCCCTTGTCCCCCTTGTCTCCCTTGTCCCCCTTGTCCCCCCCTCTCCCCATCCCCCCCTCTCCCACTCTTCTCTCCCAACCATTCTAAAATCCGATTCCAAGCCCACCACGGGTCTGGGTCTTGTGCTTGGCGTTGTCCTTCTTTGCTGCTTAAATAGCCTATATGACCACCGTGAGCAGTAAGTAACAAATCTATCACCGGATTCTCCTCACAAGCGGCTTCTAATTCTGGGACGATCGCTGGATGAAAAAATGGGTCATCCTGGGCGTATATAATCAAAGTTGGTTTTTCTAACTTTGGCAGCAGTTGTAAAGCGCTGCTTGCTTTGTAATAAGCTTCGACGCTGGGAAAACCCAATCGCGGAATTACCAGTTCTTCATCAAAACCCCAAATGCTGTTAGCGCGTTCAATCGCTTTTGGGTCAATGGTTCCGGGATGCAAATCGTGGATTCGCCATGCGAGTTTTTTTAAATTCCGAGCGATACCTGCTTCAAAATATTTACCAACGGGTTGTCTAACTAAATAAGAAAGCGATCGCAAAGAATCCAAACTCGGACAAATTACCGCACCACCGCCAATCTCACTTTCTGTTATTCCTAAATTCTTATTTCCTCTAGTCAATTCTACAGCGGCTTTGAGCGCCCATAACGCCAATTGTCCTCCTAAAGAATATCCTGTAAACCAAAATTTTCCAGGGCATCCCATAGCCTTAGCAGCCGCCGCTATGCGAACAAAATCTTCCCCCTCATACAAACCATCGCTGGTCAAAGTCGGCGATAATTCTGCGGTTTTGCCGTGTGCCCGCCAATCAAACAACACTACAGCGTATCCTTGAGCGTATGCTTTGCGTCCCAGCACTCTCAAAATCCATTCTTTTTCTAACTCGCCTGTAATGCCATAAGTACCGACAATCGTGCTATGAGCATTTTTTGGTATGGCAACCAAGCCATAAATTGGTACACCTTGTCCACCTGTAAATACTTTTTCTTCATAAGGTGGCTCAGGATGTTGAGTAGTATCCCAATAACGTTTGCCCCACAAAGCGGCATATATAGTCATTTGGACACCGTTTCGCAAAAATCGAGGCGGATTGTAGGCAGCGTAACACATAATATATAGATTTTAATGTACTTTAGTCTTAATGTTTATTTTAGATTTAAAATCTTTTTTATAATCATTAAAGCAATCTTTGTATCTCCCAAAGATTCTTAATTATCCTTAACTAGTAGTAGTAAATTTTTACGAATGCCGAGGATTCTTGTCATAGACGATGACCCAGCGATTTCCGAACTTGTAGCCGTCAACTTGGAAATGGCTGGCTACGATGTCAGCCAAGCTGAAGACGGCATCAAAGGTCAGGCGCTGGCTCTCCAGCTGCAACCAGACTTGATCATGCTCGATCTGATGTTGCCCAGAGTAGATGGATTTACCGTTTGCCAACGCCTGCGACGGGACGATCGCACCTCTGAAATTCCCGTGTTGATGTTGACCGCTTTAAGCCAGACTCAAGATAAAGTAGAAGGCTTCAATGCCGGCGCGGATGACTACCTCACCAAGCCGTTTGAAGTTGAAGAAATGCTGGCGCGAGTACGAGCATTATTGCGCCGTACTGACCGCATTCCCCAAGCTGCCAAGCACAGCGAAATTCTCAATTATGGATCGTTGACCCTCGTTCCGGAAAGATTTGAGGCGATATGGTTCCATGAAACTGTGAAACTAACTCACTTGGAATTTGAGTTACTTCACTGTTTATTGCAACGTCACGGACAGACAGTTTCTCCTAGCGAAATCCTTCGGGAAGTCTGGGGCTACGATCCAGATGATGACATTGAAACGATTCGAGTGCATATCCGCCATCTGAGAACCAAGCTAGAACCAGACCCCCGCCATCCGCGCTACATCAAGACCGTATATGGTGCGGGATACTGCCTTGAGTTACCCAGTGTTCCTCCATCCGCTGAGAGTGCTTCCACTTCAGTAGTCGAGTAAAATAACTCTCAGTTAAGTCAGTTTAAGACATAAATTGGCACTCTCAGACTGAAAAAATTCAGAGAGTGCCAATCTTGCTTTGTGTATTTAATTTTCCGAAAAATTTACCCATTCGCGGATTTCCGGCGGGAAATCAGGTAGATGCCTAAGAGGGACAAACCAGCAACAGTTCCAGGTTCGGGAATGGTTTTTGCTGGTGGAACCTCAGTGATTTTAGCATAAATAGCTGCTGTGGTTTCTTTTCCTTCAAGAACTCGAAACTCGCTGACATCAGTAGTGCTTCCCTTTTCTCTAAAGCCAGTTAACGAGAGTGTATATTTCTTGTCAGCAAAGGTAAAATTGCGATTGCCAAAGTTTTTACCCACATAAACAAAATCTGCGTTATCCGCAGGATTTGGTGAATCGTTGGGTGTATTTTTTAGATGAAAGTCGAAGTTAAAAACTTCACTAACATTAACGCGATCGCCGAATGATACATGGAGATTTAAAGGTACAAAATCAACGCTTGTACCTGGTGTCACCGATCCATTAAAGTAAGTCAAATCACCTATCTTAAATAAAGATCCCATTTCACTAGAAAATGAATCTCCACTAAAGGTAAGTTGATTTTGACCCGTGCCAAAATCATCAGCATCTCCCCAGCTAAATGAATTACTTCCCACACCCGAATAGATGGGTTTGGTATTCATACCCCCTGGAGTAGGTTCTCCCCACACACCACTCGATTCACCTGAAAAAGTTAGAGCTTGAGCTTGACTGGAGAAACCAAGCGCTGTTAAAGCACTAACAGCAACAGACAAAGTAGTAACAAAAACTGAACTTAGTTTCATAGTTAGGCTACAACTCCTATCCAGGAGTTCGTCTCAAGTAGGCGACCCGTCCACAGTAGTAAATATACGGAACAGATGCCAACCTATTCTTCTCATTTTCATGAACTCTTTATATTCAATTCGTAATTTCTTCTCAAAAGAGTTTATTTTCTAAACAGCTTTTGATGCTGTTGGCTCAAAATTTCCAGTAGTTTGATGCGTGTATTAGTCTAAATTGATTTGTAGATGCTTAGTAGACTGCTCTGATGAAGAACTACTGAAAATATTAATCCGTAGACTGCTCTGTTTTTCACAAAATAATCACTTGATACAAGCATCTTGCATGTAGGCAAGCATACTCGTATATTCTCTACGTATTTAACCCTGCGTTTTTATTATAACAAATAATTTGGGATTTCTAGTGGCGATTACTTATTCCGTCAGAGAAAAATACACATCGAATGGGGGCAGGGGGCAGGGGGCAGGGGGGACAAGGGGAGCCAGTGCGTTGCGCGGGTTTCCCGCGTTGAAGCATCTGGCGTGGACGAGGAGACAAGGGGAGCCAGTGCGTTGCGCGGGTTTCCCGCGTTGAAGCATCTGGCGTGGACAAGGGGACAAGGAGGACAAGGGGGACAAGGGGAGCCAGTGCGTTGCGCGGGTTTCCCGCGTTGAAGCATCTGGCGTGGACAAGGGGACAAGGAGACAAGGAGACAAGGAGAATAATTCTTCTTTCTCCCCATCTCCCCATCTCCCCATCTCCCCATCTCCCCCTCTCCCCAGTCCCCCACTCCCCTTAGGGCGCGAGGGCGTTACCGCGAAGTAGACTAGCAATAGTCTTTGCGGTAATTTTGAGTTGAACGATCGGGTTTGCTGGAACAACCGTTTTATACAGATAGCTATCAAAAGTTAGCCGCTGCACATCCATGTCAGCGCACATTTCTACAAATGCTTCGCGGGTAGCGTCGGAACGATAAAAGACATTTTGCAGGATGTCCAACACTTTGTAGGTGAGACCGTATTTTTTATCCCAACGCTTCAAGTAAACCTTAAGGTCTGCTTCCGTGGGAATACAAACACCGCCGTTAGACATTTCTACAATCGTTTCCGCACACATCCGCCCGGATTTTGCGGCAAAGTAAATGCCTTCACCAGAGGACTTGGTAACGTAACCAGCAGCGTCACCTATTAAAGCGATGCGACCGACAACGCGACGGGGACGGGGATGTTCGGGAATCGGGTGTGCTTCGACTTTGATAATTTCACCGCCGGCGAGTTTTCGGGCAGCGCGAGCGCGGATACCAGCTTGTAACTGTTTGATGCTGGCTTTGTGAACCTGCATTGTGCCGGTACCGACAGCTACGTGGTCGTATTTGGGGAAAACCCAGGCGTAAAAGTCGGTAGAAACGTCATCGCCAACGTACATTTCGGCGAGGTCGTTGTAATATGCCATTTTGTCTTGAGGTAGACGAATGCGCTCTTGGAAAGCGATCGCATAATTATAATCCCCGGCATCCATCTCTTTGGCAATGCGGGAATTTGCTCCATCTGCCCCAATAATTAAATCAACTTTCAGGGTTTTGGCAATACCCTGTGCGCCGCTTTCCGTATGGTCAACGTAATGGATGGTATACGGGTCTGTATTGTTTGTGGGAAAATCGAGTTTATGAACAGTGGCATTAATTAAATTTGCGCCGAGTTTTGCCGCACGATTTCGCAGAAAGCCATCCAGCACTTCGCGCCGGCACATTCCTATATATTCATCTTCATTTACTAGATTGATATCAACCTCACGGTTCGAGGGCGAAATCATTTTCATTTTCCGCACTCGGCGATCGATAATCTCCGGAGGCAAATCAAACTCACTCACCATGCACAGGGGAATTGCACCGCCGCAAGGCTTGGCATTGTCTAGCTTGCGCTCAAATAGGTAAGTTTCAATTCCAGCTTTCGCCAAAGTTTCGGCGGCACAAGAACCAGCTGGACCTGACCCAACAACAGCAACCCGTAGTGTCAAAGGTCTTCTCCCAATCTTGACATTTACCGAAAGCATACTACCACGTACTTTTGGCTCTTTTGTCTCTTTGGCTGACGCAAAAGCGTGAAATGCAACATTCCTTAATTTTTCGCTACAAAAGCCAAAGTTGGGAATTGGGAATTGGGCATCGGGCATGGGGCATTGGGGAATGGGTAATGGGTAATGGGGCAGGGGGCAGGGAGACAAGGCAGACAAGGGAGACAAGGGGCTTTTTTAAGAGGGGAAAAGGAGAAAGGGGAAAGGGGAAAGGAAAGAATTATTACCAATGCCCAATTACCCATTACCCATTACCCATTACCCATTACCCATTACCCATTACCCATTACCCATTGCCCATTGCCCATTGCCCATTACCCATTACCCATTACCCATTGCCCATTGCCCCATGCCCCATGCCCAATGCCCAATGCCCCATGCCCAATTACCAATTCCTCATTTTCTGCTTTTGGCACTTTCTCAGTAGTATCACGGTTATTCCCGCGCCAGCAAATATTATTCCGGCATTTGGTGGTTCCGGTACAGCTACGGATGCTTTTTGGTTATTTTTAGTAGCCAAAGCTTGACTTACAGTGTCTGGTTGCTTGTCCGGCGCTTTGTTTTGGTGTTTGTTGTGTCCATGATGACCACCACCGAAAAGCATCATAAAAGCTAAGATTACTTTTGTTACGGCTTCCACAGTATTTCTCCTATAAAGTCAAAATTATTACACTGGCTTAATAGAGCTAATGGTCAAAATTTTGACAAGTGTTTGAAGCAAATATGTAAGCCGCCTTCACATACGCTTTGGATAAGATTAAAATTATTTACCACCAATAACCTCTGTGAAGATGAGATCAAGACTGAAGTCCTGATTACAAAAATATTTGATTACGGGCAATTAAATGGACATGATATAAGGTCTGTACGGGGGGTGTGGGATTTCTACCAATAATTTTTAACCGAACCGTATTGGCTTTCAAACGCAAAGTAGAGACGTTCCGTCAAAACGTCTGGCTCGATAAATTAGGAATTTTATATTAATATTCAGCAAGGCGGAAATAGCTGTATATCCACCTGACAATTCCCACTTTATAAACATGCATATTTACCTGAACGCCACCGTAATACTACTGAATATCAAATTTCATCACTTTTGATTTTCATCCAAGATAGTTCCTTCCAGATTTGCTCCTTCCAAGTTTGCCCCATTCAAGTTTGCTTGGTTCAAATCGGCTTGACTCAAATTTGCTTGACTCAAATCTGCAACAGCTAAATCAGCTCCTGTCAAATCAGCTTGATCGAGATTTGCCGCGCTCAGATTTGCCTCGCTCAAATCTGCGTCGCTCAAGTTGGCATCAATCATCTTGGCTACAGTCAATTCAGATTGACTAAGGTTAGCGTTGTGAAAAATTGCTCCCTCTAAAATTGCCCCATCCAAAATTGCTCCACTCAAGTTAGCTTCACTTAAATCGGCATTCGTTAAATTTGCCCCATTCAAGTCTGCTTGAGTTAAACTGCAAGAGCGCAAATTAGAAGAAGTCAAATTCGCACCATCAAGTATGGCTCTATCTAAAATTGCCCCACTAAGATCCACTCCTTGCAAAGAAGCTTCACTCAGATTTACTTCTGTAAAATCTCTTTCACCTGCGGCATATTTTGCCAGAAGTTGTTCGGCTTTCATCGGCTTTTCTCCGTAAGGCTTCTGCTATATCAATTAAGCCACAAATTAATCAGAAACATCCCTACCCTGCGATAGTTATTCAATTAACGCATTGGTGTGGGAACCCATTTCTGGAAACCTTCTAGATGAATCCAATAAGCGTTATAGCCAATAAATCCCCAAATCAAACCGGCTAATATTAGCACAGCTACACCAATTAATCGCCAAGTTCGATTTTTCCAATAGAGTGTTGGCGCGGCACAGATGCCGCCCAACCCTGTTAAAATAAAGCCGATGCCTGATATCAGTGGTTGTTTTGTTAGCCCCAAGCTGATAATGCGTGAACCGATGACGATCGCCACTAAACCAACGAAAAAAGCATAAATCGCTATTGTCAGTAACTCCCATCCTTGAGAAAGAGCGATCGCCGTCGCCATGAACAACGCACCAAATAAAACGGTAGTTTCACCAAAAGCAATATTAAAGCTACTAATTACGGGCCAAGTCAAGATCATGTGCAAACCAGTCACAAGAGCGATCGCACCCACAATCCCAAAACCCGGAATCCACTGTTTTTGACGAGGGTTATCTATCCCCTCATACAGATAGTAAGCCAGTAAAAACAACCCGGCTACCATGTTGATCAGCATTAGCGTGATGTAATCGATAAACACAATTCACCTCTTGCTCTGGTTCCGGGTTGCTCAAATAGAAGCGAACAAACTCAAACTAACTCAAAGTACAATATCGCTTCGTGAAGTACCCCATCTTGCCTTCGGCTGAAGATGGGGCGTATCCCTTATCCAGACTTAGAACAAGGACGGTTTTATTCGTCTTCGGAGTTTCCCGTCTCAACCGCCGATGCCTCCTCAAACCCGTGTTTGATTTGGTCTTACTCCGCGTCCACAGGCAGACACCCGCCTTCCGCAGGTGTATATCTTTTCCGTACATTCCTGTGTGGCTTATCTTTTACCGCCTTCGTATATGGGGGCGAACCAGTGACCGGAATCTTTTCCCCTTTCTCTCGCTCTTAGTCTTGGCAAGCGTCTTACCGCTACTGTAGCCGTTTGTTATGAGTCGAGTGGGTGGGTTAGCAACCATTATAATGGTAGCATATAACGAGTGTATTTGCTACCATGACTCAAATTAGTTTGCGGCTATCTGAATGGGAAAAAGAACATTTGCAGAAATACTGCGAACTGACCGAACCGAATCAAACAGAGGTGTTGAGAGAATTCGTTCGTCGATTGTCAATTCCCGGGGCATTGAACCTTCTTGATTGACCGCCTATCCATCCCCACCCTATAGAGGGATGGGGAATTCCGGCGAATTCGTTAAATTTCTTTTCAACTCAACTAAAAATGCTTCACTAACCCGTCTTTTTAATTCTTTAGTGAATTCATTCTTTTCCGCATCTTTCCAATGGCATATCTTTAACTATACCATTGGTATGATTTTTCATTGTAACTACTTAAAATTTTTTGTTAGGCACTTACTTTATTACCTTTCTTTCCCCATCCGGATCTAACTTTTTTATGATAAACACCCCACTCTTGAATACCCCGTTGCTGAAGAATCGCTTTCGCATCGTCTATTTCATCTTTGACATTTTCTAATACAAGTAAAAAATTACCTTGAAACAATTGAGATTTATAAAATTTGGCTCTTTCTTTAGGGATACCCCTTCTTGCTAAAGCACTACTGATACTGTCTTCTTCACCCATTGCGCTTTTAATCCAGGCATTAGTCAACAGGGATACTTTCTCTAAAGAAAAACCTGCGTTTTTCAGTTCACCAAGGGCAGCTTCGACATCTTGACGAATTGAGAATATACCCACAGCGTATTTGCATGTTGTGAAAACCATTTTTACTTATACTCCTTTTAACCAGATTTAACTTAAGCTATATTGACATATTTTTTCATCAGTCATAAGTATAGCTTTAATGCATTGATATTTAATATTGATTCTTAAATTAACTGTTACTTAACATTACGATTTTCTTTCTTTATTTAAGTCAGGAAAATCTCACAAATTAAGTAATTTCTGAAAAATATGTCAACGTATCGTGATAATGTCAAAAAAAGTGCAAAATTTCGCATTCTTCATAGTCACAAGATTTCCAGATTTTAGTTTTAAAACTGATATTTATAGGGCAATGGGGAATTGGGCATGGGGCATGGGGCATACAAAGAAATTTGGCTTTATTCCCATTAAACAATTGCCCATTAAACAATTGCCCAATTCCCAAGGAGGTATTTATGGCAGGTAAATTAGATAAGAAAGTAGCAATTATCACCGGAGCTTCATCTGGGATTGGTGAAGCAACAGCGATCGCACTCTTCGCAGAAGGGGCAAAAGTGGCGATCGCCGCTAGGCGTGGAGAACTCTTAGATAAATTGGCACAACGCATTGAAGCTAGTGGTGGCGAGGCTTTGCCAATTGTTGCCGATTTGACTGACGAAACTCAAGCAAAGAATTTGGTGCAAAAGGTACATGCTCATTACGGTCGCGTAGATATACTGATAAATAATGCAGGTTTGGCATTATCTGGTGATATTGATGGCGCGGATACCTCAGATTGGCGACGGATGATAGACATTAACCTTTTGGGAGTGCTTTATGTGACTCATGCTACTCTGCCGATATTTAAAGCGCAAAAAATGGGGCATATCGTTAACATCTCCTCAGTCGCGGGTAGAACAGCGCGGGCGGGCATCGGTGTTTATAATTTGACAAAATGGGGTATCAACGGTTTTTCCGAAGCGTTGCGGCAAGAAGTATACAAAGACAATATCCGCGTTACCATCGTTGAACCTGGGATGGTAGACACAGAAATAGACAGTCATATAACTGATGCGATCGCTAAACAGCGTACCATAGAAAGGCGTAACTCTATCACACCACTGCAAAGCGAAGACGTTGCGGGGGCGATCGTTTACGCAGTCACCCAACCGCAGCGCGTTAACGTTAACGAAATCCTGATTCGACCAACTGAACAAGGATGGTAAGCGTCGCTTTGTTCTATTAAAATTAGGACTTAAGCAAAATTCTCTCTTCCTCATTCCTCTGTGAACTCTGTGCCTCTGCGGTTCGTTAATTCCATCATATGGACGAACCGCAGAGAACGCAGCGAAAAGTCTGAGCGGAGGTTTCCTCCGATCAGACCTTTTCAAGAGAGAGAACACAGAAGTTGAGAATTTGAGAGATTTCTGCGTAAGTCCTGTAGGATAATAAAATTTGCCAGATAGCATCTCAACCAATGAATGAATACTTCCGTGCGAATATTGATGCAATGGCTGGCTATGTTCCTGGTGAACAGCCTCAACCTAATAGCCAAATCATCAAACTCAACAGCAACGAAAACCCCTATCCTCCCTCACCGGCAGTGTTGGAAGTGCTGCGTAACTTTGATGCGGAATCGTTGCGACGCTATCCAAATCCGTTTGCACAGGAGTTTAGACGCGCTACAAGTGAAGCTTTGAAAGTTCCTGCTGATTGGATTCTTGTCGGAAATGGCAGTGATGAAGTGTTAAATTTGGTGATTCGCGCTTGTGCAGAACCAGGACGCAAAGTAGTTTATCCTACGCCTACCTACGTGTTATATAGTACGCTGACGCAGATGCAATCAGCGGAAATTGTCGAAATTCCCTACACTGAAGACTATCGCTTACCTTTGGCAGAATTGATTGGCGCTAATGGTTATGTAACATTTATTGCTTCACCAAACAGTCCTTCGGGACATGTGGTTTCAACTGATGAACTGCGAAAATTAGCAAGTAATTTATCTGGGGTTTTGGTGATTGACGAAGCTTATGTAGATTTTGCTGAGGAGAATGCACTCTCTTTGGTTGCAGAATTTGAGAATGCGATCGCTATTCGCACACTTTCTAAAGGATACTCGTTAGCAGGATTGCGGTTGGGGTTTGCGATCGCAAATCCGCAGTTGCTGAGTGGATTGTATAAGGTGAAGGATAGCTATAATATTGATGCGATCGCCTGTACAATTGGGGCAGCGGCGATGAGCGATCAAGCTTATAAAAATGCTTGTGCAGATAAAGTTAAGCGATCGCGCACAAAGTTAGCAGCAGAGTTGAAACAGTTGAATTTTCAGGTATGGGATTCTCAAGCTAACTTTTTGCTGGTACAGCCGAAAGAAAAAAATGCGGAATATCTATATCAAAGCTTGAAATCAAAGGGAATTTTGGTACGTTATTTCCCCCAGCCGGGAGTAAATGATAAATTACGGATTACAGTCGGTACAGATGAGCAAAATCAAGTTTTGGTAGAGACGTTGAGTGATTTAATGGAGTAGGCGATCGCGCTAACTTGCACCACATCACCGTCACCCTAGAAGGGTGCGGCTAACCGAACCAAGTCCGCCTACGCGGACTATGAAAAATTAAGAATTTCAGCCCACAAAGGTGGGCTTTGTTTGTTTAGCCCCAGGCTTCTAGCCTGAGGGCGTTTAGTTCTCCAAAAAATGCACCTCAACGCCACTCACCTTGTAAAGTGAAAGCAGACCAATAATAAGGGTTTTGCAAACTTGAATTTTCCCAGAACTTCAGTTGTGCAGCACGCAAAGCAACTGTAGGCGACTTGCCCTGCTTCAACATTTGCGTGTAAAATTCTTGCATCAATTGTGCCGTCCCCGCATCGTCAACTTGCCAAAGAGACACGGCAACACGTTCTGCACCAGCATACATTAATCCTCTTGTCAAGCCTACTAATCCTTCACCGTTGACATCTTTGCCTAAACCAGTTTCACAGGCACTAAGTACTACTAAATCGGCAGCAAAATCAAGATTAAAAATATCGCCTAGTCGTAAATAACCTCTATCGGCACGTTTACCTTGTTTGTCTATTAGAGAGAGGACAATTCCTGATAAGGGACTTCCAAGGAATTAAATCACCAAATTCAATAATGATAATCATTGTTACGGGGGGTGGGGGAAGGAGAAGCAGCCAACGCAATACGGTTCGGTTAAGGAGGTTATCTGTTGGGGCAAG
>JAESGF010000194.1_pt1 | contig 40599 bp, 45 predicted proteins | sample 9269621 | NCBI WGS metagenome assembly JAESGF01 (sample SAMN14515066, study PRJNA621663) | algae metagenome | isolation source: Tolypothrix carrinoi HA7290-LM1 and co-occurring heterotrophs from dry rock... | place: USA: Makauwahi cave, Kauai, Hawaii | collected 2011-01-06
AGAAATGCTTAAGTATTCAATTCGATTAGTAATACATTATCTTAAGTGTGGCTCAGTGGCGCTGCGGGCGCTGTGCGCCCGCAAGCTTGAGGCGATCGCATAATTCATATTTTGATTCAGCAACGCCCAAAAATCAATATGTTTTTCTTTTTGGCTGGCATCTACGCGAGGTAAATTTCAGCTTTGGTTTGGCTGCTTTGTGAGCTATATCTAATAAACCACAATATCTCGCTGAAAAACCCGAAATTTGTGTTATCGCCAAAATACCTCCACTGTAAGGGTTTCAGGTGTACGGTGTTTGCTGTATACTTTTTAGATTAATCGATTTATGTAAGGAAAGCCACCCAAAATCTCTAATTTTCTGCTCCACTTCGATGAAATTTTCTTTTTCCCGTCGGCGGTAAAAATGCACTATTAAGTTGCCGCAACTTTATCGGCTTTTGGCTTTTTCTCGAATACTTGGATGTTCGGCTCTAGCAACACAAAACCATTTTCAGTTGACTCTCCCATTTTGCCAGCGATCGCACCCACCCATTCCGGAAAGTTGGCTTGGGCATCGGTGAGTTTTTTGAATACTTTGGGCTTAACGACCATCGTTATAATCCGTCCGTCGCAGTCAATCTCTAGTTGCTGCCAACCATTTTCGACTGCGGTGGCGTTGGGCAACTCACTGATTTTGATGGTAATTTCGCGCCTTGCCTTGTATCATAAAAATCCTTTTAAATACTAGTCCCGTCGTTGCGATCGCGCAGACTGATCAGGGCGATCAGTTGCTTTCAGAGCTTTTGGGTCTAAGCCTAGGTAAACAAAAACTTTAAAAATCTGTCCATCTACCCTTCTCTTTGGTTCCTACTTAATTAGTTATGGTTCTAAGCCGCAGTACTTAAAAATTTTGAAATAGGTTTATTTTACAGAACCAAAGTTTCAACTTACTCGGACGCAACAATTAGCTTGAATCACCCCAACTGGACGCATCAAGAACCTGAATCATCTTGTAATGTGCTTTTATTTACATTTTTATCTGGTAATGCTTCCTCATCTCGTGTTTTGAACGCCTCCATGCATAGAAAGACTACTTGCTGAGAGAAGGATCGAACTTCTGTATCAGCAGCCTCACTAATCCGCTCAAACAACTGATCGGGGAAGGTGATGCTTATTTTCCTCCCTTTATATTTATCTGCCATTTCTTCAGTCACATAAGAACCTCAATCAATGCTACACAACTATTGTACCAGGGGTTTTATTTTTACAGGTTCTTTTATGTTCTTTTATGTTATTATAGCTTCTAAAATATTCCATCAATCGGAGGCATCTAGAACCGGGACATGGCAAGTAAGAGCTATTGCCAGAGGCACAGGCGACTAAAACAGGTATATTGCACCGCCTACGGTAAGCCCATATCAGACATCACTTGGTATCGCCTAACGGCACAGCTTAAGCAGTTTCTAGATTTTAGCGTCACCAATGCCAACGCAGAGGTGATAGTAAAAACTATTGCCAGTATGAAGCGTTCGCACCGCAATTTTAGGATTGGCAGTGAAAATTTTTCAGAGTGCTGGGCGATATTTCAGGACTACTACAAAATGAACACCTGGTTAAGTTGTGCTGAATTCTTAGAGGAATTGGGGAGAAAAATAGACCTTAGTCAGGTATCTAGAACATCTCGCTACAACTGGTTTACTAACGCCGGAATCCCCTATAGAGCAAATAAGAAGTATTCAACTTCTGACCTTGCTTTGGTGGCGTTTCAAGCGGCTAAGTGCATCAAGAGCAGGGAAATGAAGAGAGTAGAAAAAGCCACTCAGACTATTAATGCAATAGCCATAGCTATTTAGGAATTTAACCTATGTCTAAGTTTTACAACAACGTCAAGTCAAAGCTGAACAAGAAGGGAATCAAGGGATTAACTAAAACTGATTACCTCTTAGCCGCCGAACATCTAGGAATTGAAGATTTAGATAACCCATCCACTGAAGAGATTAACGCCGGAGTAAATTATCTAATGAAAAAGCAATCCTCTGAACTGACAACAATTGAGAATCTCCAATATGACGTGCTTGCAAATGATTCACTAAACGAAGACGCGCAAGCGATCGCACTTTCCGAGATTAACCAAGCTGGTGATTTGCTTGCTATTCAAGATAAAGCTGATTTAGTTGCCAGCACTGCTGAAAGCATGGGCATTCAACTACAGCTTAGTGAAGTGGATAACATTGCGTCTAACCTGGATTACTCCGGAGATTCCCTAGATGAGGGAATTGATGATATCAGAAGTGCGATTACTGCTTTTGTAGAGTACAAAGCACAAATTAATCAGCAGAAAATTAATCACATGATTGGTGAGGTTAGGGCAGCGGTAAATCAGCACAATCAACAAACATCTCAGCACTTGAACAATGGTTTAAGTCAGATAGCCAAGGATATAAACCAAGCTGACACCGACTTTAAAAGTTCAGTCAGGCAAGCCCTCAAATGCTTTGCAATACCAGCTAATAAAGCAGGCTAACTTTGGCTACACAATTAGCTTTAACCCCAAAAGAGTAGGATTCGTAATCTTAGCCATCGCAAGCCTACTTTTTACGCTACAAGCCTACGACGATTGGAGATTATCACAAGGGAGAGTTAAGCGGATAGAACATAGAGATTTTGTTGACCCCAATCAATATTTAGAAATACCCAAGGAACTACCCAAATGGCAAAAGATAATTCCACATCGCAGTTAAAACTCAAAAACCACATAACACCCAAAGCACGGAAGCTTAACCAAGTTCTCAAGAATAAATTTGGTGTTTCGTTAGAAGACTTTACATCTGCAATGATGGGTGACATTGCCAGCGCTCAGAAGGTTGGGGAGCTAGCGCGGCAAGGTAGATTATCAGCCGAATTCGCTCCTAAATTAGCCGAGGCTTATCACCAGATAATTAATGGCTCCACAGCCTACAACAAAGCCATCTCAGAAGTATTGGTGAATGCTGGCAGAAGTGCAATCGAGATTGACAAAGCATCAATGAATGCTACTCTTGCCAATACGCAATATGGACACAAGAGAAGTGAGCTTGCGGCTGAATTCGTAAATGTTCGGAAAGCCGAAAATCAACGGCATAACTACCAGATGAATTACACCCAAATCAAAGGGTATATCGATGCTTACTTGGTGGGAGTTGATAATCAGGCTGCTCTAATCGACCAATCAAACAGACCAGAAATTAAGCAATTATCGGCATTGGAGGCATATCAAACTAAGGTCATAAATGAGGCTTTAAACCGTGGTGACGATGCCAGGTTGGATCTAATTCAGCAAAAGGATTACAAATCTAATACAGTGCGTGGGGTACTAGCTGAGAAGTTTACGGCATTTAAATCAGCACTAGGATTTTAATTCAAAAACAAATGCCATCGTAGCTGTGAACTGCTCAGCTATTCCCAACAATCAATTTTAGTTTATTCCCCATGCTTCCACCCAACAATGACGAACTAGATAACCTACTAGATGAAGATAGCAGCGCGGAAATTAACCAAAATACAGCGAAGTATTTACAGCATATTGAGGCTAAACTGTACGCTGATATCGAAACCAGAAAGCGTATTGATAGCGGATTATTATTCCTATCATGCCAGGTTGGATCAGCGTCATTAGCTTGGCTTTTATTCTCCCTGCAAATATCAATCAGTATTATTCTTGCAATGTCGATGATATTAGCACTACTGCCAGGATTGATTGATTGTGGTGAAAGTTTTCACTTTGAGTTATCTAGTGAGCGCTGGTCGTTAAGTCATGCAAAGCCATTGGTAGCAGTGGGTAAAGTTGCAATCGGTGGAGTGTTCGGGTGGAACTCTACACGAAAAATAGTCACACAAGTTAAGTTCACTGAAACTCAAATACAACAGACGTACACAGAGATTAAATCAGCGCAACAAAAGTATGCTTTTGCAATACCAGAGGGAGCATTAATAGCAGTTGGGGGACTATTAATTTTAATTTGGATGGTAATAATGTCTGCGAGGAAAAAACAAGATGTATAGAGAGAGAAACTTTATAACAGTTTTAGGGGGAGTTATTCTTGGGATATTTGCTATAAACAACCTGTTTACAGACGCTGTAAACACTGCTCAAAACCTTAAACACCTCGGCTCTTGGGGTAAACAGGCTGGGTTGGATGTTCAGATACTTTCACTCATCCAGTACGTGATACTTCTGCTTAATGCTTACTTTCCAGTGATTATCTTTTTTGGATTCCTAATCTTGATTTTATGCAAGAGATAGAAGCCTTTAACCAACGATTAAAAGTAGAGCGCAAGATTGCCACATTTACTATAGGTGCTTTCGTGATTGGGGGGCTTACTTTAACGTTGCCACTCTGGAATGATGCCACCAAATATAGCGAAACATTATTTTGTTTCACACGCAACAATCAACCTTGCAAAGGTGAACAAATCAAGCGCGGTATTAGCTGGATGGTAGAGCAGGAGCGCAGGAACTTTACTTTTGATGAGAATGTGAAAACATTACGCATATTGCCTGCATCTTCACCTGCTGCACCTCTATATGGTTTAGCTGGTACAGTCGCCCTTTTAACTGCTTATGGTGTCTCGAAAACACTTACAGATAGTCAAGAGCAAGCTATTCATAGTCAATTCTCTCTACTTAAAGTCAAAGCACTTGAGAATGATTTAATAGTTGCCAACCATCTTGGTGTGACTAAATTCTCATTTGAGCAACAAAGCGCAGTGACCAAAGAGGCAATCGCACGTAATGCAGCAGAAACAATCTTAGCTATGAAATCACCCAATGAATTAGCAATGGATGAAATTAACGGTCGGTTACAGGGTGAAGCTGCACTTAAAAGTCACGAGCTAAATTTATCCGAGTTAGATAAACAGATTCTAGATAATCGGGTGGCATCAGCCAAAGCGACAAAGGAATTAAATAAAATTCAAAACAGCAAGCAGGATTCTAAAAGTGCTAGCCACTCAGCAGACGAACACCTTAAGTCTACCCTGCTAGATTCTCTTAAAAACCATGAGGATGGGTATTTATGGAAAATAATCAGTTCACTCAAACCACTATGGCTTATAGGCAATCAGGGAAGCGGTAAAACCTATACTGCCACAGCCATTGCATTAATTAGAAAGTACTGTCTTGACGCACCAATTTATCAACTGATTGATAGACACGCCACTGGGGATAATGCCTCGGTATGGAAGTTGTTAGACGCTGCAAGCTTGGCAGAATCAGAGGATGAAATAAGCCTTGCTTTTGAGGATTGCTGCGAACGGTGGTTGAGCAGGATTAAGCAGAAACCGACCACTAAACAGCAAGTGATTGTGGATGAATTCACCAATTTAAAATCGCTGTGTGGTGAAAGTGCGATCGCCTTTTTCAAGATGAGCTTAACTGATACCCGCAAGGCTAAGGAATATTTACTTGGCATAACTCACAATGCCACCAATGAATCATTCCCAGACGGTACAGCAAGCGCTAGGAAATCGGGTACTGTATTGCTTGAGAAATTCTCAGCTAATGGTGAAACACCGCTAAAAAGGGTCGTTGTACGTTACGGGTTAGTGGATGAGCAAGGAAATAACCTTGACGACGTTGAGAAGACCTTGCCCGATTGGTTTCACCCTGAGCAAATTTACCAGCACTTCAATGGTAAACCACTCAGCTTTGAAGACTAAGTAATGCTATCAAGCATTAATGTTTGCCGAGAAACGCCCATCGCATTATTAACTACAACAAAACACTAGGAAATATCATGTTTTCAAAATAAATTCATGCCATCGCTAAAGCTGTAGTTACAGTAATTACATTCGCCTTTGTAATTTTCATGTCCGGGGTAGACAATTACATAACCTTAATTACACGAAGGAATAATTAACGATGCTCACATCTTCACAACTGGACTTGTTAATCTATAGCCAATGGGGATGCGATTGGAGTCCGCAATATTTCCCCCAAGCTGTCATCGATGCAAGCAAACAATTTAATATTTCCAACCTTGAACTTGAAACTTTAATCGCCTGGATTGAGACTTTAAATCCTGAGAAGATTCGCTTTCCTGCAATCAAGCCTGATGTTGCGGGCGTGATATTTAATTAAAAAAATCCCTCAACCAAAACATGCGATCGCCCGTTAATCAATTTCCATCTCTGCCATAAATTTATTCAACATCTTCATGTTACTGGATGATACAATCCCGTATCAGTATTAAATTCCCACCCGATACCAGAAGTATCCTTACGCTTAGACCACCCGACAAAAAGTGGCAGTGGCTGGCTACTTCTTTCAAAGCGTACAGTTTCTACATTCACACCAAGTCTTTTAGCTAAATTGTATAAATGTTAATGGTTGGATTCGAGTAGTTTGCTTGGGATAATACGAATTGTTATAGTAAGATTTATTTCGCTTTGGTTGGTTATTAAGGTTATTTTGTATTTGGATAATCGCAGAGCGCAAATTGTGCCATTCGGGTTGTCATCCCCTCGATTTTTTGTTCTAGATCAACGAGGCTATGGATTGAGTCCGTTCCATTGCTGCTATCATCACCCAACAATTGTGATTCCAAATTATCAAGTCGTTCGCAAATTGTCGATAAAGTTTGACTTGTGGCATTAGATGTGCTGTCACTGCTGTTATCCAACGCCAATATTAGTTCATCCAAACATTGAAGAACCTCGCTTGTTCGTCCTTGTCGGTGCAAGCGAGATAATTCGCGAACTGCTGGAATTAGGAGAGTGGGGACGCGGATCATCTGGCGCTTGTTTATTATCATCACAGGTATCAGACATGGTGATATCGCACTTGATAGCTCTGCTATCGATATCGAATCTTATTGCATTGCTATCAGCCTATAGGAATTGCGTGGTTGAAGGTTTGTTTAATTCATTCTTCTTAATGTCAATGTATTTATCTGATAAGGTGATGAACCAAGAAGAAGGCAGAGAAGGGGGAATAAATATTGCATATAAGTTAATGACCAGAGCGATCGCACTTGTGCGGGCGCGGAGCGCCCGGAGCGCTCTTTGATCGGCAAAGGAGTAGTCAAGAACATCGCGCTCTTGTTAGCTCCTGCCCGAAGCAGAAAACAGAGAAAGGTCTTTTTCTCGGATGTCCGGGAAAATATTTATACTTGAAAGCACCACAGTTTGTGCAATATATTACCAGAAGTTAGTAATATTCAATACTAAATGTACGGATGCCAGAAAAAAGGAAGTTTCTTACGTGCGATTCCCGCGTCAAATATGGATGTGTGTTCGTTATTCAAGGGGTTTCGTACTTGGACGGCTGGGGTATGCTATTTAATATAAGACGTTAACGAAAAGGTGCATTGTCATTAACGCATTATTTAACTCATGCTAAATAAATATACTGAAAATTCTATTGCCTCTGTTGCCGCCCAGATAAAAACGTCTGACGATTTTTGGGGTGAGTTGCAGCAAAAGGCGTCTACTACGCAGCGGGGGTATGCTGGCAATGTGCGGATATTTTTTGAGTATTTTCTTAATAGAGCGCCTACTTCATCAGATGTCTCTGAGTTCTGGGGGTTGGACTCTAAGACGGCTAACAGTTTAATTCTGAAGTTTAAGAATCATTTGGTGGCGCAGGGATTGAAGGGGGCGACTATTAACCGTTATTTGGCTGCGATTAAGTATTTAATTAAGGTAGGGCGGAACCTCAAGCGCTGCCAGTATTACTTTGATAGCGATCGCATTGAGTCAATGATTGTGACAAAATACAGGGATACGCGGGGTGTTGTAGTTGATGAATATAACAAAGTTTTTGATGTAATTGATACTAGTTGTGTTAAGGGGAAGCGGGATTATGCCTTGTTTTTGCTGCTTTGGGCAAATGTTCTGCGTCGGGGTGAGGTGGCTAAGTTAACGGTGGGGGATTTTGATTACCACGAAAACACGTTAATTGTTTATGGTAAGGGTCAGGGCAATGATTCTACCAGGATTGATTTAAATTATGAAGTGGCGGAGGTGATATCTGACTGGTTGGGTTGTCGGGTTAATCTTAAACCCAGTGACCCGCTGTTTATTGCTTTGGACTTCCACAATTATGGACATCAACTTACTGGGGACGGTATATATGCAATTGTGAGGAAGGTATGCGAACGTGCGGGTATTCGCAAGCGGATGAGTCCGCACCGGATTCGGCATAGCGGCATTACGGATGCTTTGGATTTGGCTCATGGTGATTACCGCAAGGTGCAGCACCTCAGCCGACATGCAGATCCAAGGGTGATTCTGGCGTATGAAGATAACAAAAATCAGTATCAGTTGGAGTTAACTAATAAGTTAGCATCTCGTGTGGGGAAAAGGCGCAATACTCAATAAATTAATCGGGCGAGCAACTTGCGGACTGTTGGCGTGTATGATTGCTTGGCGGGAGCAACGCTCTAACAGTTCGGTCAGATCAAAAACAAGCGATCGCTATAATGTCTTTTGTTTTGGGATAAAGAATGAGGTGCGCTCATTCGTCAGCTGGAAAGAAGCTGACACAGGCTCTTGAGTTGCTTTCAGGCTTGATAAAGAGTTGATGGGTGGGGTATTTCTCTCTAGGAGCGTTATTACCCCCACAACTATTGCTATCTTTTACTTGCGCGTTAAATTGTTGAGTTTGGTGAGACTAGACCGAATATTGCCCGCTTCCTTCCTACTTTTTAGCCGCTTTTTGGCATCTTTCATAACTTGCTTCATCACTGATTCCTTGTCCTTACAAGTTACGTAAAACGCTTCAAGCAATGTTTCGATTGTGACTTTCTCTCGATTACATAGTTCGTCAAGTTCCTGCTTAATCGGGGTTTCTAACCGCACGGGTATTCTCGCAGCAATTTCTGGAAAGTTGGCGAGTAATTCTTCTAACCGCTTGAATTCTGATATTCCAGACGGTTGTTGTTTATAGGAAGTAGTCACCACTGGAGCATCATATGATGTGTCATATGAAGGTATTTGCTGCTGCAATATATCCTCGCGTGGCTCCACGGTAGGTTGTGTTGCGCGATCGCGAATTTCATCTAAAAGACTCATGGATAACTCCTGATGCTATAAATTACTCAATTTCGGTTGGTATTAGTTTTGCGTACTGTTCGGCTAATGCTGGTTTTAGCTTCTGCGCCAATACTGAAATTGGATATTCCAGTCCCGGTTGTCCTAAATCGCTTGGTGATACCCGTTGGTTGATGGCATTTTTGTAGACATCTGATTCAAGCAAGTGGGGTAGCATTAACTCTTTTCCCACAATTTCTCCCATTGCTTCGATACTTGTTTTAGTAGCTTTGGTTGGATTTACACCCGTCCATTTGGCACGAAAGGGTACAACACCCAAAAGTTCGCCGTATGGCAAAGCACTTTTGAATTCCTTCACCAATTCGAGTGTTCGTACCAACGACTGCACTCCCTTGACGTTTGCTTCTGCGGGGATTATCCACTTGTCACCAGCACCGAGGGAAGTTTGGGCAAGATGCGATCGCTCTGGTGGTGGGTCTACAATAATTACCCCGAAGTTGTTGGCAATTGGCTGCAAGCGGTTTCTCAGGATAAACAAACTAATCCCGCTGCTAGCTAGTTTGTAATTGGCATTTTCTAAGCCATCGTCTGAGGGGATTAAAAACAAGTTGGCATTGCTGATGGTGCCGTTGTCTAGTTGGACATCTGGTACTGGTGCGATGGCATTCACAATTGGTGTTTTGTCTTCGCTTTGAGTGATTATAGCAACCGCCAAGACAGTTAGGACGCAAAATGTAAGACGTGTTCAATAGCATCTCGTAAACAATCAAACTGCTCTAGTTTTTTGCGGATTCGACTTTTTAACCAAGACCAGCATTTTTCAATGTCGTTAAGGTCTGGAGAATAAGGCGGTAGGTACAGTAGTTCACACCCCGCACTTTGAATCAGTTCTTGAATACGCCCACCTTTATGGAATGTGGCATTATCCATCACCACAACCTGCCCCGGTTCGAGTTTTGGAAGTAAACAAGTTTCCAGCCAAATCTCAAATACTGTTCGATTACACGCCCCGTCAACAGTGAAAGGAGCTATCAAGTTTTGATTACACAGCGCTGCAATCATGTTTACCCGCCGCTCACGTTGCCCTGATCTAAGTGCATGAAAGCGCTGCCCTTTTTCATTCCAACCGTACTCATACTCGTCTCGGTTATCCATCCCAGACTCATCGAGGTAGACAATTTTCTCTCTTGGTAGGGTGGACAACTGTGCTACAAATGCCTGCCGTTTATCTTCATCGCGCTCACGGAAGCCGAAAGTCTTTTTTTTCGAGTGAAGCCAATTTTATTCAATGCCCGTGAGATAGTGCGATCGCTAATTTCTCCCTCCCAAAGTGAGGCCATCTCGACTTGAGTTTTATCACCATGAGATAAAGCAAACTCACGGAATTTTTCCCAGTCGATGATTTTATGACCATTACCGGGAGGCTTATTGGGCAAAGCTTGGAAGTCGCCTGTTTCGGCTTGTCGCTTCAGCCATAAGTCTATGGTGTTGCGACTGATATTAAACAGAAGACTTGCTTCAGTTTTCTTTAAGCCATCAAGTTGGATGGCTTGGATGACCTTTTGACGAAGGTCGTAACTATAAGGTTTGGGCATATGAGAGTGCGATCGCGCTCCGTAGAAAAGGGACTACTTCCACTCTACGCCCTAACCGCCTTGGCGGTTGCTATACTTCCAGCAATGTGGGGGTATTTGGCTGTACTTTTACTCCCAAAAAACTAGTGAGCGATGACTGGGGGTCAGCATCAATGAATAGTACTGGAATTCCCAATCGTCCTAGATATCGACCTAGCATCAGGGCGACGGTTGACTTGCCCTGACCCCCTGCCAAGCCCAATGTCACAAGTGTGGGAGTTGAGAAAAGTTGCATTACATTAAACGTAGAGCACAAAGAAATTATTTGACAATAACACTACTGCACATTTTCAATATTATACATTAGTTTAATTGTACTTTTGTACAAAAAAAGGAATGTACAAAAATATGTATACATTATATAGTGGGATTGCGCTTCGTTAATGAATGCTTTGATTATTGAGGGAAACGTTTCGCACTCCTTGGGAGGTGGGCAACGCTAACCGTATATATTAAAGCTGTCAACTGTGTGCGCGTCCTCTGTCGAACAAGAGCGGACGTTCTTCAAGCAAAAGACGCTCGAACTAAACATATCTGTCAGATAACGCTCTTATTTGTCGTGCTATCGCACTCTTAATGTCGTTAAGCTTTAAGTCGATGTAATGAGCATCCTACTTATATCAAAGAGCAGGCGCGGAAAACTTTGGGCAACACAAAGAGCGTAGAGGAGACACTGCGGGTTTAGGATAGCCAAATCTTTGATATAGGCGCTTATTAATATGCTTAATAATAGAGCGATACAAAGAGCTTTAATGACAACAAATAAGAGCGTTATTCAACACTGAAGCGTAAACCTTAATTTGACAAATTCACGTAAATATGGTATACAAATTCGTCGGTGGATTTTGGCGGAGAGTCCAACACAGAGTCAGGCAGTTGCAGGCAACAGCGCAACGCCGTGCCAGCGTAATCATACTTGTAGCGCTGTTCAATGTGACGGCAATTCTGCCCAGCACCGCCCAGATGGTTGCAGAAAACTCGCTGGCTTCAGGTTTGCCCAATACGGAAAATGTGGTAGAACAAGGCGAAGTGTTGTACTCAGCCCAACGGTTTGGTGATGCAGTCAAGATTTTGCAACATGTGAACGCAACCTACGCTGCCAATGGTGATAAACTACAGCAAGCGATGACCTTGAGCAATCTGTCCTTAGCTTATCAAGAATTGGGACGCTGGACAGAGGCACAAGAGGCGATCGCGTCATCTCTGAAGTTATTACAAAATTTAAATAACTCAAAACAGCGTGCTGAAATCTTAGCCCAAACCCTGGATGTTCAAGGACGCTGGCAATTAGCTAGGGGACAAGCAGAAGCTGCGCTCACAACTTGGCAACAAGCCGCTGATATTTATACGCAAATAGGCTATAAGGATAAATTCACCCGAAATCGCATTAACTCGGCGAAAGCTTTGCAAGTTTTGGGGCTTTACCCTCAAGCTAGAAAGATTCTCACGGAAGTTCAGCAAAGCCTCACAAGCCTTCCAGACTCACTTTTGAAAGCCACAGGACTGCGTAGTCTCGGCGATGTCTTGCGAGTAGTTGGTGATTTAGATGAATCCCGGCTGGTTTTGAAGCACAGCCTAGAAGTGGCTTCATCTTTGGGAGCAAATCAAGAAAAGACTGAAGCTCTACTCAGTCTAGCCAATACAACTCGTGTCCAAGGAGACACTCAAGCTACTTTAGATTTTTACCAACAAGCTGCTGCCGTATCCGTTCCCCCAAGCACGCGCATCCAGTTGCTGTTGCAATACGGTTCGGTTAAGCCTAAAACCAGGTAAACTGAGATTTATCCCCTGAATGTACTGAGTACAAATGCAACTCAAAGAATTCTCACTGATCTCGCCTGTCGTCGAATCAGGTACAATACTCAAAGCTTTAGAAACAGCGATTCCATCTGATGCTATTGAAATTGCGATCGTCAAAGCAAAAGCCAGCGAAGACCGCAAACGCGCTTTACCTTCTCATCTGGTGGTCTGTCTTATAATTGCTATGAGTCTGTGGTCGTCTGTATCGATGAGAACAGTCTTGAAAAATATGGTGGATGGGTTAAGTGAGGGGTGGGTGAGAGTTGGGAAGTACTGGCGAGTACCATGTAAGTCATCAATTACAGAAGCCAGGCAGCGTATAGGGTGTGAGGTACTAAGTCGCCTGTTTCATCTTGTAGTGCGTCCTTGTGCCACAGTCCAAACTCCTGGAGCTTTTTTAGGGGGAATGCGAGTGATGGCGGTGGATGGAACAGTATTCGATATCCCGGATACACAAGAAAATGCCAGAGTTTTTGGATACCCAGGAACACGACCTGGGAAACGAGCTGCTTTTCCAAAAGTACGTTTGGTATTGTTGATTGAAGCAGGAACACATTTAATTGTAGATGCTTTAATGTGTCCTTACCGAATAGGAGAACGAGTCAGAGCTAAAAAGTTGTTGCGCTCTGTAAGTGTTGGTATGTTGCTAATGTGGGATAGAGGATTACATTCTTATGCAATGGTACAAGCGACACTGGCACAAAAATGCGATTACTTAGGACGAATACCAAAAAACGTGAGATTTCCACTCCACCAGGTTTTGGAAGATGGCTCGTATCTATCCTGGATTGCTCCTGACGGCAAATCCAAGAAAAAAGGTGGCACGAAAATCATGGTGCGAGTTATTGAATACACCATTGATACTGATTGTGAGCCACAAGTTTACCGTCTGATTACCAGTTTGACGGATATTGCCTTGTTTCCAGCATTACTGTTAGCAACTGAGTATCATCGGCGCTGGGAAGTAGAGAATACCATTGACGAACTCAAAGTCCACTTGTTGGGTCGCAAAACTCTAATTCGTTCTTTAAATCCCCGTGAAGTTGTTCAGGAGATTTATGGTTGGCTTCTTGGACATTGGGCTGTACGCTCACTCATGCTCCACGTTGGCGATCGCCCTGATGGACGTGGGAAAAATGTGACAATGATTGGGGCTATGTCTTTGGAGGGGATGATTGCCGCAATGACCTTTCAAGGAGGCACAGATACCAATGCATTTTACACTTATGTCACTCAAGTTTTGGTTCCTAAACTTTGGCCTGGTGCCTGTGTAGTTATGGATAATTTCAGTTCACACAAAGTTACAGGCATCCAAGAAGCAATTGAATCTGTTGGGGCAAGATTAGTTTACTTGTCTCCTTACTCTCCTGATTTTTCACCAATTGAAAACTGTTGGTCTAAGGTAAAAGAGTATTTACGAGCGCTTACCGCTAGAACCTACCAAGAATTAGATCAAGCCATCACAAAGGCCTTAGATGCAGTGACTAAAAAAGACATTACTGGATGGTTTACTCACTGTTGTTACTATATTGCACCCAACTGAGAACCGCTATAGTGGAGGCATTTCTTCTCCTACCCAAGCCAACCACAAGGGTTTAGATACTCTTAAGTTACCTTTGTCATCAAAACGTTCAATTCGTATCAATGACATCGGATATGTTGCAGTTTTACGGAAGTGTAAATTTTCCCATAACCTAACTATTAAGTGCCCCAGTTTTCGATCGTTTATCTCTAAGGTTTGAGTTGCTTCGTCCCATGAATCGGGTTCATTGAGTTTAAATTTGATACCATGCTTCCTGGGACGACCCTTGCCACAATATGCTGGAGGTGCGCCCCATAAACAAAGGTTTGAACGTAAACGTACAAGAATATCTGCTGGAATCCCAGCAGTTTTCAAGATAAAAGGGGCACAACCATACTCGCTATCCCAAACTGAAATCGGTCTGGTAGGCAAATGCTCGCACACTTGTTTTAGCTGCCAGGTTGCCTTGTCTATGGGGTTTTCCCAACTAGTAATTCGTTCATGCCTCAAGGGTAATGCCCAACTACCAGAATCATCTGGCACCCAAGCAATAGTGCTGTATCCCTCACCAATCGTAATCGGTTTATTTCCAGGCACTGTTACACTCGTGTGTTCAATTGTTCTTTCTTGAAGGGTGACTGCATCGGGACGAGGCCAAGCAGTGTGGTCGCCTGCCAACAAGGGACGACCTTGTGTTGGCATTTGTTTTATGTACAACTGCATCAATTTTTGTCGCTTTGGTCTGCTGTCTTGCAGAGCTTCATAGATGCTTGACCACTTGCGTCGAAAAAATGGAGATAGGGATAAATCTGCCAAACTGTAAGCATTACGAGTCGTCAAGATGGCATCAGTCAATTCAAAAGTCGCATCGTGGGCTTTCCCCAGATGGTTGTAAGCTGCTTGACGAAATTCTTGAAGTTTGTCAAATTTCATATTGGCAGGTGAGAGTAGGTGGTACTTCTCTCAGCTTCTGTCAAAAGGGGTCTGTGTTCAATCAGACCTCCTATTTTTTCTTTGGGTTCGACGTATTTAGTCTAAACTCCAGTCGGTTAAGGTGCTGGAGTATGCCATTTATTTCTCATCTTACCCTCTCTTCCAAGATCCCAAATGGGTTCTATATATTGCCCCCAAAAACTGTATCGTAAACTACCTTTTTTTAGCGCTCGCATAAGTTTTCGGTCTACTGACCTTACGGTTGGCACAGGCATCGGCGGTATGGTAAACTCTATCCAAGCAAAGAGTGGTACAGCGCGAGGGTTTGGTGGGCGACGGCAGCCCAGGTAAACCGTTCCTCTACGCACCGTCGTCCGTTGCGACCAAATGTTTCGCGGAGCATGGGATTGGTTGCGATGTAATTGAGTGCAGTAGCGAGATCATACGCAAACTGAGTAGGATGTGTGGGCTCAAGCGTGTGTGGTGTCAGCTCAAGATCAACCAACAGCCCTGTCTCACCATGAACGACGATTTCTGGTATACCACCGATCGCAGATGCTACGACGGCAGTTCCACAAGCCATCGCTTCAATGTTAACCAAGCCGAACGGCTCATAGATTGATGGGCAGCAAAAGGCTGCTGCGTGCGAATAAAATTGAATGAGTGCTGCTTGAGGCACGTCTTCGAGCCAGAATACGCCTGTACGGTGCTTCTGAATTGTCTCGATTCGTGTGCGCAGCTTGTGCCGTAACTCCTCAATGTCTGGGGCTCCTACGCAAAACACAACTTGCAGTGTCGGGTCAAGGTACTCAATCGCGTCGATTAGGTAGTCAATCCCTTTTTGCTGCGTGATGCGCCCGACAAAGAGTACATATGGACACATCGGGTCGATTCCATACTGGAGTAATGCGTATATTGCAGGAGTTTTGCAATATTGCTCGATGTCGATGCCATTATAAATGACTTGAACCTTCTCAGCCGGAGTCGCAAACAATCGTAGGATATCTTGACGGGTTGCTTCCGATACGGCAATAACCATGTCCGCAGCTTCGATTGCTGTTTGCTCCATCCAACTACTCAGCTGATACCCTCCTGATCCGAGCTGCTCCTGTTTCCAAGGACGCAGTGGTTCTAGCGAGTGAGCCGTCAGCACAAGCGGAACCCCCCACAGCTTCTTTGCCAAAAAGCCGCCCATGCAGGTAGACCAATCATGACAATGGACGATATCAGCGTCAAGCGTATCTTTCGCCATCGCTAAGCTGCGTGCGAAGGCATCTAATGGATTAACAAGACGCGGATCGGGGCTGTGCTTGATCTCATCCCACATCTGGTATCCTCGTGCTTGAAGGTTGCCTTCGTGACGGTCCCGATCGCCAAAGTAGTGTACTTTTACCGACAGTGCGCGGGCTAACTCACAGCTAAGATACTGGACATGAACGCCACTTCCGCCATAGACGTTTGGTGGATACTCTTTAGAGAAAATTGCGACTTTTTGAAGTTTTGGCATATACGTACTTTATACTCTACGCTGAAACGCTTTGTTCAGCAACGCGAACAGTAAAAGCCAAGTAATATGGTCAACTACACGCATTCCTGGGTCATTTAACACCTGACGAATAGCAACAGCATCGATCTGGTCTAGTGCTGAAGCGCAGATAAATCATTGGGATGATGCTGCTTTTCGACCGATCACCACCATCCGAAGGGTATCCAGGGTCAGTGGACTGCCATTCAATCCACCGTAGTATGCTTGCACCTGAAAACCGGCTATTTCAAACATCCGCACTAGGTCTGTCAAAGTATAAATGTGCACTGTCTCATAGGACTCAGCACGGCGATCATCGGGAAAGATGACAGTTGTACGTACCTTATTACGACTCGTGTAAAGGTCAAAGTGGCGCTCATAAATGACTATTGATCCATCGTCGTTTCGAGTAACGACGTAGGGAAGATACTGGCGCATCAGAGCATCCCTATGGATGATGTCGATCAAGAAGCAACCACCGGGCTTGAGCGCTTTATGCACTTGCTGAAAAACTTTCTGATTTTCATCCTCGTTCTCGAAATAGCCGAAAGCGGTGAACATATTGATCGCAGCATCAAACGTGTTTTTGAAGGGAATATCCCGCATATCCTTATGAATCCACTGTACCTCTACATCGTGAGCTTTTGCATCTTCTTTAGCTCGGTGTAGGAACACCTCGCTCAGATCCTGTCCGACGATTTGGTAGCCTCGTTGGGCGAGATTAATAGAATGGCGTCCGTAACCACAACAGAGATCGAGGATCTTGTCTCCCCGTGACAAACCGAGTAGGTTAATGATACCGTCAACCTCGCGAACTGTTCTCTCTGGCGATAAAGAAGATTCATAAATGTGCAAGTGATCTTCCTGACAAAGGGGTTGATACTGCGGAATATCGCTCATTTTTTCCTCAATTAAGCGTATCGTGATACAAATTGCGGCCGATTGCGGCAAGTATCTAGCGATTCCTTTGTTCGACAAGCAAGCAGCGACGTGCATCAATGTTTGTTATCACTCAGATCCACGCAAGCTTTCCACCTAACTACCAGAACCGCACTGTGACAAAAGCCTGTCATAGCAATCAATGGCATTGCTCAAAGGTCAATGACGGCAAGATTGTGCTGCCCACCATACACATCCCACCATGGCGTGGCATACTGAGCAACTGTCTGGTTAAATGCCTGGAGCGTGGGCACTGCCTGCTGTTGCAGCCAGTCACGCAACGCCACGACTCCGCCCTGTACGTAGGCGGCAACGCTACCATGCCAAAGGTCGAGTCCGTACAGTACGCCAGAGAACGCGGTACCAGCTTCGGCAATGAGCGCGAGTGTCTCGGCAAACACCGGAGCGGTTGCAGTTGCGCTGAGATAGATAAACGGTACCTGCGCCATAGTTGCAGCCTCGCGCAGGTGTGTGATCGCGTCCGCATAGTTGTAGGCGTGTTGCCCACTGGCGTTAGCCTGCAAACCGGCTACATAACGCACATCTACAGGCAGCTCGGCTTTGAGAACATCCACACCATAGTGAGGCTTGGAAAACTCTTGGATTGATCTTTTGACTTTGTCAGGCTTGATCTGTGCGAATGCAAGCGTGTTCTCATCACCGATGAGATCGCTGTAGCTGACTGGCTCAAGAAAAAGGGGAACATCATACGCCCTGCACTCGGCTCCAACACGTTCAATAAAGCTATGCTTGACTTCATTAATCGTAGGAGTGTCATCAGGGTCGTAGTACAACAAGATTTTAATGCCATTCGCACCGCGCTCAACTAAACGGCGCACTGACCACTCTGGTAGTAGTTCAGGCAAACGTCCTTTAACTCGCGGATCAAAGCCTGTTCGTTCGTATGCCAAAAAGACCCCAGTGTGTGGTGCCCGCTGCGGGATTGTACTTAGGCCAAACTCAGGGTCGATCAGGAGCGCGCTGGCATGTGGTCCAAACGCTTCGACAAAGCATTCCTTAATTGCAATGAGATCAACCGTACTTGCGCTACTACCTCTTGCAGTGGTGAGCGCCTTTTTTAGCGAGCCGCGTTGATCTGTCGCGACAGCAGTAATGATGCCGTGTTCGTTGGCGATCACACATAATCCTTTGAATTTACCAGATGTTATACGTACCTGCGAGCTTTGCTTTGTCTGAACCATAGATCAACATCCTCCACGTTGGAACGCTCGGCAAAACATATAAAGCTTGTGTTGTCACAAAATCTTATTCCGCTGACTGCGTCATGCACTTTCATCTGAACAAGATGTGGATTTTATACAAAGTGTTCAATCTGCTACATCCGCTTAATAACCATATCGTCGACATTTATCGATGCTGGAAGTGTAGCAATCTGAAGCAAGAGTTCAGCAATGACGTGTGAGTCCATGAAGTTTTCAGCCTGTACTTGATGTGCTTTATTAGCGGACATCTGCCAAAACGCTGTATTCATGCCGCCTGGACAGAACGAGGTGACGCGAATTCCCCAGGGCTTTGCTTCGGCTTTCAGGCTTTCTGTAAAGCCTGCTACTGCCCATTTGGAAGCAGTGTACCCACTTTCATTTGGTCTACCTACTTTACTAGCTGTCGATAATACATTGATAATTTGCCCACTACCAGCATCTTTCATCCGCTTGAATGCTGCTTGGGAACAATACACTGTGCCTTTGAGATTGACTGCCAACATACGATCAAGTGCTTCTGGCATCAATTCTTCGACGGAACCAAACAGACCTACTCCGGCATTGTTGACGAGAATATTTATTCTGCCGTAATATTCGTCTACATAGTGGAATAGATCAGACACCCGATCTAGGTTAGTAATATCTGTTGGAATAGCGATTGCTGCACCGCCATTCTCACGGATTTGCTGTGCAGTACGCTCAACTTCGGCAGGCGTACGAGAGGCGGCGATGACGTGTGCACCCTCTTTCCCAAAAAGCAGTGCAGTAGCCTGACCAAGACCGCGTCCTGCTCCGGTAATAATTGCAACTTGATTCTTCAAGCGCATTGAACGTTTCCTCCGCTTTGTTCATGCATATACTCGATGTGTGAGGAGTGTACCGCTCTTCACCAGCACACGACAGTTCATTGTTGATGTGGTTGCGCAAAGCAATCTGTTTTACCAGGGATAACCAGCTTTGAGCGATCACTATTGGTAATCAAGCCCTCATCGGCAAGCAAGAGTTCATCCAGACTGTCCAAGAGCCGATCCACCTGCTTGATTAATGACGGCAACGTTTGAACTGATGTGGTAGCGGTGATTACTGCAGCGATCTGCTCAGCCATATGCTGGGGTACATGGGCGCACAATGTCTGCGCCAGTTCAACCAAACGTTTTTCACCTGGATGTGGGACATGATTGATCGCAAATAGAACATCGAAGTAGCTGGCGAACAGCGCAGCAATACGATGGTTGACGTTAACCAGATCGTGGCGCAGCGCCGCGATTTCGATCTGATGGCGGAATGACAATTGTACTTTGCGAAGAAGAGGATAGTTTTTCGCTAGAATAGCGTGCTTCAAGGGCTCGGGATAGGGTTGGCGAGCACGCTCTTGCAATTTGCCAAACCAGCCATCCCGGTCGTACAACGGCTTTGAAATGAGTACATTGTGCCACAAACAGGTTGAATAACCAACTGAAGCTTGATGGCGTACTAAGACACGCTCAATCTCATCGGCAATCCATTGTGGCGAGCGATAAATGATGTCAATACCAAGTCCGGTTTTAGGATCGATCCATTCGTCGCCGGTTTCCCAGAATTGGTTATTGATCTCCGCTTGCTCAGTAAATGTATGCACCAGCGCCGCACGGATATCAACAGGAATATCAGCAGTAATGTACACATATATATCGATATCAGACAGTGCATCTGCCGCGCCTGTCATGCTTGAGCCAGCAAGCGCCACCGCAATAACCTGAGGGATTTCTGCGAAGCGATCTGCGAGGATTTCGGCTATGGGCGGAGTTGTTTGGGTATTTGGCATATTGGATTGTGAGATACTTACTAGTATTTTGTAGGCTTGAGCGTGAACTCGTCAAATTTGACGACAGGCGAATTCGGCGCACTTGTATCGAAGTAGTAACTTGACACGATGCCAGTACTGGTGTCCAAGATACTAAACGCCGTGATATCATTGCTGGCGAGATAGGGCAGTGGTGTGTCGTTTTTTTCTCGGAGCGGGGCAATGCTTGGGACGATCGGTTCTAAGCCGTACGGATCGTCAGCAGCAGCGTATGCTTCGGCATACCCGACGGCGATCGTTGGACGTTGTGTTTGCCTTTGGAATGCACCATAGCTGTTGCCCACATTGGAACTTTCCAGAAAGTGTATTCCAGATGGACCGACAAATCGGTTCCAAACATGCGAGTGCCCAAAGAATACCAAGTCTACTCCGGCTGCGATAAGCAACGACTGAATGTCGCGAATTAAGTAATCTGCGTGCTTGGGATATTCATAGCGCACCGCTTTGATGTGCCTGTCGGCGTCTCGCTCAATCTTCTGCTGTGGGTCAGTGAAAGCCGGGACAATGCCTTCGCCGAGCGAGTGTAGCGGATGGTGAAGCATTACAATCTTGTACTTAGCAGCCTGGAATGCTGGACTTGCCAGTTCTTGTGTAAGCCACTCGTACTGGGGACTTCCTGCCGCGATCAGCTCAAAGATGAACTCACCACCGTCCCACTCTGTTGGGGTATGCAAGTTGGCTTCACGTTCGCAATATTTGCTGTGTTGAGCGTGAGGTGTAGCTTCCAGCTTGGGCGAGCGCCAGATCCGCGTAGCATGAAGTGCAACTAGCCGCACGTTGCCAAATGTGACTGCATAGTAGGGTGCGGTAACGGACTCATGAGTAGGTAGCGTGAACATTTCAGTAAAGGTGTCATAGTTAAAGCTCTGATTTGTAATCCACGCTTTGCAAACAGCGTCATCGTCTTTTAAGCGCTCAGTTGCTGCAAGAGCAGCGTAGCGTGCTTCAGCAACTGAGCGTGGATACGCGTTATAAAACTGGGTGATCAGATCGTGTTTCATAGAGAAACAGCCCATAACGTCGTGATTGCCCATGACGGGATAGATTGGCGCGTGTTGGAGTATTTCGCCACCCGTGTACACAGTAGCTACACCATTCTTCTCCAGCACCAGATGTGCTCGCCCTTGAAAGCACGGAAAAAACGCACCACCACGCTCATCGTCAAACCATTCGGATGCCCGGTCAGGCGTTTCCACAAGGTCGCCAGCCATGAAGACCGCGTCCACACAACCAACTGTCTCAACAACTTTTTGCAGATTTGCTGCAACCATAGGTTTAAGTTGATGATCCGACGTGAGCAAAATTTTGAGCGCACTATTGGGTGTGGGCTGCGGTGCTAATGTAAAGCACGCGCTCAACACCGCCTGTTCATCTTCACGCACACTGAGTACCCGGTAGGGGACACGCACGCCGGGGGTAAGCCCCTCAATCAGCGCCTCGTGTCGCCAGATGGCACGGTAGGTCGGCTGCGTATAGGTCGCATCACCCTTAATGCGGGAATGCCGATCTTCGCGTAGGCGAGTGAACTTTTTGGTCGATGTGAACACGACCTGTACGTTAGGTGTACGATTAACAGTTGCAAGGAGGTCGCGAGAGTGGTCGATGGGCAAAGCCATGTCGAGCGTACTGGCACCTGCGCCATAGAGTACCACGTGCTGCGTCCCAGCGAACTCAGTACACCAAACAACCCGTACTGAAGATGCGGTTGGGAGTTGCAAAAACGGATCGGTTAACAAGGTGGGCGGACATCGGTCTGCGGAACCGCTCCGCACTGGCAAGCCTTGAGCGGTAACGCCGCACATCAGCAACCTGTAGATATCTTCCATGCTAAAGCAAAATATTGCCGAAATGTTAGTGTAGTAAGCCTTGGATAATTTTTTCTCGTATTCCAGAGTATGTGCCTGACTATGAAATGTTCTTTTCTCCGCTGATCCCGCACAATTGTACTTAACTTAACTGAAGGTGAACTTTGAGAGTTTCACCACGAGCAAAGCGCTCCAGTGCCAGCGGGAAATCAGTCAGCGGGACCGTATGACTAAGTAACGGTGCGACATCAATCTTGCCATTTGCCAACCATGTAATAGCAGGTAAAAATGTGTAGCATTGGGAATAACTGCCAATAATGGTCCAATCTTTATGGAAAATATCATACGGATGCCACTTGACTGCCGCAGTGCAAGGGGCAACACCAAACTGCAAGTATTGCCCACAGGGGCGTAGATAGTTGAGGGCTTGCTCGATCACCTTAGGTACGCCTGTAGCGTCCACTACAATCGAAAATCCATAAGGTGCAAGTTCGCGTAACGCGGCGGTTTGGTTCTCATCGGCAGCAATTGGAATTGCGCCGAGTTGGCTTGCCAATGCTCTGCGGTTAGCGTGCTTTTCTACGACCACGATCTTTGCTGCACCGCTGTTTTGTAGGGCTTGCAGGAGCAATAGACCCATCGGTCCGCCACCGAAGATCAGTACCTCGTCGGCCGGATGTGTGCGCAACCGATTGAGACCGTGGATGACACAGGCGAGCGGTTCAATAAATGTGGCTTCCGTATCGGAAAGTGTGTCGGGAAGCTTATAGCATGCGCTTGCTGGAACTGCAACGTATTCGGCGAAACCTCCTGGTCGTGTAACCCCTATGCCTTGCCAATTGTCACAATGATTGGCTTGTTGATTGCGGCAGTAAAAACAATGACCACAGTACAGGTCTGGATCGACGACCACGCGATCACCTCGTTGTAAATCGAGAACATCTCGACCAACCTCGACAACGACACCCACGAATTCGTGACCAGGAATCAGCGGAAACTTGCTTAGGTAGTCATTGCGGTAGATATGCAGATCTGTACCACATATCCCAGCCTGCTTCACCTGCACGATCACCTCATTGGCATCGCACGTCGGATCGGCTACTTTTTCCACGACAACGGTTTCAGGTTTTGAAAAAACGACTGCTTGCATAAAAAAACACTCCAAAACGTACACGTATGACTATTCATGCGTACATCACTACACGCATCTTTGTGGAGAAACACTCGGGACTTTGAAATGATGTCGCTAAACCACGTAAGTTAGTTATTAGAGATGAATATCAAAGTTTTCACATACTTCAGCTAGCCATTTTAGTGTTAGACACTTTTCGATTCAGTCAGCACACGCGCCCAGCGTTTGCTTAAGAAGCGTCTGTGAAATAGCAAAATGCGCGATACTTCCTCAGCCACACGCCCTAGTATTACTCCCAGAAAACCAAACTTCAATGAAATACCTAGGAGATAGGCGGTAGGGACGCCAATAACAGCGGCAGTGATAATGTCAGTGCACAAGATGAAGAATGTATCACCGCCACTGCGTAGGATACCGTTACCAAGAACCATGTTGAGCATAGAAAGTGGCGTAGTCAGGGCGAAAACAATCAAGCCAAGCTTGATAAGATCCTGTGCTGTCTGCTCAATATTTGGGTAAAGTGTGTTAGTGAACGGTAAGAGGCATATAAGCAGCAAGACACCAACCATAGACAACCGAAGCGTTATGAGCAAAATTTGATTAGCAATGCAGTGAGCTTCATCAAATCGTTCACCACCAAGAGCCTGTCCCACTAGGGCAATACCAGCAATACTGAGACCAAAGGCAAACATCACAATGGTATTGTTAATGGTAGATAATAGCTGGCTGGCGACTAGAGCTTGTTGTCCAATATTTGTGAACATCAAGACGTACAGGAAACTACTGGCAGACCAAATACTCTCACCAACCGTAACTGGCCAGGCAATACGAAAGATTTCTACAGTAAGCTTGGGGTTAAAGTGAAAGACATCGGTCAGCCGAAACCGTAACGGTTTCCTAAGTAAAAAAATGTACCAAATGAGTACAATTGCAGCTATAATTCTGGTCAAACAGGTTGCATATGCTACTCCTGCTACACCTAAAGATGGGAACGGACCAACACCAAAGATAAATAACGCATTCAAGCCAGTATTAAGGACCAGAGCAAAGCTTGCTATGTATAAAGGAATACTGGCTTCGCCAATGGCACGGAGAACCTCTCCACCTAAAACTGAAACTATTGCAATCGGCAAAGCGCCTCCAACTACCGAAAGATAAATCACGCCAATTGCAGCTGTCTCTGCATCAGCACCAAACTGTAAAAGCAGTGTGTTCGAGTTAATCACGAGGCCAATCCCAATAAACGTACTTATCAGGATTCCAAGTTGAAAAATTTGACCAACATACTTAGATATCTGGTCATGGTCACCTTTGCCAAAATACTGCGCAACAAGAACTGTGCCGCCTGACCCAAATGTGCCAAGGCAGAGCAGCAACAGGGTCATCATTGTATTAGTCAATCCAACAGCACCAACCGCAGCACTGCCTAGATGGCTGACAAACAGCAAGTCGGTTGCTCCCAAAAAGGACTGAAAGGTAGTTTCCAAACTAGCTGGCAACCCTAAATTAAAAATTCTTCGGCGGATCTCTGAGCGGTTCATTTTGTGTAAGTAAAATTAAAAGCACGATACTTATGCATGAAGACCGCTGCAAGCGTAGAAACTTTAGCAAGCTGGTAGGTTTGACCCAAATGTAGGTAATTTAACGTGAGTTTGATGGGGGTAAATTGGCGGTAGTTTGTAAACTCACATCTTGCACCAAGAAAAATTGATGGTACTTCGTCACTCAGTATGAAACCAAAAGTCCTTTATTTAGCGAGAAAAGCCAAGAAAAATAATGTAGCTTTATTGGACATATTTTTTGTTTGTACGGACTTATACGGTTAGGTGCAAGATGTGAGTAAAGCAACTTGTCACCAAAATCAAGAAGAACATGAGAAATTGATTGTTACCCCTGATAGACAAAATTCTACTTTGAAAGCGAGCCTTAATGAATCGGTCCATGACCAACTCAAGAATGTTTCCCGATCTGGAGACGCTCTGTCTCCGGTCAAATTAAACACTCAAAGGCATCAAAGTGTACTCAATTTCATGATCAACCTGTTGGTAGGACCTGTTGCATACATCTATCAGAAGCCATCTTTAGATATTTATCCCAAGGAGTTGGCTGCCTAGCCTGCTGCGATTTTCTAACTCATCGAACTCACGTTAATTTAAGTCCTACCAGTGGATAGTCTCTAGCAACTTCTCATGCAGCTGTTTTGTTGATGCCGCAATACATGACTGTTGATTGTTATCGCTGATCTCCATTAACAGCGTGTCGTTAAGCGACTTGCCGAAAGCGTCAGTGATAATAATTCCAGCCTTGTGTGCCAAAAAAACACTAGCAGCAATATCGTACGGGAATAAGTGCAGAATGTGACCGTTGCCTGCTCTCTCGAAAACAGGACGCAGTTCTGGATGCTCTTTAAGTACACGGTTACCAATATCAACGTAAGCATCAAGCTGTCCTGTGATAATTCGAGAGATAGAGTAGGAGGCACTATTAAACAAGAACACTCCTCCAGTGTTAGCTGATAGGTCAATAAGATGTCCATAAGCACCAATCATGACTGATGTTGGATGACCATTGAACTCAAACGACCAAAACATCTGTTTTAGGTCAGAGGTGTGACTCAGGTTTGGCAGTGCGTGCGGATATCCTCCATAAACTAAGCCATCATAGTAGTGATCACTATAGATATAGGCACCAGTCTTCAGCTCTTTCAACAATGCATACTCGATATCAGCAATTCGTGCAGACTCCTTAAACTTAGCTACAGCAATTGAGATACAACACATTTCCAAACCAGCTGCTGCCGGTCGAGTTCCATCTATGGGATCAACAATCAGAAGATAGCTGGGATTGTCTCCGAACACCTGCAGACCTCTGTCTTCTGAATAGACTGCGATTGGGTCTCCTCTATCAACTACGAATTTCCAGACTGCATTTTCGGCAAGTTCATCAACATTGAACTGTGCGTCGCCACCAGGCGAGTACCCATTAAGCAAGCGATTCTTTAGGCTGCCCCGACTCCTTTTAATTTCGTCATAAACGTAGTCAGCCAGACTCAAGATATAGTCCTTCATCGCACCTTTCTCAAAACTTTTTCAAGTTGATCGCATAACTGCTCAGACTCTTCTAGTGTGATAATCAGCGGTGGGCGAATCTTAAAAACATTCCCATAACCATATCTAGAAGTTCTGAGAATCAAGCCGTATTTCATGGCAGTTTTTGCAATGTAGTTAGTTAAATCTGTATTTGGGTTGCCTTCCGAGTCAGAAATCTCAACCCCAATCATCAACCCAACACCACGAACATCGCTAATGAAAGTGTATTTCTCTTGCATTTTGCGGAGGCGTTCCATGATGTAGTTGCCGACAACTTCTACATTTTTGAGGAATTCGGGCTGACTGACAATTTCTAAGGTCTTGGCAGCAGCAGCAGCTGCCAAAACGTTCGACCCGAAGGTGAAGGAATGGTGATGCCCGTCAAGACCGCCTAGCCTCTCCTCTGTTAAAATGGCGGCGAACTGAAACCCTGTACCACCAAGACCCTTTGCTGCGGTGATGATGTTCGGTTGTACACCGAAGTAATCGGCAGCAAACATTTTACCTGTTCGACCAATACCAGTCTGGATCTCATCAAAGATGAGAATAATGCCTTTCTCATCACACAGCTTCTTAAGCGCCTGAAAATATCCTGGAGGGGGGACAATATTGCCACCATTACCAGAGATGGGTTCGACGATCATACAAGCAATATTTCCAGAACTTCCATATTCAATGAAGTCATGGATTCGTTCTACGCACAGAAGGTTACATGTCTCTGGTTTCTGTTTGTAGAAGCAGCGGTGACAATATGGATCAGGTACTTGAATACTTCCAGAAAATAGGTTGGGAAAAGGCTCTTTACGAAAAGCATTTCCCGACAAGCTTGTCATCATCATTGTTTGCCCTAAGTGACTCCGAAATAATGAGATGACATCTTTCTTCCCTGTAAAATGCTGAGCAATCTTGATTGCACCTTCATTTGCTACGGACCCGCTGGAAACTTTAGGATGCACCTTTGTCAAGTTTTCCGGGGAAAGCTTTACTAGTTTTCTCACAACAGTGTTAACTGGGTCAGTTTGAAAAGATGACGTGACATGAACTAACTTATCAGCTTGCTCTTTGACTGCTTGCAGAACCTCTGGATGCCCGTAGCCTAGAGACATATTGAATGTCGCGGATGCACAGTCAATGTAACGATTACCCTCTGTGTCGTAGAGATATATACCTTTCCCGTACTCTATCAGAGTGTCGCTCACCTTGTGATAGATTAGGTCGTGGATACTTGTCTGTGACTTCATCATTTTGACAAGACCCGCTTCGGAGTTCCTTCCAAATTCAGACTCTAGATTCAATGCCTCTTCAAAAGCTCGCATGAATTACAACCTCCTCAAAGTTTGTACTCTAAAAAAGTGTGGAATTAGCTAGAATCGCAAAACTCAATTGCTGACAGCAGTCACTTGCTAAACAAACTTGGCTACGGTTCCTCCATCCTTGAGGGGAGGATTGACTAGCTTAGAAATCGAGTTAACCGCGACGAAAATTGTAGCCATTAATGAATGGTTCGCCAATACCTGATGGTTGTTGAAGCTATTGTCCTGGTTTTGCAAGATGCAAGAAGTAAAGTAACCAGCCTCAGTATTTTGCTTGTTAATTAGCTTTGAAATACTATCTTAATAGTAAAAGTTAAACACATATCTATAAACTAACTATAGATAGATACTGTATAAGTAATTGATCGACAACAAGATAGATGAAGATATTGTCAAACGTCACTATTTCTTTCGTGAGATATAGCAATAGCCATGTAAGTTAGGACATATAATTAGATGAGCGCTGTTAGATATATCGCTTAAACTCGATAGTCTACGAACTGCCATAGAGTATGTCTTGCGTTTATTGTCCTAACTTATCTGGCTATTGCTATAGCAGCAGTGATCACCACGACTACCAGTAAACCCAAAGTGTCAACGAGTATGTGCCGTTTGCGTCCCTTAATTTTTTTGCCAGAATCGTAACCAACTTTTTGGGAAACCAAAGTCAGTAAATCGCAAACTTTCGGAAACCTACGTAAAAACAAGGGTTTCAGCCCTGCCGAAAAACGAGCCTAACAACGCTTATTAATAGCGATCGTCTTAACATCACCTAACGTTGTTGGCTAAAATGCTCATTTCAACGTACTTTTATGGAAAAGGGATGTTTCGTTCAAATGCTGATGTGGTAAGGGTTCTAAAAAAGTTTTCGATTTACTGAAAGTTGGCAGTTTCAACGGTTTGGCTGTCCATTATTGCCTCTAAGGGTGATGGTTCTCGATCTTGACTGACACGTACCCACAAACGTAATCGCTCGTGGATTTCCTGCCATGTTCCATCTTTTCGCCATTGTCGGAAGTAATGATACACAGTTTTCCACTTGGGAAAATCATTTGGGAGCATTCGCCACCCCGAAGCCGCACACAAGATATACAAGATTGCGTTAACGATCGCCTCCATATCAACACTACGTTTTCGACCTCCAGTTTTTGGCGCAGGAATGAGTTATGATAGCAGTTCCCACTGCTCCGAAGTCATATTACTTGGGTACGATGGATTCATGGCCAAGGTAACGCTGTCATACTTAACCCTCCTCCGTCACTCTCCCTAGATAAAAAGATGTAACCCTTACCAGGCAAGAATTTTAGTCTAAAGCAATGATTGTATCCATCATATTAGAAAATTTTGCCACAAACCTAATCCCAATCAGAGGTTTAAAAGTTGCTTTCGATTTTTGTTTTCGGAGAGTGAACAGCTTCTAAGAAACCAGATTTTCTGAGGGCTGGGGAATAAGCTCAAAACCAAAAGCCTGGGCTTTTTTGTGTAGATTATTGATCATTCGCTCACGATAACGCTGCTCATAATAATCCATGCCAGGATCGGTGTAATCTCCTCCGGCTGTCCAAAGTTTGTAAGCGACGATAAAATGCGCCCAAGGCGGAATTACTTTTTCCGGCAGTTTGCGCGGCCATACGGAAAGCTGTCTTCGGCGCGGTTGACTACAGGACGAGTCTGAGAACTTTTAATTTTGCCACCAGTAATGCGGCTACCAGGACAAAGACCAAGCCAAGAGGTAAAGTGTTTAACTGTAGGGAATCGACTGGGATCTAAACCAACCTCAGAAAGGATGATTTGTACTGTCAGGACACCAAGACCATCAACTTGGGTAAAATCAACCCCACTCATACGGTAAAGATGAGTACGCAAATCAAAGTTAGGTTCATTACCTTGAGGTTTATGGCGAATATGCTTTGGTGGAGTAAGGGGAGACTGAGAAATACAGCAGATTGCACCTAAATGAGGTACAGTGAAGTCAGTGCATCAATTGAGAAAATGAGAGCTTATTCCATCGACTTCCGAGAAAAAATAGTTAATGTTTATGAGCAAGGCAACACCTCAGTCAGAAAAGTTGCTTCTAGATTTGGTGTCACCAAAAGTTTTGTGCAAAAACTGCTGTCAATGAAGAAAGCTCAAGGTCATGTAGAACCGAGACAGCAGGGCGGAGGAATGAAGGGTAAGTTAGATGGATATGAAGCTAAACTGTTGAGTATGGTTGAAGAAGCTCCAGACGCAACTTTATTAGAATACTGCGAGTATTGGGGTGAAACTGATAATCATTGGGTAAGTGCAAGTACGATGTGTCGGGCGTTAAAGAAACAACAACTAACACGAAAAAAAAGACGTTACGCAGTAGCCAAGCTCAGACAGAAAGAGTCCAAAATTTAAGAACTGAGTATTGGCAACAAGTCAAACAAATAGACCCAGAAAACTTGGTGTTTATCGATGAAATGGGTGTTTTATTAGGTTTGGCACGAACCCATGCCCGAAGTCTTCAGGGAAATAGGGTGTATGACTTTAAACCATTTTATCGAGGAGCGAAGGTGACAGTGATTGGGGCAGTCAGCCTGAAACAAGTGTTAGCTGTGATGACCTTAAATGGTTCGATGGATGGAAATGCATTTGAGGTATTTGTGGAAAAATGTTTGCTTCCTCAATTATGGTCTGGTGCTGTGGTTGTTATGGATAATGTTCCAGCCCATAAAGTAGTTGCTATCGAACCTTTAATTCAATCTGTTGGTGCAAGTGTTCTTTATCAATCACCTTATTCTCCAGACTTTAACCCCATTGAACATTGGTGGTCTCAACTCAAGGCTTTTATGCGCCAATTTTCTCCCACCACAGCCAAAATGGTTGATATTCTTATTGCTACCGCACTCGATTTGCTCAATCCAAAACATTTACGAAACTGGTTCGCTAATTGCTGTTACTGTCAGTAGATCGAAAACTTTTGTAAGTTGACGAAAGAATCAGGGTTTCAGCCGACGTTTTTGTACTGATGATTGCGATCGCTTGCACTGCACTCTTAACCCCCCAACAACGCCCGTTTCTTGAAAAGCAGACTATAACAGGATTGCGGCAAATTGTGTTCCTAAACTCAAATGGACGGCTGGTAAGGGTTCTGGAAAACTTTTCGATCTACTGACTGTACCTCATGAAGCTGCAATAGGCTGTATCATCTCCAAAGAAATACGGTCAAATGGCAGAAATAATTCGTCTGCAACCGCATCTCCCAAGTCAACTAAAACAGAATAAAATAACCAAGAAGCCCAGATTTGTAGCTTAATACCATTAATAGAACCAGTCCATAAATAAGATAGCCCCAGCAAGCGTTTTACTGTATAGAAAGCTTCTTCAACTCTCCATCTTCGGCGGTATAAATCTGCAACAACATAAGGAGGTAAAATTTGTGGGTCAAGGACAGAAGTAATGTAAGAATAGCTAGTTTTACCAACTTGCATCTCGATTAAACGTAAAGTCAGTACTGGTGCGCCACCACGACCAGTACCAAGTTGAATCAATCGGTCTTTAAGAGAATGGTCATAGCTAAAAATCTTGAGATATTTAATAGATGCTTTGGCTTTTAAACGAGTAATAAAATGGACTTCTTGATTAATCAGTTGTTGTAAAAACTGGAAATGATAGAAGCCTCTGTCAAGTAGAATTAAAGTCTTAGCAGTCACTAAATTTAGTAATGCTCCCTCAAAATTTGTGTCAGAAGCAGCAGGATTAGTATGAAACCAAACTTCGACAGGTAAACGAGTAACTAAATCAATAACTGTACAAATCTTACCTGCGAGTTGCCCTGTTTTCATATCTTCCAGGCTTTTTAACTTCCGAAATAGAGCCTCTAATGTAGACCCATCAGCTATCCATATTCGTTCAAAATTACAGAGCGCAAACTTCACACTATCTGGCAATGGTCGCCTAAGTCTTTTTTGCCAATTAAATTGCAATTTAGGCAATAAATCTTTAAACACTCGCTCAAATAATTCAGAAGGAAAAACTAAAAATCTTTCTGAGAGTGATTGTTGGGCAACTTTGGTAACTTGACACCATAAGAAACCTTCTCGTGCTAACAGACGATTCAACTCTTGAACGCTAGGAACTTGTCGCCACAACAGTGTCAATACTGCTGCTACCATTAAAGATAAATTAAGAATCCTGTCTCGACATCCTAACTGCTTATAATATTTTTGTTGAGCAAAAAGCGCTGGGGTTAATAAAGCTTCTAAGTGTTTAGCGATCGCTTCATTATCTACAGTAGGAGTATTATGTCGGTGTACGTGGTCAGAGTTTTGTTTTGGTTGCTTGGGCATAGTGGTAAACCAAACTTTTCATTACCTCATTTGATAATTGAATTTACCTAAGAATTAAGCCCAGTTTTGACAAAGTTATTCTCTCGTTACAATACCTTTTCATATCTTATTTAAGTTGTCAAAGACGTTAAAGATAATGATAATCAAATACGGGGGAAGGAGGCGAGCGTCGCTCGCCTCCTTCCCCTGTCCCCCGCGCGATTATCATTTTCATTAAGACTATTTTGAGTATTTTAACTGATTGACAAAATGCACTTTGCCTTAACCTCTCACGGATGGGGAGGGAGTGCGTCATCCCCATCAGATGGGTACTTCATTGTCTGAGCCATATCAGAAAACTTGTTACTACTGATTTGGAATAAAGAATTCCCTCCTACTACGGTCTTTTGCTCTTGGTCAGATAGTTGCCCCTCAAGGTAACGAGCAAAAAAGGGCTGCTCTAAGGGTTCTTTGGTCAAATCTTTAATATCTATTTCAGACATTTGTGGACTCCTTTTTCAGTTACAATCAGTTTTAAATTCTCAACACATTAGCTTCATGCTCATAGGTGTCGCCGCCTCACGTATTAGTTCAGACGGATTGTAGTTATCAGTAATAACTTGCGGACAACGCATACAAGCTGCCTTACCTTCCTGCTGCCACCAACGACAATCTCGGCGTATAGAACAGGGTGGCAGTTCTTCTACTACCGCAGGCAATTTCTCGACAATTCGCATTGCCAGACGACAATCTTTGCCATTAAAATGCTGACAACCCGATTCCGCGCAGGATGCTGCTGTACGAAAAATTTCGGCGGGTGTAACTGGGTTAGCTTTTGCTATCAGTTCCTCTGTGACACGCTGCGGCTGCTTGAGATAAGCTATACGGGGTTCTGCCACAGTTCCACTGATTACGCCGAAGACAACACTATCTGCTGGTTCTGGTCTAGCACTGGGACAAAGCGTGGTTTTGTTAGCAGATATGTCTGACATTAATTGAACCTTTAGGAAATAGTATTTTTAAGACTCAAATACTTGCTATTGGGTTTTTTGGTATGGGGAATTTCCCACATATAATCGGCGGTTCACAAGCTATTATACCTAGTGAAATCGGCTCATTAGCTTTAGTTATACCACCCGCAATGCTTCCCGCTTCTTCATTAGACAAAGCTGATAAAGCATCTTCTGAATCTATAACCTGATGCCGCCTGAAGACCGCATTTTTTACGGCATCACCAATCAAATCATTAATTTCAACTTGACCTTTGTACTTTCTTTGGTTTGCGTCCATTTGGAATTTTCTCTTAATTTGTGACAGGGGTTATACTTTAAAACTAAGCAGTGTAATTGCTTAATATGCTGTCAACATTCTAGGCAATAGGAAAGTTATTACCCAATTTTTTGAAACTTTTAATTAGGTCATAACTAAAGGTTTTTTGTCCCCCAAATCTGACAAATTATCAAAGAAATTATTAACAAAGTCTAGTTATAGTCCCTGCGTACCATGCTGCGCTTACTCAAGCCTCAAGCACCTGCACCATAGAACATCTAACTAAATTTCAATAAATAACTAAAACATTTATGTCTCGAAAATCTTCCGGAGTGTGGATGCCATGTTCTTTCAACAGGCAAATGGCTTCTACGGTAGACAGTTGTCGCCCTTTGCGGTTAGAGGTACGTAACTTAGTTTCCCCAAACCCAAGCTACTGGGAAAAGTCAGGCGACTTTGGAGAAGTGTTTGCCTCTGTCCGAGGTTTTAGCGATCGCTCTCTCACGTATTCTTTCTTGTTTACCAATAAGCAGTCAAAGCATCAGAAATGCTGGCGTATACTAGTAAAGTAGCGAACGCTACACAGGAAATGCAACCAGCGCTTTTGCGCCTCATGCAATACTCTGTTAAATCCAACCAATCTTGCCAATCCAAAGTTTGGCTAATGGCAGCGGTTGCATTTACTACCTGACAAACGCGCGATCGTTTCAGTTACCCTAATTGATAAGGAATATAATCGGCTCCCGTGGCATGGCAGTCTGCCGCTGCCATGTTGGGGTTTATGGTCGGGCTTATCACAAATCAATCCCAGAGTCAGAACGATTTAGGGAGTGCTTACGCTGAGAAGTCGCCTGCTGTCTCCCCAGAATATGCGCTTGGTTTTTCTTTGTCTTCTCCAATTTTTTCAATTTTTCGTTGAACTGTAAAAATTCCTCCACCTCGTCTAGTGTCAGCCCTTGACCTTGAGGTGGTTTGTTTGGGTCGAGCGGTATAATAGCAATTACTTCGCCAGTGGTTCGCTTGAGAATATAGGTTTCATTTTCCAGCAATAGTTCGTGGCGATCGCTCTTATAATGTTTGCGTTTATTACCAAGTAGTTCAAAGTATTTACGGATAACAGACGCAATTTGATTTGCATACTGCTGCTGTTGGGCTGCATCCGAGGTTTGGGTTAAAAATTGCTGCGATGCAGGTTTTTCAGCACTTCTAGCAGATATATTGGACTTCTCTGGTGCTGCTTCTTCTAAAGTTGGTTCGGGTTGAATGGTAGTATCTGGTGTGATTGCACCTTGTTGCTTGATAATTTCTCCAATAATGTATATTGCTTTTGCTTCACTACCAGTTTCTTTTACTAGGTTTTGAAATAATAGTTCTTGTTGTAGTTTAGTTAACCAGTCAGCACTATAATTCGGGATTGATTCCGTACTTATTTCTTCAGTTTCTCTTCTATCTTTTGCAACCGAATCTCGATACTGTTCGCTCGATTGTTCGTGCGGTTGAGTACCTCTGGTGGTAGAATCTGTATCAGTATCCAGGCTGTTGCTCCTGATATTACTCCCATCATTGCTAACAGCCCCGCTAACCCCCTGTAACTGAATATCTGCTCCGACAGCATCAGCTTGAACGGGTACTTCTTGGGTAATAGTTTCTCTAGTTTCTGAATTGCTGCGTTGGTTTTTTCTATTTCCTTTAGTTGGTTTAACTGAGTTGCTTGGTTGCCCAATATTTGATTGTTGGTTTTCTGTTGTTGTTCTATCTTCTGAATCGCTTCTGTCAGGTTGGTTATTAATTGCATCGTCTGTGATAGTTGATTTTCCAATGAGTGAATCTTCTCTACTAGCTTGGCTATCTCCTCTTTTATCAATACTTGTTGATTCTCTACCGATTGAACTTTCTCCACCCATTGTGTTAAGGATTGCGGCAATTGGTTCAATACTTGCAGTAATTCGTTTAATGCTTGCTGCATCTCTAAGTCGTTTTCGTCTTCGCTTACTTGTTGTTCGCACTGTGGCTTGTTGTCCTGATTCGCCATATACTGCTCCAAAATGCTTTTGTAAACCGGGGAACGAATATCCCTTACCAATTTGATATCCAGCTATTTTTATCCCATCCATCTCATAAGCAATCCCCAATATATTGTTCTGATTATCCAACTTGGGATGGATGATTATATTCTTCTCTTTTAGTCGGCTAACTAGTTGAGTAAAGGTTGGTTTATCGGCAGCCAATGCATCAACTGCGTCTGCTATTAGTTGAACTACAGGTGGTTTACCTGAAGTATGCTTTAACTGTTTGATAGTTGGTGGTTTTCTAAGTGTAGGACTAACGCTTGCAATAATTCCTATTTCTTGCAGCTTTTGGACAACTTTTTCATTACTGCAAGGTGTTGGCTCTAAACCAAATTCTTTCTCTAACTTGCGTGCTGCTACTTCGGCTCTACTATAATCCCACGAATCTGGAACTACGGTAGCATCCATCTTAATTCGGGAAGCGATAATATGGATATGTTCGTGTTCTCTATCAGTATGTCTGCCCATTACATATTGGCTTTTATGCAATCCTTCACCCAAATATTCCATTTCTTCTAGGAAGCGTTTACCGACAGAAGCATATTGCAAATCATCTAAATGTTCGTGATATTCGCCTTTGGTATGTTCGCTACTACGATGGGGAATAGATAATATTATATGAGCGCAAGCATTCTTAAATTCTGGGTTGGAACGTTTGGCAAGCGAAAATTCTCGTGCTAGTACAACACGGCGGAAATAAAGTACCCATATTATGAGATACTAATCAAACAGTAGTCAGGGCGCGTGAAAGGAACTGGGACATGGCACGATTAGCTCCAAAATCATTAAACTTGACTCAGTGCGATCGCCAAGAGCTAGAAAAGCTACTGAATCGTCATAACACACCACAACAAATCGCACTAAGAGCGCATATTATCTTGCTAGCAGACAAAGGAAATAATAATCGTGAAATTGGGCGAGAACTGAGTATCAGCCGATTTATGGCTCGTAGATGGAGAAATCGGTGGTTAGAGTTAACAGAGCGTTTGATTCCAGTAATTGAAAGATTACAGGACTTTGAACGCAGTGGTACGCCAGCTAAGTTTAATATGGAGCAAGTAGTGGAATTATTTGCTCTTGCTTGTAGTAAGCCAGAAGACTACGGACGACCTATAAGTGATTGGACGGCAAGAGAATTAGCAGAAGAAGTAGAAAAACAAGGTATTATCGATAGTATATCTCCACGTCATGTGGGGCGGTTGTTAGAAGAAGCTGAAATCAAGCCACACCAGAGCCGTTACTGGTTAACCCCCCCCTGTTGATCACGAATTTGATACCAAAGTTGAAAATATATCTAATCTATACATCACAGCAATTGAACGTGCAACGGAAGATGGCGAACGAACGGTGTGTATTGATGAAATGACAGGTATTCAAGCAATCGAACGTAAAGAGAAAGATTTACCATTGCGGCCGGGAAAAGTCAGATGTCGAGAATTTGAATATATCCGTCATGGAACACAAGCACTAATTGCAAACTTTGATGTGGTTACAGGTTGTGTTTTGAATCCAAGTTGTGGTGACTCCAGGAACGAGCAAGACTTTGCCCAAAACATCCGTGCACTGCTCGAAAGCGATCCTGATGCCAAGAAATGGAATCTAATAATGGATTGTCTCAATACCCATCAGTCCGAAACTTTAGTTCGTTTAGTTGCTCAAAAAGAAGGTTTAGATATTGATTTAGGTGTAAAAGGTAAATCTGGAATACTTCAATCAATGAAAACACGGGCAGCATTTTTAAGTAACCAAACACATCAAATTGTTTTCCATTACACACCTAAGCACTCTTCTTGGCTGAATCAAATTGAAATATGGTTTAGCATCCTTGTACGTAAACTGCTCAGGCGCGGAAACTTTATTAGTACCTTTGATCTGAAAAAACGGATATTAGATTTTGTTGACTACTTTAATCATACTATGGCGAAGCCATTCAAGTGGACTTATAAAGGCAAGGTATTAACCCAAGTTGCGGGTTATCGAAATTCAGTTGCTTCGCTTTCTTGAGATTCATGCGATCGCCAATCACAAACTGGCGTTTGCGCTAGGCGCAAACGCAACTTCATCTCAATTATCAAAAACTGTACTGAATTGATTTAAAGTATCAAAAAGTATTGCTCAAATAAATGCTTGTTTCAGAGTAAATGCAAAAATAAATGCTTCTATTTTCAGTAAAAACCCTTGATAGGTGACTGCATGAATCGATTTTGGGAATAAACTTGTGACAGCACTAAACACAGTTTCTATGTAATGTCGAGTAGATTGTTTAATGTAGTGATTCCACGGTTCATCTTTACGTTTAGAATTTTTTTTACGCATAACTTTCAACTCAATTTGGTTTGCGTGGAAAAGATCATCTTCCGCAGTATAATCGGTGTATGCAGAGTCTGCATACACTTCGCTTCCTGGCGGCAGATTTAATGGTAATGCATTTAAAGCACGAACATCAGCAGCACTACCGGGCATAAATACGAACTCGACCGGGATACCACTTTTAGTCGTTAATAACTGGACTCTAACCCCATAAAAATAGCGTTTCTTTGATGCAATGTAACCTCTGTACTCTTCTGACTTAATTAATTTGGCATTGAAGATGCGGATATTATCGCACATTGCTACCGGAAAAGAGTCTAAAAGATATTCAGTACAATCACTGCTTTGTTTCAGTATCATTCCCACTTGATGAAACAAATCATTTATCAACATTGATATTGCGTGTAATCGGCGATGAAAACGTGATTTTTCTAACATATTTGGCATAAGATTATGGTCTTTCATGTAATCACATGCTTTATTTTGATTGCCATCGAAGAATATCGCCGCAGTTATTACCGTTGTAAGAATTTCTGCGTCACTCATCTCTCTACGACAATCTTCACTATGCCGAATCGCTTTTAAGAAGTCATCAATGATAGCATAGACGGTAATTATTTCGTTTAACATCTATCCCCTCCATTTTTCTTGTTCGAGGGGATTTTATTGCATAAAGCGATCGCCTGAATCAATAACTAGCAACTTGGGTTATTAGCTGTTTAATGGGTGCGCTATTTACGCCGTGCTGTACTAGTTCGTTTGGTGTAGCACTATTCATATTAGTGCCAATAATCGATGCACCCTCTTTCCCAAGTACATACTTGAGAGTAGGGAGAAAGTTACCATGTTTAAAGATTTTGGGAATCAAGATTTATCTCCCTTTCACCCAGTACTAATTCGATTTTATAAAGCATCAGTTTCATCATCAATATCTATACTTAACAACTGCTGCGTAGTTGTCCACATATCCGAGTGCAGCTGTTCGAGTTGTTCTACAAGATTGCCAATATCATTATTGGATGATGCTGTAAAACTTTGTTTAAGTTGGTTGGCAATTAATTTTAATTGTGCTAATTGGTTATAAAATTGCCACTGTTCTTTTAATAATGGAGTGGTTATTTTTCGTCTTAATCCTGCACGACGCAGATATTCAGATATAGATAATTTGCTGTTTGTAGCATATTGCTTGATTTTTTCGCTTTCAAGTTGCGAAAAACTAACTGGATGACGAATTGTTCTTTTACTTGTAGTAGTTTCGTCGGTTGTAGATAAAGCTTTATTCTTTTTCTTCTTCTGACTATCCGTTTGCATAGCGAGTTGTGGTTACAACCAACCACCGTAGCTAGCTAATAACAGTAACGTCCACCTGAGAATTGCGGAATTATGGATGCAGCAAACATTCCTTGCATGTAGGGAAGACAGCCACCAACAATCCAGCATCTAAAAGTCAGTAGACCGAAAAGTTTTGTCAGTCAACGCAAGAATACAGGTTTCAGGCGAGGTTTTTGGGATAGATCAGAGCGATAAGAGTGCGATCGCACTCCTAGCGTCCACGATCCTATTGCTCAAAAGGTAGATTGTGCAATGATTTTGGCTGATGGGGTGTCCTCGCTCAAATGAAGGGCTGGTAAGTCTTCTAGAAAACTTTTCGGTCTACTGAAAGTGCAAGTGTTCTTGTGGGTGATGCTGAAACGAATGGGTGATACTGTGCAACTGCGCCATTTTCTGCTGACACGGCTGTGCTACGTCTCCCGTGCGATCGCTCGGAGTGAGAAGCGACTCCTAAGGAAGAGCGATCGCTCTCCTTTGAAAGAGTTAACATTCCCCATCAATTGGGGCTTTCTTGGTATACACCAAACATTCCTTGCATCCCGGAGAGAGTAGCACCATTCGTGACAGCGGCAGTTACATAATGTTAACACTGTTAACGCCCATCGACTGGTTAGACTACCTTGCATTAATGGGTAAACTGTACCACCATTCGTGACAGGGGCAGTTGCACAGGGGTTAACGCTGAATTCGCCGAATTCGCCGATTAACTGGTTGGGCTATCTTGCACTAATGGGTAAACTGTACCGTTCCAAATTGATTCGACTGTGGGTTTTATCCAAGTATGTCATCCGTAGCGTTAACAGCGTTAACATTTTACGTTTATTTACTTTTTGCGCGGGGCTTATAGTGCGGGTGTGAGTTTCCACTTGAAGAGATTGTAGGTTTTGTCGAAGTAAGCACAGTGATGGAATTACACCCCTTACTGTTGGATTTCACAAAAACGCATTCCTGAAGGCGTTAGCGCTGTTAACATTGCCATATTCGTCAAGAAAAGCGATTAGCTTTTAGCTATTAGCTAACTGCTAACTGCTAATTGCTTGAAGAGTCATTTATCTGGCTTGCTTTCTTCGGTTCTTTATCGTTACTGTGAATATTGCCGTTAAGCTCTCGAATAGTTGTAGTAACATTGTTCTCGACAGGTAGCCACCGCGAGCGTCTTTTGTCAGGGTCTTTTTTGTACCACCCGGTTTTCTCTTTTACAAGTTGGTGGAATGGTATGCCTTTTTCTTTCGCTTCCTTATCGAGTGCGTGGTACGAAAGCTGGTATTTTTCTAGCAATTCGGTTTGGGTGATACCTCCATATCGTTCACCATCAGAAATCGTCTCCCGAAATTTTTCAACTATTTTTATTTCTGGTTTGATATCACCGAGCGCTTGTAATATTGCTTGTATTAACTGGTGTAGTGAGTTAACTTGTTGCGTTAGTTGCTTAAGAGGATGTTTGAAAAGTCGAAGCAGGTCAAAAATCATGCGAGTCGTCGAATCATAATACGTATCATCGCAATATAAATAAAAGTTTCCGAAGTTTCTGGTAGACGTTCATAATCCTTACTT
>JAESGF010000195.1_pt1 | contig 40372 bp, 49 predicted proteins | sample 9269621 | NCBI WGS metagenome assembly JAESGF01 (sample SAMN14515066, study PRJNA621663) | algae metagenome | isolation source: Tolypothrix carrinoi HA7290-LM1 and co-occurring heterotrophs from dry rock... | place: USA: Makauwahi cave, Kauai, Hawaii | collected 2011-01-06
CGCCCCCCCACCCGCCCCACCCGGGCGCGCGCGCCGACAAGGAAGACGAGGAGACAAACTCCCCCTGCCCCTTGTCCCCCTTGTCCCCCTTGTCCCCCTTGTCCCCCTTGTCCCCCTTGTCCCCCTTGTCCCCCTTGTCTAAGAAAAAGTCGCTCCATAACAGCGTTACTAAAATGGCTGCTGCTGGCATTAAAGGTAAAACATAACTGGGGAGTTTGGTGACAGCAATGGTGAAAAAGCTAAAGACAACAATAAACCAGATAAAGGCAAATAAACCAAGTTGTTGAGAGCGTTCTTGAGAGCGCCAGTATTTTATTTGCCAAAACTTCAGTCTGGCGATCGCAGCCGGCAAGTAAACTGAGTATGGCGCAAAGCCTAGCAGTACTACTACAAAGTAAAAATACCAAGGCGCTTTGTGACCATTAACGACTTCTGTAAAGCGTTCTAGGTTGTGATAGCCAAAAAACGAGTTAATATAATTCCAACCATTGCGCCAAATTACCAACACATACCAGGGTACTGATAAAGTAAAAATTATCAGCATCCCGATGATAAAGCGCATTTCTCGCAATACTTCTCGCACCTTCCCCACGTAAAGCAGAAACGCCGCGATAATCAGCCCCGGTAAGACAATTCCCACCGGTCCCTTAGTCAAAATCGCCCCAGCAATTAGCACATAAAAAGCTAAATACCACTTATTCGGCAATAGCGATTGGCGATTAGCTTTTAGGGATTGGGAAGAATTCACTTCTGTATCTCTTTCCCATTGCCCATTGCCCATTGCCCATTGCCCATTGCCCATTCCCTCGTTTGCGTATCCCAGAAAAAAGCATAACAAAGCTGTTGTTACGCATCCAGTTAGCAGCATATCTGAGACACCTGTTCTTCCCCAGACAATCATTTCTGGAGTCAGTGCCATGATAGCGGCTCCTAAAGCAGCTGTTAACCAGCGTCGAGTCGGGCGAGAAATATGCTCTAACTCGTCTTGTCTTGCCAGATACATGAGCAAAGTGTAAAATGACAGACTAATCACTGCGATCGCGGCGATCGCACTTGGCAGACGCACTGCCCATTCATTCACACCAATAATTGCATAGGCGATCGCCTGACACCAGTAAATCAAAGCAGGCTTATCAAAACGAGTTTCACCATTGAAAAACGGCGTGATCCAATCACCCGTAACGAACATTTGGCGTGAAGCTTCGGCAAACAGCGGCTCAGTCTCATCAATCAAGCCAATACTGCCCAAATTCCACCCATAACCCACCCAACCAATCAAAATCAGCCAGAAAATCGATAAAGTCACGGAAAGAGCCGGACGCTTTCCTAAATTGTTGAACCATCGGTCAACAGCGCGATTAGTCATTGGTCATCAGTCATTAGTCATTAATTACTAGGCAGCGCGATCGCTCTTATAACAATCAATAGTTACTAGTCAACCGCAACTAGTCAATAGTCGTTGATTACTTATGTTTTGTTCTTTGTCATTGGGCATTGGTAATGGGTAATGGGTAATGGGGAATGGGTAATGGGTAATGGGTAATGGGTAATGGGTAATGGGTAATGGGTAATTGGTCAAGAGTTAGTGGGTAGTAGTTAGTTGTCCCCCAAGTCCAGTGGACACGTTCTGAGCTCCTCCACCCCCCTTCGGGTTCGCCACTTCGACGGGACGGAAACCGACACCGCCGAGTGGACTCACCGCACTCGCGCTCGTCCTCCCCTTGTCCCCCCACTCCCCCTTGTCCTCCTTGTCCCCCTTGTCCCCATTCCCCATTACCCATTCCCTATTCCCCATTCGACTATTGACTCAGAATTAATTGCCATTCTTTGCCTTGAGCATTCCAAACAGGTATCGAAGTTTCGCCGACAACATATGGTCCCCAGTAACGACGAGAACCATCTTGGGCAAAAGCGACTAAAATATCTCCTTTCTCTAGCTTTAAGTTACCCTGAGGCAAAGAAAGAATTAGCCCCTTTTCATTACCTTCTCTGGGAGCAAAATCCCAATGCGCCGGCACATCGAAAGAGTTAGTTTGAGTTTTCTCGCCTTTTTGAGGCGATCGCGCAAGCATTGCCAGTCTTACAGGCTGATCTGTTTGATTGCTCATTCGCAAACTACCTCGATCTCCTGCCTTTGGAGCCGAGTTATCATTACTATATGTTAAGACGGAATTACCAGTCTCTTTACTGCTGTCTGCCTTGTTATCAAAAACAGGTGCAGAATCTGTTATCTGGTCTTCAGGCTTGTGTGTAGGCGGTAGAAAAGATTTTTCTGGCTTTTCTGACTCGAAAGACACACTTACTTGAAAGTATGCCAGCAACAGTCCAAGCAGCCCCAAAGCACAAGCCACGACAGTAGCGTTACGATACACTGACGATTTCATATTGATAATTATTAGAAATAAGTATTTTGTTTAGGCTTGCCCAAATAGTAGCCTATTATGCAAAAAAGCAACTCAAAAAAATTGCCTATTGTAGACTCTCTTTAAATTAGCAGATAAAATGTATCAAAAATGTCATTTTGAGCAAAAGTATACCCGCTGGGAAGTAGCCTCAACAAAGCTTTTCAGCTTGGCTCAATACGACAAAATGTATAATCTTTTATTTACGCCAAAAAAACCAATAGACATCTACAATACTATTCAAACAAACTTATGCTCAAAACGATATTCTCTCTAGAGAAGTATTTTATGATATGTTGACTTTTCCATAAAAGTCTGAGTCAATGCAAAATACTCGTCTCAATAATCTATCGAATGCCATTGCTACCCGCTTAAGAGAATGGTTTTTCAATCCTTGGCGGCGACTATCGCTGTTGTTGATTAGTTTTTTGTTCGGTTTTTTTTTGGGATCGGCAGTTGCTACCACAGCCGGACAAACTGCTGAATGGGATATTGTGGTAGCCGGAACTTTAGTAGTAGTAACGGAGGTTAGCAGTAGAATATTTTACCGTAGCAGCATTTTAGCAAGGCGATCGCTCTGGATAGAATCCCTAAACTATTTAAAAGTTGGTTTCACCTACAGTTTATTTCTCGAAGCCTTCAAGCTGGGATCGTGAGGAGTGGGGGAGAGGGGGAGAGGGGGGGATGGGGGGAGGGGGGGATGGGGAGACAAGGGGGACAAGGGAGACAAGGGAGACAAGGGGGACAACTAAGCACTACCCACTAACGACTAACCACTATCCACTAACGACTATCGACTAACAACTATCCACTATCCACTAACCCTTAACCAATTACCAATTACCCATTACCCATTACCAATGCCCGACTTTGACCAATTACGCCTTTTAAAATCTGTCTACCCAGCTTTTAGCGAGTTTTGCGAAACTAGCCTGCATCGTCAAGCCGACGCGATGTTAGATGTGTTGCGGGATTTGTGGCTACCTTTGGCAATGCAACTAGCATCGCGTCGCCAGCAGTTGGGGCGTCCATTTATACAGGGAATTTTAGGAGGACAGGGAACCGGGAAAACGACAATGTGCGCGGTTCTCAGCTTGATTTTGAAAGAGTTGGGATATCACACGCTGAGTTTATCATTAGATGACTTATATAAAACTTATAGCGATCGCCTGAAACTAACACAGCAAGACCCCCGCTTAATTTGGCGCGGTCCCCCAGGAACCCATGATATAGACTTAGGCTTAACTGTATTAGATCGAATTCGCCAGTTACAAAATCCAGTAGCAGTTCCCCGCTTTGATAAATCTGCTTGCGGCGGTGCGGGTGATAGAATCACTCCAGAAATTGTCGAAGGTATAGATATTGTTTTATTTGAAGGTTGGTTTGTTGGCGTGCAACCCATCGAACCCGCAGCATTTGATACTGCACCACCACCAATTCTTACAGATGAAGACCGGGCATTTGCTCGTGACATGAATCGCCAATTAAGCGATTATCTACCACTGTGGCAGCGATTGGACAGCTTAATCGTGCTCTATCCCAATGATTATCGATGCTCTTTAGAGTGGCGGCTCCAGGCGGAACAGCAGATGATTGCTGCTGGTAAATCAGGAATGAGCGAAAAAGAGATAGAGCAATTTGTTTATTATTTTTGGCGTTCTCTCCATCCCGAATTATTCATCAAACCGTTAGTAACAATGCCGACATCAGTTGATTTAGTTATCGAGATTAATATTGACCATAGTTTTGGTGCAGTTTATCAACCAAAGGATGTTTCTTAGTTTTACATCTTGCACGCCTTCGCCTTCAGGCTAAAGCCTGAGGCTATACGAACAAAGTCCGCCTACGCGGACTCAATGCCTAAAAGCCTGCCTCCGCAGGCTTCGTATGTATAGCCCCAGCATTCTATGCTGAGGGCGACAAAGCGCAAAATCACAAAGAAATAATATGAGAATTTGCAACGGGAAACTACTACTCGTGCATTGGGTAGAACCCGTTCTAGTTATAGCGATTAGGTCGTTTAACTTCAATTTAAAATAGAAGTAAGTCAGAAAACAAACACTCTTCTACATGAAAATACAGTCATCAGTGCTAGTCCATCTGGGATTCGGAAAATACGTGCGCTCAGATCAGGTAACAGCAGTCGTACCAATTGAGGAAGAGCGCGGACCTGGGCGGCGAACCTTCGTTCATCTACAGGGGCAAAACGACCCAGTTATCGCTTCGCGGGCTGAAGACACCATCGTGCGTGATTTGGTGCAGGAGCCGCGAGAAGTTACTCAATCACGTCAACAGCAAGAAATTCTCCAAGATTTATTGGTAGATTTAGGCAACGTTAACTCAACTGTGCGGCGGATCAGTCGTGATGAAGGCGGTTTGGATCTTGAACGGTTGGAGCGGCGCATCCGCCAAGTTTTAGAGAATTAGTTAAATAATGGGCGTTTCCCGAACCACGGAACCGCCCTTTTGTCCTCAAGTGATTTTTAGCGCCAAGCAATACGGAGATGATAGTATGCAGGCAATTGCAGATAATCAAGTTGCGCGTCAGCCTCGTTTGTGGATGCCCGATCGCGTAGTATTTACACCCGCAGCCTTAGAAGAATCTTATGGGCAGCAGATATTACAGCGCTTCAAGTCTCTTAATTTACCTGTAGAAGAGTTGCCGCGAAATCGCCTGACTGGTTTGCGGGGTGAGAGCGATCGCGACACTTATGATATTGCCAAGCGTACTCTCGCAGTCGTCACCGCACCCCCCAGCTCTTTCAAACTTAGTCCCATCCCCCCTTCCGCCGACTGGCAATTTCACATCGCCGAAGGTTGTCCGGCACATTGCCAATACTGCTATCTCGCAGGTAGTTTGCAAGGTCCGCCAGTTATCCGCGTCTTTGCCAACTTGCCGCAAATATTGCAAAATCTCGCAGCATACGAGCAACCGAATAAAGCCACGAGTTTTGAAGTCAGCTGCTATACCGACCCCTTAGGAATTGAGCATTTGACAGGCAGCCTCGCTGAATGCATTCGCTACTTTGGCACACGGGAGAACGGATATCTGCGTACTGTTTCCAAATTTGACGGAGTAGATAATTTACTCGACTTACCGCACAACGGTCATACGCGCATGAGGATGAGTGTCAATGCTGCGCCTGTTTCCGGTCGTTTTGAGGGCGGTACTGCACCAGTAGCTTCCCGGCTTAATGCCTTGCGGCGCTTGGCGTTACCTCAGTCAAAAGGTGGTGGCGGTTATCCTGTGGGGTTGGTAATTGCCCCAATTATGCCTATAGACGATTGGGAAGTACATTATACTCGTTTATTTGATTCTATCAGTGAAGCATTAGATTTTGATTGTGACTTGACTTTTGAGTTAATTTCCCACCGCTTCACACCTGGGTCAAAAGAAGTATTACAGACTTGGTATCCTCAATCAAAGCTGGATATGGACGAAGCGACACGCAGCGTTAAGCGTAACAAGTTTGGCGGCACAAAGTATGTATACGATGGTGACACAATGAAGATGCTGCGCCGCTTTTTTGAAAGCGAGATTCAACGGCGTTTTCCTCAAGGTCGCATTCTCTACTGGACTTAGTAGAAAAACCCATCATACCTCGTTCCTTGCCAGAGGTAAGGAACGAGAAAAAATATTTTTCACGATTGTAGAGACGTGGGAGTGTGGAACGTCTCTACGAGGGTTTTTTGGTCAAATGAGGGCGATTTTTTATTGACCCAACCGAATTTTCTCAAGTAACTCATAAAAAGGTTGCCAATTATCCTCCTGAGCGATCGCTTCCCAAACCGATTCAATCACAGGTCTTAATAACGGCGTTTGCGGATTATAACGAGTTAAACACTGACCAATTTTTTCTACCTCTTCTGGAGTTAAATTAGTCAAAATTCGATGATATATACCAGACCAATTGACAAATAACTCTGTTGCTCCTAAAGATTGCCCAATCTCAGAATCTCTAAGAATATCGCTGGCATTATCTCCCCACTTGGTAGAAAAGCTGCTAGCCATTTCCGCAAAAAAGTGGTGATAACTAACTGGATACATCTTTAAGAATTCAATAGTTGCCTTTAAAAGTTCTTCAGCATCTGATATAGGCAACTGCTCAAAACCCAATTTTTTCAACATTAAAGAGCGATATTCATTATGATAATGCTCATCAAAAGTTGATAGCCCAGATTCCATGTCATTTTGAGCAAAAACACTTTTTAACGGTTCTTGCAGCATTTCTAAATTCAACTTGCAAACTAACGGTTGATGGCTGTAGGAGTAGCGCCCATAATAATCGAAATACGCAGCCACAAAGTACGGATCGTAACTGGGAATAAATGCATAAGGTCCATAGTCAAAACTCTCACCCGTAATCGACATATTGTCAGTATTTAAGACGGCATGACAAAAGCCCGCTGCCATCCATTGCGCTGCTAGTTCTGCTACGCGCTTAACTAATTCTGCATAAAATAAAGCGTATTTATCTTGTTCTGTAGCGATTTTTGAGTAATACTGTTCAATTACGTGGTCTAAAAGCCTTTTGGTTAAATCTGGACGTTTAAGATAATGCAGTCGCTCAAAAGTGCCAAAGCGAATATGAGATTTGCTCATTCTTACCATTACTGATGAGCGAGTCGGAGAAGGTTCATCACCGCGCCACAAAGATAAACCTGTTTCAACCAAGCTTAAACAGCGTGAGGTTCGCACACCCATATAATGCAGCGCTTCTGCCGCGAGAACTTCTCGCATACCACCTTTGAGTGTGAGCATTCCATCTCCACCACGGGAGTAGGGCGTTCTCCCAGAACCTTTTGTGCCAAAGTCGTACAATTCGCCATCAGTGCCGCGTACTTGCCCGTAGAGAAAGCCTCTGCCGTCACCCAAGCCGGGATTGTACTCACCGAATTGATAGCCGTGGTAACGCAGCGCTAACAATGGTTTGCGCCCTTCAAATTTGCCAAAGGCGACGATAAAATCTTCGTCTCTTACGAGTTGGGGATTTAGCCCCAAACGCGGCAGAAGTGCGTCGTTACGCCAGCGCAGGGTATGTTGGGGAAATTCTGCTGCTGCAACTTCGTCGTAGTAGTCATCCCCCAGAGATTCTAAAGCTGGTTCGTAGTTGAGAGCAACAAAGGGATTGTTAGAAGCGTCGTTTTGAGTTTCAGCCAAAGTCATTACGAGCCAAACTTGGTATATTCTTTCTTTAATACTACCTCTGGTGGGAAATGACAGCACTTTTGTTAGCTTTAATTGAACAAGGCTCGCTAAAATTTGTCTATGGCAGCGCCACCTTTAAAATCTGGAGCGCAGAATGGATAAACTTTGGCAAATAAGAAACAAGTTGACTCAATTAGCAATTTTAGATACAACATTTCAAATTTTTGGCTCAGAATCACACCAATATCAATTCAACCCTTGCTTGGAGGAAGCTGAAATTGAAGCTTTTGAAGTTAAATACAATATTCGGCTTCCCTGTGAATATCGAAACTTTTTGCTAGAAGTTGGTAATGGCGGTACTGGACCAGGATACGGTTTATACAGGCTACCAGATTTGGAAAATGAAAGTGAAATAACAGCAATACCGAGTAAAAAAAATGAAGGTTTATTGTGCAAACCATTTCCCTTAAAAGAGGCGTGGAATGATTTAAGTTTGATGAAAGACAAAGCTGATTCTGAAAGCATCCCTTACTTTGATAGCAAATTTGTTCAGGGAACTATCACCATTGCACATTATGGTTGTGGTATTTACGCTATGTTAGTTATTACTGGAGAACAAAAAGGAAAAATCTGGATAGATGACCGGACTAATGATGGTGGTATCTATCCTGCTACTTTGAATTTTTGTCATTATTTCCATGCTGACGATCCAGATGACTTTCAATCATCTGAAGAAGAACAGGAACCTTTAAGTTTTTATGATTGGTATGAGGACTGGCTGAACCAAAGTCTACTGCAAGTTCTTTAATTAAAGCCTAATTTAGGCGAATGGGTGCATCTTATACGATTTGGGAGCCAAGGATTTGGGATTTGGGATTGTTATTTGAAAAAAACTTTATTTTACCTTTTATTTTTTGGTTTCTAAGGTTGCCAGTTAGGATTTGTCAAACTCGTGAGAATGTGGTCTTGCCATTGTCCATTAATTAATAAATAGTCTCTCGCATATCCTTCAACAACAAATCCTAGCCTTTTGAGCAAATTGCCGCTACGCTGATTGTGAGGCATATAGTTTGCCATTATCCGGTGTAAATTTAATTCTTGAAAGACATATTCAATTGCTGCATTTAGTGCTTCTGTCATATAACCTTTGCTTTGTTCAGTTTCGGCAATACTGTATCCTACAGAGCAAAATTGAGCGGCTCCCCGGATAATGTTACGAAAGTTGATATTCCCGATAATTATTGTTGGTTCTGACTGAACAAAAATAAATAATTTTAATGCTAGGTCATTGATAAATTCTTGTAAATCTATCTCTACTTGTATTTGCCAATATTCTTGTGTGAAAAATTTTTCGTTCCACTGAGGATAGAATGGTGTAAGATAAGTTTTGTTTTCTGTGAAGTAGTTTATAATTTGCGGTATATCATATGTGGTCGCTAGTCGTAATAATAGGCGATCGCTTGTTATCAATGGCAGTTCAAATATCATAAAAATACGATTATATTTGGGGAAAAATCGCCCGCAGGCTGGAAGCCGCTGGCTCTACGAACAAAGCCTGCCTGCGTGGGCTATAAGAATTTTAGCCCACGCAGGTAAGCTCTAGTTCGTATAGCTGCACCCTTCTAGGGTGTGGGTGTTTTCATTGGGACGCTCGTTGTATAAAATAACATCATTGGCATCAATATTTATGTAAATTCACGAAATTACGTCTTTATTTTTCACCCTCCATCTGTTGAATAATCTGCATCGTCTCCACACTCACAGTACAGACTCGTTGTAGTAAATCTATCACCTGTTCTTTGTAATCTGCAAAACGATAAGTATTGAATTTTTCGGCAATAGTTGGATCTTTTGGCTTCTTTTCTTTATATTGATCCAAAATCCACATCAAAGCGCAACGATTGCCTAAGTGATATTCCCAAGCGAGTTTGGGGACATCTTTTAGGGTTGTGACATCATCTAAAATGATGCTTTGGTTAATTTTATCAGCTTTTAGTTTCGCTTTGGGTGTGGTTTTTTTATCTTCTCTGCGAGAGACTTGTCTGCGACACGCTTTGCGAACATCAACACCCAAAGGTAAATCAATTCGTTTTAAAGGATAGGGTGCGACGGTTTCATAGTTGATGTGCAATTCCATCAACTGTTTACCCCAGCTAACCCATTGCTGAAAGTCATCGTAGAAGGGTAAGCGGGGAAATTCGCGTTTCAGGTTGAGTTCGTATTTTTCTCGGTAAACCGGGTTGTGTAAGACTGCGTAGGTGTAGTGAAAGATATCTAATTTGGTAATTGTGGTGTCGTTGTAATGATTTTGGAATTGTTTTAATCCCCAGTCGGTGATGTTGTCGATGCGCTTCCCGTCTTTGTCGTAACGGTAGAGGGGAAGACATTGAGAATCTCCGGTCAGGTGTAAGTCAATGATTGAATTAGTAGCTAAACAATGAAATGGCTTCGTATTGCCCAAAGCTGAAAAAGCTATATATTTATTCTGTGAATTATTTTCCCGATAAATATCAAACCACTGATAAGTCCTTCCATTAAAGTGCTTATCAAAGTACAAATACTGTTTGCAAAAAGGTCTATAGACGCTGGATTTTATACTTGTTTCATCAAATACCTTTTTAATTCCTCTTCTAAAGTAGCTTCTTAAATCCTCATCCCACTTTATCAATTCTGAAAATTCTTCCTGTCCTTTATTTTCAAATTTCTCTTGGTATGTTTGTACAAAAAAACTCATTTTTTTTGCGTCTTTTACTGTGCCATCGGGATAGACTATTTTGCCGTTTCGAGTTTTATAATCTAATTCTGGGATGAGTTGAAAATCTCTGGGTTTGCAATACTCGTTAAGTAAGTTTTGGAAGGCAACTCTTATTGATGTTTCTTTGCGAGAACCACCATATTGAATTATTTTTTCTACTTCTGTATGGTATTGAGTTACCAGAAGTTTGGACATGATTTATAAAATCTTTATAATTTTAGAATCTGTCCAATGTAACTTTATTGGTAATGAAAATAGATTCGGAAAGTTACGTAAAATATAATACGTAACTAAAAAAAAGGGGTGATTATACTGAAGGGATAAAAGCGGGGAGATGATAATTATGGAAAGAGAAGGACGCTTGGGTATCGCGTCACTAGGGTGGTGCGTTACTTCGTTAACGCACCCTACTTTGTTATGTGATTATTCGTCGATTTGACCGACACGACGAATGTTGAGAATGTCGCTCATTTTCTTGATTTGGATAAATACTTGTTCAAGTTGAAAGCGATCGCTTACATCAATCCCCAAATCCATTAACGCTGGTTGTCCGAAAGCGGTTTTTACTTGAGCGTGACGGACGTTGATTCCTTGGTCGCTCAAGCGTGATAATATGTCTTTCAATACTCCCACTCGATCCAGCGCTTCAATTTGAATACTCACTGGGTAAGTTTGCGGACGATTACGATTTTCCCTGACACCATTCCAGCTAACTGGTACTAAGCGATCGCACTCCACTGGCTCTAAATTATGACATCCTTGGCGATGGATGGAAATTCCCCTACCTCGCGTCACTGCACCAATAATCGACTCTCCGGGAATTGGCGTACAACACCCTGATAAATGATACACTAATCCTTCTACCCCAACAATTGGCGAATCGCTAGCGCGTCCGCTGGTTGCAGGTACATCGCGTAAGGCTTTCGCTGAAGGTATCGATGTAATTTCTATGACGTTTGTTGCAGGTTGTTGCGCCTTGACTATTTCTCGCCAACGATTTAATACTAAGTTCAAGGTGATTTCACCGTAACCTAAAGCCGCTAATAAATCGTCCACACTATGATAGTTACACTTTTCGGCTACAGCTGACATCGCGTCTGACTTCAGCAAACTTTCAAAACCTGTTCTACCGAGTTCTTTTTCTAACAAATCTCGCCCACGGGCAAGATTTTCTTCACGGCGCGATCGCTTGTACCATTGTTTTATCCGATTCTTCGCCGCAGAAGTTCTCACAAAGTTCAACCAATCTAAACTGGGATGGCTGTTCTTTTGCGTCAAAATCTCGACAATATCGCCATTTTGCAAGCGCGTTGATAATGGTACCATTCTGGCATTTACCCGCGCCCCCGCACAATGATTTCCTACTTCTGTGTGAATCCGATAAGCAAAGTCTATTGTTGTGGAACCTGGACTTAAGGAAACTAAATCCCCCTTAGGGGTGAAGACATAAACATCATCTTCAAATAAATTATCTTTGATGCTTTCTAGATATTCTTGAGCGTCTTTCAGGTCACTTTGCCATTCCAACAACTGCCGCAACCAAGTAAACTTCTCATCTTGTGCTGTTGTCTGGATATTGTTAGAACCACCTGTTTCTTTGTACTTCCAATGAGCAGCAATTCCATACTCGGCTATCCGGTGCATTTCCTGCGTTCGGATTTGCACTTCCAAGGGACGACCTGTAAAACCCATCACACCAGTATGCAAAGATTGGTAACGATTTGGCTTGGGCAGTCCGATGTAGTCTTTAAATCTACCAGGAATTGGGCGAAAGGCATCGTGAACTACAGCCAAAGCGCGATAGCATTCTTCATTGGTTTTAACAATAATTCGCAATGCAGCCAAATCGTAAATTTCATGAAATTCTTTTTGCTGGCGATGCATTTTTTGGTAAATACTATAAAGATGCTTCGGGCGCCCGCTGACATCGATGACTTCAATACCGGCTTGCTGCAAGCGATCGCGCAAAGTTTTCGTAATTTTCTCCAGTCTTTCTTCTCGCGCTGCTCGTTTTTCGGCGACATGTGTTTGAATTTGGCGAAAAGATTCTGGTTCGAGATACTTAAATGCCAAATCCTCCAATTCCCACTTTATTTGCCAAATCCCCAACCGATTAGCTAAGGGAGCAAAAATATCTCGCGTTTCTTGAGCGTTGCTGCGACGACTTTCTTCTGACATAAACTGCAAAGTTCGCATATTATGCAGCCGATCTGCCAACTTTACCACAATTACTCGGATATCTTGTGCCATTGCCAAAAACATTCGTCGGAAGTTTTCTGCTTGGCTTTCGGTTTTGCTTTTGAAGTTAAATTTAGAAAGCTTGGTAACACCTTCTACCAATTGTCTAACTTCGGGTCCAAAATGCTCTTCTATTTGCTCAATTGTAATATCTGTATCCTCGACGACATCATGGAGAAATCCAGCTGCTATCATGGCAGAACTTCCCCCCAAGTCGCGTAACAATCCAGCTACAGCTACGGGATGACAAATATATGGTTCTCCCGATTTGCGGTATTGACCTTGATGCAACTCGTAGGCAAATTTAAATGCTCGACAAATCAAAGTTGTATCATAAGGCTTTTTGTCATCTTCTTGGGCGTTAGGTGCGGATGACTCTTGTAAACATTTTTTTAGCCAATCCGGAAGGGTGATTTCAACTGGGGAATTTATAAGTATACCGCTCATAAAATCGAAATTAAGGTAATCTGTGGTTAAGTGGATGTACGAAGACAATGACATTGCCGCCTAATTGTTGCCTTAATTAGTAGGCAGTAAAAGCAGTGTTAGAACGATTTGCTGGCAAGAAGAATTGCTATCTTATCCGGTTTGAGTGTCAACAATCATAGCTGGGAAAATGGAATTATGGCAGCGTGCAGCCCCCTAGCATCATTTGAGGCGAGTAATTATAATAAAAGTTTAAAAAATCTGTTTGAGAAAAAAATCTTGACATTAATAGTATCTCAAGAAGCACTTAATGTCTCTAAATCGCCAGAACTATCACACATTCGCAATGTTGCTCCAGCAATTACGTGACTATACCACGACTGCTGAACTAAATGCGCCCGGACTGCGGCTGCGTGTGGCATCTTTGCAGCAAATGTTTCAGCAGCAGATTGTGCCTTTGGCTGATGAAGATGCTCAGACACCTTACAATTCAAGGGAACAGTCTTATCAAACCGAGATGAGCAAGCAACTGCGCTTATTGGAATTGGATGTAATGTTTTTCCAAGGAGCGAGGCAACCAGCTACTGCTCAAGCTAGACTCCAGACAATTAGCGATCGCTTGACTACTCTAATGCAATACTGCGAAGCAATACTGCAACAAGAATAACAAGCATGAAAAGGGAAAATTGGCAAGAAGTTTTTTTTTCTCGCTTTTACCTTCTCTGTTTATATTGTAAAGAAACATTACCTAAAAAAGTAACATATTTCATCTGCTAAGGTGTGGAAAATTTAACATTTGTCAGCACTTAGCTTGGGGTTTGGGAAGTTTTTTATAGAATACTAGGACGAATGGTAAAATAGCCCCGGTGTACAGTCAGTGTTTCGGATGCCTACTGAAGCTCCAACCCGTACACCTTATTTGTATCGATAATCGAACTGGAAATAGTGAAGAACTCGAATTTCAGATTGCACGAATGGAAAGGTATTCTGATGAGTCAGATTAATTATGCTGATATGTCTGATGAAGAATTGAGGCAATACTTTCTCCAACATCGGCAAGACAAAATGGCACTTCAGGCATATCTAGATAGACTCAGTACACGTCCTTTGCAATGTAATTGCGACTTTAGACGATCCTGATTTTGATGTTAAAGTTCAAGCAGCAATTCGTCAACAAATGCAAGCGAGAAACAGCCAAGGCGAATCAGCTGTCTAATATAGCATTGTACATTCTTCGGCGTTGCATAAAGTTCGTAGTAAGGGCTTTAGCCCTTGAAATTGAGCGATAAATCGCTCACGCTTTGAAAATACATCTGATACACTATCTTAAATTTGAAATTATAAAGGCTGGTAGCGATCGCCTACATGATAAAATATGAATGAAGCTTTATTCCAAATCGAAAATCTGCGCGTTGCCTATCCTCACCGTGGTGATGAAGAACTCAGATGGGCGGTTGATGATGTCTCTTTTACTCTGCAACCCGGTGAAAGAATGGGATTGGTGGGAGAGTCAGGTTGTGGAAAATCAACTTTGGGACGTGCAGCGATGCGCTTATTACCCTCATCTACCCGTATTGAAGGACGGGTGATGTTTCAAGGGCAATCGGTATTTGATTTAAATCCCAATCAGTTGCGAAAATTTCGGGGAGAAGCGGTAGCGCTGATTTTTCAAGATCCGATGACACGGCTAGATCCGTTGATGACAATCGGTAAGCACTGTTTAGAAACTTTGAAGGCGCATTCACCTAGTTTATCAACTAAACAAGCGAAAGAAACAGCGATCGCCACTTTAGAAAAGGTGAAAATTCCTGCCACTCGTTGGAATCAGTTTCCTCACGAGTTTAGCGGGGGAATGCGGCAAAGAGTAGCGATCGCTTTAGCTTTACTTCTCAACCCGAAGTTAATTGTTGCCGATGAACCGACAACGAGTTTAGATGTCACGGTTTCCGCACAAATTTTACAAGAGTTAACCCGATTGTGCGGTGAAGAGAATATGGGATTGTTGCTAATTTCTCACGATTTGGCAATGGTAGCAGAATATTGCGATCGCATTGGGGTGATGTATGACGGCAAAATGGTAGAGAAGGGTGCTACCGAATCTGTATTTAGAGAACCTCAACACGAATACACGCGATCGCTTTTACAAGCAGCTTTGCACATTCAATCTGTGGATGAGTTAGAGACTGGGGACTTGGGACTAGGGACTGGGGAAAATTCCCAATCACCGATTACCAATTCCCAATTCCCAATTACCAATTACCAATTACCAATTACCAATTCTCAATCACCAATTTTGCGGGTAACGGAATTACAGCAACACTATAATATAGAACCCAGCTTTATTGAACGCCTATTTAAAGCGCAAACTCAGACAATTAAAGCAGTCGATGGTATTAACTTAGAATTGTATCAAGGAGAAATTCTCGGATTAGTTGGTGAGTCAGGTTGCGGTAAAAGTACGCTATCGCGGACAATTTTGCAATTAATTCGTCCCACTGGTGGTAAAATCGAATTCTTCGGAAAAGACTTAACTAACTTATCGAGTCAAGAAATTCGCTCTTCCAGAAGACAAATGCAAATGGTGTTTCAAGACCCTCATGCTTGTCTCAATCCGGCGATGACTGTAGGACAAAGTATCGCTGACCCTTTGTTAATTCATCATATCACCAATGCGGAACAAGCAAAAGAACAAGTGCTGTTAATGTTAGAGAAAGTCGGTTTAAAGCCGGCATCCGTATATTATCAGCGTTATCCATCGGATTTATCAGGTGGACAACAACAAAGAGTAGCGATCGCACGCGCTTTAATTACTCGTCCCAAACTGCTGATTTGCGACGAACCGGTGAGTATGTTAGATGCTAGCGTGCAATCGCAAGTGCTGGATTTGATGTTGGCATTAAAAGAAGAGTTTGATTTAACTTATTTGTTTATCACTCATGATTTGTGGTTAGCGAGATTTTTGTGCGATCGTATCGCCGTGATGAATGGTGGTAAAATTGTCGAACTAGGTGCAACAAAACAGATTTTCGCCAATCCTCAACACCCCTACACCAAAACCTTACTAGCTGCTGCTCCCTTACTAGCACGAGCTTAATTAAAAGTAGGGAATAGAGAATTGGGCAATGGGCATTGGGCAATGGGCAATGGGCATTGGGCAATGGGAATTAAAGAAGTTCAAGAAAGCGAGTGCGTGAATAAATACGATTCTTTCCATGCCCCATGCCCCATGACGGCAGGTGCTTCAACGGAGGGAACCTCCGCAACGCACTGCCTCCCCAATGCCCAATGCCCCATGCCCCATTCCCCATTCCCTACTCCCTCGAACCATATAGCTCAACGAATCTTTTAAACAGCCACATAGTTTCGTGACTTGCAGATTTATTTGAATGAAATAAACGCTCTACATTTTTGTCAGCTAAAGCACGTAAATAAGGCAAATCTTCAAATAATGTCAAACACGCAGCAAAATGCAACATTATTTGCAATATTGGTTTATTCCATTCTAAATCGCTGTAAATATCTATAAAGAATTGATGCTCAGTATCCGTTAAAGGAAAGACGTTAAAGATAACAATTATTCTCTTGTTATTGTAAACCGGAATACTCAGTTCTACAGTATAAGGATTGTGCAGTATTAAATCTACCTCAACAATTGGTTGTCTCCAAATCTTCAGAGGATTTACTGGAGAATCTAAAATTGTTTGAAATTTGATTATTCCTCCAATATCTGTAGCTTCTACATGACTGACATTAATAACTTTCAAGTTATTCAAGCTAAACTTGTGAACTGTTTCTAAATGCTTTAAACTCAAGAGATGATAGATTTGACAAAGATAAGGAAAAGGTAAAATGTATTCTTGACTAATCATATGTCGCTTCTTTAAGTCAAAGTTGCTAACTTGACTCGGACATAGATATCCTTCAGTGCCATCACCGTTTAAGTTTGTCTCCGGTCGCAAATACAGCCAACTCAAAAAGAAGAAAGAGGCTGTCAATAGCTGGAGGATTTCTAAAGGAGATAAATACCCGTCAGCTAATGCAGCAACGCTTCTATCGCTGATTCCAAAAAGCCAAGACGGAATACCAAAAAGCCAGATACTATTTTTCAGGTTGCTGATAAAGATAGCAATTTCTACTTCTAGAGGTAGATGATTGTTTGGAATTTCCTTACTATCAGTTTTAATAAGATTAACAGACATAACTTGATGTTAGTTACAAGATGGAATCAGGCTGATAGTACATATTTACTAAAAGCTAATTGAATCTACCTCTATCTTTAGCTGTAGATGCTTTTTCAAGAAATAAATGCAGAGATAGAATATTTACTTTTGCCAAAACTTATTTCTCAGGGATGAGTTATAAATCAAAATTTCTAAATAAACTTATCATTTAAGACTGAAGATTTAACTGTTAATTAAAAAGCATATTCGGCGCTATCAGAGCATTAAATAAGAGTAAGTATTTGTATTATGCATAAAATTTCACAACAGACTGCACAAGCCGCAGAGAAACACGCTCTTGCTTCACAAAAGCAGGGAAAATCGGTTTAGCGAATAAAAGTGCTGTTGTGTTATTAAATTCTGACACAGCTGTAGAATTGCTTCTGAAGTATGCTGTATTATTCTTAAATATTTTCTAAAAGACGGCTGCAATGACTATCCGCCATGCCACTGAAACTGACTTGCCAACAATTGTAGCGATTTACAATGCGGCAATTCCTAGCCGCATGGCAACTGCTGATTTAGAGCCGGTGTCTGTAGCGAGTCGGTTGGCTTGGTTTAGTGGGCGATCGCATAACATCCGTCCAATTTGGGTAATAGAAGTAGAAGGTGTAGTTGCCGGCTGGCTCAGTTTCCAATCGTTTTATGGGCGACCTGCTTACCATACCACTGCGGAAATTAGTATTTATATTGCCCCTACATATCATCAGCGTGGCTTAGGGCAGCAACTTCTCGCACAAGCAATTCATCAAAGTCCTAGTTTGGGTTTAAACACTTTATTAGGTTTGATTTTTGCCCACAATCAACCTAGTTTAAAACTGTTTGAAAAATTCAGCTTTCAATCCTGGGGTTACTTACCTAAAGTCGCACAACTGGACGGTATTGAACGCGATTTAATAATTATGGGACTGCGAATTAAATAGATATTGTTTAATAAAAATTATCTTTACCAAACAATGTGACCCGCTTTGTGTATATTGAATTTAGAACAAGACAATTAAACGATAAATTCTATGTCTACATATAACGAAGTACGCCGTCTAGCCCAAAGCCTCACCCCTGATGAACAAATGCGGCTAATTGAGGATTTATCAAAGTCAATTCGTCAAAGAGTTACACTGACACCTAAGCCAAAGCGTAGCATTCTTGAGTTGGAGGGGTTGGGTAAAGAAATCTGGAATGGCATTGATGCTCAAGAATATGTCAATCAGGAACGCGACTCATGGAATGGATAGTTCAGTTACAGGGGACAATTGTAGGCTTAGATACTGCACCGCTGATTTACTTTATTGAGCAAAATCCTACTTATTTGGAGATGATGCGGCTTTTCTTTAGAGCCTTAAATCAGGGTGATTTTATGGTTGTAACATCGGTAGTGACTATCCCAGAAGTGTTAGTTTATCCTTTGCGACAAGGAAATATAACACTGGCTCAACAATATCGCGACATCCTGTTTAATTCCCAAGTGACTACTATTGAAGTTGTTCCAAATATTGCTGAAACCGCTGCACAACTACGAGCAGATTACAATTTGAAAACGCCTGATGCTATTCAAATGGCTACCGCTATCAATGAAGGTGCTTCGTTTTTCTTAACAAATGATGGGCGGTTGCCGTCTTTACCAGGGTTATCAGTGTTAGTGTTGGATCAACTGATAATTTGAGTATTTTTTTGTCAGACGATCGCCCAAGCATTATAGTTGTTATGATGTGAGTTATTATTAATAACAGAGAAGCTATTTTGTGGACTCTATATTTAACTGGAAACCGGAACAGACTTTACTTGAAAAAGTCATAACTCTCGCTCGTAAAAAAGGTCAATCTCCTGAATCAATTGTCACTGAAGCGGTTAAGCTATACCTGGAAACTCAATTGCTAGAATCAGTTGATAATATTGAATCTGACCCATTAATTGGCTTATTTGCAGCAACACCTGATTTAGCTATCAAGTCAGAAGATATTCTCCAAAATGAAGTAACAGAAAAATCTGGTTGGACATGGAAAGAACCCCAGCCGTAGCTGATACGGGTTTCGTTGTAGCATTGTTAAATCGTTCAGATGCAATGCACAGTATTGTCACAACAATCTACACACAGCATCGGCAGATTTTGTTACCACAAGTACTGGCGGAAGTAGCCTATTTAGTAGGGCGTAATGCAGGTGTAAGGATAGTAGTAGCTTTTTTACAAGGACTATTTGCGAGTCGATTTACTTTAGTAGCTTTGACGGATCAAGATGTAATGCGTGTTGCGGAAATCTTGGATGAGTATGCAGATAGTCGGATTGATTTTGTAGATGCAAGTGTTATGGCTGTAGCCGAACGCTATGGTAGTACAACAATATTTACCTTAGACCAGCGAGATTTTAGATTATTTCGACCTAAACATTGCGATAGCTTTGAAATTTTGCCCTGAATAAAAGTTGATGATAAGGCGATCGCATATTTTGAAGATGAGAGCGATCGCACAACTTTTTGAATCCACTAAGCAAACATAACACTATCATCTTTGAGTAAAGGTATTATTACCAAATCGCTTCCAGATTCAATACAAACCCAGGTAAAATATCTTCCCCTGATAAACTAACAGGAGATTCCAACACCTCAACATCTTTCCCAATGCGATAAATCTCCACTTGCCGAGACTTGCGATTAATTAACCAACCCAAACGCGCACCATTATCTCGATATTCTCTCATCTTTTCTTGAGTGTCTCTCAAGCTATCAGTCGGTGAAAGTAATTCAACAACAAAATCAGGACAAAGTGGTAAAAATCTTATTTGTTGTTTTTGAGTTAGTGCATTCCATCTTTCTAATTTTATCCAAGAAGCATCAGGTGAACGGTCTGCACCATTAGGAAGTTTAAAACCACCAGAAGAATCAAAAACTTTACCTAATTTATTTTGCTCATTCCAAATCCAAACTTGAGCAGTTAATCCAGCGTTACGATTGCTTGTTTCTCCCCCTGTTGGTGGCATAATTATTAATTCTCCCGTAGCGGTGCGTTCAAATCTGAGATTTTCGTTTACCTGACATAACTGGAAAAATTGCTCATCTGTTAATTCAATAACAGGGTTGAGGTTGACTGTTAAAGCGTTCATAGTCAGATTTTAGGTGAGGATTAAGGCAAGTATATTGCGTGCCCTATAATAACTATTCTATTGCTTGTCTTCTTCGCTTTAGTAGAGAGTTATTTTCCAAAGTTTGTATAATTTTAACCTTCGGTATTGTTTGTTCAAACACTCTTAAAACCCAAACGCTAAAGCATCAAGCATATTAATTCTGATGGAATAAGTGCTGCTTGAAACGGCTTCAATTCTCCATTAGCTGAAAATCGAGATAAATACTCTGCTGCATTATCGGGTTTGACAATTGAACGTCCTTTATATTCATCTACAAGTCCATCAATAAATCCCTCTAAATAACCTTTAATTTCGGCGCGAGTTTTAGAACTAATAGCTGTCATGCGTATTAAAATTATAAAATTATTGTTAGCAAAGCTTTCGCCAAATGGTAAACTACAGTTACTGATACAGCATTGCCAAATTGATGTTTTGCTGTTGATTCGTTATTAGCAATCTGAAACCATTCGGGAAAGCCTTGCAATCTGGCGTAATCTTGCGCTGTTAAAGGCTTGAATTTTTTCTGTTTGTAAATTTATGTAAGAAATGTTTGCTTATATGCTTCGGGTTCTTGACACTCTATTGATATTGTGGCTACAAAATCTCTAGTTCCAGTTGCGGTTAAAGTTGCGATCGCATCAGCATGAGGCAAGAAGATTTTAGATACACCATTAATTCCTGAAGATATTTTAGAGTTGACAAATTCATATCCTTGTTCTTCTACAAAACGTAGAATTTCTTTAGAAACCAAACTCTCAATTTCTTTCTGTTGTAAATCAGGAATTAACGTTTCTAATACTTGAAAACTTAATGGATTACCATCTTTGAGACCGTAAATCTTCTTCCTTCTATTTTTTAAGATAGTTTGACAAATTAACTTTTCTCTTATACTTGTTTCAATTAAATCCCAAGAATGAATGGTAGTATGTCCATCCCTGATGTCAGCAAACAAAAAGAAATCATTTAATTCATCTATTTTCTGAAATCTCCCTCTAGAAGCCGGGATTTTACTATCAAATAAAACCTTTGTGGGAAACTTTTTTTTAATAAAATTAGCTTTTTGTAAACCAAGAACAACATCATATAGCTTAAGCTTTGTGTTTACAGGTTTAGGAAAAGTAAAACCCCAGCAATTTTCTATATCATTTCTAATTCCCACAATAAATATTCTATCTCTATCTTGCGGCAGTCCAAAATCATAGGAATTTAGCACCTGATATTTAATTACATAGCCAGATGCTGTAAGATTATTAATTATGTATTGCAGGCTTGGTCTATTTCTAGGTTCTGTTAAACCTTTAACATTCTCAAAAATAAAAGCTTTCGGTTGGTTAGCTTTTACTACTCTAAAAACATCAAGCCATAATTTGCCCCTTGGGTCATCCAAGCCTTGTAATTTACCTGCAATAGACCAAGGTTGACAGGGAACTCCACCAACTAATACATCTATTTCAAAAGGTAGTTGATTTAGCTGGGTAATATCTCCTAAATAAACTTCCTCTGCATTATCAGATTTAATAAAATTGTTTTGATAAACTTTAATAGCTTCTTTGTCAATTTCTGAGTAGCCTAAGCATTTTCCTCCTAACTCTTCTAGAGGAATTCTAAATCCACCTATACCAGCAAATAAGTCTACAAACGTAAACTTAGATTTGCTACTTATGACATTTACAGGTTGAAATAATTGAAATAATTCTAGTTGTTGACCATAAACACCTGGTTTCATTTACCTTGCGATCGCTACAATCTACCAAATTGCTTTCAAATTTAACACAAACCCAGGCAGCACATCTTCCCCAGACAAACTCACAGGAGATTCCAATACTTCAACTTCTTGTCCAATGCGATAAATTTCTACTTGCCGAGATTTGCGATTAATTAACCAACCCAAACGCGCACCATTATCTCGATATTCTCGCATCTTTTCTTGAGTGTCTCTCAAACTATCAGTCGGTGAAAGTAACTCAACGACAAAATCAGGACAAAGTGGTAAAAATCTGGTTTGTTGTTCTTGAGTTAATGCATTCCATCTTTCTAATTTTATCCAAGAAGCATCAGGGGAACGGTCTGCACCATTAGGAAGTTTGAACCCAGTAGAAGAATCAAAAGCGATGCCAGTGTCATCTGCATCTGCCCAATTAAATAATTGTTGAGTTAGTCTACCGTTACGGTTTCCTGTTTCTCCCCCAGTGGGTGGCATAATGATTAATTCTCCAGTGGCTGTGCGTTCAAATCTCAAGTCCCGGTTTGCTTGACATAGCTGGAAAAATTGCTCATCTGTCAGTTCTAGTATTGGTTTAAGGTTAACTGTTAGGGCGATCATAAGCAGGATAGAGCATGAAGCCAAAAAGCTACTTATTTTATGATGGCATGATAGAAGGCGATCGCTTTGCAGAAAACCTCAAAAACAAACCGGAGCATCTCCGTGATTGAGAAGGGCTTGTCGTTAGACATCGCTTAAGATGCCTTTGCCGTTAGTTGCAGTTTGGGTAGGTTGAGTGGCTGTAACCGTTACAACTGAAGGAACTTGTGAAGTAGATTTTTTACCTCGCTTTCGACTAGACCCGCCTGCTTTTGAATACTCCATGCTGTTTCTGCCGTAGATAGTCGCGACTCCAGTAAGCATCCTCTCAGACAGTTGCGAGAGTGCTTTGTCCATCTGAGTTATAGTTTTACGAGATTCCTCAAGATTAGACAGAAGCGTATTATGGGCTTCTAGGGTGGCACGGGTGTTAGCGATGAGGCTGGTGTAAGCTTCAATGCTTAATCCGTGCCCTAAATCCAGATTCTCATCAATGGATTTAAGCAGGGCGAGACGGCGTTGAGCTTTGTCTATAGCAGCAGAACCGCGAGTTTTTAGAGACATGGGAGATATTTGTTGAATAGTTCTCTTTTAAGATAGTGGGATGCCCTTCTACGTGATAAGAGTAATTTTGTGGATTTAATTAACAGCTAAAATTGAAACCTTCTCTGTATTATTACTAATTTTTCGGTTCTGTCCGTTGTTTCGAGATAAATTAGTAACAGCGATCGCCAAAATCACAAATGCGATCGCCAAAATCACAAATGCGATCGCCAAAATCACAAATGCGATCGCCGAAATCACAAATGCGGTCGCCAAAATAGCAAATGCGGTCGCCAAAATCACAAATGCGGTCGCCAAAATCACAAATGCGATCGCAAAAATAGCAAATGCGGTCGCCGAAATAGCAAATGCGGTCGCAAAAATAGCAAATGCGATCGCCTGTTGTGAAAGAGAGGTGCGATCGCCTGTAAGAGAAGATGAGCGATGTCTACGCACCTCACAAACTCCCAAAATTGCATTCCCTAAAATTACAAAGAAGCGATCGCCTCCTGTGCTAAAGCTTCCAATTTTCCATCAGCAATGTCTTTCTCTAATTGCTCATCCCAGCGTTGATAGTCCAAATCAGCAAACCACTCTATGAGTTTTTTATACTCATCAGGTGATAGTTGAAGAATCGCAGACTCAATTTGCTCAAGGGTTAACATCAAGGTACATCACCTTTACTCTGAACAAATTATAGCTTGCCTACCGATTATCCTTGTGTTGTAACTGATGTAGTTGTGGAAGAGTGAGTGCGTAGACGATTTACTCGGCTTGTCGTTAGACATCGCTTTATGTAGACATTCAATTCTCAATTTTGCGAATCCGAATAGTTGTTGGTGTGATGACAGTAAAAGCTTCCAGCAACTCGTTAGTATGTTGGTTTATTGCACGGGTAACAATCTCCGCTTTTCTGATTGCAGATAATCCTGATAATCGAATTAGCACAACACCTGAAGCGATACGACGTAGACGAAACACTAGTTCGCCAAAATCTTTATCAAATGTCAATAATAGCGCTCCTTCCTGGTTAGCCAAGTGCAGCACTATATCATCAGAAATCCCCGGTTCCATTTCAGCAACGTACCAAACGATATGACCATCTTGGCGCAAACATTCGACTATTTGCCGATCTAGATTCTCGTCTGCTAAAAAGTTCAAGAAGCATTTTCAACAATGGGATAAATCACATCATATCGTAAAGCATCAGCCGCAAATGCTAAAGCTGCTTGAATCGCTTCGCGTGTGAGTCGTGGATGAGATTCTAGGATTTGTTCTGGGGTTTCGCCAGCAGCTAACTTTTCTAGAATCAACTCGACAGTGATGCGTGTCCCGATAATTGCAGGTTTCCCCATCATTACTTTTGGATCGGATACAACTAGTTGTTGAAACTGCTTTTGCATTGTCTTTGCTCGTTGCTAACTTATTCTATAATGACATTAGCAATGGGCGATGCCACCCTGCACTCCCAAACAGTAATCGCTCTGCATATGACAAAGGAGCGATACCTACGGTAAGCTACGAAGATCGCACCTCATAACCCACAGCAAAAGCAATCGCTGATTATATGATGTCATTGTAGGCGTAGACGCGCAGCGGCTTGTCGTTAGACATCGCTTGTATGGAAGATTCGGGCGATCGCCTTACAGAATACCTCAAAAACAAAGCGATTATTTGTTCGGGAAGAGTGAGCCGCAATGAATGCATTCATCAGTTACGTGGACATCAACCGCTGTCTCGCTTCAGGAATGGTACGCCCTAATACGTTCGCAGTTTCAATCCACTCTTGCATAACTATTTCTATATTTTGCAGAGCTTCTTGATAAGTTTCGCCATCAGCAGCACATCCAGGTAATTCTGGAACTTCGGCGATAAATGCTTGGTCTTCTTCGCTCCAGTAAAGGATTATTTCATAGCGAAGTGTCATTTTGTCCTCCTAACTATTATTTATAAGTTGCTAAAAAAATCTTATATATCTGTAGAGATGCGAAATTTTGCGTCTCTACATTTTTTTAAGTTATCACTTTTTATCGAAGTTATTTATCACTTTCAAGTGAAGTTAGTCTTCTTATCAGGTATCCAATAAATGGATATTTTATAAGAAGGCTATCGCCCAATATAAACATGATCATATGACTGTTCTTGAAGACTGTCGTACTTATTCAAGGCACTCATTTTTATAAAGAGCCTTCGGATTGATAAAAATTGAAAAGTCTTATGACTGTTCTTTCAAACTGTCGTACTTATTCAAGGCACTCACATTGAGCTAACGCCTAAAGAATAAGTGAGATGAACTGTTCTTGAAGGCTGTCGTACTTATTCAAGGCACTCATTTTTATAAGATCCTTCGGATTGATGAAAAGTGATTTGTAAGGAGTTAATTATGCCTTTAATTAAGAAGATTGGATATATTCGTACTGAATTAACTAGTCTACGTAGTTGGTGTAAAGGTCAATCAGGTATGGGGGAAATGCACAATAGTCGTTACGCTTTTAACAGAACTCATAAGTGGTTTAAACACAGCGTCATTTTAGATAAAATTCCGACTATTGATCCAGGTAATTGGGATGAGAGGGTCTTTAGACTTGGCGATCGCATTTATCCCGAATGGGATTGTGCCTTACTTTGTCATTATCGCCCTGGTGGTTGTATGATAACGCATACTGACCATGTGGTTTTTCACCCTTTCACTGTCTTAGTTAATATCGGATGTTGTACTTTCTGCATTGGAAATGAAGAATATTTTCTTGAAGATGGTCAGGTGATTTCGTTTCACTCTGACATTCCTCATCAACTTCTTCCTGTTTTCTCTGAGCGATGGTCATTGACTTTTCGTCGAATTCGTTCCCACTACTTCCATAATTAGTGTAGAATGTTGTCGTAGTCTGGATTTCATGTCTTTGGTGGTGTCGCCGATACACCTCTAAATTTTAATAATATTTCTTTTGCTTGCTTCCCCACCTGAAAAGCAGACTTCCTCTATCAACCTCATTCATCTCTTCGCTCTCGCCAACGAGGTCTTGGTTTTTCTCCTCTAATTCCCGCATATAATGCCTAAGTATACCTCCAACCGCGATCGCTCTGGTTTTGTGCAGTTGGCGGGTTAACTCCAAAAACCATTCTCTATCCGCTACTAAATCAGACTCTTTGAGCTGATACTTCAGAATTTCTGGAATTAGTAATTTGGGGTCATGATGAAGTGCGATCGCACTTATATGAACTACGGCTGAAGAATTTAGCCCACGAAGGTGGGCTTCGTTTGTGTAGCCGCACCCTTCTAGGGTGTCGGCGATACGCACATCACAACTATTCTACCCCCTCAATTCGATCCTCAACCTCTTGATACAACTCGCGCAAGAGGTTGACTGTTAAAGCGTTCATTGTAGGAGATTTTATTAAAGATTTAGGTAGGTAATCCATCCCGCCAAGGGTTATAAACCCTTGGCTAATAGCTTAAGTCGGTTCAAACCGACTGGTTATTATCAGTTTGACAGTCCGTTTTAACGGACTTAAGCTATTAGCCCGGAACTTAAGTTCCGGGCGGGTTATGTTGCTACTCTACTCCTTCAATCCGATCCTCAACCTCCTGGTACAACTCGCGCAACTTGTTCAAATTCTCTTCGCTAGTCTCCCAATAACCGCGACCATTAACTTCTAACAAAGTTGATACAACCTTGCGGAAAGAATGCGGATTCAAATTCATCAATCGCTGACGCATTGCTTCATCTTTGATGAATGTTTCATTAGTATCCTCATAAATCCAGTTATCAACGGCGCCGGCTGTGGCACTCCAACCCATTGTATTTACCAATCGCTTGGAAAGTTCGCGCACACCTTCGTAACCGTGAGATAACATCCCCTCATACCACTTCGGATTTAACAATTTGGTACGCGCATCAAGACGCACGGTTTCTGATAATGTCCGCACTTGAGCGTTTGCTGTAGTCGTGTCAGCGATGTATGATGCTGGTGTCTTGCCATCATCGCGCAGACTTGCTACAAGCTTGGTGGGGTCAGAGTCGAAGTAGTGGGAAACGTCGGTCAAGCTAATCTCGGAAGAATCGAGATTTTGAAAAGTCGCTTCCGCAGTTTTCAAAGTGCTTTCAAAAATGTTCCGCGATTCGTCCATCATACCGGGGTTATCGGAATTGAAGGCGAAGGATTTCCGCTTCAAGTACATTTCTTGTAACTCGGCTTCGCTGTCCCAGGTGCTGTTTTCCACCGCCAAGTTGATGTTTGACGAGTAGGAACCCGAAGCATTGGAGAAGACGCGAGTCGCTGCTTGACGCAAGTTGATTCCCATGTCCTCAGCTTGTTGCAAAGCATGTTTGCGAACAAAGTTCATCGATGGAGGTTCATCCGCTTCTGCTGCCATTTTCACACCTTGGTCTAACAGATTCATCTGATTGATGAACAAGTCGCGGAACACTCCCGAACAGTTGATGACAACATCAATTCTCGGTCTTCCCAACTCTTGTAGGGGTATCAATTCCAGCTTGTTTACTCTTCCCAAAGCATCGGGAACCGGACGCACGCCAATCATCCACATAATTTGAGCCAGGGATTCACCGTAAGTTTTGATGTTATCGGTTCCCCAAAGGACGCAGGCGATGGTTTCGGGATACTTTCCGTCGTTTTCAACCTTGTTACGTGCCAAAAGCCTGTCTACAACGATTTTCGCTGATTGTACTGCCGCAGTTGTCGGGATGGATTGGGGGTCAAGTGCGTGTATATTTTTACCTGTAGGTAATACATCTGGGTTGCGGATGGGGTCGCCACCGGGACCGGGTAAAATGTATTCACCTTCTAAACCTTTGAGTAAAGCACCTAATTCGTTGTCAGCACAAACTTGCTGCAAGCAGAATTCCAAATACTCAAACAGCGGTTTAAGTGCTGTTGAATCAACTTTGGGATATCCTGCTTGATGCAATGCTTCTAACCAAGGTTCCTTTTTGCCCATGTTAAAGAAATTCAACTTGGAAACGCGGGAAACTCGCCCTTCTGCGTCGGTTTGCTCTTTCACAAGGGCGCTTACTGCTTCGCGGGTGGCAAGGGTGATGTCTTGCAGCAGTTGGACATCTTCTAAAATGCCCCGATCGCTATTTTGATAAATCTCATCTAAATCGCGTCCGATGCTGTTAGCAATAATTCGCGGCAAACCAACGATTTCTTCTTCTTGACGATCTAAAGAAGCGATGTTGACTAAAGTAGCGATCGCCTCCTCCGCAGTTGGTGGTTTACCAATTACGTGCAATCCACAAGGCAACAACCTAGATTCAATTTCCATCAACTTGCGATACACGCTGCCAACTATATTATCCCGCTCCTCGGCGCTCATATCTTTGGCATCGGTTTCGGCAAATTCGATATCTTTATCCAAGTTCACCAACCGGCACTTGTCCATAATCGAGTTGACAATCGGAACACCGCGTCCGGTATCTTTCAAGGTTTGGTAAGAAGCAATTAACTCGCTTAACTCTTTCAAACCTTTGTATAAACCAGCATTTTCCGCCGGCGGAGTTAGATAGGAAATTGTCTCTGCATAACTGCGACGTTTGGCGATCGTCGCTTCGCTGGGGTTGTTTGCCGCGTAATAATACAGATTGGGAATCATACCAATCAGGTTATCTGGATAACATTCCCCAGACATCCCCATCTGCTTACCGGGCATAAATTCCAAGGAACCATGCGTCCCGAAGTGCAGTACCGCATCTGCTCCCCAAAGTTGTTCTAAGTATGTGTAGTATGCAGCGAAACCATGATGCGGACTTGCAGAACGCGAGAATAATAATCGCATCGGGTCGCCTTCGTAACCAAAGGTTGGCTGTACACCGATAAAAACGTTACCAAATTGCTTTCCATAAATTAGCAGATTTTGTCCATCGCTGTTGAGATGTCCGGGAGGTGGTCCCCAATTTTCTTCTAAGCGGTGAGAATAAGGTGTCAGCGCTTCGTATTCTTGCACCGACATTTTGTAGGCGATGTTCAATTCTGGGCTGCTATACTGCGCTTGGGCATCGTGGATGACTTCTTGCATCAACGCTTCGGGTGATTCTGGCAATTCTGGCAAGTCGTAACCGTTATTTTTCAGCGCTTTCATTACTTCAAAGATGGAACCGAATACATCTAGGTAAGCTGCGGTTCCGACGTTTCCTTTATCTGGGGGAAAGCTGAAAACGGTGATGGCGACTTTTTTGTGTAGTTTTGGTTTGCGGCGGAGATTTGCCCATTTTAAAGCACGTTGAGCGATCGCTTCAATTCGGTCTTGGAGTGCGATCGCTTTTCCTGTTGTTCCATCCCTGCCTGATACAATTATCGGCTCAATTGCCCCATCCAATTCCGGAATTGCAATTTGCAACGCTACTTGAATCGGATGCAACCCTAAATCGCTATCTTGCCATTCTTCAGTAGTTTGAAACACCAAAGGCAACGCTACCATGTAAGGACGATTCAAACGCTTCAACGTCTCAATCGCTTTCGGATGGTCTTGTCTTGCTGGTCCACCTACCAAAGCGAAACCAGTCAGCGATACCACAGCATCGACTAGCGATGTTTTGGAAGTCGATTCCAAAAAATAAGCATCCACAGGTTTAGAAAAGTCCAAACCACCCGCAAATACCGGAACTACTTTTGCGCCGAGTGATTCCAATTCCTGCACCATTGCCACATAATGGGCATCATCACCGGTTACAAGGTGCGTGCGTTGCAGTACTAATCCGACACAAGGCGCCAACGGATCTTTCAAATCTGAGGAAATATCCTTGCGAGCCGTATACCAATTGAGGTATTCTTTTACATCCTCAAACATCGTCGGTGCTAAAGGATGCCAAATCCCCATATCCGGATAAACGACCGGCGCTTGATATGTCACAGATGCAAAATTTTGTTTATCTACATCTTTTAATACATATTTATCAGTTAGCATTAGCAAGAAGTTTTCCAGGTTTTCTGAAGAACCACCTAGCCAATACTGAAAACTGAGCATGAAATTTCGCGCATCCTGTGCTTTTTCCATTGGCAGGAACTTTAGCACTTGCGGCAGTGTTCGCAACAGCTTCAGCATTCCATCTTGGAATCCTGCGCCGGATTTTTCCTTGCGTTTTCGCATAAATTGTGCTACAACGCTTTTCGACTGTCCCAACTGTGCCAGGGAGAAACTGCCCATTTTACTTAGGCGCATTACTTCCGGCATAGATGGAAAAACCACAGAAACGTCTAGCTTTGACCGATGTGGTTCTACAGCTGCTACTACTTTCTGCGCTAAGTCTTCTATAAAAATTAGTGAGGCGATGAAGATATTCGCAGTCTCGATTTCCCGCTTGAACTGTTCGTAGTTCTCTGGATCTCGAAGTTCTTCAATTAAGTACCCGCTGATTTCAATCGCCACGTTGGGATGTTGCGCGTTAATCGTGCGAACCGCTTGTGACAATGCGCTTTGGTACTGCGACTCAAGCACGACATAGACCACCTTGATTAAATTACGTCCGCGTAAGTTATCTGGCGCAATATGTCGAATGGTGGACTTGACGTGGGTGAACATGCTTATGAAGCTCCTAGTTATGCGTGTTCTAATCGCGGAAGTTTCCACAGCAAAATATGCTCCTGGTAAACTTCCTCTCTTTATGGATATGAATTGTTTTTATCAGAAAACGCTTACTAGGTGGGAGTTTTGTCGCTTATCTGACACAAATCGATATATAAAACGAAAGATTTTTTAAAAAATATTGACAAATTGAAAAGTATTACTTTGTTTTTTGTAACGAAAAATTTACATTTATCTAAATGTATTAGTAGTATCGGTTAAGCCCACAAGATATTTTTTATGAATAATAAATATTTTCGTAAATCCCAATAATATGTGTTCGGTAAGTATAAAATCGATGCGATTCTACTAATTGATATGCACTTATTACCCCGACTTCTTGGATAAGTCGGGGTTCTGAAACTCTTTTCATGCGATCGCAAAGCTTTCGCGCATGAATCGCGTATCGATTAAATAGTATTTTCCTTTAACCATGCTTCCAAATCAGCCAATCCGGAAAAATCGAGCAATGCTTCTCCGAGATTTTCTAACACAGGTAAAGGTAAAGCCTGGATTTTGACTTGTAGCACAGGTGGAACTGTACCAACTCGACGACGAAGTAATCGCATAACTAGCGAAAATGCTTCTTCTTGCAAAATATCCTGATAAATTACAGATTCGCGCATAACATCACTCCGCAAAATTTGTTGAATCAGTTCCTTGTTTAATACTAGTCCAGCTAACACTGCCGTTGATGCTGCAACATTGCCCCGCATCCGAGTATCGTTGAGTTGTCCGAGAACCTCAGCAACCTGTTGTAAGGTTTCTCCTTTATTGTCGGTTTGGCTTAATGCAGCAAACGGTAGCAAACCCGGAGAATTGAAAAATACCTCGGTTGGTTGTTCCCAAAGACGGATTACTTCAAATTCATGACGGGTATTTTCGATGACAAATGCCGTTTGATAAACTAATTCAGATTCACTTGGTTGTAAATATATAACAACTTGACGCATTTGTTTTTCAGGATATCTTCGATATACCCTCAAACGGTAATCAGCCATCCGGAAGGGAATATCGGCGTTTGGTCTGGTTTGAATCCCCAGAGCGTTTATTCGCCTCAGGTAGCAATTGACCTAAATATCCACCCACACCAACTTTCGCCAAATCCCCAAAGGTAGGGCGGAAGTTATGGTCTGCGATCGCCAACACCAAAGCCCCAATTACCAAAATAATAACTACAACTGAGCGAACTGTTAATTTTGATAGCATTTTAACTCTAATCCATTTTTTGCATGTGCTTTATTTGCAACTTGAGGTCTTTGATTTCATCAAAAAGTCGGTTAGCTTTATGGTCGATTTTTTCTTCGTTAGCGTGTATCAAATAATCTACCCGCTCTTTACGTTCACAGTAAGCAGCTACATGCACGCCAAAATTAAATTCATTTTCAGCGATCCGCTTAATGAGTGATTTGTTTAACTCATCAATTGCATCATAAATTGCTTTCTCAACTTGAAACACTCTATAAGTGATTCCGATCAACGCTATAATTCCCAAAATAATATCAAGATTATTTTTCATCAACTCAGCCCAAAGAGAAAGCTTAAACCCACACCTGAGCTATTTCCGCTTGCAAGTCTTATTACTCCACTTGGTTCAATTTGTATTCGAGAAGTTCCCCCGGTTGCCCAAGTTGCCAAAAGCATTATTTCACTAGGTCTATAACCAGCGGGTAAAGTGGCTATTATCTCGTTTGTAACGAGCGCGGACGACTTTTTAATTGCCCCCTTCACCTCCACCAAATCGCCAAATTTACGGCATTGGGGAGTCGTGTAACCAGTACCATAGTTAGCCCAGCTAGAGCTTAATTGCAGATTTTGCCACGCACTCGGCAGATGCTGATGATCGTTTGTTGATTTCGCATCCAGTGCTATTTGCAATGCAGGAATATCAGCTATTTGGTGGTGATGTCCGACAAAAGATTTACCATCAAGAACAGCTTGCAGTTGAAAAACGTCGGCTAAAGCGTGCTGGTGGTTAATTGGTGCTGAATCTCCCTTGTCCCCCTTGTCCCCCTTTGCGCCCGGTTCCCCTGGATCTCCCTTGTCCCCCTTGTCACCCTTGAGTCCTGGCATCTCTTGCCTTTGCGCTAACTCAGCTATTGAAATGCTTGCCGGGGTTCTCCAAGAACTTTCACCAGTAATAGCTTTAAAAAGAAAAGCAAAAGCGTTTAAAAGTTCTCCTAAACTAAGTCTAATGTTACTATTAGCTAAGTTTTCGTCGTCACGAATTATCGGCATCTTCAGTTATTTCAAAATTGTTAAAATCGTCAATTCTTGATTCAATTCTATTTAAACCTTCAAGTACATCTTGCTGAAAACTTGTTGGAATTACTTCTGGTGTAATTAACTTTCGGATTTTTACTGTCGTTTTACCTAAAAAAGAATAAGGATAAAACAATAGTTGAAATCTTCCTTTTTGAGGAAATTCAAGTTCTTGATTGCCAAATTTAACAATGCGAGAGCTAGCAATTAATTTTCCCGGAGAATCAATTAATGATTGTTCGATAGTGCCGGCGCTTCTATAATTTTTAGAAAGTTTAGCTTCAATGCTAATAATTAAGGTAGCTTCATTATCAAACAAGTAAGGAATAATTACAGACTTAACTTTTTTCAAATCAAATCTGTACTCATTCCGAAAAACTAGTTTAGACTCAATCATCTAGTTTTAGTTCTTGGTTTTGTTTTTGAACTCTTTTTAGGACGACTGGGATTAGTAGAAGTTTTTGGAAGACTAACACTAGATATTGTCCCTCCCCTATACTTTTTCCCTCTCAGGCTATTTTTGATCAACAAAGTCCCTAGTTTTGCAGGATTAGCAAAGAGAAAGTAAGCCCTATGATTTGATTTACTTTTACCTCCTTTCCCTGCCGTACCACCCGAACCAGTTTTAACATTTATGTAGACTCTTGCGGGTCTAGGTCTATTCATGCCAAAAATTAAACCGGGTTCATTGTCCTTAGCAATACTAACCCCTAATTCTTTGGCAATTTCATCAGGGTAAGCTTCCTTGGTTCCTTTCCAAGCGAATTTTACCTTGGTATTTTCTTTTCCTCCGCCTTTACCCGTATCAGATGCTGAGTCTGTAAGAGTAATAAATAAATCAACAGTTTCGCCGCGCTTTGCTTTAGTTGGCATCTAATCGTTCCTATGTATTTTTATAAGAATTAATTAGAGATAATCAATCGCGTGAACGGTAACGTTGCCGTTAGCTGCTGCTGCTGTATTAAAAGGCAAGTTTGCACTTATTGTGGCTGTACCAGCTTCAATATCAAATTGAATTTGAATATTGTTAGGCTGGTTCTCGGTTGGAGTTACAGCTTTTTCAGCAGCACTTAAGACACTGGCTATTTCTAACAACGCTTCCGGTAATGTGTCTGATTTTAAATCGCCACCACCATTTACAAACGCTGAATAGGTGCTTCCTAAGTAATCACTAGCAACAATATCAATCGAGCCATTCGCCTGAATGTTAGTAGTAATGGGAATGCTAGCTGCTACAGCAATAGTGCCTGTATCAAAGGAAACAGTAGTAGAAAGATTCCGGCGCGGTGTCAAGCCGGGGTTAGCTCCATTTATTAAATTTTCTGCTGCGTCTAAAGCGCGGCATACTTCAAAAAAAGCTGCTGGAATTTGGGTTGATTTGAGGGTTCCGCTAGTTCCGGGATTAAACGTACTCATTCTGTCTTCTCGGTAAAAAATGTAATATCCGTATCTGTAGTCCGTTGTAGCCGCAAACTTGCCTAAATTGAGGGGAACGAATTGAAAATCATTCTTTGGGGTTAAGGTCGAAGAAAGTTGAGCATAGGAGGAGCTCGCTATGTAGAGCGTTCCATCTCTAACCACAAAACTGAAGTTAAAATTTAATACGGACTCTACTACAGAGGTAGGTAGATAGTTGAGTGCTGCCTGCCAATCAACGCTTAACTCATCCCCGCTAGCAGTTTCTACAGTTTCAATTGGAATACCTTTAGAACTGTTAATTTGATTTTTTAGCGGTTTTTCTGGAATAAATACGTAGTAATTCCGTTTCCATTTATAAGCAATATAAATTTTTTTACGGAATAATTTTTTAATGACTTGGAGTAAATAAACATTAGAATAATTAACCAATTTAGCAAAGGTAGTTAGTTGAACTGCCTTGCGTTCGTTAATATAGTAGACCTCATCAAAATCTACTTTCATGTGTTTCTTAATCTTAACTTTTTGCTCCAAAGGGGTATTGTATCTTTTTGACCTTTGGGAAAGAATTGACAGAGAGTTGGAATTACAGGTACTTGTTTATATTTTTCGTTGCCTTTAGTTGTTTCTGGTTCCTTAATTCCTTTTAAATAATAAGGATCGACGTAGTGCTTTAAGGCATTGATTACACGCAGACATTCCGGCTCACTTTTACAGTGGACAATAATTTTACTATTGTCATTTAAAACTAAAATCCCTCTATAATCTCCTTTTTCGTATTCAGGAAAGTTAGGTACATATTCTTTTGGTTTATTGTAGTGGGGTATATACAGCGTCCATCTACTACGCCCAATTTTCCCGTTACCTAAATTTTCAGCATATTGAATAGCTAATTGAGGTTTTTGAAAGCTGCGAGTTTGCCAGTAATCGGGTACAGAAGCATAAGCCTCCATCTCTTTATTTTTAGCTAAACACAGTTCGGCGTTTGCTTTATAAAGTTCTTCATACTCACCAATAATTGTTGTTGAGTTGTTAGCAGTACCTGCTTTATTGGATATTGCTTTAACAGTTTCTTGTACCTTTCTTGGTTCCCATTCTCCCTTGCTGTTTTGAAAGCACTGGCAGACAGGAACTTTAACTGATACAAATCTCACGTCAGCATCCTCCCCTGGTTTACCTTCTTTACCTTGTTTTCCATCAGCCCCATTGCGCCCGTCAATGCCGTTACGACCATTAGTGCCTGAGTGACCATCAACACCGTTACGCCCGTTAATTCCTGGGTGTCCGTCAGTGCCATTGCGCCCGTTTAACCCATTACGCCCGTCAGTGCCATTTCGTCCGTCGGTTCCCCTACGCCCGTCAGTGCCATTTCGTCCGTCGGTTCCCCTACGCCCGTCAGTGCCATTTCGTCCGTCGGTTCCCCTACGCCCGTCAGTACCGTGACGACCGTCAGTGCCATGACGACCGTCAGTGCCATGACGACCGTCAGTGCCATGACGACCGTCAGTGCCATGACGACCGTCAGTACCATTGCGACCGTCAGTGCCATGACGACCGTCAGTACCATTGCGACCGTCAGTGCCGTTACGCCCGTTAGTTCCGGGCAAACCGCGCAGCCCGTCACGACCTGCTAACCCCGGACGCCCGTTTAAGCCATTTTTCCCATCAGTACCGTTTGTGCCATTAGTGCCGTTAGCACCTGGTAAACCGCGTTGTCCATCACGTCCTGGTAAACCGCGTTGTCCATCACGTCCTGGTAAACCGCGTTGTCCATCACGTCCTGGTAAACCACGTTGTCCTACACTTCCTGGTAAACCACGCTGTCCATCACGTCCTGGCAAGCCACGTTGACCATTGTTTCCGGGTCTTCCGGGTTGTCCTGTATTTCCCGGTAAACCACGCTGTCCATCACGCCCCGGTCTTCCGGGTTGTCCATCAAATCCCCGTCTTCCGTTTTGCCCATCACGCCCAGGTCTTCCGTTTTGTCCGTCACGCCCCGGTCTTCCCGGTTGTCCGGGTGTACCAACTTTATTTCTTAACGCACCTACAATCATTTGTAGTCCATTGACCGTTGTTTCCAAGCTAAGTTGTCCTGCTTGAATCTCTTGGACTACTTGTTTTAAAAACAACAAAGCATCAAGCGCACTTAAAACTTTGTCTATTTTTTCTAAAACACTTGCGACTCGACTTAAGGCATTTGAAGCAGTAGTAACGGCAGTGGCTGCCGTTGCTGCTGCTGATGTTGCCGCTGCCATTGCTGCTGCTGCTATTGCCGCAACCGCTGCCAAAGAGACAAGAATTGCTTTTAATTCTTTCAATTCAGCGCGAACATTTTCAACTTCCCCTAACGCTTGGTAGGCTCTTGCATCAGCTTGATAAGCAGTTTTTAATGCTTCTTTCGCGAGTGTACGAGCATATTCATCAACATTGTTACCGCGATTTAACCTGGCAATTTCTGCTCTTAAAGCGCTTAATTCCTGCCTAATTTCAGCACAACAATCAGCCATTATTAATACTCCTTAATGCTGATGTAGCACTGGCGATTCCTCCTCTAATTTCACTACATGGAATGCAACAATAGCCGGGGTAAGCATCACAAGCACATTTAATATATCCTTCAGGACATCTATTACCGCAAACTATTTCATATTTGGGTGGGTTATTAGTTGCCTTAAAGTCTTCAAAAAGTAACTTTCCAGTAATATCAAATATTTTAATTTTGTATCCTGACGGATTATTGGGAGTAAAAAGCACATCCCTTAATCGAATAGCACCCGCTGTTACACTTCCGTCTGAGTAAAGCAATCTATTAGTGCTTGCGGTTCGCAGTTCTCTACCACTTGCTATTGGCGATTCTGCATATGTACCTGTATATGCAAAAGGGGCACTTGCTGTAACAGCATCATAAGTAATCATTGTCCAAGTACCAATATCTTCAGCACTTTGAGGCGAAACGATTACATCAATAGGAACTATAGATAAAGTTAATTTTTTAGGAGAATCATTATTCCATTGCCATGTAACGGTAGCGCTACCATCTTCTTTTTTACAATAAGACATTTAATATCCGTAAAATTCAATTTCAGTTACGCTGGAATAAGTACCGTTTGCACCTACATATTTAAAATATCGATATGCAGTAGTAATATTGAGAATTGCCTCATACCAAGTACTTGCTGTAGGAGTAGCAGGAAAGGCGTAAAGATCCGCATAACCAGTATTTTGGCTATTACTACCTTGAATTTTTGCACCTCCTGTTCTTTCGTGTACTCCGTCCTGACGCGGATACACGCGAACTTTTGTTAGCTTTTTGGTAACACCAGAACCCAGATCCAAGCCAACATAACCACCGTCAGGATAAGCGTAATCATATGAAGTAGATAAATTTCCATCAAAAGCACTTGGTATAGTTTGAGAAGATGAGTAAGTGGGTGTTGCACCAAAAGCTGTACCTGTTAGTTTCACGCTTTGACTTTGTGTACTTGTGCCCAAAAAAACCTTCAAAGTGGATAATTGTACTTTTGCAGTTATGCTTGCACTGTTATCCCAAATTAGTAATAAGTCATCATCTGCAAGTGTTGTTAACTGTGGAAACTCATTGATTTTGAGCATAATTATTTACAATAATTTGATGCATGATATATCGCTGGTTGTTTCTCAAAACAACAAATGGCTTCCATTCAATCATCTTGATGAGTTCAAATGCTTCGGAATTATCAAAGAAGATAGACTGATTACTTTGATTTGTAATTGCACGGTTAAGTTCATCCGTGACAATTCCTTTAAAATTACGAGATGCAGTAATCAGTATGGCAATTAGTAAACTTTCAGCTGTGTTATTTAGTTTTGGAGTCAATTTCAGCAGCGAGGATTTTTGAATAACTAAATTATTTTCATCTTGAAATGCCCCGATACCAAATAATTGAGTAATAGAAAGCGATTCCATTTTAATAATCGTCAGGGTCAATTATTGCTGAAGTGTCTATTTTGGCGAAGTTCACAGTCAGTTGATCAACTCTGTAAGAATCGGTATTAGCTCCACGAAACGTAAAGGTGGGATAACCAGCTTCGATATAAATGCTTTGGTCTAATTCTGTTTCAAATGTGGTTTTAAGCAGTCCTGTCTTAGCTTTTAGAAGAATTCCGGCAAGCAAGCTTTCACCCCTATTTGTAGCTGATGCTGTCAAGCCTGGTAAATCAGCTTTGGCAATTGTGATTGTGGTTGCGGTCTGGGTGGCACCAGCGCCGAAAACTTGCGTTAAGGTTGGTTCTGCCATAAAACGGGTTTTTCATGAAGTGGATAAATCTGTTTTAATCAGCAATTAAAACTATGTAAATATTCCGGTTTTATGTAAATTCGGAACATTTACTGAGGTGTTGTAATCATTGCTGGGATTACATTAGAGCCATATTTAACTACTAGCTAAATATACAAATATTCCGGATTAACCAGTGCCAATGGTTAATCCGGAAGTGTAAAGAAGGAAAAAAGTTTGAAAACAGATAGACATGGACAGGCGTGTTTACTGTCCGATGCTGACTACTCTAAAATCCGCAAGCAAATCAAAAGTAAAAAATATAAATTACTTTTTGATTTGGCTTGGTACACTGGCGAAAGATGGGGTTCGTTAGTGCAATTGCGGGTTGAGGATTGTTACAACCCGGATGGAAGTCCTAGAGATTATATCAATTTTCGCGCTCGGACTCGCAAAGCAAGTCCCGACGGGAAACGTCAAACCCGCCAAGTATTTGTACATGCGGTTTTGCGAGAGTCACTCTCTAATTACCAGCCAGAATCAAACTCGCCTTGGATGTTTGCTGATCGCACCGACGACAAACCGATAACCCTCAGGTGGGCTGATATGATTCTCCGATTTGCCGTCGAAAAAGCCGGCTTATCGGCTAAGGGCATCTCCACTCACAGCACCAGGAGGAGTTTCATTACCAAGCTACACCGCAACGGCACTGACTTGTACACCATCAAAAAAATTACCGGGCATAAAGATTTTAAGGCTTTGGAGCGTTATGTGGAAATTGACTCTGACCGTGTGAAGGGAGCAATCGCCGCGTTATGAAACTTTTACTTTATCACCAGCACTTGACGGCTAGTGCAAACTTAATTTCAGGACGCCTGCTGTTATTGGATTCAGAACAGAGCGCGATCGCTAACACCTACGTTGCCACTTCCGGACTCACTAACAATCAGAGGTTTGATTGTCTTTCGTCCCCAGGCAAAGGGCCCATTCCTGCCAATAACGTTATTGGCGTTGACTGCTACATAGTGTCCACCACACCTATATATATGCCTGGTGTTCGCGGTGTAGAAGGTAACTTTTACAAAATTAACCCGCATATGGTGACGGTTAATGGCGTGCAGCGCGGTGACTTTGGGGTACATTTTGACGCAAACACACCGGGCAGTAGCGGATGTGTAGTGCTAAAAACCGCTGTAGGCTGGGAAGCTTCCCTTGAAAGACATGAAACTTTTATTAACAAGAGGGATTAAACAAATCCCTTTATTAGTGAGTTACAGCCGATGAATAAACTATTTTTAAGCATAGAGGACTTTTACGCGGCACTGCAAGAGGGTGAATTTGACGAACCGCTTGCACTTGCGGCAATGCTACAAAATCTGACTGATGCGGCTTGGGAAGAAGTTGAGGAACTATATCAGCCTTCGATTCGCATCTCGGCGTGAGGTTATAGTGGTTTGATAATTTTGTTGCTATGGGTGATCGCGTGCATGTCGCGATCACTTTCTTTCTTGCCTTAGTACTTTGGCACAATTGTACAAAAGTCTTTATGGTGAGGTGGGAAATTAGGAATTAGGAATTGGGAATTGGTCGTGTGGTGGCGTAAACATCGAGGACGCGAGTACGCTTTTTGAGGATAGTGTCAACTAATGGGCGATTGGGTATTGTCGGTTAGTTGCCTAGATAAAAGCGCCCATTAGTTGCC
>JAESGF010000196.1_pt1 | contig 40266 bp, 33 predicted proteins | sample 9269621 | NCBI WGS metagenome assembly JAESGF01 (sample SAMN14515066, study PRJNA621663) | algae metagenome | isolation source: Tolypothrix carrinoi HA7290-LM1 and co-occurring heterotrophs from dry rock... | place: USA: Makauwahi cave, Kauai, Hawaii | collected 2011-01-06
TACCCGGGGGACACGGCGGCCACGGAGGAATTTCTCCCTGGTCTCCCCCCTCTCCCTTGTCTCCCTTGTCCCCCCCCTCTCCCCCTCTCCCCCTCTCCCCCTCCTCTTGCGCGAGGTTCTGCCCGTTCAATAAACTCAGTTGACTTGTATCAATTGGTAAAAGACCAAGCACATTTGTTACATCGCTTTGGGGGACATCCCTTTGCAGCGGGGTTGAGTTTGCCGGTGGAGAATATTCCTTTATTTACAGAAGCGATTAATCAACGCTTGCGGCAAACTTTAGGTGGGGCAACTCTGACACCAACAATACAAGCAGACTTGGCAGTAACGGTAGCAGATTTGGGAAAAGATTTATTTTATGAACTGAAATTACTTGAACCGTGCGGAATGGGAAATCCTGTACCGAAACTGCTAATTGAAAATTGCTGGTTTGAAAATTCTTGGAATCGCAATCAGCAAGATTCGCGGGGGAAAAAGGTACAGTATATTAAAACAGATTTTCAAATTCGCGATGATTCTATCAGAAGCAGTTTTCCTGGGATTTGGTGGGGACACTACAAAGATGAATTGCCGATCGCAAGGTGTGATTGCATCGCGGAATTAGATTACAACACCTTCAAAAAACGCTATGAAATCAGATTAATTGCCGTGCGAAGAAGTGAAAACTCAATATTTCAGCACGCGGTTAACTCCTCAGCACTGATAGTAGATTGGCGAAATGTTACTACTAAAGAAGACTCAGCACTTTTAGTTAAAGAGTGTCCCACAAGTTGGGATGATTTAAGAGCATGGTTAAGGCGATCGCTTTACAATCAACAACAACTAGCGATCGCTTGGTCTAAACCTGAAAACAAACAACCTGAGCAAATTTGGCTCACCCTTGTGGGAATTGCTAAATACCTCAGTCGCACCAATCAAACAGTTACTCGCGTACAGCTATTAGAAAAACTCGGCATTAAAGACCAAACCTTGTATTTTGGATTTAGAGCTTTAAAATGCTTAGGATTCACAATCACTCGAGTTGATCGTAACTTGCAAATGAGCTTGCATTCTACCAATATTGCCGAAACAGTAGCCGATGCTGCCGTTGAACAATTTTTAGCCACAGTGCGAGAAGAACAATTTCAACGTCAGTATTTTGCCGAAGTTCCTTTATCTACAATTATGGCGATCGCCTCTCAAATACTCAATTAGTTAAATTTGTAGGGTGCGTTAAAGCGCAGCGCAACGCACCATTTATTTCGGTGTTGTCCAGATCCCCGACTTCGTAAAAGTTGTCGGGGATCTAACAGCTGCATATACGATCAAAGTATTAAATGACTGGCAATCAGAAAAATGCTACAGTACAATCCGCTAGACTGCTTACCTGATGCCGAGGATTTGCTCGACTCCGACGATACCCCTGTAGATAACGAATTACAAAATTTGATTTCCGGTTTACTTAAAGCTGTACTAGCTATGGTGTGGGCAGACCGGATGGACTGGTTCTTTGGTGTTGATCTGAGGATTTATTACGATCCCAATCAGCCAGCGATCGCACCAGATGCATTTTTGAGTTTGGGAGTTGAACGAATTATTGATGAAAATCTGCGTTTAGCTTATCTTCTTTGGGAAGAACAGCACGTACCAATTATGGCGCTAGAAGTGGTTTATCATCAACCAGGCGGGGAATACACCACCAAGAGAAAAATTTATACTCAATTAGAAGTCTTATATTATGTCATTTATAGTCCTCTGCGGGACAGAAAACGGACTTTAGAAGTGTATCGTTTGGTAAATGGCAAGTATCGATTACAGCCAGAAAATCCAGTTTGGCTACCGGAAATTGGTTTAGGAATTGGCTGTGAACAGGGAACATATCAAGGCATTACACGGGAGTGGCTTTACTGGTATAACGAGCAAGGCAAGCGTTTGTTAACACCAGAAGAACGGGTGCAAATACTGGCAGAACGTCTTAGAGCATTTGGTGTAGATCCAGATTCTTTGGTTTAGAATGTGCTTCTGTATCAGTTATCCGAGTTAAGAGAACCCCGGTTTCTTCAAGAAACCGGGGTTCTGGGTTTGCAAGACTATGATCGGAGTATTAGATCAGATGAATGGCAATCAGATCATGCTACAGTACGATCCGCTAGACTGCTTACCCTCCGCCAAGGATTTGCCGGACTCAGACGATACCCCTGTGGATAACGAATTACAAGATTTAATTCCCGGTTTACTCAAAGTCATACTAGCTATGTTGTGGGCAGACCGGATGGACTGGTTTTTCGGCGTTGATATGGGTATTTATTACGACCCTGAACAGCCGGCAATTGTACCAGATGGGTTTTTGAGTCTGGGAGTTGAACGAATTATTGATGAGAATCTGCGTTTAAGTTATGTTCTTTGGGAAGAACAGCGCGTACCAATTATGGCATTAGAGGTGGTTTCTCAAAAGCAGCGTGGGGAATATAGCACCAAGAAAGAATTTTATGCCGAGCTAGAAGTTTTATATTATGTAGTTTATAATCCCCAGCGGCGGAGAAAACAGACTTTAGAAGTGTATCACTTGGAAGATGGCGAGTATCAATTACAGCGAGGAAATCCCGTTTGGCTACCGGAAATCGGGTTAGGGATTGGCTGTGAACGGGGGACATATCTAGGTATTACACGCGAGTGGCTTTACTGGTATAACGAGCAAGGGCAGCGTTTATTAACACCAGAAGAACGGGTTCAACAAGCAGAACAAGAAGCACAACAAGCACAACAACGCGCTCAAATGCTGGCAGAGCGTCTAAAATCCCTTGGTGTAGATCCAGATTCTTTGGTTTAGAATGTGCTTCGGGGTGAATTATATCGGCTGCCAGCTGTGATAACCAAGGCACAAGCCTGAAAAACTGGTGAACGAGTCTTTTAGGGAGATGAACGAGTCTTTTAGTGAGATGAACGAGTCTTTTAGTGAGATGAACGAGTCTTTTAGTGAGATGAACGAGTCTTTTAGTGAGATGAATGAGTCTTTTAGTGAGATGAATGAGTCTTTTAGTGAGATGAATGAGTCTTTTAGTGAGATGAATGAGTCTTTTAGTGAGATGAATGAGTCTTTTAGTGAGATGAATGAGTCTTTTAGTGAGATGAATGAGTATTAAAGACTCTTTAATGAGGTTAAAAGACTCTTTAATGAGTATCAAAGACTCTTTAATGAGGTTAAAAGGCTCTTTAATGAGTCAGCTTAACGCAAAATAGGCGGATCGCTTACACCAATTCTTCAAAATAGGCAACAGATGCCAACCTGAAAAGCCAAATTAAATTCTGACTTTCTTAATTACGAATTACGAATTACCAATTAAACCTTGCACTCTCGCTACCATTTGCCTAACTGCCTCAGCATCAGGAGATTGAATACGCTGCAATATCTCCAAAGCTGGCTGCAAATAATCTAAAGCTTTATTGTAATCGCCCTGTTGTTCTGCTATACCCCCTAACCACCACAAAGTCATTGCCTTACCTTGGACATCGCCGATTTGTTCACTGAGGGCAAAGGATTGTTCAAAAAGGGCGATCGCTTCGTTGATTTTTCCTGTATTGGCTTTGATATAACCCAAATTGTGCAACGTCCTTACCTGGGTATGGAAATCGCTGATTTGTTTTGTAAGGTCAAGGGATTGTTCAAAAAGGGCGACTGCTTCATTGATTTCTCCGCTATTAAGTTTGAGATATCCCAAGTTATTTAAGGTCGCTGCCAGTCCTTGGATATCGCCGATTTGTTTTGCGAGGACAAGGGATTTTTCAAAAAGGGCGATCGCTTCGTTAATTTTTCCTGTATTGACTTTGAGACTCCCCAGACACTGCAACGTCGCTGCCAGTCCTTGGATATCGCGGGTTTGTTCCTTGATGGCAAGGGATTGTTCAAAAAAGGCGATTGCTTCGTTAATGTTTCCTGTATTGGCTTTAAGTCTACCCATTTCGTGCAACGTCGCTGCCAGCCCTTGGACATCGCGGATTTGTTCTGTGAGGACAAGGGATTGTTCAAAAAAGGCGATAGCTTCGTTAATGTTTCCTGTATTGGCTTTGAGTCTCCCCATTTCATGCAACGTCGCTGCCAGTCCTCGGACATCGTGGATTTGTTCTGTGAGGGCAAGGGATTGTTCAAAAAGGGCGATCGCTTCGTTAATTTTTCCTGTATTGGCTTTGAGATATCCCAAGTTGTGAATAATTGCTATTTTTTCTTTTTCGTCTTCTACTAGACAGCTATCTAGGGCTTGTTGATAATGCTCTTGTGCTTTACTAACTTCACCTAGTTGTTGTTCACAGCGAGCTAATGCATGTAACAGTAAGTAATTTTTAGCAATTTCTAGAGTAGATTTGCACAACTTAACAGCTTCTCGAAATCGGCTTTGATTTCTCCAGTGCCTTGCTAACCTCCCTGCGATTTCTACAGCAATCTTGTCTACCTTCCCTCGCAACGCCAGCCGATGAATTTCTAAGGCTTGTTCCTCGGTTGCAGTTTCTGCCTCTTCCCACCAAAGACGATACAACACCTCAGCCGCTTGCTTATGCAAAGCTTCCCCATCTTCCGATAACTGCACAGGCAAAATGCGCGGCACTCGTAACGCCTCATCGTGGCTCACTTCCAACAGTCCCAACGCCACAGCCCGACTAATATAATGTGACAAATTGGGGATAGTGTCACAAACTGCGGCTAAAGCTTCTTTCGGTACTGGCAACTCAAACACCAAACCCCGTGACAACATCTCCCGCATAGTTGTATCCATTTGTTCCAGCAGCGCTTCTGCCAAAACTTGCTCTCGCAACTCCACCGGATCTGCTGCCAACCGATTCAAAATTGCCGCTTGGTCAACTGTTGTATTTTGCAGAATCTTATCCAACCATTCCAGCAAGCGAGGATTACCATCTGCTAACTTCTGCGCTTGCGATTTTAACGCCTCATCCACCTGAGATTTAGCATTAAAAGCTGTGAGGCGATTAAACTTTTTTTGCAAATCTGCCCCTTGCAGTGCATCCAACGGCTGCTTGTGGAAATGCTGCAACTGGCTAAATTCAAAATCGTAACGGCAGGTAATAATGATGCGGTGGGAAGTGTAATTTTCTCTAATTGCCCAAACTAAAGCCTTCATTACCTCTGCTGCTTCCGGTTGCAGCCGACCTAACCCCCCTAACCCCCCTTCCCTGCTAGGGAAGGGGGGAACTTGACTCCCCTCTTTGCTTCGGAGAGGGGCTGGGGGAGAGGTCTCTAAATTCACTTCAAAGTCATCCAGCACCAACAAAAACGGCTTTGCTTGTTCATGTAACTGCTGGAAAACTCGCTTCAGCCGAAATCTCAATTCTTCATCGTAATTTTGCAGGCTTTTGCGTTGTTCGTTGTCATCCAACTTTTCTGCCAAGCGACTCACCAAACTAGCTTCATCAATTCTTCCCACCCAGACAACACGCTGAAAATTCGGCAGTCTGTCACTAAGCCTAGCTGCTAAACTACTTTTACCCAAACCGCCCATCCCATGAATCAACACCCCCACTTCATCGCTTGATTGTGTCAGCACCCTTAAACAATTTTGCAATTGCCGACGACGACCAACAAAACTTTCCCGCGTCGGGACTTTCACCTTACCCGCAGCATCTAAAAACTGGGTAGAAACAGAAGGTGGTGGTGCTGGTTTCCGTCCACGAGTCCGCAAAGGTGTAACTAATGTTGGTAAATTGCCTGCCGCATACAGCCGCAATAAATGCCAATCCCGCGCTTTGTTCTTAATTAATGCTTGGTAAGTACAAGCAAGAGCTTCGGTGATTTGCTTCCCCGCAGACAATTCCTCATACAATGCAGCAGCTGCGGCTGTAGCTTCAGGATCTAAAACCTTTTGACCCCAACCCAAAACCGCTTTTGCACCCGATTTCAGCAACTCTTCAGCCATTGACGGCACAGATCCAGAATTGCCTGCTTGCCCAGTGCGACAACCAGAGAGGAATATCAGTTTAGGCAGTCGAAATTGTAATTCTTCGGCGATATCCCCAGCACTGGCATAGTAAGCTTCACCTGTTGCCGTTTCTGTAATGAAGCGGGGTTGCCCATCTTGTAGAGTAGCATGACCCGTCAGGTGTAAAACATCAAAATAATCTTTGTCATAACCATCGACTAAATAACCCAACTCCGACAAACAGCCGCTTTCTTCCACCGTCAAAGCTAAAGGTTGCCGCTTTGTGGCTTCCAGAATCCGTGCTTCCTCTCCCTCAAAATCCAGCACAGGTTTGACATCCAGAGGCGAAGTTGCCATAAACACAACTTGCAAAGCCCGGTTTTCTGGTTCCCCTTCAATGGTCAATTTTTTTACCGTGCTATCCGACACCCAGCGCACCGGGACAATAGCCGGGACCCGCTGCACCAAAAACCCATTACCATCGTGCAACACTTCCCAAGGCAGATGGGCAAGTTGTTCTGCTGCGGCGATCGCTAAAACAATCCCCTCACGCCGATACTTATCTAGCAATTGCAGAGTGCGATCGCTCCCATCCAACCAGTTATACAACCGCCGTCCAGTTACTGTATAATCCTCTGGTAAATCCGAAACGTAATAATCTCTCTCAGCCAACTTAATCAAATCGGCGATTTCTGTTATGGAGAGCGATCGCTTCTGATACTCATTTGGATTATCAATAAAGTAACGCAGCTCTACGTAATTACCAGCAACTAACTTGAGGTCGAGGTGGAGCGTTTGCACATTCTTGCTCTACAACTTTGAGACTTCAGCATTTACCTCAAGTCTATCACCCTCGATTCCAAAGACGCGATTTGTAATACCATTTCTAGATGAAGATGCGTCATTACTAGCCCACGCAGGTGGGCTTTGTTTGTATAGCCCCAGGCTTCTAGCCTGAGGGCGATTGAAGAAAGGCAGAGGGCAGGAGGCAGCTATGCTGAAGGAGCAATCGGATGGGGATTCAAACCCCAACCGATTGAATCCACCGTGTAGACGGTGGGGTTTTATACCCAGTTGGCTCCAGCCAGAAGGCTGAATCAAAGACATAATTTATACCTTATGCCCTCTGCCCTCTGCCTTCTGCCTTCCGCCGAAGGCGGATAAAGCGCAGCATCACAAAGAATTGGTGTAAAGACGCGATAAATCGCGTCACTACGATTCTAAAATTTGGCGAATCTCTTCCAAGGTTGCATCTTCTAAAAGGAGTCGTCTGCCATTACGTCCGACAATCAACACCTTTTCAATTCTTTTACCAGATTGTTTCTGTTTATACTCTTGATACCACTTGCGGATTTGTTCAGCAATGGCGATCGCTCCCCCGACAATACCAACGATGCTAGCAACAGTTGCGATTACTCCCTCTCTTTCGGGTGCTTCTGAACTCACCTTATAGTTACCTGATATACCGGGAATCGCCAAAAGCGCTTCTGTTGCAGCGATCGCATCTTCACCCTCAATCGCCAACCGAATTTCTGCCATACTTTACCTGCAAGCATATCTAATCCAGGCTTATTTTCAATAATACCACCAGAGCGATCGGCGTTTCTCGGTCATTAATTATTCCTTATTAATAGTTCACTCCCCCTTGTCCCCCTTGTCCCCCTTGTCCCCCTTGTCCCCCCATCCCCCCCCTCCTCATCTCCCCAAATTCCCCTGTCGTTCGCACCGAAAACCTCGTTGCTGCCAATCTTGCATATTCACTTCAGTTAGTCTAGTCACATTTGAGCATTCTGGCTGAATAAATTGACTTAAACCTGCCCAAAACAAACTGCGGGTTACATCTGCTGAGGTTTTCAACCAAGACTCACGATTACCAGGAATGCCTTTTTCCTCAACAATCACAGGTTCTACCCAAATACCATGAGCACCTAAAAGAATTTGTCCTAGCCATTTCGCTCTTGGTAAGTGAGTTGCGGAAGTAATAAGCATGACTTTATGCACTCCCAAACGGCGCAAAATAGGAATACCATAATAGAAATTTTCAAAGGTGGAATCGGCACAATTTTCTAACCAAACATTTTGTATAGGTGCTACTTCTCGTTGAAAAATCAACCAAATACAAGGATCTTGAGAACCGCGAGAAATTAAAATCGGCGTAGAGGGAGATTTTTTTGCTTCTTGGGCAACATAAATTTCTCTAGTAATGCTGCCACCAAGTACAAAAAAGCCATCTACTGGCGAGGATGACGCATTCAGTAGAGTTATACTCATAAAAATCAGCCAAATAGCCAACACAGCACATAAACTCAGAGATAACTTTTGTAACATTTGCCACATTTTGCAGATTTTTATCCTATCTTCGATGAATGTTTTTTAGTAAAAATACGTCTGATGGCACAAGCACTTCAAAGCTAAGAAAGGATTTTGTCCTACAGACATACACTTAAGCAGAAGCTAGTGCTATCTTATTAAAAGTAATTGAGGGTGAGAGGACGACACACAGCTATAGTGTTAATAATTAAGATTAACCTTCCGGAAAGAGATGACAAACGGAAGGATAATTGTTAAAAAGTAACGCAGTGCTTTAGCCGAATTTAAAGGGCAAAATTATGAAGTAATTGTAGCTTTATAAGCACAAAACCGATAAATTTCTGGTAGATTTCATAAGAAAGCCAGATTGCTAAACTGTCAATAACACAATTATTCCAGCTGATATACATACATGAACCAATCTGCGAAACGTTCCTCGCCGCTCCAAGTAGCCTTGATTGGTGGAGCGATCGCCACAACAGCAGCTTTGTCTGTGTTCGGTCAAGCGTGGTGTCGCTCCGTCCGCGCCGCCTTACAAGATAGCCCAAAAGCGATCGTAGACCAAGTGTGGCAACTAGTAAATCGTGAATATGTTGATGGCAAATTTAATCAACAAGATTGGCAAGCAACCAGACAAACCCTTTTAAGTAAAAATTATTCTTCTCGTGACGAAGCTTACACAGCCATCCGAGAAGCTTTAAAAAAATTGGGCGATCCTTACACTCGGTTCATGGACCCGAAACAGTATGACGCCCTCACCAGCCAAACATCTGGGGAAGTTTCGGGTATTGGCATTCGGATGGAACTGAATGAAAAAACCAAGCGACTCACCGTTGTCGAAGCGATCGAAAATTCGCCAGCACTCAAAGCAGGTATCAAAGCCGGCGATGAGATTCTAGCAATTGACGGCAAACCCATACATGACCTGAAAGTAGAAGACGCATCTAAGCTGATTCGCGGTAAAGCGGGTACTGCTATAGTATTGCGGCTGGCACGTCAGGGTCAAAGAGAAATGGATGTTAGGCTGACACGAGCCACCATTGAAGTGCCAACGGTGAAATACACCCTCAAGCGAGAAGGCTCAAAGCGTGTTGGCTATATCAAATTGCGAGAGTTCAGCGCTCACGCTGCCGATCAAATGCGGCGAGCAATTCGCGATTTGAACGGTCAGCAAGTTGATAGTTACGTCTTAGATTTGCGCGGAAATCCCGGCGGTTTGTTGCAAGCGAGTATTGAAATTGCTCGCATGTGGATAGCTGATGGCGGGATTGTCAAGACAGTAGACCGTGTGGGAGGAACTGAACTCAGCAAGGCAAATAACACCGCCATTACAAAACGTCCCTTGGCAGTACTGATAGATAATAATTCAGCCAGTGCTAGTGAAATCCTCACAGGCGCACTCAAGGATAATAAGCGAGCGGTAGTTGTTGGTAGTCAAAGCTTTGGTAAAGCCTTAGTACAGTCAGTGCATGAACTGCCAGACGGTTCCGGCGTAGCCATCACCATTGCCCATTACTACACCCCTGAAGGAACAGACATTAACCATAAAGGTATTACCCCTGATATCAAGATAGATTTGTCAGACGCGCAAGAGCGTCAGTTGGCGATTAATCCAAATTTGGTGGCGACTCAAAACGATCCGCAATATGCGCGAGCGATCGCCGCTTTATCCAGCAGAAACTTCGCCCAACCCCCAGCAAATCAACGGTCAAAACCGTTGAGCGTTCGCGCCTCAGATTTGAAATTTTAGATTTATAGGACTTACGCACTCATATCGTCAAAGCTTGAATTTACGTAGGGGCAATTCATGAATTGCCCCTACAAGACAAAATATGATACTGCGGATTTACGATTTGGGATTGGGAATAATAATAATTAACCCCATCCCCAAAATCATAAATCCATGAATCATCAACCACTTGACACCACCACCAACACTTTTTTCCCTCATGTGTCGGTAGTGGTGCCTATATATAATGGTGAATTTGACTTACCAGATTTAATTTCTTGTCTGTTAGCGCAAACTTACCCAAAACAGCAGGTTGAGTATTTGCTGGTAGACAATAACAGTAGCGATCGCACTCGAACTTTCTTAGAAACAGCTGCCGAACATTGCCCAATTACAATTCGGACTTTAAGCGAAAATGAAATTCAAAGCTCTTACGCTGCCCGCAATACAGGCATTCGCGCTGCTAAGAGTGAAATAATTGCCTTTACTGATGCTGATTGCCGTCCGCAACATCAATGGTTAGAAGCATTAGTACAGCCTTTTGTCAAGCAAGATGTGACAATTGTCGCCGGAGAAATTGCGGCGTTACCAGGCAAAACGCTTCTAGAACAATATGCCGATCGCCAAGATACTTTATCACAAAAGCACACCCTCGCCCATAAATTTTGTCCATACGGTCAAACCGCTAATTTAGCAATTCGACGCATCGCATTTGAAAAAGCAGGTTTGTTCCGTCCTTATCTAACCACTGGTGGCGATGCTGACATGTGCTGGCGAATTCTAAGAGAAAACATCGGGCGTTTAGAATTTTCCCCAAGAGCGATCGTCCAGCATCGCCACCGCGCTACACTAAAAGAACTAGAAAGTCAATGGCGACGCTATGGACGCTCAAATCGCTATTTACACGAACTGCACGGTATTGAGTTGATGCGCGAGACTACGGCAAAAGAATACGGCTATCTGTTGCTGCGTTGGTTGTTGAAAGAAATACCAAAAAATAGCTTTCAAGCGATCGCCCGTAAAGCCAGCCTTGTAGACTTATTAAGTACACCCATTGGTTTATTCACTTCAAGAGCGCGTTACTCTGGGCAAAAAGATGCCCAATTGCCAGAAAAAGCCAAAATCATTGATTGGCTGTGACGATTTTGGAGCCAAGGATTTTGGATTTTGGATTGGCATAATTTTCTTACCAATGACGCCAGGTGCTTCAAGCCGGGAAACCCTTTGGTGCAGTCGCTCATGGGGGAAACCACGGCAGGTGCTTCAAGTCGGCAGAGCCTTTCCAACGCACTGCCTCCCCAAGACCGCGCTGCTTCACCAACGCACTGGCTCCCCAATGCCCAATGCCCATTGCCCAATGCCCATTACCCAGTACTACCTAATTTCCGCTAAATTTAATAAAAGTAGTGTCAAGGAAACTTTAGATGTCAGCACAACTGTTACTGGTGGATGATGAACCGGGATTGCGTGAAGCCGTCAAGGATTATTTGCAAGAAAGCGGTTTCAGCGTTCAAGTTGCCAGTAACGCCCGTGAGGGGTGGGACTTGATGCAGCAAAGCATACCTGATTTAGTGATTTCCGATGTCATGATGCCTCAGGTAGATGGCTATCAGTTTTTAAAGCAACTGCGGGAAGACCCCCGCTTTAAAACGCTGCCGGTGGTCTTTTTAACGGCAAAAGGAATGACAAGCGATCGCATTCAAGGTTATCAAGCTGGTGTTGATGCTTATCTACCCAAGCCTTTCGATCCGGATGAATTAGTCGCAATTATCGAAAACTTACTTATCCGTCGCACTGCCAAGCCTCATGCTACAGGTGAAGAGGGAGAAACGTTTGATATTGCTGAACTTGCCAATCAGATTGCCCAAATTAAGGCGCTGTTAACACAAAAAAGTGCGATCGCTCAATCTCCTGCCCCTTTTGCTATCGACTTGACCCCCAGAGAACAAAGTGTTTTAAATTTGGTCGCTGAAGGGCTAATGAACAAAGAAATTGCCCGTCGTTTGGAAACCAGCGTCCGCAACGTGGAAAAGTACGTCAGTCGTTTGTTTAGTAAAACAGGCACGAACAGCCGTACTGAATTAGTTCGTTTTGCTTTAGAACACGGTCTTGCTAAGTAGTCATGAGTTATTTGTCATTAGTCACTAGTTTTTGACTTTGGACAAATGACTCTTGCCTAGAGGGGCATCTTTATTTGGTTGAGAACAAAAAATCGGTTAAATGCACCCGGTTGAATTTGCTTTACTTGCTATGTCAGTAAACAGCTACGTAATACTTAGACAAAAAACACCATCAGCGATGTCTCACCTAATAACCGATGTCTAACAGCAACGGTTATTAGGTGAGACATCTTTATACTAGAAATAATCTGGTTTGAGCAATCAAGAGCGAAAAATACATCTTCAAAAACCCTAAGTAACTTCAACTGTTCTGGGTATAAAGGCATAGTAGGCACCCAATCATAACCGTAGTGCAATCCTGTAAGGGCTACTGTAAATGCGATCGCGCTCAAGCGGGCACTTTGTGCCATCGCGACTTAACCTGAAAAGCCTAATTAAATCGGCTGACAAATAGAGTGTAGTAATTCTTTGTTCTTTCTGATGGTCAGTTTAAACAAGCCAACGAAAGAAGTGAGCGTAAATAGGCAAATGGTTAAACTTAAAAAAATCACCATTTTCTGCCCGATATACGATTTGCTACTACCGAAATAAAATAAACACTCTTAACACTTAACTATTGATTAGTCTCAGTATTTCGCAATCGCATCAGTTGACGACGCATTTGCGGTGAGGCTTTAAATTCAGACACCTCCTGTGCTTTGACAGACGCGTGCAGGGTTTCTAGGAACTCGTCAGACCCTTCTGTTAAAGCTTCTAGCAGCACCTGCAACAATTGATCGCGATCGCTTAATATACTCTTTTCCTCAATCATTCGGAACTTGAGATGAATTTCGCACTCATAAACACTTACATCGATGTTATTTACCTGACATGGTAATGCTTTGGAGTTCATAGTGTTTAGGATTCCTTTACTTGGTGGTCATCATGGTTGGCAGCTAAATTTCCGGCAAAAATTCTTTATATTTTTTTAGAATCCAAAGTGTTTGAATTAAGAATTTGTCTTCATCCATAACATTTGTATTCCATTGCACTCTCCTTTGGTTTGTTTCTAGCTAGAATGAGCCGTGTCTAGATTTTCGCCACTACTGCCGAATCTGCGCTTTATGGTAAGCCATAACTATTATTCAGTTTTTAAGATTCTATACAATAAAGTTTCTGTAAGAACTTGCGTGACCTTTTTAAAAGTTTTTACATCAACTTTATCTTTCCGTCAATAACAGTTCGGCTTGTTACTAGAAAACTAGTGGTTACACTTACGTGAAAATCTGGCTTTTTTCCTATTTAATTAGAGCCGGAGGCGGTTATAGCATAATTCAGTAAAATTACTACATGTGCGATTTTTTCATGAGAAATTAGATGAGGCATTTATGAGAAAAATTATTGGAGATAAAATTTTTTTTCGGGATGACATAGACAGCAATCCAATTATTCTGTGTTGAGTGCCTCATGGCATGACTTTCCTCGGCTGACGAGCACCAAAAGCGGCATAAATCCTTTTAGCTTTGATTAGCAGACCGCTACCGCTTTCAAAGGAGTTCCCCAGACATGAATGAGGAATAAAATTTATTTTCCTCTTTATTAAGGTACATCTGTTCTTGATTTTAGGAGTCTGTTTTTCCTTAAGCTTTAAGCCTTGACTTTTGTTTGCTATCATGCATTAGTTTGCCTTGGGCGCTAAGAGCGGACACTTCTAAAGGATGCGCCTTCAAGGGTTCAAAGAGACGCTTGTCACACGACACGCTCCTTGATGTGCGAACATCCGATGCAGGTCGCTCAAGACAAGTGGATCTAGTAAACAAGGCGTATTCCTATCAGTGAAAGAGTGTTTGTGAAACCCTCAATAAATGCTAGAACCTCATGATTTTTGCGCTTTGCGCTCTTTTATAGGCATGATTACCACCCAAGAGCGGAAGTAAGGGTGCGCCTCAGATTCCGAATCCGAGAAGGCATTCAAGACAAGGAAGAGCGTTTACAATAATTTCAGTGTAATCAACCAAAATCTTACACCGTTTTATGGACAACCCGATGCTGCTCAAGTCAACAACCCGGCATATCCGCATTTTTGCCGGAGAAATTGACTCTCATGGCGAACTGGTTCCTAGCGATCAGGTCTTGACGTTAGATGTAGACCCAGACAACGAATTTAACTGGAACGAAGACGCGCTGCAAAAGATTTATCACAAGTTTGATGAATTGGTCGAAGAATCTAGTGGCGCAGACCTGACAGACTACAACTTGCGCCGCATAGGGTCAGATTTGGAGCATTACATGCGATCGCTTCTACAAAAAGGCGAAATCAGCTACAATCTCACTGCCCGCGTCACTAACTACAGCATGGGTCTTCCCCAAGTCGCCCAAAAGTGAAAACTAAAGAATGGGGAATGGGTAATGGGTAATGGGTAATGGGGAATGGGTAATGGGTAATGGGTAATGGGTAATGGGGAATGGGGCATAGTCCCTTTGTGAAATACGCGATCGCTTCTTTTTATTCACATTGCCCATTGCGATAGGGCCCATTAAACAATTGCCCATTGCGATAGGGCCCAATGCCCAATTACCCATTACCAATTACCTTTTTCCCAATTCCCAATTCCCAATGCCCCATGACGGCAGATGCGCGTCTGCCGGGGAACCCTTTGGTGCAGTCGCTCATGGGGGTAACGAACATGACCGCGCTGCTTCACCAACGCACTGCCTCCCCCATGCCCAATTACCTATTACCTATTACCAATGCCCAATCCCCATTGCCCAATCCCCATTGCCCCGTTTTATCTAATGACTAAATTTTTGGCAAGCAGGCTCATCTTTATGCCTGCTCTTATTTTGCCAGTGTTACTCAACTTTCAGGCACTAGCCGCCGAACTGGTAGGACGTGCAGTTTTACCTGCCGATACTTTTGCTTTTGGTTCAACCACAGGTCAATTCAAGAAAACAAATCGCACCGTTCCTTTTATCAATGCACAACCCGTGCAGGGATTTTCCGCTGTTATACCAGGACCAAAAGTCGGCACTTATCTAGTAATTTCCGATAACGGTTTCGGATCAATTGCGAATTCACCTGACAACGTGCTGCGTATTTACGCACTAGAACCGGATTTTACCACGGGTCAAGTTTTCCCAGTTAATTTCCAAACTGGTGAAAGACTTAAAAGCTTTAACCGCGAAAGTTTTCTAGAACTAAATGATAAAAGAAATTTAGCTAACTTCCCCATAATCGCTTCACAGAAAGTTTATCCAGGTAGTAGCATTCCCGTCAGTCAGGAAATAGCTAAAAATCGCTTGCTGACAGGAGGAGATTTTGATACAGAATCTTTCCGCCGAGTCAGTGATGGCACATACTGGATAGGAGATGAGTTTGGTCCGTTTTTGCTACACGTAGGACAAAATGGTGAATTGTTGGATTCTCCGATTCCTTTGCCGAACTTAAGAGCGATCGGTAAGTTAAATTTTGTTAAATCTCCAGATAATCCAGAATTCGCCAATTTACCTGATGATACTGCCCGAATTGCAGCTGCTAATCTTGGCGGTTCTAAGGGGTTTGAAGGCTTGGCGCTTAACGGCAGCGGCACAAAGCTTTATGCGATGCTGGAAGGGGCATTAAAGGATGATATTGTGCGATCGGCATCGCGCTTGTTAATTAATGAATTTGATTTAGCAACCAAACAGTACACAGGTAAAGTTTTTTCCTATAAGTTAGAAAACCCTAGTTACGCAATTGGTGATTTAACTGCGATTAACGACAACGAATTTATTGTCATCGAACGCGATAATAAGCAAGGCGACCCTAATAATCCAGCTTTTAAAACACCTGCTCAATTCAAACGCCTTTATAAAATTAATATCACCAATCTAGATAAACAGGGTTTTGTTCAAAAAGAATTACTAGTAGATTTGCTGAAAATATCCGACAAAAAAGGTATTGCTGGGAACCTTACCCAAAATAGTATATTTGCATTTCCTTTTGTGACAATCGAAAACGTTTTGCCTATAGATGCCAGAACATTGCTGGCGATCAACGATAACAATTATGCTGATACCATTGGTCGTTATCCACGGCAAGCCGATAATACTGAATTCATAAAAATTAGATTAGATAAACCCTTAAATTTACTTAAAAGTCAATAATATTAAGTTTCATTATCAAATTTGGGGAAAAAATACAGATATTAAGTCTTTGAAAATATAGATAAATTATCTATATTTTTATTTTGAGAAAATTGACTTGGCAATACTGATAAACTATTTTACAATATTTACACATAATTTTCAAAGACAATATTCGTATTGGACAATCTATTTTCTTATTTTCTAGCCTTGAGGACAATATTTTTATCTTCAAGAGAATGTTATTAATTTTGATTACAGTTTGATTGAATTCAATGTGCCAATCTGCTAGGCGCAAGTAGTGTAAGTGGTAATAAACCCAATTTTTGAGTGTCGCATCCGGACTGATTGCCATGAACATGAAGCCAGTAGCAATTAGTGCCTAACAATTCGTTATCTTTAGGCTTAATTAAGGTTAATTTATGTCAACCTACTTATAAACTATAAAAATACCAGCATTATCTGCCTTTTGCTGATGAGATAATTCATCAAAAGCAAACAGCATGTTCTGGTGGGGTTATGATTTGGTAACAGGTCTGTCCTTAATCGATGCTTTGGTGACAAAGAGTAACAGAGCAGAGAAGCTATGATCGGGCTGTAGGGTTTACATAGGAGCATGTTAGTTGGGAAAGTTGATAAAGTTGATAAATAACTATTAGCACCTGCTGGCTGCCGCGCTGGCAAAGGATGATTCATTCATTCCTATAAGTCAAGTTAAAACATGAGCGGTCTAGACTGCCGCTGTCACTGCTGTTGTGTGGAAATTGCTAATCGCTGATCGGTGCGAAAATTATGGAAAATGACGCGGCAAGGCTGTATTGCCCAAATGAACTTTGTCAGACGCCCAACCCCTTAACCCATAAGTTTTGTCAGCAATGCCGGACACCCTTACCGAAGCGTTACCTCTGGGTGGTGGGAGATAGGGAAAGTGTGGGTAACTCCGGAGAAATATTAGCCGATCGCTATTTAGTCATCAGCCAATCAGTTCTTTTAGATACTAAACCCGCTTTTGCACATGAAACTCCAGGGTTAGAAAATTTACAGTCAATCAGACCTTATCTGCGACTAATTCCCTACCGCTTACACGTTCCGCAGGTATATGGAGTGCTACAGCTAGCTGATAACCAGCAAGCGCGAGAAATATTACTTTTAGAAAAACCGCCGCTCTTCACCAATAACAGCACCAACCAAGTACAACTCTACAACGATTTAATTACTGCTTGGAGTCATGCCACATCGATGAAGCAACTCAATTGGCTGTGGCAAATCGCTCAACTTTGGCAACCTCTAGCGAGTGAGGGTGTTGCCTCTAGCTTACTCGATCCTAATTTATTACGGGTAGAAGGCTCGTTAGTGCGTTTGTTGGAATTGAAAGTAGATTCAACAACACCAGAGTTATCTGAATTGGGTGAATTTTGGCAGCAGTTATGCCTTGAGGCAAAAAGTGCGATCGCCGAATTAATAAATCAAATTTGTCGTTCTTTGATTTCAGGAGAAATAAACTCCTCTGAACATTTAATAGAAGTTTTAGATAAAGGACTGGCAGACGTAGGCAAAACCCAAACACCTACAATTAACATTATCACCAAAACCGAAACAGGTCCAAGCCGCCAACGCAACGAAGATGCGTGTTATCCGGACGCAGGAACTCTTTTAAGCAAACCCCCTCACTCCACAGCTTTAGCTATTGTCTGTGATGGTATCGGCGGACACGAAGGTGGTAATGTCGCATCACATTTAGCAATTGAAACGATTCAGCAGCAAGTACAGCATCTGACCAAACTTCCTCCCGACCACATAGTAGCGGCAAATCTGCTGACAGACTTAGAACAGGCAGCAGCAGTCGCCAATGATAAAATTAGTCAGCGCAACGACAGCGAAAATCGCCAAGGGCGTCAGCGCATGGGTACAACTCTGGTGATGGCGTTGCCTATTGCCCATGAAATGTATATTACCCACGTTGGTGATAGCCGCGCCTACTGGATTACACGCCACGGCTGCTATCAAGTTACCCTTGATGATGATGTCGCCTCGCGTGAAGTGCGGCTAGGCTATGCTATTTACCGTGAAGCTGTGCAACAAAGTTCCTCTGGTTCTTTGGTGCAGGCTTTAGGAATGAGTCCCAGTATCTCATTGCATCCTACGGCACAGCGGTTTATCCTGGACGAAGATTCGATTTTCCTGCTGTGTTCTGATGGTTTAAGCGACTTTGACCGAGTTGATGAATATTGGGAAACAGAAATCTTGCCGATTCTCACTGGCGAGACAGATGTTGTCAAAGTCGCTAATAGGTTAGTCGAAATTGCTAACACCAAAAATGGACACGATAATGTAACCATAGCTTTAGTACATTGTCAAGTCAAATATTCTGAACCAAAGTCAAATTTGACAGCAGTCATTCCAGAACCTTCACCAATTAAAGCTTCTGATTACGCGCCCACAATAATTCAAAACACTGCCTCAAGCAGTCCCAACCAAAAAACGCAAGTAATTCCAGAAACAAAGCCAGCGACACCCTTAAAAGTGCCGTTACAGTTGGGAATTCTCTTATTATTAATTACGGGAGTCGGCTTTTTGGGCTACTGGGCGATGCGATCGCAATTGCCATTAACTACAAATATTGGCAGTTCTCCAACTCAGCCAGAAGGCACAGATCCGATTGGCACTGTACCTGGGCAAGTATCGCTTTCTAATTTAGATGTTGGTTTTGAGATTACCAACGATAGAGAAATAACTCTGAGTAAAAACAAATCTGCCCCAAATCTAGGAATCACAGCACCAGCAGGTAGTGTTTTGCGAGTTATTGAGAAACCAATTCCTCAACAGCAAGACTTTATAGTGCATCTGCGAGTCTGTTCAGTTGGTAGCGGGGCAACTCAACCGAATAATAATACTGCACAAACAGTAAAAAAATTATCTAACACCAAATCTTCCACCACTGCTTCTACTTTGGTGAAAAGGGGGGAAGACGTATGGATTCAATTATCGCAACTTGAGCGCTTGAATCGTTTTGTTTCCGTGCGGGGACAATCCGGTGAATGTCAAGTTAACAGCGAAGCTGCACCTGATGTTAACCAATCGCCACTTCAACAAAGCCCTAGATGAAAACTGCGATAAATGCGTCCAGCCGTGTATTAAATAGTTGGTTGCGGGTAGGGGCATCTGAGTGGGACGGCTGGACAAGTTTGAGTAACTTTGTTGTACCCCCCGCACGTCCACAGCTATGATGTTCTACCCCAAAGGTGACATCAGTTATCGAAGCACAACTAAAAAAAACCTAAAATAATAAAGGGTTGATCAACAGTAAATAATTTGCTAACAAACGTTCATGTATGCTCATATTTACATATGGCATACATTCCACTCAGACTCATGGGTCGAATTTCTGGGTTTGCATCCAAACACTTTGAGGAAATACGCAGATGAAGGCAAAATCAAAAGCATTAAAAACGAAGCGGGTCAACGCCTCTACGACGTTGAATCCTATCGAAACAACGCGAATGAGCCTACCGTTATCTGTTATTGCAGAGTCAGTTCAGCCAAACAAAAAGACGATCTTGCAAGACAAGTCGAGTTCATGCCAGAGCGATACCGAGACGCTGAAATTGTGCAAGACATCGGAAGCGGACTTAACTTTAAAAGGAAAGGATTGCAAACCCTATTGGTCAGATTTATGCGAGGTGACAAACTTACGGTTGTTGTTGCCTGTCGAGACAGATTGTGTCGATTCGGATTTGAGCTATTCGAGTTTATGGCAAAACAAAACGGTGGACGGGTCGTGGTTCTCTCAAACCCTGTTCACTGCCCAGAGTCCGAACTCACAGCCGATCTTCAAGCCATCCTTCACGTCTTCTCTTGCAGAATGCAGTACTTGCGAAGTTACAGCAAGAAAATCAAAGAAGATCCGTCTATCCCTAAGTTCTGAACAAAAAAACCTGCTTAAACAATGGTTTGGAGTTAGTCGTTTTGTTTACAACACGACGATCAAATATTTGCAGCAACCAGATACAAAAGCGAACTGGATGGCGATCAAAACTGAGATTATTCACGGATTGCCTGATTGGGCAAAGTCAGTGCCGTTTGGGATCAAATCGATTGCTATTAAAGATGCTTGCCTCGCTGTTAAAGCTGCAAAGAAAGGATTTGGAAAAGACGGACAGATTCGTAAATGTAAATTTCGCAGTCGCAAAGATACAAAACAATCTATCTTTGTTCCTAAGACTGCCGTAAAAGATTGTGGTATCTACCACTCAATTCTTGGTAAATGCCAACTAAAAGAAGCACTGCCTAAAGCTTTCAGTGATGGACGGGTAACGCTTGCTTATGGTGAGTATTACTTGGTTGTCTCTGAAGAAGTGCAACCATTTGAGACCGATAACCAAGGTCGGATGGTTGCCTTAGATCCCGGTGTTCGCACATTCATGACTTTTTTATCAGAAAATTCTTACGGGTGGCTAGGAAACGATTCAAACCTGTTCGTTCAGAAGCTTTGCTTTAAACTAGACAAAATTGTTTCAAAGCTTTCTAAAGCTACTAGCCAACAAAAAAGACGACTCAAAAAAGCGGCGGATAGACTGCGATGCAAGATCAAAAACCTGGTTAAAGAATTGCACCATAAAGCTGCTAAGTTCTTAGTAGATAACTTTGATGTTATCCTCCTACCTACGTTTGAGACTTCGCAAATGGTTTCTAAATCCCGTCGCAAACTGAGAAACAAATCAGTAAGACAAATGCTTACTTTAAGTCATTACGAGTTCAAAACTTTTCTCAAGTGGAAAGCTTGGGAAATGTCTAAAACTGTGATTGATTGCAACGAAGCTTATACGTCTAAAACCGTGTCATGGACGGGTGAAATTGTTAAAATCGGTGGCGCGAGAACAATTAAATCTCCCGTTACTGGATACAAAATGAACCGGGATCTAAACGGTGCGCGTGGGATTTTCCTGCGTGCATTGGTTGATACGCCTTGGTTACAAAGTCATTTGGCAGTGTAACTTATGTATTTGTTAACAAACGTTAGCAAAAAAGTATCGGAAGAATCAGAATAAAAAATCAGCAAGGCAGAAATATTTACCTTGTAAAATTGTTCTTGGAAATAATTTGATTAAACCTTTTAGTTTAATGAATCCATGCCATCCCTGAACCTGGCGATCGCCCGTCTCGTCAATACCAGCACCGACAACTTTGCCATTTGGGTGGTCAACGCACCCTATCCGAGTGGCTATGTTCTGCGTGACTGTGTATGGTCTCCACACCTAACTCAAGCATGGATTGAGTGGCAAAAAATGTTTGCTGGTCATGATCGCTTGGATCTTCCCCCCGGATCAACCCCTCTACCTACCAATCCCCTGACTATCGACTTGGTTTCACCCCCGAATGGTCAGACCGCCGGTCCTTACACTAGTCGTTTGATGCAATACTTGGGAATAAGTCTGTGGCGCTGGGTATTTGACGGAGCTATTCTCGGTAGTCTAGAACGCAGTCAAGGTATCGCTATGGGTGAGCAGATACCTTTGCGCTTGCGCCTGGAAATTCGCGACCCAGACCTCATCGCCCTACCTTGGGAAATTATGCAGCGCGAAGCTGGTCAACCCGCAATTTCGCTTAGTAAACAAGTGTTATTTAGTCGCACTACCACGGAAGTAGATCCTCTGCCGGATTTGCGAACAGATCCAGCTTTAAATATTTTGCTGGTTTTGGGATATGACGAGAGACTCCAACTCGAACAAGAAGCCGATATTCTCAGAAGAACTCTTTGCGATAGTCCTGTAGTCGGTAATTATTCTCAAGGATATGCACCATGTACGGTGACTACACTTTTGCAACCAACTCCACAAAAGTTGATTCAAGAGCTAGAAAGCAGAGAATATAATGTTTTATTTTATGCCGGTCATGGTCTGCCAGCACCAGATGGAGGTTTACTGTTTTTGCAATCGGACATGACGCTCAATGGTATAGAATTGGCGCGAGTATTGACTCGCAATAACGTGAACTTAGCAGTTTTTAATGCCTGTTGGGGAGCACAACCGGGTGCGGTAAATCGCCAAGCTATACCTTCTAGTAGTTTGGCAGAAGTGCTGATTCGTCATGGTGTGCCGGCGGTTTTGGCAATGCGCGATCAAATTCGCGATGATGAGAGTCTAAGTTTTATTCAAGCTTTTGCTCAAGCTTTGCGAAAGCGTTTGCCAATTGATGAAGCTGTAGCAGAAGCAAGGCAACATTTATTAACAATTTATAAGTTCAATCAACCAGCTTGGACTTTACCAGTTCTCTATCTACATCCGAATTTTGATGGTGAACTGATTAAGAGCTTTGATGAAGGAATTACCGAACTGCCAGAAACTGCTATCCCCAGCATAACTTCGTCGGCTCCGACTGCTTGTTTGCGATCGCTTGAAGGAAATGCAACCTGCTTATTGGCAACTGGTGTCACCCGCATCGGTCGCAGTGAAGACAATGATATTGTTTTCGCACAAAAGTGGGTTTCTGGGTATCATGCAGAAATATTCTACCGGAATCATTTCAGCGGCGCTAGTCTCAAGCGAACTTATCACTTGGTAGATAAATCGAAATTCGGAACCTGGATTTTAGGCACTAAGGGTTGGCAAGAAATCCATCGCGAGGAAGTACCCTTAAAATCGGGAATGCAGCTAAAGTTTGGTAGTTCTAAAGGTGAAACTTGGCAGTTTATGATTGAAGCGAATTAGCTAAGGGACTCTTTACTGGGGATTTGAAGAGGGGTGCATGGGTGCATGGCTTCATCCCAATTGCCCCTTCTCTATGCACGCGGCTGTGCTTTGTCTGTCGCTTCTAGCCGACGGCAGGTGCAGATAGCGTTCGTGACCTCCTGCCGGCGCACTGCCGATGGCGGACACGCTGCTCAAGTCGGGCATTGCCCTGACTGTGCAGGTGTCCGGACCAACGCACTAGCTCACCAATTGCCAATTACCGCGTTCCCAATTGCCAATAACAAATAAATATGATTTATGCCACTATAACTTATCTGAAAAAACCAGATATCACTCTCAAGTAAATCCAATTTATTTTACGGAAATCAGATTCTTACAGCTGTAGCTGTCAATATTGCTAAATAATCAATCGGGAGACGACAAATGGCTAAAAATATGAACGCTTCAGAAACTTTCCATCCCTTACCCTCACAATTCGATTTAGAATTGTTGTCAGCTCTGCTGGAACCTGAAGATGCTACTTATCCCTGGAATCTGGCTGACGAAGAGTCAGAAATCTATTTTCGAGAACTAGAAGAGCAGTTCGCTCAAGATTTAACAGATGAAGAACTAACAACTCATTCGCAAGCTTTTTACGGAAAACTTGACACACTTTGGTCAGAAATTTCTGATTATTCGCACTACAATGATAATACAAAAAAAGTTACATTAGCTAATCTTCAAAAAACTTTACATTCGGCTTTTGCTGCCAGTGTACCGCAAAGTTGGCTAAACGCGATCGCCCAAAAAGCATTAGAGATGTTAAACACCAGCCGATCAATTGGCGATCAATTATTAGTTGAGTGTGTTCAGACTGTACTACCAAGTTGGGAAACAGAAGACCTTTTAGTTTTAGCGCGTCCTTACGCTTCTGCCATGCGAGGTAGCGAACCGCAAAACGCAAAATCTACAATTACGGAGATCAACAATCGAGAGTGGACAGCTTTATCTCAAATCGAACAAGCAAAAGTTAGTTTAGCGATCGCTCACTATGCCTTCACCCAATTAGATAATTTTCAATCAGAAACCTAAATTGACAATTCGTTTGCATCTCGGTTCATGTGCCAAAGCAGCAGTGTAGCGCTTTCTAGCATTTATGTTGCTAGTGTAATAGGGCAGAAGGTACGAAGACTTGTACTGTCAGCTTTTAGTTTTTGTCTGAATCCCTGCGTTATCTTTACGCCCTACGTGCCATTCTCAGAATCTTTGAATTATCTTTCTCAAGGAATAGCTTCGCCAGCTTATCACAAAATTCAAATAGACGCTAGACAAGCGTCATCTACCCAAAGACATAAAAGATAATTGAAGTTCAACAAACGTAGTGCCTTGTAGGTAAAGCATCCAAATAATTCAAAAGTACTAGTCCCCCTTGTCCCCCCATCCCCTTGTCTCCTTGTCCCCCCATTCCCCCCAACCCCACTTCGTGGGGACGCATGTGCCCCCCATCTCTCATTTCGGTCCGACAAAGCGGGTAGCGAAATTTTGCGATCGCGTTGGAGATAGTACCCGTGCTTTGAGAATTGCTGCCATCAAAAAGGCGTAAGACAACACCCCAACCACCACCAAAAGTAAGGCATTGATAGACCCTGTTGCGTTCCACAAAGCGTGGAGTGCTGAAGCGCTAAGATAACCAACAGGCAAAATCTGCCAACTTCTGCGGGGCTTGAGAACAGCCAACCCGATAAAATACCCTAGATACCCGCTGTAAGCCATGTGTCCGGCAACAGAGCCTAAAATGCGAGGAATTAACAGTTGCAATCCTACTAGTTGACCAGCCGCTATCCCCGATTGTACTGAAGCATTTTCAGTAATGTAAGGTACATACTGTCCTAAAGTTTCTAATAGTGTGAAACCTACGGCAGAAGCGGTTCCTAGAAGAATGCCATCTAGAGGTTCCCAAACGCCGACACGTTCGCGTAAAGGCGAGGGTAATAAGCGAGCGATCGCATAAGCTCCTAATACTGGCAGCGCCTTCAGTAATTCCTCCATCAAGCCTGCGCCAAAAAAGTAACGTACCAGTAACTCTGTGAAGGTGCTTGTATCTTCAAAAGAGGGCAACTTACCAGGTAAGATACCGCGAAATACGAAGATAAATATATCTAACAAAGGACTGAGTAAAATCAGCGTAGTCGTTAATGCTGAAGCTAGTAGCACCCACCAAGGCTTTTGTTTGCCGCAAAGCTGATAGACAAAATAGTAAGCCGCGAAAGCGATGTAAGTAGCGACAATAACTTGATTGGCTTGCGGATGACCTACCGTGGCAAACATTAGTACTACAAAAACTACTGTCAGCATTCCCGGTATCAGGTATGCTTTACGAGTTAAATCTTTACCAGTAGAAATAATCGGAAACAGTTGAGTGAAGCTTACAGAATCTGGTTTTTGCATCGACTGGAGAGGAGTCGCCGGTGGTAACGGTTTAGAAGCAGGTTGCGACATCACCGTTGCTTGGGGGATGATTTCGTACTCAAACAATAATTCTGGACCATCGTAACCTAAAGTTATGCGATCGCCTGGTTGCAATTCCTGAGTACCTTGCAAGCGTTTTCCATTTAAATAAGTGCCATTAGCACTATTTAAATCAGAAATTACCCAGCTAAATATTGCATCTGCCGATGAAGACACGGGACGAACCACCGCATGACGACGGGATACCATCCGATAGATCATGGCATCGAAGACAACTTGGCAATTGGGGTCGCGTCCAATTACCGCGTCTTTACTGGCAAGCAGCGAGTAGCGAGATGCCGACCCAAAAGCTGCTTCATTACCAGACACTAGCCGCAGAAAAGCATTATGTCTTGCGTTTTTCCCTGTCATTGAGTTAGAATTCGTTTCTCAATTAATTCGCTTAAATTATCACAGCAGCAGGACTTAACCGCAGCCACATCAACAGCAGCATTGCTAAATACAATATAGCCTCACTTACTGTTAAACAATTATAAATTTATAAATCCAAATTTCAGATAGTATTATCCCTGACAGGTAAGGATTCTGGCTATCTAAGGTGTAGAAGTGCATTCTTTTTGGTAAGCTGTATGAAGTTATAGCTCATAGTTTATCTGCTTTCAAGCACCCTATTAAAGATTAAATTTAGGCCAATTGATTAAATATTAGTAGTCTTAACCAAGACTAATTGTATTTAAAAATATAAAAAATATAAAATTTTGTTGTAGTAGAGACGTTCGGTGCGGAACGTCTCTACGACGATATCAGTTGTTTTTTATTACTGACGAGCAACCTTTGACCACTGATTATCTCAAAATCTATAGACCAAGACGCTTAATTCACTTTCGCCACCTCTAAATGCTCTATTCTAGTACCCAGGAGTTTCAGGAATTCTGCTAGCCATTGGGGATGAGCAAGCCAAGCTTGAGCTGTAACTAAGTTACCATCAACTATTGCCTCATCAGCCAATACATCTACGTAAGTTCCTCCAGCAAGGCGTATGTCAGGACTACACGCTGGGTAAGCAGTACAACGTTTGCCTTGGAGTACATCAGCAGCCGCTAACAACTGTAAACCGTGACAGATAGCAGCGATAGGCTTGTTTGCTTGGGCAAAATGACGGGTAATTTCTAACACCATGCGATTCAATCGGATATATTCTGGTGCGCGTCCTCCAGGAATTACTAAAGCATCGTAGGTTTCGGCTTTTATTTCCTCAAATGTGGCGTTTAAAGTAAAGTTATGACCAGGTTTTTCACTGTAAGTCTGGTCTCCCTCAAAGTCGTGGACAGCAGTCCGCACCTTATCACCTGCTTTTTTATCGGGGCAAACTGCATGGACAGTATATCCTACCATTTGCAACGCTTGGAAGGGAACCATCACTTCGTAATCTTCCACATAGTCGCCAACAATCATCAAAATTTTCTTTGTAGACATATTATTATTTCCTTGGTTAGTTGTTAGTTGTTAGTTGTTGGGCAATTGTTTAATGGGCAATTGTTTAATGGGCAATGGGCAATTGTTTAATGGGCAATGGCAGTTACGAATTGAGAATGAGAGATTCTTTCCATGCCCCATGCCCCATGACGGCAGGTGCTCCACGCAGGTGAACCCCAAGACCGCACTGCCTCCCCCATGCCCCATGCCCCACTATCCACTATCCACTAACTAAATTAAATTCGGCGATCGCTTTCGGAAAATTTTCGTTTTCATGTCCTGGACGACTAAGTTTAATTAGGGAAAAACGCTGCAAGGGAGTTAAATCTTTCCACTGTTGGGGTGTGATGCTTGTACCTATTTCTTGAGCTTTTTGCTGAAGGCTATCTGGTACATTAGTCGCATCCATCCACGCGGGATGAGGTTCGATAAATAATGTTGCCGGTGGTGTGCCGCTACGTTGTAAAATCAAATTCTCAAGATACTCGCGATAAGCTTGAATTTCGCTTTCTGTGGTGCAAGGTAATTCCACTAAAGCTTCACGTTCAACTTGCGTCATATGACTCCAATCGGATAATTTCAGCTTGATACCACAAGTATCGAGTTTGTAGCGCACTTGCATGGGAATGCAACGTAAGGAATCAACAAAATCTGCCTCGAATTTAAAAAAGACTGCCATAATATTCCTACGATGATTTAATCTTTTTATTTGGAATTACTGTAACGAATAATCCAATAACTTATTGATAAAGCGAAAATGGCAATTGCCAGTCCAATTACTTCAATTCCATCGGTTTTTTCTAAATCGAGTATAATAATTTTTCGAGATACAGCAATCAAAGAAGTTACAATAACCAACTCAACCTGAACAACGTGTTTTCGCAGATAAGCTGTGATATTTTCTAATATTTCTAAAGCAATTAAAATATTTAGAAATAAACCAAATATTTTAAATAATGTTCTGTTTATTTCACCATATGCTGTTGTAAAAAGTTCTTTAATCAGAAGCACTCCTAAGTCAAAAATCGCTACTAAAATTACCACTACCATCGCAAAAGATAAAACTTTGGAAACTATCACCTCTATGCTTTCAATGTGGTGCATAAAGTTGTCATCTTTGGTAGCTTCTTTAAATTGCCTGAATAGCTTCCACATCTTCTGCACCCCCCTGTGAAGTAAAAAGTGAAAAGCAAAAACAAAAAAGAAAAACCCCATAGATAAATCTATAGGATGGAAAAAGGATGCCTTACCAATTCGCGCTTTGTATTTAGAAGGCGCTTTTTTCTTGTCTTGCATATCTCAAACTAGGAGACAGTCAATAGTCAATAATCAATAGTTACAAAAACTATTGACTATGAAATATTCACCAATTCCCCGGATCGCCAAACATATTGTGGTGTATGTCTAGCAGCTTATCATTCTCCGGGTGGCAGTTGATAATGATTATTTGAATGCGTAATATTGATTAATACAGAACGACTTTGAGCCGCCCTGTATTTTATCTGTACTTTCGTTAATAAATGCGTTAGATTGTCACCAAAGGTGGTAAAGATGTCAGCCGACACCACTGGTTAATGAGACTTGCTTAGGCAAGGTATTAACATTCATGAAGAGGGGAAAAGGGGGACGCACTGCCTCCCCTTTCCCCCTCCTGTCTGGTAATTGGCACTAGTTGTACGGCACAAGCTTTTAATTCTGGTTGCAGTGAGTCGGGGCAAGATTCTGGATGGGTGAGAGCGTTTGCTTCCGAATTTTCTGCCCACAGCGCACAGAGCGTGCATGGGGACAAAAACTGTACCGGGTGCGATCGCTCTGGTAATTTTAGCCGGAAATTTGGATTTTCCCCGACGCGATCGCACGGACACCCACTTTGAATCTTTAATATTCAACTGTGCCGCATCACTCTTGATGAATCTCAATAAATGGTTCCGGATGAGGAGAGCGAATTTTTTCAATGCGATCGGTGCTTTGTTTGAGTGTGCCAATGTCCGTAAAGTCTCCCAGTTGTCAGCACAAAGGGATAATCAGGATCGTCGGGTGGTTCTGCTAGTCCAAAGCAAGTGATATGCACCAAATCGAGCGCGTCCATATGGTGTGCTAAAAAGTTCTTTAATCAGAAGAACTCCCAAGTCAAAAATCGCTACTAAAATTACCACCACCATTGCTACAGATAAAAGTTTGGAAACTACTACCTCTATGCTTTCAATGTGGTGCATAAAGTTGTCATCTTTAGTAGATTCTACAATTCGCTTAAATAGCCTCCGCATCTACTGCACCCCCGTGTGAAATAAAAATAAAAAACAAAAAGATGCTTACATGTTTGCCTGCGATTTTAATCGCTGTTACTTGGATTGAGAAAGTTTTGTGTTTGAAAAAAGCCGCGTTACTAATTCAGCACGAGATGAAACTTCAATCTTCCGAAATATCCGTTTTAAAGCTTGCTTAACAGAATTTTCTGTAATCCAAAGTGCTGTACCGATTTCAGCATTTGTTAGTCCTTGTGCTACTAGTTCGGCAATTTCAATTTCACGCTGGGTTAAGCGATTAATCGCCAAAGAATTAAATTCTGTGGGTTGCGACCATAATGTTGCTAACTTGGTTGATAGATGCAGGCACAGCGCACTTAAATCGGCAAGATTGCGAAGATTAAAAGCAGAAGTACCTTGAGCGCGGGTAAAGCCAACTCCGCCAACAAGACGACCATTACTGACAATTGGTCCAGCCATCACATGTCCGTGGTCAAAGCGTGGGCATATAGTCTTCCAAATACCAGAAGGTAATAACAATTCTTCATGAACTGGAGCATGATGCTCAACTAAGTAGCACAAAACCGGATTATGTTCAACAGATAAAGCCAATTTCATCATGCCCGGAATATTTGTCTGGGTAAGGGGAAGCTCATTAAATAAAAAAAGCTTTGAACGTTGGGCAACAAAATACTCACCGACTTTAACCATAACGTGCAGTCGTAATTCTTGCTCATCACTAGCATGAGCTATTGCTTCAAATAAAGACTGCAAGGAATTTGTCATCGAAAATTATGGGTAGAAACCCTGTCCTTTGAGGACGGCTTTATAAATGAAGTGCTGGTTTTTTGAACGGATATAATCCCAGGAACCAGCAAACCCGTTTTAGTCCCCTCGCCCACCTAATCCAGAATGGCTTGGCATTACCCAACGCTTAACCAATTAAGCTTAGAGTTAATCCGGTCTGGGGAAGCAACCGGAAGTCTGTACCAGAATTAGGCTCAACAGGGCTATTCACCGCTTGCGTTGTCCCGAATTGGTTCGCTCAATCCTCGTCCCTTTTAGGGCGAGGTTGGTGAATACTGCTGCCAAGAGTACTCGTTCGAGGACTAGCCGTTATAACTAACTGTTCTTAGTATAGATTTTGTTGCGATCAAAACATTGACCCAAACATCAGGCTTAGTCCTAATTTCCCCAAAGAATCATCAATCATGACCATAGATTTTAAGTCTGATAGCGTGCAGCCATCTGTACGCAAGTTTCAAATTGGCTTTTATTGGGTAGCCACGCTTTTCAATCTCTGCCTGATTGCCCAAGTGTTGACGGTAGGACTAGCATTCTTTCACAACCCTGAGTGGTGGAACATTCATGTTTGGCTAGTACGCGGATACGGTGGATTGACAGCGATTCTGCTTTTATGGGTGTTCTTGATTGAATTTCCACGACGAGTGCAAAGCCTTACAGCTAGTATGGCAGTACTACTGGGACTGCAATTTCTCACAATTCACCTAAATTCGCCTTTTCCTTTAGCAGTACTCCACCCACTTATCGGATTCACGCTGTTCTCTGTTTCCACAACTTTAGTTCATCGGGTGCGGCAGATGCTGTTTGCATCAAATGCTGTTGATGCCTCAGACAATATACATAGTCATTACGCAAAATCACGTATAGAACGAACCGCAGAGTCCGCAGAGAACACAGAAAAATAAGAGTTTGGGAGAGTTTTTGCGTAAGTTTTAATACAATAAGGAGTTATTATCTTGAATTACGCTTATCCTGAAGTTTTGGTAGATACTCAATGGGTTGCTGAACATTTGAGCGATCGCAAAGTGCGTCTTATTCAAACCGATATGGATATCACTGCTTATAACTCTGGTCATATTCCAGGCGCCGTCTTCTGGAACGCATTTATCACCTTCATGCAACCCGATTACCGTTTCAATTTCGAATATAAGGCATTGTCAGAACTGCTTGCACGCTCAGGTATTGCAAATGATACAACCATCATTATTTATAGCAACCATAATGCTGGTGCTAATTGTGCCTTTTGGTTGCTAAAAGTATTCGGGCATAACGATGTACGAATAATGAATGGTGGTCGCAAAAAATGGCTTGCTGAAAAACGCCCTCTTTCTACTGAAATCCCCACTATCACGCCAACAATATATACAGTGCAGAATTTCGATACAAGCATCCGAGCGCTGCCAGAGCAGGTGCAAGCAGCAATTAACACAGATTCAGTTTTAGTGGATGTACGTACACACCAAGAGTATTGCGGTGAATTATTTCTGATGAACCCACCAGAAAAAACTCAGCGTGTCGGTCACATTCCCAGCGCAATTCATCTTTTTTATGAATTAGCTTTGAACGAAGATGATACTTTCAAATCAGCGGAAGAACTGTATGCTTTATACCACAGTAAGGGCATCACTCCTGATAAAGAAGTGATAACCTACTGTGCAGTTGGGGCACGCTCTTCTCATACTTGGTTTGTCTTAAAGTATTTGCTGGGCTACGAAAATGTACGTAATTACGACGGTTCTTGGAATGAGTGGAGCAGATTACCCGACACGCCAGTTGAGATTTGAGAGTGTTTTGTGGGTGCTTTAAGTAACAACTCCACTAGTTAATGACACTTGGTTAGGCAATTCGGTATTAAGAGCAATTGGCACTAGTTGTACCGCACAAGCTTTTAATTCTGGTTGGAGTGAGTCGGGACAAGATTGTGGATGAGTGAGAGCGTTTGCTTCGGAATTTTCTGCCCACAGCGCACCCCAATGCATGGGAACAAAGACTGTACCGGGTGCGATCGCTCTGGTAATTTTAGCAGGAAACTTGGATTTACCGCGACGCGATCGCACTTCCACCCACTCCGAATCTGTAATATTCAACTGTGCTGCATCACGGGGATGAATCTCAATAAACGGTTGCGGATGCATCGAGCGAATCTTTTCAATCCGACCGGTGCGGGTTTGAGTGTGCCAATGTCCGTAAAGTCTCCCAGTTGTCAGCACAAAGGGATAATCGGGATCGGGTGGTTCTGCTAGTCCTCGTGAATGATATGCGCCAAATCGAGCGCGTCCATCTGGGGTGTGAAAGCGAAAATCGGTGTAGAGTCTTTTGGAGTTAGGTAGAGACGTTCCATCGGAACGTCTGTACAAAAGTGAGGAGTTAGGAGTTGAAGAATTTAATTCATAACTTCTAACTCCTAACTCATAACTTTCTTCTCCCCCTTCTTCTTCAAAGCTGAGAACACCTGTATCAGAATCGATAAATATCGGCTCAGGTTTCTTTTCTGGATGGGGCCATTGAGTCGCACCTTCGGCTTGTAATTGCTCGTGACTGATACCTGTCATATCGCAGGGACGATTGGAAGTCAGTTGCACAAACTCAGTATATACTTCAGCGGAGTTTGTAAAAGAAAATTCTTTCTCAAAACCTAATCGCCGACCAACTTCGGCAAAAATTTCCCAATCTGCTTTCGCTTCTCCTAGCGGTGGGCGGAATGCTTGAGATAAGGTGACTACTCGTTCGGAGTTTGTCATCACGCCGGTTTTTTCACCCCATTGTGCTGCTGGTAACAAAACGTGAGCGTAAGCAGCGGTTTCTGTGGGATAGTAGGCGTCTTGATAGATTGTAAAAGGCGATCGCCACAATGCTTTTTTTGTCCGCTCCAAATCTGGCATACTCACAGCCGGATTAGTCGCGGCAATCCACAGTAACCCGACGTTGCCATTTTCTAACTCAGTAATCATATCCCACGCCGACAAACCGGGGTTGGGGGAAATTTGCCCTGGTTTCAGTCCCCAAAATTCCTCAACTTCCGCTCGCTGCTGGGGATTTTTCACCGTGCGATAACCGGGTAACAGATGCGCTAAACCTCCAGCTTCTCGTCCTCCCATCGCGTTTGGCTGACCGGTCAAGGAAAAAGGTCCTGCCCCAGGCTTACCTATTTGTCCGGTCATTAAGTGCAAATTTATGATGGTTCTGACTTTAGCCGTACCTTCCGATGATTGATTTACACCCATTGACCACATCGATAGCACCCGCTGTGATTCACCCCAGTAGCGAGCTGCTGTTTCTAAATCTTCAACGCTGATACCGCATCGATGGGCTACCACGTCTGGGGAATAATGGCGAATCACCTCAGCGTATGCAGGAAAGTTGCTGGTACAGTCTTCGATGAACGCGGGATCGATGTAATTCCAGCGCATCAATAAGTGAGCGATACCATTTAACAAGTCGATATCTGTACCAGGACGAATCGCTAAATGTAAATCTGCGGCTTCTGCGGTTGGTGTGCGTCGGGGATCGACGACAATCATTTTCACTTTGCGATTCTTTTTGTGGTACTTCTCCAATCGGTTGAAAATGATCGGGTGACATTCAGCCGTATTCGTGCCAATTAAAAAGGCACAGTCGGTTAACTCCAAGTCATCGTAGCAGCAGGGCGGACCATCCGCACCAAAGCTTTGAATGTAGCCAGCTACAGCACTAGACATGCATAAGCGAGAGTTGGCATCAAAGTTGTTTGTACCCAAGCAGCCTTTCATCAGTTTCTGAGCGATGTAGTAGTCCTCAGTTTGAAACTGACCGGAACCGTACATGCATAAAGCTTCTGGTCCTTGGGTAAAGCGCACAGTTTGAATGCGCTTGGTGATGAGATCAAAAGCTTCATCCCAAGTAGCGCGGCGAAACTCCTGTTCTAAGGAGTCTCGTACCATTGGGTAGCGCAATCTATTTTTATCTAAAGATTCGGCGATCGTTGCGCCTTTGACACACACCATACCTTGACTTGATGGATGCGCTTTATCCCCCCGCACCCGCCAAATTGGAGTTCCTTGGCTATCTCGATTAGTCGGTTTGCCATGTTGCGCTGGGGGCGAGACTTCTAGTCCACAGCCGACACCACAGTAAGGACAGACGGTTTTGGTAATTTCAGTCATGGCGTTTGCACCGTTTTTACCGATTGTCTAAATGTTGAACAAGGTTTGTAGAGACATAATTAAAAGCAAATAACTGTGTTTCCAAACCTTTGATATTTAATTCGCATCCGAGAAAATCTGATGGTTTCTGTTAAGAAAATTTCTCAAATTTGCTTGAAAAACTTTCGGAAGTTTTATCAATAGTATTTTTACCCATTGAATATCAATTACAACAAATAAAATGTGTTGTCTGATACTTTTTATTCATTTATTTTTCGATTTTTTGTTATGTAATTTTGACAATTTCATAACTAAATTTCAACAGAAAAATACAACATTGAACCGCAGATAAACATAGATACACACAGTTTGATTTTCTGTGTGTATCTCAGGTGTGATTTTTAGGAGTTTATTAGTAGTAATCCAAACCCAACTAACTACTAACTAATACCTACTATCTCGCATCTTATTCTTCCGCTAAAATAGGAGCTTTTTTGGTTGCAATTTCTGGTGATTCACCTTCGTAAGCGCCAGCAAAAGAGCCTTTGGGTTCTTTGAGGAAAAAGGCACACATAAAGGCGCAGATTAAAGCAGCTATACCCATTGTGGCAAAGAGTGTTGGTGGATTGGTTAAGCTGTAGATTGTTAGATAAACCACACCGCCGAAGTTACCGTAAGCGCCGACATTACCGGCAATTTGTCCTGTGGATTCTTTCTTAATTAAAGGTACGATACCGTAAGTTGCACCGCAGCCAGCTTGAGCAAAGTAAGCAGCTAATACTGTGACAGCGATCGCCAACGGAAGAGACCAGTTTTTGTTAATAAAATGTGCCAGCAAATAACTGACACCAATACTAACGCTGATAATTGTCATTGTCCATTTACGAGAGCCAAATTTATCAGAAATTAAGCCACCGCTAGGACGAGAAATTAAGTTCATGAAGGGATAGATAGAAGCAATCATCCCCGCTACCACATGCTCTAAACCAAAGGTTCTTTCAAAAAACGCCGGCAGCATGGAAACCGCCGCAAGTTCAGAACCAAAGTTAGTTATGTAAGTGAATTCGAGTAAAGCTACTTGACCAAATTGATAGCGTTCTGAAGGAGCGTAAGTTTTTTTACCAGTTAACAGTTCTCGGTTGACTTTATAAGCTTGGTAGCTTTGGTAAGCAAATAATCCGGCTAACAACACCCAAACCAAATACATTTGGCTGAGAGTTAAAAAGTGAATGTTCTTTTGTTCTAAACGCCAAGCTAATAAACCTAAAGCGAAAATCAAACCAAAGTTTGAGACAATCATCGCCCAGAAACTTTTGACACTGGTTACTTCCAAAGAACCATTTTTCTTAGGACGCTTGTAAGTTTTGCCAGGAGGTGTATCTTGAACGGTGTTGAAATAAATTACACCGTAAATCGCAGAAATAATACCTGTAAGAGCGATCGCCAAACGCCAATTAGAAGCACCACCAGTCATAAAGCTAGCTGCAACCGCAATCAGGGGTAGGGTAAACTCAGCCCCGAAAGCCCCAAAGTTGCCCCAACCGCCATAAATGCCTTGGGCTATGCCGATATCTTTCGGGGGAAACCATTCCGCTACCATGCGAATACCGACGACAAACCCAGCACCGACAATTCCCATCAGCAAACGACTGATAACCAAGTGGTTAAAGTTTTGCGACAGCGCTGTAGCCATACAGGGAACCACAGCAAACATCAGCAGCATTGAGTAAGTTTTTCTCGGACCAAAACGATCCAGAAGCATCCCAATGATAATCCGCGCCGGAATTGTCAGCGCCAAGTTGCAAATACCCAAAGTTTTAATTTGTTCGGGCGCTAATTGTAGCTGCTTACCAATGGTTGTTGCAAAGGGAGCAAAGTTAAACCAACAAACGAAGGTGAGAAAGAAGGCAAACCAAGTCTGATGTAAGATGCGGTAGCGACCGGTAAATGAAAGTAAACCTTTGAGCATTATTAAAAAACCTTCAGTAAAAAACCGAAAAATTGCACAAAGAAACCTGTGGACAATTATGTAATTGACCAAATTGGTTGATAGTTGTTAGTTGTTAGTTGTTAGTTGATAGTTGATAGTTGTTAGTTGTTAGTTGATAGTTGATAGTTGTTAGTTGTTAGTTGATAGTTGATAGTTGTTAGTTGTCACACATTATTCTTAACTCCTAACTTTTAGTACAGACGTTCAGTCCGGAACGTCTCTACAACTCCTAACTCCTAACTCCTAACTCCTAACTTTTAACCACTATCCACTAACTAATAACTAATGACTGCTTCTTTTGCGCGTGCGCCGAAGTTTTCTATTAGCAGTTGGCGCAATACTGGCTGTAAGTCTTCGCAGGGTATGCCTTTAGTGACACAAGTTCCTAAATGTGCGTCTTTACCAACTTTGCCGCCCATATAAATGTCAACTCCTTCTACAGGTTTGCCATTTTTACGTGCTTTAGTTCCCATTAAGCCGATGTCTGCAACTTGCGGCTGTCCGCAGGAGTTAGGACAACCTGTCCAGTGAATGCGTACAGGGTTAGTAAATGTTAACTCGCTTTCTAAGGCTTTAATCATCGCCAAGGCGCGGTTTTTGGTTTCGATGAGGGCAAAGTTGCAAAATTGTGCGCCTGTACAAGAAACTAGCGATCGCGTTAGCGTATTAGGCTCAATTTTAAATCTTTCTAACAATGCCTCTGTTAAAAATGTTGCCAATCTTGTATCAGCAATATTGGGGATAATCACGTTTTGTTCAACCGTCAAGCGGATTTCACTGCTGCCGTAAACTTCTGCCAGACGTGCGATTTCAAACATATCGTCAGCAAACAAGCGACCGACGGGAACGTTTAACCCTACGTAGTTTAATCCGGGTTGCTTTTGTTTGTATACGCCGATATGGTCGCGTTTTTCCCAGTCGATTTCGTCTTTTGCGGCTGCGCTTATTAATGACTTACCCAAACGGTTTTCAACTTCTAAGCGGAATTTATCTAAACCCCATTCATCAATTAGCCACATTAGACGGGATTTTTGACGATTGGCGCGTAAACCGCGATCGCGAAAAACTTCCAAAATGGCTCTACATACAGCGACTACATCTTCTGGTGGCACCCAAGCATTTAAGGGAATCGCTGCATCACAGCGTTTAGCAGAGAAAAAGCCACCAACAAGGACATTGAAGCCAAAGATTGGGGATGAGGGAGAGGGGGAGGGGGAGGACAAGGGAGAGGGGGAGGACAAGGGAGCAGTTTCCTCCTTGTCCCCATGTCCCCCTTGTCCCCCATGTCCTCCTTGTCCTCCTTGTCCTACTTCCCGAAAAGCGGGGACGAAAGCCAAATCGTTAATTTCCGCATGAACTGAGTTATCGCGTCCAGCGGTGATGGCGATGTTAAACTTGCGCGGCAGGTTGGTAAACTCTGAGTTACCAACGCCATTGTTGGTAATCATGTCTTGAATTTGCTGTACCAACTCTCGCGTGTCAAACAACTCATCCGCATCTAATCCAGCTACGGGATCGCCTGTGATGTTGCGAACGTTGTCCATTCCTGACTGCACGCTGGTTAAGCCAACAGCCTCAAATTTATTAAAGATATCTGGTAAATCTTCAATGCGGATGCCCCGCAATTGGATATTCTGTCTGGTAGTGATGTCAGCGTAGCCGTCTTCGCCGTAGCGCTGCACTACTTCAGCTAACACACGCATTTGATGAGAAGTAAGAATACCGTTAGGCATCCGCAACCGCATCATAAACTTGCCGGGAGTGACTGGGCGAAAGAACACACCCACCCACTTTAGCCGATGGTCGCGGTCGGTTTCGTCCATTGCTTCCCAACCCAAGGAGGCAAATTTTTCGATTTCCGCTTTAACTAAGAGTCCATCTTTTTCTGCTTTGAATTTCTCGAACTTGTTTAAGCTGGGTGTGGTAGTTGCTGTGTCTGTCATGAGTTGACTTCCGTTGCTTTGTTTCTAACTTCGCGTTTGAATATCTGAATGTAGTTTTATCGGTTTGTGGATCTACGATTTTTTTAAAGTAAATTTTTGAGCGAGACTTGAAAGTAAATTTGTTAAAGCTGTTTTCGCTCCTTCATTTAACGATTTGCTTACTACTAAGGTTAAGGTTGGATGAATCTAAAAATCGTATAAATAGCTACGAAATTTTGGTAAAATTTAGGAAAAGGTATCAAACTGATGCTGAAAAAGTATCAAAATGATGCATTTTCTGCATGAAACAAATTTGATACGAGCGATCGCATTTCATTAATAGAATAGAGCTTGCTACTAACAACCAAGAACCAATTAATTGTGAATAACATCAACCAGCTTCTGGAAAAAGCGCGGGCAGCACATGATGCAGGTGATTGGTCACGAGTCTTGCAATGCCTGCAATTGATTCTGGGAGAAAATGCCAAAGACCCAGAAATAGTTAAAAATCAAGCATATTTGCTGGAATTAGCACTCTCAATTCTAGAAATGGGGGATTTTCAGCAACGCTGGGAAATTGCTAAGGTGTTTGTCCGTTTGGGAAATGTTGCTATAACCCCGTTGATTGACATCCTCCAAGATGAAGATGCATCAGAATTGCGGTGGTATGCAGTTCGGATTTTAGGCGATCTGAAAAATCCCAAAGCGATCGCCTCTTTGGTAGAATTTCTCCAAACCACTGACGATGAAGAACTCAAAGCGATCGCCGCTGCTGCATTAGGACAAATTGGACAAAGTGCGATTACTGCTTTATCAGAACTTTTAGCGTCAGAAGATACACGAGTTTTGGCAGTGCGATCGCTTTCTTACATCCGCCAACCAGAAATTATTACACCTCTATTAAGTGTGGTGCAAGATCCGCTAGTTGAAATACGCGCTATAGCGATTGAAGCCCTCAGCAGCTTTCACGATTCCCGTATTCCACCGATTCTTTTAAACGCTTTAAATGATATCGCTGCTGCTGTCAGACGTGAAGCTGTGCTTGGGTTGAGTGTTCGCACTGACTTACATCAAGAATTAGATTTAGTGGCGAAACTGCAACCCAGACTTTATGACTTTAATCTCGAAGTTGCCCAAGCAGCGGCTATTGCACTTTCGCGCATCGGTAGTGATGAGGCTGCCAAACACTTATTTTTAGTGCTAACATCGCCTACGACACCAATAAAATTACAAGTTGAAATTATCCGCGCCCTGAGTTGGATGAAGACATCATCCAGTTTAGAATATCTCCAACAAGCATTTAATCAACTTTCATTAGAGACACTGTGGTTAGAAATTGTCACAGTTTTAGGTCGAGTCAGCGATTCGACATTAACCGCTTCTTCGACAGAAATTTTGCTTTCAATAGTGCGATCGCAACATCCAGCAGTTGAGATTGCCTCAATTAAAAGTGCGATCGCTTTATCTTTGGGACAATTAGGCAATATCGAGGCAATTGAACCGTTGATTTCTCTACTAGCAGATAATAATCAAGTTGTCAGACTCCACATCGTCGCTGCACTAAAAAATCTCGCACCAGAAACCGCTTATCAACAATTGCAACAATTATTAAATAATCCCACACTTACACCAGATTTACGAAAAGGAATTACCGCAGCTTTGGCGGAATGGTAAAGGATATTGGGCATGGGTAATGGGTAATGGGCAATGGGCAATGGGCAATGGGCAATGGGCAATGGGCAATGGGAATAAAAAGAAGCGATCGCGTATTTCACTTGCCTACTTGGACGCTTGCCCCATGCCCCATGCCCCATGCCCCATGCCCCATGCCCAATGCCCCATGCCCCATTACCCATTGCCCATTTATCATCAACATGCCAAAATGTTGACGCGAAACTAATACATCGGTATTTAGTGTGTTTAAATTTTTCACTAAACTTGACTACCTGCTAAAAGAGACTTTCCTCGGTTTGCTGCGGGGAGGTTGGATGAATTGGGCGGCGGTAAGTACTGTTACCGTGTTACTATTTTTATTCGGGTTGAGTCTGCAAAGTTCTTGGCAATTAGAAAAGCTGCTTAACCAATTTGGTAGCCAGCTAGAAGTATCAGTTTACCTGAATGCGGGTACGCGCTTGGAAGCGATCGCTCCAATAGTAGAGAATTTACCTGAAGTCGCGGCGATGCAAACTATCACCAAAGAGCAAGCTTGGAATAAACTAGTTAAGGAACTAGGAATTTCTGATATTGAAGGTGCTACCCAGCAGTTAGGGATACACAAGTAACGTAGTTAACCGAGGTCAAACAGCGTCAATTGCTCATAGTTCGCTCTCTGATTGACCTTACTCGTTCGTTTTCTTTTAGGTTCTAGAGTCTTGGGTTTATCCGTACCCGTTATCGCTTC
>JAESGF010000197.1_pt1 | contig 40030 bp, 37 predicted proteins | sample 9269621 | NCBI WGS metagenome assembly JAESGF01 (sample SAMN14515066, study PRJNA621663) | algae metagenome | isolation source: Tolypothrix carrinoi HA7290-LM1 and co-occurring heterotrophs from dry rock... | place: USA: Makauwahi cave, Kauai, Hawaii | collected 2011-01-06
CAAGGAAGCGGCCGCCTAAAGCTCGTGCGGCACCACGTCTCCAAGCAGCTGCCCTACACGCCCGACCAGCTGTTCGAGCTGGTCGGCGACGTCAGCCGCTACCCCGAGTTCGTCCCTTGGATAACCGCGCTTCGCACCTGGAACGCGCGGAAGCTCAGCGACGGCGTGGACAGCCTGGACGCCGAGGCCAGCGTCGGCTTCGCCTTCCTGAAGGAGCGGTTCGCCACCCGCGTGCGCCGGGACGCACTGAACAAGCAGATCGACGTCAGCCTGCTCTCGGGCCCGTTCCGCAAGCTTGTGAACCGCTGGCGCTTCCTGGACGCTGGCCACGGCTGCACGCGCATCGAGTTCGATATCGAGTTCCAATTCAAGTCGCGGCTGCTGGAAGGCCTGCTGACGGCCAACTACCACCACGCGGTCGAGAAGCTAATGGGCTGCTTCGAGTCGAGGGCGGCCGCGCTCTACGGCAAGGCCGAGCCCGAGATCTCGCCCGGCTAGCTCAGCCGGTCCAGCATCGCCTGCAGCGCGGACTGCACCGCCGCGAGCTGGATCTCCTCGCGGGTTTCGAACTGGAAGAGCTCCGCCTTGTGCAGGATTCGTTCGTTCGAGCGCGCGGTGGCGATGTGCACCGTGCCCACCGGCTTCATCGGCGTGCCGCCGCCGGGCCCCGCGATGCCGGTGATCGCCACCGCCAAGTGGGCGTTCGAGGCCTCCAGCGCGCCTTCCGCCATCATCCGCGCCACGGGTTCGGAGACCGCGCCCAGATCGGCGATCAGGTCGCCCGGAACGCCCAGCAGCTCCTGCTTGGCCCGGTTCGAATAGGTGACGAAGCCGCGCTCCAGCACATCCGAGGCGCCGGGAATCGTGCCGATCGCCCCCGCCACCAGCCCGGCCGTGCAGCTCTCCGCGGTGACGATTCGCAGGGACCGCTGTCGCGCCTCGTCGATCACCAGCCTGGCAAGAGTCACGATCTCGAGGGGGAACATCGGCGCACGCTCTCTTGAAGGTTGTCGCTCTTAGGGCTTGTCGCGGGACCACAAGCACCGGAAGTTCCGCTTCGATCAAGGGCCGGGAGATCGAATGACCACGCTCGCCGCTACGACGCGTCCGGCCTATGCGCCGCCGGTGCTCTTCGCCGTCACGACCTTCTCGAGCGCGGCGCTCGTCTTCCTGGTTCAACCGATGGTGGCCAAGCTGGTCCTGCCGCTGCTGGGCGGCAGCCCGGCCGTCTGGAACACCAGCATGGCGTTCTTCCAACTGGCGCTGCTGGTCGGCTACTTCTACGCCCACGCCCTGCAGAAGATCAGCTCGGTCCGCCGCCAGGCCATTGTCCACTGCGCGGCCCTGCTCGTCGCCGCGATCGCCCTGCCGCTCCGAGTGAACGACCTTGCCGGGCCGCCGTCCTCGGATCACCCGAACCTCTGGCTGCTGGCGGTGCTGTCGCTGTCGATCGGCGCGCCCTTCGCCATACTCTCCGCCACCGCGCCCCTGGTGCAGGCCTGGTACGCCAGGACCGTGGGACAGGCCGAGGGCCGCGAACCCTACGTGCTCTACGCGGCTAGCAACCTCGGAAGCCTGCTGGCGCTCCTGGCCTATCCGCTCGTCGTGGAGCCGGCCTTCACGCTCGCCGGGCAGCGCTACGGCTGGAGCGCCGCCTACCTGGGCTTCGTGCTGCTGATGGCGACGCTCGGCCTGCTGGTCACCCGCGGCGCCGTCGCCGCAGCTGAGGGGACGGCCCGCAGCGCCGCTCCGGCGCCTGGCTGGGCCGACCGACTGACCTGGATCGCACTCGCCGCCATTCCCGCGAGCCTCATGCTGGGCGTCACCGCCCACCTGACCACCGACGTCGCCTCGGCCCCCTTCCTCTGGGTGTTGCCTCTGGCGCTGTACCTGCTGACCTTCATCATCGCCTTCCAGGCCAAGCCCGCCATCTCTCCGGCCATGACCCTGGTCTTCCAGGCGGCGGCGCTGGCGGCCTGCGCGGCCCTGCTGCCGTTCAAGTCCAGCAACTTCGCCCTGCAGTTCTTCGTCCACCTGGCGGCCTTCTTCCTCACCGCGCTCATGTGCCACCAGCGGCTGGTCGCCCGGCGGCCGGATCCGGCGCACCTGACCGAATTCTACCTCTGCCTGTCGGTGGGCGGTGTGGTCGGCGGGGCGTTCAACGCCTTCCTCGCGCCGGTCATCTTCGACAACGTCTGGGAGTATCCGCTGGTCCTCGCGCTGGCCTGCCTCGCCCGTCCGTGGGGCCGGCTCGACAAGGTGGAGCCTGGCGCCTGGGTCCTCCTGGTGCTGGGGATCCTGGCCGCCGCCGCCATGCCGGTCCTGGTCACGTCCGTGGGCTCTCAGATGACCGCGGAGACGGTGGTCGGGGCCTTCGACCAGTCCGAGCTCTTCGACATGGGCATGAAGGGCCTGCTGGTCCTCGCGGTGATCTGCGCCTTCATGATCCGGTCGCGGGCGCTGTTCTTCTTCCTGGTGATCGCCGTGCTGTCGTTCGCGGCCGAAACCGCGGCCGATCGCACCGATGTGCGCCAGAGCTGGCGCAGCTTCTTCGGCGTGATGCGGCTGTCCCAGACGTACGTCACCAGCCTCGGCGGCGAAGTGAAGATGCTGGCCCACGGCACCACCCTGCACGGCGCCCAGGCCCAGAACCCCGCCTATCGCTGCAATCCGCTGGTCTACTACACGCCGCGTACGCCGATCGGTCAGGTCTTCGCTGCGCGGCAACAGCAGACGACCGCGCTGCGCATCGGCGCCGTGGGCCTCGGCACGGGGTCCGTGGCCGCCTACGTCCGCCCCGGCGACCACCTGACGTTCTTCGAGATCGACCCGCTGGTTCGGCAGATCGCCACCGACCCCGAGCACTTCAGCTACGTCCGGGAGTGCGCCAAGGGCGACGTCGACTTCGTCATCGGCGACGCGCGGCTGACCCTCCAGCAGCAGCCAGCCGGAACCTTCGATGTCCTGCTGATCGACGCCTTCTCGTCCGATGCGGTCCCGGCGCACCTGCTGACCGTCGAGGCGATGCAGGGCTACCTGCAGCGGCTGAAGCCCGATGGCGTCATCATCCTGCACCTGTCGAACCGCAACCTCGACCTCATGGGGCCGGCTCAGGCGGTGGCGCGGGCGGCAGGCGGCCGCGCCCTGGCTCAGGGCTACCGGCCGGGCAAGGACCCGCAAGGAAGCTGGGAGTCGGCCGAAGACGTGGTGATCGTCGCCCGCAACGACCAGGCGCTGGCCGCCTTCGCCGCCGATCCACGCTGGGAACGGGCGAACCCGTTCCTGGCGAGGCCCTGGCGCGACGACTACACGAACCTCGCCGGCGCGCTCTACGCCAACCTCAAGCTGCGCTGGACGTGGCTGCCCTAGAGGCCGTCTGAGGGATTCAAGGCGGCGTCTCCACCGACACGACCGCCTGGGCCATCAGGCCTTCCTCGCGGCCGGTGAAGCCCATGCCCTCGGTCGTGGTCGCCTTCACGCTGACCCGGCCGATCGGCAGGCCCAGCAGCTCGGCGATGCGCTCACGCATGGCGTCGCGGTGCGGCCGGATCTTGGGCCGTTCGCAGACCAGGGTGACGTCGGCGTTGAGGATCCGGCCCCCCTGCGCGCCCACCAGGTTCACGGCGTGCACCAGGAACTGGTCGGACGACGCGCCCTTCCAGCGGGGATCCGTCGGCGGGAAATGCTCGCCGATGTCGCCCTGGGCGATGGCGCCGAGCACGGCGTCGGTCAGAGCGTGCAGGCCACAGTCGGCGTCGGAATGACCCACCAGACCCACGTCGTGCTGGATCCGCACGCCGCAGAGCCACACGACCTCGCCGGGGCCGAAGCGGTGGGCGTCGATGCCGTGGCCGGTGCGGATGATCCTGCGGCCGGACGCCAGCTGCTCCGCCAGCAGGAAGTCCTGCGGGTAGGTCAGCTTCATCAGCATCGGGTCGCCGGGCACCATGGCGACATGGCCGCCGGCCCGCTCCACGACCGAGGCGTCGTCGGTGGGCTCCTCCGTCGCCGGCCAGCGCCGGTAGGCGGCCTTCAGCTTGCCGGTCCGGAACGCCTGCGGCGTCTGCGCCCGCCATAGGCCGTCGCGCGACACTGTCTCGTCGACCAGGCCTTCGCCACGCTTCAGAGTGTCGGGGACGGGCAGGGTGGGTATGGCGCCGTCGGCGACGTCCAGGGCCGCGAGCAGCCGCTCCACATGCTCCTGGTTCACGAAGGGTCGGGCCGCGTCGTGGATCAGCACCGGCTGGGTCCGCGTGGCCGTCACCGCCGCGAGGCCCGCCTGCACGGACTCGGCCCGCGTCTGGCCGCCGGTGACAGCGCGCCAGTTCACAAGGCCAGTCAGGGCCTCGTCCACCTGGGCCAGTCGCTCGCGGGCGACGACGACCACCACCTCGCGGGCGCCTGCCGCGAGCAGGCCTTCCACGGACCACCGGATGAGCGGCCGCCCGCCCAGGCTGCGCCACGCCTTGGGTTCACCCGGACCGGCCCTCAGGCCCGACCCCGCCGCGACTACGACCGCCGAGAAACTCATGCTGTCGTCTTAGAAAACTGCGCCGCTTTGTTCCAGCTTTACGGCGCGCCGCAAATTGCCTAAAAACGCGGCGGTGGGGATGATTAGAAAATGAGCACAACGCTCAAGGTCGGCAACGTGGAGATCGGCGGCCGCGCGTGGATCGCGCCGATGACCGGTGTGTCCGACCTGCCGTTCCGAAAGGCCGCGAGCGCCCAGGGCGCCGCCTATGTCGCGACCGAGATGGTGGCCTGCGCGGAGTTCTCGCGCGGTCGTCCCGATGTTGTCCGCCGCGCCGCCGTAGGCGAGGGCCTGCCGCTGATGGTCGTGCAGCTGGTCGGTCGGGATCCGCACCACGTGCGCGAAGGCGCGCGGCTCGCCGTCCAGGCGGGCGCGCAGATCGTCGACCTCAACTTCGGCTGCCCGGCCAAGGAGGTCACCGGGATCGCGGCCGGCTCGGCGCTGATGCGTGACCCTGACCTCGCCGCCGAGCTGATGGCCGCCGCGGTCGAGGCCGCCGACGTGCCGGTCACAGTGAAGATGCGCCTGGGCTGGGACGATGCGTCGAGGAACGCGCCTGAGATCGCCGCCTGCGCCGAGGCGTTGGGCGTCCAGGCCGTCACCATCCACGGCCGGACCCGCTGCCAGTTCTACAAGGGCGCGGCCGACTGGAGCGCCGTGAAGGCGGTTAAGGACGAGGTCGGCATTCCGGTCATCGTCAACGGCGACATCGTCGACGGCGCGACGGCCCGCGCGGCCCTGGCGGCGTCGGGCGCTGACGCGGTGATGGTCGGCCGCGGCGTCTACGGGAAGCCCTGGGTCACGGCGCAGATCGAGGCGGAACTCGGCGGCGGGACCTTCGTCGAGCCGGATCGCGACGCCCGCCTCGGCATCGCGCTGGACCACTTTCGCGAGACGCTGAAATTCTATGGCGACCGCCTGGGCCTGCGGATCTTCCGCAAGCACCTGGCGAGCTACGTCGAAAACGCCCCCTGGCCTGACGATGCGCAGGCCAGGAGAGAAGCGCGCGCGGCCCTGTGCCGCCTGGAGGACGCCTCTGAAGTGGAGCGGGGCCTTGCGGCCCTGTGGGGCGCTTCGGACCACAGGTTGGCGGCATGAATGGAAAGACACGGACACAGGCCGCGGGCTACGACCCTGCGGCGCTGAAGGCGGCGGCCTTCGATCTCAGTCCCGACCCCTCGCTGGTCGTGGACGCCGAGGGCGCGCTGGTGGCGGTCAACGAGGCCGCCGAGGCGCTGTTCGGCCAGGGGCTGGGCCTCCTGGCCCGCGGCCGCTTCCGTGCGGCGCTGCCGCCGGGCTCTGCGCTGGTCTCGCTTCTGAACCGCGCCCTGGACGAGGGCGCCCGGGTCCGCGAGCGCGGCGTCCACATCAGCCTGTTCGGCCTGCCGCCGTTCGAGGCCGACGGCGCGGCCGCGCCGCTTGGCGACGGCTCGGTGCTGCTGACGCTCACGGTGAAGGCGGGGCTTGGCGTCGAGCGTGGGCCGACCGAAGCCGCCGGGCTCCGCTCCCTGGTCGGCCTGGGCCGCATGCTGGCGCATGAGATCAAGAACCCGCTAGCCGGCATCCGGGGGGCGGCTCAGCTGCTCAAGAGCGGCGCCAAGAGCGAGGACGCGCCGCTCGCTCAGCTCATCGTCGACGAGACCGACCGCGTGAAGCGCCTGGTCGAGCGGATGGAGGCGTTCTCCGACGACCATCTACCCACGCTGACGCCGCTCAACATTCACCAGATCCTCGACCGCGTCCGGGCGCTGGCCGCCAACGGCGTCGCCGACGGCCTCGTGCTGCGCGAGGCCTATGATCCCTCGCTGCCGCCCGTGCTGGGCGACGAGGATCAGCTGATCCAGGTGTTCCTGAATCTGGTGAAGAACGCCGCCGAGGCCGCCCACGCCCGCGGTGACGACCGCGGCGAGATCGTCATCCGCACCGCCTACCGCCACGGCGTCCGCGTCCGCGCCGCCAGCGGCCAGGCCTTCCGCGGCGCACCGCTCGAGGTCCGTGTCCAGGACAACGGCCCGGGCGTGCCCGAGCATATCCGCGAAAGCCTGTTCCAGCCGTTCGTGACCTCAAAGCCCAGCGGGGCGGGCCTCGGCCTCGCCCTCGTCGCCAAGCTGGTCGCCGGCCACGGCGGGCTCATCGACTTCGAATCCGAACCCGGCCGGACGGTCTTCCGCGTCCTGCTCCCGATCGCTTCCGGCGAGGATGTTTCCCAATGAACGCGGCTTCGAAGAAGATCCTGATCGCCGACGACGATAGCTCGATCCGGCTGGTGCTCAGCCAAGCCTTCACCCGCCTGGGCTATCAGGTCCGCGCCACCGGCAACGCCACGACGCTCCTGAAGTGGGTCTCGGACGGCGAGGGCGACCTCGTCGTCACCGACGTGGTGATGCCCGACGAGAACGTCTTCGACGTCCTGCCGCGCATCAAGAAGCAGCGGCCGAAGCTGCCGGTCATCGTGATGAGCGCCCAGAACAACCTGATCACCGCGGTCAACGCGGCCGAGGTCGGCGCCTTCGAATATGTGCCGAAGCCCTTCGACCTGGACGACATGACCTCGGCCGCGCGCCGCGCCTTGTCGCGGCCTGCCGACAGCGAGGCCTCCAAGGCGCAGGCGAGGGCGGTGCGCGACGACCGGCTCCCGCTGATCGGCCGCTCGGGGCCTATGCAGGACGTCTATCGCACCATCGCCCGGCTGGTCGGGGCCGACCTTACGGTGCTGATCACCGGCGAGAGCGGCACCGGCAAGGAGCTGGTGGCCCGGGCCATGCACGACATGGGCCGCCGCCGCGACGGCAAGTTCGTGGTCATCAACCTGGCCGCCACGCCACGTGAGCGGGTCGAGACCGAGCTGTTCGGCAAGGAGGACGGCGACTACGGCAAGCTGGTCGACGCCGACGGCGGGACTCTCTTCCTGGACGAGATCGGCGACATGCCGCTCGACGCCCAGACCCGCCTGCTGCGGGTCATCGACGGCTCGGAGCCGGCGTTGAACCCGAAGACCGGCCGGCGGCCGAACGTGCGGATCATCGCCGCCACCAACCGCGACCTGCGCGCCCTTATCCAGCAGGGCCTGTTCCGCGAGGACCTGTTCTTCCGCCTGAACGTCGCTCCGCTCCGCCTGCCGCCGCTGCGCGACCGCGCCGACGACATCCCGGACCTCGCCCGCGCCTTCCTGCTGCGCGCCAACCGCGAGGGCCTGCCCGCCAAGACCATCGACGCGGGCGCCCTGGAGCGGCTGAAACGCCACAGCTGGCCGGGCAACGTCCGGGAGCTGGAGAACCTCGTCCGCCGCATCTGCGCGCTCTATGGCGAGGACCTGATCTCGGCCCGCATCGTGGAGAAGGAACTCGCCGACCAGCAGCCCGTGGTCCAGGGGCAGGAAGGTCCGGCGACGCTCGCCCAACTCGTCGAGCAGAAGCTGGCCGGCTATTTCGCCGACCAGCCCGACGGCATCCCGCCGGCCGGTCTCTACGACCGTGTGCTGGAGGAGGTGGAGCGGCCGCTGATCCAGCTCACGCTGTCGGCGACCCGTGGCAACCAGGTGCGCGCGGCCGAAATCCTCGGCCTGAACCGCAACACGCTGCGCAAGAAGATCCAGGATCTCGGCGTCGAAATGGCCCGCGGCCGCCGCTGAGTGCGCTGAAGCTTCACGGCAACATAGCTGTTGAGTTTGGAGCACACTGCCCTAGTCTCCGGACACGATGGCGCTGCTCAACAGTCCCGCTTTCCTCACGCCCGCCATCGGCTGGGCGCGGCGGTCGCTGGAATCGCGGCTGGTGCTGGGCGTGGGCTACGGCGTCGCCGTGGGCCTTACGGTGCTGGCCATCATCCTGGCCGCTTCGCCCCCGCAGACGGGGCCGCTGGGCCCCGCCAGCCGGCTGATCCTGACGCTTCTCGGCCTGAACCTGATCATCATCCTGCTGCTGATGGCGGCGGTCGGCTTGCGTATCCGCGAGCTGCTGCGGGCCCGCACCCAGGACGCCGGCGCCCGCTTGCACGTCCGCTTCGTCCGGCTGTTCGCCCTGGCCGCCGTCGCGCCGGCCGCGGTCGTCTTCATCTTCTACGGCGTGCTGGTCAGCCGTGGCGTCGAAAACTGGTTCTCCGAACGCGTGCAGACGGTGGTCGAGAACGCCGCAACCGTCTTCCGCTCCTACGTCGACGAGCAGACCCGCTACATCGTCGAGCACGTGACGCCGATGGCCGCCGACCTCAATCGCGAGGCCGGCGCCCTGCAGGCGCGGCCCGACCAGGTGAACCAGTACCTGGGCGCGCTCGCCTCGTATCACGCCTTCCCCTCGGCCTATCTGGTCGATCGGCAGGGCCGCGTGCTGGCCAAGGTCGAGAGTTCGGACGCGCCGCCCTTCGTCGCCCCTCCGCCGGCCGGCTTCGACGCCGCGGACCAGGGCGAGATCTACGTCCTCGACTTCACCGGCGCCGACGTCATGCGGGCGATCTACAAGCTGAACGCCTACGAGGATGTCTATCTCTACATCGCCAGGCCGCTGCGCGAGGGCATCACCGCCTACCTTCGCCAGGCGGAGGGCTCGCTGGTCTCCTACCGCGACGTCGCCCAGAACCGCGAGCGCATCCAGACGATCTTCGCGCTCAGCTACGCCGAAACCGCGCTCCTGGTCCTGGTCGGCGCCGTGTGGCTGGGCCTGGCGGCGGCCAACACCATTTCGGCCCCCGTCGCGCGTCTTGTACAGGCTGCGGGCCGGGTCGCCGGTGGCGACCTGGACGCCCGGGTCGATGCCGACGGGGATCCTGAGGAAATCGCGGTTTTGTCGCGTGCGTTCAACAGCATGACGCACGATCTTCAGGTCCAGCAGGCGGCCCTCCAGAGCGCGCGCGAGGAGGCCGAGAGCCGTCGCCAGTTCATCGAAACGGTGCTGTCCGAGGTGAGCGCCGGCGTCATCGGCCTCGACCGCCGAGGCCGCATCTCGGCCGCCAACCGTCAGGCGGCGGTACTGCTGGCGCTGCCGGGCGACCACGGGCGCGGCCGCAAGCTCGCGGATGTGGCGCCGGAACTGGCCGAGGTCGCTTCCGGCGCCGGCCGTGGCGGCGAGGCCGAGGAAGAGGTCGATGTCGTGCGCGGCCGCGAAAGCCGCCGTCTGCGCGTGCGCGCCAGCCACAGCGAGGGCGGCCTGGTGCTCACCTTCGACGACATCACCCGCCTCGTCACCGCCCAGCGGAACGCCGCCTGGCGCGACGTGGCCCGCCGGATCGCCCACGAGATCAAGAACCCGCTGACGCCCATCCAGCTCTCGGCAGAGCGGTTGCGGAAGAAGTACCGCAAAGACATCGCCGAAGCCGAGCTCGAGACGTTCGACCGCTGCACCGACACCATCGTGCGCCAGGTCGGCGACATCGGCCGGATGGTCGACGAGTTCTCGGCCTTCGCCCGCATGCCGGCGCCCAAGTTCGCAGAGGTCGACGCCGACGAATTGCTGCGCGCCGCGGTGTTCGCCCAGCGCGTGGCGAGCCCTGAACTCACCGTCGAGCTGGAGGAGCCGACGCCGCAGGTGGTGCTGCTGGCCGACGGCCGCATGCTGGCCCAGGCCCTGACCAATGTTCTGAAGAACGCCGCCGAGGCGGTGGAGGCGCGCCGCGCCCGGGCGCCGAAGACGAAGGGCGCGATCGTCGCCCGGCTGGTGGCCGATGACGGCCAGGTGGCCTTCGAGGTCGAGGACAATGGCGTCGGCCTGCCCGACAAGGACCGCGACCGACTGACCGAACCCTATGTCACGACACGCGAGAAGGGCACCGGCCTCGGCCTCGCGATCGTGAAGCGAATCCTGGAAGACCACGGCGGCGAGCTGGAGCTCGCCGACGCGCGGAGCGGGCAGGGGGCCTTGGCGGTCCTGCGCCTCCCGGCGGCCACGGCCGTCCGCGTCGGCGCGCCTGCGACCGCCGTCACGGCTTAAGAGGACTGGAAGGCATGGCGTCTGACGTTCTGGTGGTCGACGACGAGGCGGATATCCGCGACCTCGTGGCGGGCATCCTCTCCGACGAGGGCTATGCGGTCCGCACGGCCACCGATTCGGAATCCGCTCTGGCGGCGATCCGGGCGCGGAAGCCCGCGCTGCTCATCCTGGACATCTGGATGCAAGGCGGCGGCATGGACGGCCTCGAGCTGCTCGACATGGTCAAGGCGCTGGACGGCGACCTGCCCGTGATCATGATCTCGGGCCACGGCAATATCGAGACCGCCGTCAGCGCCATCAAGCGCGGCGCCTATGAGTTCCTGGAGAAGCCGTTCAAGTCCGACCGCCTGCTGCTGGTCGTCGAGCGCGCCCTGGAAGCCGCCAACCTGCGCCGCGAGAACCGCCGCCTGCGCGCTCAGGCGATCACCCCCGAAGGCCTGCTCGGCAAGTCGATGCCGGCCCAGCAGCTGCGCCAGATGATCGCCAAGTTGGCGGGGGCGAACAGCCGCGTCCTGATCTCGGGCCCGCCCGGCGCGGGCAAGGAGACGGTGGCGCGCCTGATCCACTCGGCCAGCCACCGCACCCGCAGCGAGTTCGTGCCGATCAGCGCCGCCGGCATGACGCCGGAGCGGATGGACATCGAGCTGTTCGGCCAGGAAGGCGAGGGCGGCCGGCCGGCCAAGATCGGCGTGTTCGAACGCGCCCACGGCGGCACCCTCTACCTCGACGAGGTGGCCGACATGCCGCGCGAGACACAGGGGCGCATTCTCCGCGTGCTGGTGGAGCAGCGCTTCCGCCGCGTCGATGGCGACAACGACGTACAGGTCGACGTGCGAGTCATCTCCTCCACCTCGAAGGACCTGCGCGAAGAGATCGCCGCCGGTCGGTTCCGCGAGGACCTGTTCCACCGCCTCAACGTGGTGCCGGTCAACGTGCCGGGATTGTCCGAGCGCCGGGAGGACATTCCCGAGCTGATCGAGGACTTCATCACCCGGATCTGCGAGGCGACCGGGCTGCCGCGCCGCACACTTTCGGACGATGCGCTCGCCATGCTTCAGGTCCGCGCCTGGCCGGGCAACCTGCGCCAGCTCCGCAACAACGTGGAGCGGATGCTGATCCTGGCCTCCGGAGCGCCCGCCGAGCCCATCACCGCCGAGATGCTGCCGCCGGAGGCCTCGGTGAACGATCAGGGCGGCACGTTTGGAGCCGAGCGGATCATCGCGCTTCCGCTGCGCGAGGCGCGCGAGGTGTTCGAGCGGGAGTATCTGAACGCCCAGATGCTGCGCTTCTCGGGCAACATCAGCCGCACCGCCGCCTTCATCGGCATGGAGCGGTCGGCCCTGCACCGCAAGCTGAAGTCGCTGGGACTGTCCGGCGCGCGGCCGCTCGAAGCCGAGGAAGCGTAAGTTGGGCCGGATCGCCTATGTGAACGGCCGCTTCGTGCCGCATGCCGAGGCCTTCGTTCATATCGAGGACCGAGGTTACCAGCTGGCCGATGCCGTCTATGAGGTCTGGGCGCTGTTCGGCGGCAAGCTGGCCGATGCCGAGGGGCACTTCGTGCGGCTGGAACGCAGCCTGTCGGAGCTCCAGATCGACATGCCCATGAGCCGCGCGGCCCTGACCACGGTGCTCCGCGAGGCCGTGCGCCGCAATCGCGTCACCGAGGGCCTCGTCTATCTGCAGGTCAGCCGTGGCGTCGCCCCGCGCGACCACGCCTTCCCCAATCCGCCGGTGCGCCCGGCCGTGGTGATCACCGTCAGCCGGGTCGACCGGGCCGCGAGCGAGGCGCGCGCCGCCAAGGGCGTGGGCGTCGTCACCACGCTGGAGACCCGCTGGGGCCGTTGCGACATCAAAACGGTCGGCCTGCTGCCCAATGCGCTCGCCAAGCAGAAGGCCCGCGCCGCCGGCGCCGTTGAGGCCTGGTTCGTCGACGAGCTTGGCCTGGTTACGGAAGGGGCTTCGTCGAACGCCTGGATCGTCGACCAGGATGGGGTGCTGCGCACCCGCGACACCAACGCGAACATCCTGCGCGGCGTAACCCGCCACACCCTGATCGACGTGATACGGGAGGCAGGCCTCAAGCTGGAAGAGCGGCCGTTCACACCGGACGAGGCGCGGTCGGCCAAGGAGGCGTTCATCACCGGCGCCGGGACCATCGTCCTGCCCGTAACCTCGGTCGATGGAAAACCCGTGGGCGAGGGGGGTGTCGGCCCGATCGCCGCCAAGCTGCGCCGCCTCTATATCGAGCGGGCCAAGGCGCGGGCGATCTGACCTGTCCGGCGCAATTGCGCGCGTCGTCAAACCCTGCTTAGCGTGCCCTTGCGTGTGTGGGCGGATTTGGCCGCCCGATCAGAACCAAAAGGCGAAAAGCCATGAGCGACAAGAAACAGAACCTCCAGGACACGTTCCTGAACAGCGTCCGGAAGTCGAAGACCCCTCTCACCATCTTCCTCGTGAACGGCGTGAAATTGCAGGGCGTCGTGAGCTGGTTCGACAACTTCTGCGTTCTGCTCCGCAGGGACGGGCAATCCCAGCTCGTCTACAAGCACGCGATTTCCACCATCATGCCGGCTCAGCCCGTGCAGCTCTATGAGCCGGCTGACGACGAGGCCGATTGAGTTCTTCCAGATCCGTTGACCGTGAGGCGCCCGTCCAGGGCGCCTTGGTGATCCATCCCGACCGGGAAGGCCGCGACGGCGCGCGCCATCCCGAAGCGCGGCTGGAGGAGGCCACCGGCCTCGCGCTCGCCCTCGACCTAGAGGTCCGCGAGGCCATGGTCGTGGGCCTTCGCAAGCTGACGCCCGCCACCCTGTTCGGCCGCGGCAAGGTCGAAGAGATCGCCACCCTGGTGGAGGTCGAGGAGCTGGACGTCGTCGTCGTCGACGACAGCCTGAGCCCGATTCAGCAGCGCAACCTCGAGAAGGCCTGGAAAGCCAAGGTCATCGACCGCACGGGCCTCATCCTGGAGATCTTCGCTCGCCGCGCCCGCACGCGCGAAGGGCGGCTCCAGGTCGAGCTCGCGCGGCTCACCTACGAGCGCTCGCGCCTCGTCCGCACCTGGACCCACCTGGAGCGCCAGCGCGGCGGCTTCGGCGTGATGGGCGGCCCGGGCGAAACCCAGATCGAGACCGACCGTCGGCTGATCGCCGAAAAGATCGGCAAGCTGAAGCGCGAGCTGACCGAGGTGCGCCGCACCCGCACCCTTCAGCGTTCGGCGAGGCGCCGCGTGCCGTTCCCAAGCGTCGCCCTGGTGGGCTACACGAACGCCGGCAAGTCGACGCTGTTCAATCGGCTGACGAAGGCCCAGGTGGTGGCGCAGGACATGCTGTTCGCCACCCTCGACCCGACGCTCCGCAGCCTGAAGCTGCCCGACGGTCGCGACGCGATCCTGTCCGACACCGTGGGCTTCATTTCGGACCTGCCGCACGAGCTCGTGGAGGCGTTTCGCGCCACCCTGGAGGAGGTCCGCGAGGCGGACGTCGTCCTACACGTCCGCGATATCGCCAGCGAGGAGAGCGCCGCTCAGGCCGGCGACGTTCGCGAGGTGCTGGAGCGCCTAGGCCTCGACATGGACGAGCGCCGCATCCTTGAGGTCTGGAACAAGGTCGACCTGCTGCCGGAGGAGGAGCGGGCGGACGTGGTCAGCGACGCTCGCCGGGCCCAGCCCCCGGCCGTGGCTGTCTCGGCAGTGACGGGCGAGGGGACCGAGGCCTTGCTGAGCGCCGTAGCCCGCCTGGTCGACGAGGCGCCGCCGGTCGGGGTGCGCGTGCCGCCGGGCGAGGGGGCTGCGATCGCCTGGCTCTACCAGCACGGCCGGGTCCTCGCCCGCGAGGAGGACGCCGACGGCAGCGTCCGCCTGTCGGTGAGCCTCACGGCCCAGGCGCTCGGTCAGTTCGAGCAGGCGTTCCCACAGGCCGATATCCGGCCGTACTAGGCCCGCTCGGCCGCCTTCGCCTCGTCCCAGAGCGCGTCCATCTCGGCCAGGTTCGACTGTTCCGGCGTCTTGCCGCGCTCGGCCAGAGCTCGCTCGATGTACTGGAAGCGCCGCGCGAACTTGGAGTTCGTGTACCGGAGCGCGTCTTCCGGATCGACGTCGAGGGTGCGGGCGAGGTTCGCCACCACGAACAGCACGTCGCCCATCTCCTGGCGCGCCTTCTCGAGGTCGCCGGCGTCCACCTCGCGGACCAGCTCCTCGACCTCCTCGTGCAGCTTGGCCATCACGTCCTGCACCGTCGGCCAGACGAAGCCGACATTCGCTGCGCGCTTCGACAGCTTCACGGCGCGGGTGAGGGCCGGCAGGCCCACCGGCACGTCATCCAGCAAACTCTGCTGTCGGCCTTTCTTCTGGCGCTCCTCCGCCTTCAGCTGCTCCCAGCCGGCCTTCTGCGCGGCGATCGAGCCATAGGCCTCATCGCCAAACAAATGCGGGTGCCGCCGGACCATCTTCTCATTGATGGCGCGGGCCACGTCGTCGAAGTCGAACGCGCCCTGTTCCTCGGCCATCCGGGCGTGGAACACCACCTGCAGCAACAGGTCGCCCAGTTCCTCCTTCAGGTCCGACAGGTCGTTGCGCTCGATGGCGTCGGCGACCTCATAGGCTTCCTCGACGGTGTACGGCGCGATCGTGGCGAAGGTCTGCTGCTGGTCCCATTCGCAGCCGTCCTCACGGTCGCGCAGGCGCGCCATGATGGCGAGCAGGCGGTCGATGGGCGGCAGGTCGGCCGGCGGGGCAGGTCGCGTCATGTGAGCTCTGGAAAAGGAAACGGCGCGCGGCGATCAGACCGCGCGCCGCTATCAGGCGCAAGCTGCGAGCGGAGTTATCGCTGCGCGAGCCCTTATCGCTGTGCGAGCTTGGCGTGGTTGCGGGCCAGCCGCGAGGCGAACCGATCGAACGACACCTCGGCGTCCGACCAGACCCAGTCGCCGTAGGCCTGACGGATATCGCTCTCGTACCATTGGTAGGACAGCGGCGTGACCGTGCCGTCCGCGGCGGTGAGCTTGCCTTCGATGGCGGCGCCGCCGACGCCGAAGCTCTCCATCGACAGGCCAGGCGTATCGCCCAGTTGTTTGAAGGTCGGTCGGTTCGGCTTGGCGTCGGTCAGCACCAGCTCGATGCGGGCGTCCTGGTGGGCGCCGGACTTGGCCAGCGCACGCTCGACCTCGCGCTGGAGATTGGCGGTCAGGCGCTGAACGTCCCGGACGCCATAGGTCTTCTCGGCCTTTTCCTGCAGTTCAGGCCCGACGGTGACGGACACCGCGGCAGGCGCGGCGAAGGCGGTCGAAGCGCTCGCCAGGAGCGCGGCGGCCGCAAGGGCGGGAATGCGCATGCGGATCTCCGAAGCTGATGTACAGTAAGAACTTAACACATGGTGGCGCGGGCGCCAGCCTGCAAGTGGCTCGACAAGAATTCTACTGTCATTTCCGCAGCTTCTTGTGCGGGCAGTGTGTCTTCGCCATCCGTGCATAGCGGAGCTCGCCTGACCGCCGGATGAACGGCGATCACGTCCTTGCGCCCAACTCGCGCATGGACCGGCGGAGAGGTGCTGGTGGGCTCAGGGCGACGGCGGGCAAGGCCACGTGCGCAGAGAGCGCGCACACCTCGGCATGTGCGCTGTGGGTTCCAGGCGAAGTGCAACGAGGGCAGGGGACCGGACGGCGGGCGGGCGCGGAGCCCTGCCATCGCGCAGAGCCCGACCGCCCGGCCGGCGCACGTGAGACGATGACAGCGGGTTTTCCGAAGCGCGCCGGCAGGCGCGCGAGGCACGTAGGCGTGTGTCGAGAAGCGGAAGTTCCGAACTTCGCTTCTGGGTAGATGGCTGCCGTTGGCGTCAGGGTCGAAAAGGCTTCATCTGATGCTGCAGACGGTCCCATCGACCCCGTCTGAAAGCGGTCACAGCCAACTGCGAACGGTCATTGTTGTGAACGCCGCTGACGGCCAATCCGAGGTTTAGCAGTACGATAAAGCCGACGCATTCGTAGGCATGGCCATCCAGCCTAAGCAATGCCGAGAAACCCTCTGGAGACATCAAGTCCACCGGGCCGATGCGGGGCTTGGTCTCCGGCAGAAGCCCAACTTCAGCTAGACCTCCCTGATCGAATGTCAGCGAAACACTTGGGTAGCGATAAACCTCGTCCCCCGAGCGATTTGTTCGTGTGCTTTCCGGCGCGCCCAACTCGTCGCGCACCTGCAGCGGCGACATGCCGAACGTCACCGGCCCAACGCCTATGTAGGGGCGCACGTCTCGCACATCGGCCATTTATGCATAGTCGGCGAGCTACGCCTCACCCGCAAGCGGACGTCGTCAGGGTCTCAGATGGGTCGCGGACCGAAATTGAAGCCGATCCGGAAACGCGACCTTCAGGGGCCTAATCCGGGCGACTCACAGTTCCGGAGCGAGGCGGCGAAGGCTTCGGCCGGTGTCATGAATCCCAGACACTTGCGCGGCGTGGCGTTCATTTGAGCGGCGAGGGCGCGCAGGTCGGCGGTGCTGCGGTCGGAAATGTCGGCGTCGAGCGGCAGAAAGCGCCGCAGGCGGCCGTTGGTGTTCTCCACGGTGCCTTTCTGCCAGGGCGCCTGAGGCGCGCAGAAGTAGGCCTCCATCCCGAGCGAGGCCTTCAGAGACGGGTAGGCCGCGAATTCCGTGCCGCGGTCGAAGGTGACGGTCTGCCGCGCTTCGGGCGGCAGGCCACCGAGATCCTCGGCCAGGCTGTTCATGATCGGCTTGGAATGGCGGCTCGGCTGCACCCTCAGGACGGCGAACCGGGTCTGGCGCTCGACGAGCGAGAACACATTCCGCTGCCCATGGGCCCTGCGGAACATCACCAGATCGCCTTCCCAATGACCGAACGAGCTGCGCCCAGCGATCTCTGCAGGTCGCTCGGCGAAGGTGTTCTCGAGCGGCATCGTCATACCGCGCGGCTTTCGCGCGTACCGTTTGCGCCGTCGCCGACGTCGGCTCGGGAGGAGCTCGCAGAGGCGCTGCTCGCGCCCGACGTCGCTGTAGACGAACTGATAGATGGTCTCGTGAGCGATCCGTCGGCGTTCGTCAGCGTCGCGCCGGAGACGGCCGGCGATCTGTTCCGGCGACCAGGCCTGCTGCAGGCGGGCGATGACGTAGCGTGCCAGGTCCGGATCCTGATGCAGCTTGCGCCGGCGGCTACGGCGCCGGTCGGTGCGCGACTGGGCGGCTTGCGGGAAGTAGCCGCGCAGCCACGGCCCGTCGTCGTGCCAGTTGCGGCGGATCTCGCGGTGGATGGTCGAGCGATGCCGGCCGAGCCGCTCGGCGATGCGCGGCACGGACATCTTGGCTTCGCGCAGCTGGAAAATCAGCTTCCGCTCATCCAGGGTGAGGTGGTCGTAGCGTGTTCCCAAGGCTCGGATCCCATTGCCCAGCAACCCGCTGAAAAGCTTGGCAGGTCGCACTTGGAAATGGAATCCACCCGCGCGGAGATGTTCTTCGCCTAAGGAATATTATCGGAAATCAAAGAGCGCGTTCAAGGCTTCAGGCCGACACCGCCCACCGGGCTCGTTTCGAAGCGCTCGCCGAATCCGGCGATCAGCGGCCTCGCCTTGGCGATGGCGGCCTGAACCTCGGGCAGTTTCAGCGACGCCTGGTGGTGAGCAGCGTCGGTCCAGGCTTCCGTGATCCAGATGGCGTCTGCGTTGGACGGATCCGTCGCCACCACATAGCTGAGGCAGCCCGGCATCGCCTGCGTACCCGCCAGAATGGCTTGGATCAGCGCATCGCGCTGTCCGGGCTTCGCCAGCATCTTGCCGATCAGTCCGTACATGTTCGGCGCGCTTTCAGCCTCTGCCGCTCTGACGGCGGCCAAGGTCACGGTTCCCAGCGCGAAGGCTCTACGATCCAGCCACATCCGGCAGCTCCAGTTCGCCCGCGGCGATCTTCCGGAGCGTATCGACGAAAAACGCCGGTTCCAGGCCTTTCACGCGGTCTTCCAGCGCCTCGGCCGTATCTCCGGGTGAAATCGGGACCTCCAACACGCCAAGCTGCGGCCCGTGATCGTATTCCTCGTCGACCAGGTGGATGACGATGCCGCTGGCGCTGCGGCCCGAGGCCAGCACCGCCTCGTGGACGCGTCGGCCGTACATGCCCTGGCCGCCGAAATCTGGCAGCGGTCCTGGGTGGATGTTGAGGATGCGGCCTGCGTAGCGGCCCAGCGTCGCGGGTCCCAGCCGCCGAAGATAGCCCGACATCACGATCAGCTCGACGCCATGCGCCGCCATCGCCGCGGCCAGCTGCGCGTCTGCGGCTTCCGGGTCGGCGATCGTCGGCACGCACAGCGCCGGCAAGCCGACGTCCGCTGCCCAATCCAGCGCGCTGGCCTTGCGAGTGTTCGTCACCAGCAGCCGCGGGTCCGCGGCCAGCTCGCCGGCCCGGATCGCTTCGAACACGACACGCGCGCTCGAGCCGTTCCCAGATGCGAGGAAACCAAGCTTAAGTGGCCGTGAAATCACGAAAAAGCGGCCTCTAGATCATGTTCGAAAACGAGGCCGTCATAGCCCGGTTCGACGCCCGCCGGCAGCTCCGCCGCCAGGGTGTCGAAGTCCAGATCAATGTGCATGTTGGTCAGGATCGTCCGCCGCGGCTTCACCCGTTCGACCCACTCCAGCACCCGCTCGAGATGCGCATGCGTCGGATGTGGCCGGTAGCGCAGAGCATCCACGATCCAGACGTCCAGGTCCGCCAGCGCCTCGAACGCCGCCTCGTCCAGGCCCACCACGTCGCTGGAATAGGCCACCCCGCCGAAACGGTAGCCCACTGAGCGGACGCCGCCATGGTCCTGGTCGAATGTCCGCACCGGGATCGGCCCTGAAGGGCCCTCCACCGCCCAGGCCTCGCCATGCGGCGGGATGGCCCGCTCGGCGCAGATCGCGGGATAGCCCCCCTCGCCTTCGAAGATGTAGCCGAACCGCCGCTGCATGGTCCGCCACGTGGTCTCGTCCATGAAGCACGGGATCCGCGCCTGCTGACGCAGGTAGAAGGCCCGCACGTCGTCCAGGCCGTGCACCTGATCGGCGTGGTCGTGGGTCAGCAGCACCGCATCGACCCGCTTCACCCCGGCGCGCGCGGTCTGGATCCGCAGCTCCGGAGAGGCGTCGACGAGCGCCGTGGTCTCCGCGCCCCCTTCCCCATTGGCGCCTTTGCGGCGCACCAGCAGCGAGCATCGCGTGCGGAAGTTCTTCGGATTGGCCGGGTCGCAAGCGCCCCACTCGCCGTCGGCCCGCGGCACGCCGCCCGACGAGCCGCAGCCCAGGACCGTGATCTCCAGCGCCCCGGTCACGGGCGGGGAATCCGGTCGAACAGGGCGAAGAACGCGTCCTCGGTCTTCGCCTCGGCTTCCGCCAGGCTCCAGCCGCGAATCTCGGCCAGCTTGGCCAGGACGTGCGGCAGGAAGGCCGGTTCGTTGCGGCGGCCGCGGTACGGCACGGGCGCCAGGTACGGGCAGTCCGTCTCGACGATGATCCGGTCGCCGGGCATCTCCGCGACGATGGCCCGGACGTCGTCGGCGGTCTTGAACGTTGCAATCCCGGCCACCGAAAACCAGGCGCCCAGCGCTGCCGCCCTGCGCGCCAGCTCCGCGCCTGAGGTGTAGCAGTGCATGAGGATCCGGAAGGCGCCGCGGGCATATTCCTCTTCGAGGATCTGACCCATGACCTCATCGGCCTCGCGCGTGTGGACCACCAGCGGCAGCCCGGTCTCCCGGGCCGCCCGGCAATGGACCCTGAACACCTGCGCCTGGACGTCGCGCGGGCTGAGATCATAGTGGAAGTCGAGGCCGCACTCGCCGATCCCGACGACCCGCGGATCCTGGGCCAGCCGGATCAGCGTCTCGGCGGAGAGCTGCGGGTTCTCCTTGGCCTCGTGCGGATGGGTGCCGACGGTGCACCAGATGTCGGGGTGCATGGCCACGCCGCGCACCGCCTCGAAGTTCGAGACCCGGTCGCAGATGTTTACCATCAGCCGGACGCCGGCCGCCAGCGCACGGCTGATGACCGCCTCGCGGTCCTCGTCGAATTGCGGCGCGTGCAGGTTGACGTGACTGTCGATGAGCATGGGGATCTAGGCCTGGGCGGCCAGCTTCAGTTCCGTCAGCGCCGTGAACAGCGCGTCCGTGCGGTCGAGGTTCAACGCCTCCACCTCGCGCGGCAGGCGCTGCAGCGTCTCCCACGCCTGGGCCCAGCGATCAAGCGGCCCGATCCCCTGCGCGGCCCGGTCGGCGACCATGCCGTGCACGCGGTCAGCGAGGCGTTCGAACAACAGGGCGAAGGCCTGCTGCCCCTCCCCGCCCCGAAAACCTTCGGCCAGCGCCAGCGCGCGGGCTTCGTCCACCCGCGGCAGCTCGGCCAGGAGTTCGCGGGCGGCGTCGTCCACGGCGAGCGCCTTCGAGGCTGAGAGCTGCAGCGCCCGGCCCGGCGCTCCACCGGCCATCCGGGACAGACGGAGCGCCTGCTCCGGATTCACGTCCGCGTGCCGGCTGACGAAGTCGGCGGCCTCCTCCAGCTCCAGGGCATGGAAGGCGAGCCTGCGGCATCGCGAGCGGATGGTGGGCAGCAGCCGGCCTGGCGAGTGCGAGACCATGAACAGCACGCCACGCGGCGGCGGCTCCTCAAGGGTCTTCAGGATGGCGTTGGCCGCGTTGACGTTCAGGTCGTCGACGGCGTCGATGATCGCCACGCGGTGCGGCGCGCTGGCCGGCGACTTCGAGAAGAATTCGCCCAGCTTCCGGGCGTCGTCCACCGGGATCACCTTCCGCGGCTTGCCGTCGGGGCCCTCGCGCTCCAGCACCATCAGGTCCGGATGGCTGCGGGCCGCCACCTGGCGGCTGACAGGATGCTGCGGGTCCGAGCCGAGTTCGCCGTAGGCGGGCGCGGGCGAAGCGCCCAGCAGATGGCGCGCGGCGCGATAAGCGAATGTGGCCTTGCCCACGCCCTCGGGCCCGGTCAGCAGCCAGGCATGATGCAGGCGGCCGCGCGCGCGCGCCTCCTCGAAGGCGGCCTCCGCCCCGCCCTGCCCCTGGAGATCGAAGACCTCGCGCGGGTGCGGGACCTGGCCGTCGTCAGCCATGGACCGCGAGCCGGTCGGCCACCGCCCGCCAGACCGCGGTCTCGACGGCGTCCATGGAGGCGGTGGCGTCGATCACCGCGCAGCGCTCGGGCTCGGCCGTCGCGATGGCCCGGAAGCCTTCGCGCAGGCGGGTGTGGAAGGCCATGCCCTTGCTCTCGAAGCGCATTTCGGCGCCCGCCCGGGCATGCGCCCGCTCCAGGCCGGTTTCGGGCGGCAGATCGAACACGAGGGTCAGATCCGGCCGCATGTCCTCGAGGATGTGGGTCTCCAGGGCCGAGATCAGGCCGGGATCGGTGCCGCCGGCGGCGCCCTGATAGGCGCGGGTGGAGTCGGCGAAGCGGTCGCAGACCACGAAGGCGCCCCGCGTCAGCGCCGGCCGGATGACCCGCTCGATGTGATCCCGACGCGCGGCGTACATCAGCAGGGTCTCGGTGACCGGGCTCCAGCGATCGGCAGACCCCTTGAGCACCAGTTCGCGGATGCTCTCTGCGCCGGGCGAGCCGCCGGGCTCGCGGGTGGTGACCACCTCATGCCCTTCGGCTTCCAGGCGCGCGGCCAGCCGCTTCACCTGGGTGGACTTGCCGGCCCCCTCGCCGCCTTCGAAAGTGATGAACCGCCCGCGCGTCACCGGCCCAAATTGGCCGCTTCGCGCCAGGAGTCCAGAGCTAGAAGGGGCGCACCACCCGGGCGTCGGCGAAGCCGATCTCAGCGACCCGGTCGCGCAGGGCGAAGGCCTCCGCCTCGTCAGCCGGGGCTGGCAGCACCACGCGGTAGAGGGTGACCCCGTCGGCGCGCTGAAGCGGCTCGATGGTCGCCAGGCCCGCTGGCGACAGCTGCGAGACCGCGCGCTGGGCGTTGCCTTCGCTGGCGAACGCGCCTGCCTGAATGCGGAAGGCGCTGAGCGGCGCGGCAGGCGTCACGGTGGCTGTGACGGGCGGCAGGCTGGCGGCGGCCACAGGCTCCGGCCGCGCCGGCAGTCCGGCGGCGATCTCGATCAGCGGAGCGTCGTTCGCGAGCGGCGCGGGCGGCGGCCCGACAGGCGCTGAGGCGTAGCGGACGCCGGCGTCACGGCCGAGCAGAGGCGCGGGACCGACGTAGCGCACCCGCACCTTGGCGACGCCGCTGCGCTCATAGCCGAGCTGGCGGGCGGCCTCGCGCGAGAGGTCGATGATGCGGTTGTCGACGAATGGCCCGCGGTCGTTCACCCGCACCTGGATCTTGCGGCCATTCTCCAGGTTGGTGACCTCGACGATCGACGGCAGCGGCAGCGTGGTATGCGCGGCCGTCACGGCGTTCATGTCGAACAGTTCGCCGTTGGCGGTCGCCTTCATGTGGAATGCGTCGCCGTACCACGAGCCGATGCCGACCTTGTCGTAGTCGGGGTCCTCGCGCGGCACGTACCAGATGCCGCCGATCTGATAGGGCTTGCCAACCTTGTAGCCGCCCGCCGACGGCGGGGCGCTGGCGGTCCGGCCGGGGTGGGCGCCATACTTCGGCGTCACGCAGGCCGCGAGCGCGGCGCTCGCCAGCAGCACGCCGGCCAGGTTCCAGATGCGGGCGCGGGCCATGCTGTCCTCCCCTGAAGTCCGAGGGAGAGCTTCGCTTTGAAGCCTTGCGTCACGGTTAATGGAGAGTTGCTGTGGAGCGACCACTCCGCCCCTGCTATAGGCGGCCTCCGCCGCGCTGGATGGGTGGCCGAGTGGTTTAAGGCAGCGGTCTTGAAAACCGCCGTAGGTGGAAGCCTACCGTGGGTTCGAATCCCACCCCATCCGCCAACCTTGGTGGGGCTGGCAGCCATCACCAACTGCTGAGATCGGTTGCCGGGCGCGGTTCAGGCCATATCTAGGAGAGCTCTGGCATAGACGCCGACAAGGACCGCGTTTGCACTTCCAGCGAACTGCGGTAGCTGAGCCTCTGGTATGTGCATCTCGAAGATCGTCCTTGCCCTGACCGCTGCGGTGTCTCTCGCGACGCCGGCTGTGGCTCAAACTCCGGCCCCGGCTGGCGGCGCGATCTACGGCGTGTGGCGCAATCCCAAGAACAGCGTCCACGTCGACGTGAAGCCCTGCGGGGCCAGCGCCTGTGGCTACGTCGTGTGGGCCGACGCCGACGCCCAGGCCGATGCGCGCAAGGGCGGTACGCCGAACCTCATCGGCCTGCAGCTCTTCCGCAACTTCAACCCGCAGGCCAACGGCCGCTGGCGCGGCAAGGTGTTCGTGCCTGACCTCAACGCCACCTTCAGCGGCTCGGCGGAACTGCTGGATGACGATCGGCTGCGGGCGCGCGGCTGCCTCATCGCCAACATCGCCTGCAAGTCTCAGGTGTGGGTGCGGGTCGCCGCGCCCCGCTAGCGTTTCTCCACCTTCGTCGACACGCGCGGTCGGACATAGGCGGCCTGGCTCAGTGTGAACTCGTCCAGGGTGAAAACGCTGATCGCCGGACGGTAGGCGTAGCGCGCCTCCGCGACGATGACGCTCTCGTTCGGCGCCAGGAAGTTCGCCGGCACGGTCGGCGTCGGCGCGGCCCCGAAGTTGCGCCCCACGCTCCAGTCGACCACAACCGCGCCTTGGGCATTGGCCGTCAGGCTCGTTATCCGCTCGCCCAGCGGCGTCGTGGGATAGGGGCGCATCATCGCATCGCCCGCTTTGAAGATGTCCGCGAGGTCGGTGTCGCCCACGCTTCGGGCCTGCGACGTCACGTCCGCGATGGAAGCCGCGACGTGACCGACCCTCGTGCGCACCTGCCAGGCCTGCACGAACTCGACGACCGCCAGGTGCATGAACACCAGGAACGGCAGGATCAGCGCGAACTCCACCGCGGCCGCGCCCCGCGTGTCCCGCCGGAAGGTGGCCAGGCGCGCAATCATTCGAAGGGCTCGTTCTTGAAGGCCGTACGCGCGTCCAGCAGCACCTCGCCCGCCTGGCTGGGCGTGCCATAGAAGCCCAGCTGTGGCGTCAGCAGCGGATAGCGATAGCTGGCGCGAACGATGATGATGTCGCCGGCCTCGCCTTTGTTGAACGAGCCATCCGGCAGCCCGCTGGCCGCCGCGGTCGCCTGGCTGAAGTTGGCGAAGCGCTGGACGCTGACCTGCAGGCGTTCGCGGCACTGGAGGTTGTCTTCTCCAAGGCCCTCGCAGACGAAGGTTTCGAACTGCGATGCGTCGTTCGGCCCGTCGGACTGCCCTGTGCGGATCATGCGACCGGTACGGGCGACGGCGTTGTCGAGCCCGGCCGACATCATGCCCACGATCGCCACCTCCAGGGTGGCGAACAGCAGGAAGATCAGCACCGGCGCGACGATCGCGAATTCGATCGCGGTCCCGCCTCGCTCGTCGCGGCAGAAAAGGCGCACGGCCACGCAGGAGGCTCCTCGAAGGTTCGCAGCCATCCTCGCGCGCAACGGGCAAAAGCCGGGTTAAGCCCTGGAGGCTCTTGGTGGACGGCGCTTAACCACTTCCGATCACCGGCCGTTAGCGGCGTTCGGCCATTCTCCCGCCCCGATGGGCAAGAAGCGCATGACCTGGCCGCGCCTGTTCGCAAGCGCGCGGCGTCGGCTCTCGGAAGACCGCGGCAATGTCGCGATCACGGTTGCGCTCGCCATGCTGCCGGTCTCGTTCGGCACGCTGGCGGCGGTGGATTTGGCGCGTGGCGCGAGCGCACGCGTCCAGCTTCAGGACGCCCTGGACGCCGCAGCGCTCGGCGCGGCGCGGTCGACCTCCAACGATCCGGACGTGCTGCAGGCCAATGGCGTCCGCCTGCTGCGCCAGAATCTGTCCCTGGGGTCGGATTTCGAGCTGCGGTCGTCGTCCTTCCGGTTCGCGGAAGGCAACCGCGTGGTGGCCAGCGCCCAGATCCGCGTGGAGCCCTATGTCGCCGGCATGATCGGCGCGCCGAACATGGACATCAACGTCAACACCGACGTGGTCCGCGCGGGCATGAAGCTCGAGATCGCCATGGTGCTCGATAACACCGGGTCGATGGATCAGAACAACAAGATGACCTACCTGAAGGACGCGGCGAAGAAGTTCGTGGACAAGATGGAGGAGGCCTCGAAGGGCGCCTCCGAGCCGAACACGATCAAGATCTCGCTGGTCCCCTTCTCGCACACGGTGAGGCTCAGCTCCTCGCTCTACCGGAACGCGGCCTGGATCGACCAGAACGGCACGTCTCCGATCAACAACGAGATCTTCACGACGGCAGAAGGCACCCAGTGGGCCAACCGGTTCACCCTGTTCGAACAACTCGGCGAGAGCTGGGCTGGGTGCGTGGAAAGCCGGCAGGCGCCGTACGACGTGCAAGATACGGCGCCGAGCTCAGGGGCGACCCTGTTCACGCCCTACTTCGCGCCCGACGAGCCGGACATCAAGGCTGAGTGGTTCTTCGACAGCTTCCCGCACAACTATCTCTCCGACGAGGTGAAGAAGAGCACCGAGTGGCGGGTCCGCTTCGGCAACCTCGCGAAGTACGACAAGAGCAATCGCACGGACTCCAGCAAGGGGCCGAACACCGGCTGCAACATCAGCAGGATCGTGCGGCTTACGACGGACTTCAACGCCCTGCGCACGGCGATCAGCAACATGAACCCGTCGGGTTCGACCAACATCCCGATCGGCCTGGTTTGGGGCTGGCACACGCTCGCACCGATGGCGCCGTTCAATGACGCCGTTCCCTATCGGACCGACAAGCACAAGAAGATCGTCGTGCTGATGACCGACGGGCTGAACGAGATCCGCAGCATCGATACGCCGAATGGCTCGACGTACACCGGGATCGGGCACGCGCGGCAGGGCCGGATCATCAAGGCCGATGGCACGGCCATGAACCAGAACACCAGCGACCCTGACCGCACCGCCGCGCTCGACCATCGTCTGAGCCTGCTGTGCACGAACATGAAGGCGTCGGCGAAGGATATCGAGATCTACACCATTCGGGTCGAGGTGAGCTCGGGCTCCAGCGACGTGCTGAAGAACTGCGCCTCCTCACCCGACAACTACTACGACGTGAAGAACGCCTCGCAGATGGCGCTCGCGTTCCAGAGCATCGCCGGCCAGATCGCAGCCCTGCATCTCGCCCGCTAGACGGGACGCAGGGCCTCGTGGGGGCCTTGGGGCAGCTCGACCCGGATGCTGTCGCCCGCCTGCACTTCACCGCCGGCCAGGACGATGCCCATGACGCCCGCCTTGCGCACGGGCTCGCCGTTCGGCCCAAGGCCCAGGCAGGCCTGCATGAGGCCCGGCGCGAGCGCCTCCAGCTGGACGCAAGGATTGCGCAGGCCGGTGAGTTCGACGATCGCGGTCGCGCCCAGGTGCACCCGGGCGCCCTTGGGCAGGCTCAGCAGGTCGACGCCGCGAGTGGTGACGTTCTCGCCCATGAGGCCTGGCCGGATCGCGAAGCCCTGGGCCGCCAGTTCCTCGAACAGTTCGGCATGGATGAGGTGCGCCTGGCGCAGGTTCGGCAGCCCCGGATTGAACCGTCGCCGGCTGCGATGGCGCACCTTCACGCCGCAATGGGCGTCCCCTTCGACGCCCTCGCCGGCGATCAGCCGGATCATCAGCTGGTTCGCCTTGTCGACGCCGTGGCTCGTCTTGCGGCTGACCGCCACCACCACGCCTGCCCCATCGCGCTGCATGTCTTCCGCATAGACCGGTTCGCAACCGGCGTCAGCGGCGCAACAGACGGCCGCGCTCGGCGTTCAGGCTGCATGACCCCGATGCTAGGCCTTTCGATGGAAGAGCGCAGCCTCCTGCGGGCGGCGCTGAACGGTCCCCTGGTCGACCGCGATCCGATCGCCGTCGGCCTCTGCATCCGCCTTTGCGGCCTTAAGCTGCTGCAGCGCGCGGGCGGGGTCGCCGCCGCCAATGGCTGGCGCGGTTCGCCCAATGCGTTCTTCCTGACTCGCGACGGCTGGGAGCTGATGAAGCTCGAGCGCCGCGGTCCGGCGATGCGGCGCGCCGTCTAGGGCGTATCCTCGACCGCCAGCGACAGCGGCGCGGCCACCTCTTCCAGCGACTTCCGCTCAGCCCGGACGCCTAGCCACAGCGCGACGACCGCGGCCGCCAGCATCAGCCCGCCGCCCAGCAGATAGCCCTGGAAGATCTGGCTGCGCTCCCCGCTGTCGATCAATGCGCCGAACACCACAGGCCCTGCCACGCCGCCCAACAGCGTGCCGACGGCGTAGAACAGCGAGATCGTCACGGCCCGCGTCTCCAGCGGGAACAGCTCGCCCACGGTCAGGTAGGCCGCGCTCGCGCCCGCAGAGGCGAAGAAGAAGATCACCATCCACGCGGCCGTCTGGGTCTCCGCCGTCAACGCGCCGCGCGCGAACAGCCAGCCGGTGATGCAGAGCAGCGCGCCGGCCAAGCCGTAGGTCGCCGCGATCATCGTCTTGCGGCCGATGCTGTCGAACAGCCGGCCAAGCACCAGCGGCCCAGCGACATTGCCGAGGGCGAACGGCAGCATGAACCAGCCGATGTTTTCGGCCGCGACGCCGTAGAAGCGGGTCAGGATGAGGGCGTAGGTGAAGAAGATCGCGTTGTAGCAGAACGCCTGGGTGGCCATGAGCACCAGGCCCAGCGCCGTGCGCTTCGGGTGCTGGGTGAAGAGCGCCCGGGCGATGTCGGTCCAGCGGGTCGGGCCGCGGTGCACGAACCGCAGCGTCGGAAGCGGCCGGATCATCGGAGGCAGGGCGACATGGCGCTCCACCCTGGCCTCGATCTCGCGTACCACGGCCTCCGCCTCCTCCGGCCGCCCATGGGTCAGCAGCCAGCGCGGGCTCTCTGGAATGTAGCGGCGCACGAAGACGATGATCAGCGCCAGCAGGCCGCCGATGACGAAGGCCAGCCGCCAGCCCAGCGCCGGATCGACGAAGTCGGGGTCCAGCACGGCGATGGAGCCGACCGCGCCCAGCGCCGCGCCGATCCAGAAGCTGCCGTTGATGGCGAGCGCCGTCTGCCCCCTGCGCCGCGCCGGTATCAGTTCGTCGATCGCCGAATTGATCGCGCCGTACTCGCCGCCGATGCCGGCCCCGGTCAGGAACCGGAAGATCAGGAACGACCAATAATCCCAGGCGAAGCCGCTCAGGACGGTGGCGACCAGATAGACCACCACCGTGATCGTGAAGAGCCGCCGGCGGCCGTAGGTGTCGGTCAGCCGCCCGAACACCAGCGCGCCGACGACCGCACCCAGGATATAAGCGCTGGCGGTCCAGCCGACCTGCTGGGCGGTGAGGTTCAGGCCGTGCGGCCCGGCGATCGCGGGCGACAGCGACCCCACCAGCGTCACCTCCAGCCCGTCGAGGATCCAGGTGATCCCCAGGGCCACGACGACAAGCCAGTGGAAGCGACTGAACGGCAGGCGGTCCAGCCTGGCCGGAATGTTCGTTGTGAAGACCTTGCCCGTTCCGTCCATCCCCGCGTCCCGGCCTGCTCCTTGGTGCCGCGTCAACGCGCGAAGGCCAAGCTTGGGTCCCGAACGCCGGCTGGTGTAAGCCCCCGCCTATGTCGTCGGACGAAATCCTGGTGGACGCGCGCGGTCACCGATGCCCGGTTCCCACCCTGAGGCTGCGGCGCGCGCTCGAGGCCGCGCCGGCGGGCGGGCGCGTTCGGTTGTTGGCCGACGATCCCCTGGCCCGCATCGACGTGCCCCATTTCGCGGCTCAGGCGGGCGCGACGGTGCTGGAGCAAGCAGACGCCGAGGGCGCCCTCAGCTTCCTGGTGGCGAAGGCTTAGTCCCGACGCGCGTGGAGGGCGATCTCCACCTCGGTCGCAAGCGCCCCGCCGAAGAACAGCGCGTTCACGTTCCACGACAGCCAGATCAGGAAGATCACGACGGTCGCGACCGAGCCGTAGGTGGCTCCCAGCTGGGCGATCTGCTCGACGTAGAAGCCCAGCGCCCACGAGGCGAAGATGCACAGCGCCGCCGCCGCCGCCCCGCCCAGGAACGAGGCGCGCCAGGCCACCGGATCCCGCGACATCGCCCAGCGGTAAATCAGCGTCATGCCGGCGGCCATGCCGGCGCTGGCCCACGTCCATTCGCTGTACAGCCACCAGGCGCCCCGCAGCGGCCGCAGTTCGAAGGTCTCGCCCAGGATGCGGAAGCCGAAAAATACGATCGATAGCGCGCACAGGCCCGCGAACACCGCGATCAAGACGCCCAGCGCCAGCAGGTTGAAGCCGACGAACCCACGCGGCCGATCCTCGTCATGGATGAACGACAGGCCCGCCAGCAGCGCCTTGAAGCCCCGATGGGTGGCGTAGCCGCCCACCACCAAGGCGATGCCGCTCTGGAGCGAGATCGCCTCGAAGGGCGCGTGGCTCAGCCGCAGCATCTCGCTCTGGAAGATCAGGCGCGCCGCATCCGGCATGATCCGCGCCAGGTACTCGCCCTGGACAGCGGCCTGAGCCGGGTCCGAGACCAGGCTGTACGCCCCCATCAGGATCGCGAGCGCCGGGAAGATCGCCAGCATGGCGAAGAAGCTGACGCCGCCGGTGTAGAGCATCACGTCGCGGCCCCAGAGCCGGGTCAGCGCCTTGCCCGTCACGACCAGCGCCGTACGCGCCCAATGGGTGGGGTCCCAGTCGATGGCGCGCAGCCGTGTGGCGAAGCTCTTCATCGCGCGCAGGGTGGTGAAGCCGCTCGTGACTCGCAACCCAGGCGTCGCCCTGGGCTGAAAACCATAACGGCCCGCTACCTTGGGGAGGTAGCGGGCCGCCGATGGGCGTGTCGTTCCATCCGGGTCGGCCGCCGCTTCGAGGGACGGGAGAGCGCGACGACCGTCCGAGGCGCAAATTGCGGCTGGCCGGCTGAACCCAGTCTGAACGACGCTTTCAGCTTCTAAAGGGCGGCGATCTCGGCTTCGGAGAAGCCCCAATCCTTTAAGGCCTCGCCATTATGGGCGCCGACCTGGGGTGGCGGGCCCTGGATCTTGCCCGGCGTCTCCGAGAACCGCGGCGCAGGCGCCGGCTGGATCACCCCGGCGACCTCCACGAACGTCTCGCGCGCCTTGTTGTGGGCATGCTTCGGGGCCTCGTCCAGGTCCAGGATCGGGGCGAAGCAGACGTCGGTCGCCTCCATCAGCTCGCACCATTCCGCCTGCGTCTTGGTGGCGATGACCTGGGCGAGCTTCTCGCGCAGCTGCGGCCAGGCGCTCTTGTCCATCTGCCGCTGGAAGTCCGGGTCGGTGATGCCGGTCTTCTCCAGCAGCAGCGCGTAGAACTGCGGTTCGATCGAGCCGATCGAGACCCACCTGCCGTCCGAGCACTGGTAAGTGTCGTAGAAATGGGCGCCGCCGTCGAGCAGGTTGGAGCGGCGCTGCTCCACCCACATACCGGACGCTTTGAAGCCGTAGAACATGGCCATCAGGGAAGCCGCGCCGTCGCTCATGGCGCAGTCGATCACCTGGCCCTTGCCGGTCTCGCGGGCGCTGATCACGCCGGCCAGGATGCCGAACGCCAGGTACAGCGCCCCGCCTCCGAAATCGCCCACCAGGTTCAGCGGCGGGATCGGCTTGTCGTCCGTGCCGATGGCGTGCAGCGCGCCGGTGATGGCGATGTAGTTCATGTCGTGGCCCGCCGCCTGGGCGTACGGGCCGGTCTGGCCCCAGCCCGTCATCCGGCCATAGACCAGCTTCGGATTGCGCTTCAGGGCGACGTCGGGCCCTAGGCCCAGCCGCTCCATCACGCCCGGCCGGAAGCCCTCGAAGACCACATCGGCCTTCTCCATCAGCTTCAGGCAGGTCTCGACGGCCTCGGGGCTCTTGAGGTCCAGCGCCACCGAGCGGCGGCCCCGCGACGTGATATCCGACGGCGCGCCCCCTCGCCCGCCCTTACGATCAATGCGGATCACGTCGGCGCCCAGGTCCGACAGCAGCATGCCGCAGAACGGCCCGGGCCCGATGCCGGCGAATTCGACGATCTTCAGGCCGGTAAGCGGTCCCTGACGCATGTGTTCCTCCAGATTTGCGCCGACCCTAGGAACCCTGACGCGCCGTCAGCCAAGGGCCAGCCGAGCGGCCCTAGCCGCCGCCGGGCAGCGACTGGCCGTCGTCCACTGTTACGAGCGTCCCGGTGATCGCCCTGGCGCCGGGCCCCGCCAGCATCAGGAAGGCGACGTCCAGGTCCGAAGCGTCCATGAGCCGGCGCTTGGGGAAGCCCTTCAGCTGCTTCTGGCCGCCCTCGGTGGGCCACCAGGCGTCGTTGATCGCCGTCTCGATGTAGCCTGGGCACAGCGCGTTGACGCTGATGTTCCGGCGGGCCCACTCGCGCGCCAGGCTCTTCGTCAGCATGCCGACCGCCGCCTTCGAGCCGCAATAGGCCGACAGGCCCGGGAGCACCGTGTGGCTGGCGATGGAGCCGATGTTGACGATCCGGCCCTCGACGCCGGCGGCGATCATCCGCTTGGCCGCCTCGACCGCAGCGAAGTAGGTCCCGCGGACGTTCACCGCGAAGGTGTTGTCGAAATCCTCGATGGAGATGTCGAGGGCCAGGCCCTCGCCGCCGACACCGGCATTGTTGACCAGGATGTCGATGGTCCCGAGCTTCGCCTGCACGGCGTCGAAGGCCGGGCCGATCGCGTGCGCGTCGGCGACGTCCAGCGGCAGCGCGATCGCCTTGCCGCCGTCCGCATTGATCTCGTCGGCCAGGGTGGTGATCTTGTCCACGCGGCGCGCCGTGATCGCCACCGCTGCGCCTTCCCGCGCCAGCAACCTGGCGAAATGCGCGCCCAGGCCGCCGCTGGCGCCGGTCACGACGGCGACCTTCCCAGACAATTGTCCCGACATCCCCAAGATCCTCCGACGCTTCAGCGTTTCTGCAACCAATCCGCGCGCCTAGTGACTGCAGCTTTGGGCGGGCGCGATTCCGTGCTTAGGACAGCGGCGGGCGTTTTGGGATGGGGAAATGGCGGCAGGCGTACAGGCCCGGGTGCTGATCGTAGCGCGCGACGACTCCGTGGCCGGACCTCTCGCCGACGGGCTCGACCGTCTCGGCAGGCGGACCGTGACCGCCCGCCGTCTGGTCAGCGCCGAGGCGGCGCTTTCGGACCTGCAGATCGAAGCCGCTATCGTCGACCTCGCCGGCTTCGGCGATGAGGCCGAGGGCATCGCCGGTCGGTTGAAGGCGGCCTGCGCGCCCCGCCGCGTCCCGGTCATCGGCATCGGCAAGCCCGACCCGTTCCTGAAGGACCTCGGCTTCGACCTCGTGATCGCCCCGCCGCTGCATCCCGCGCAGGCGGCGATGCGCCTGGAAAGTCTGGTCCGGACCGCGGTTTCGGAGGAAGAGTTCGAACTCCGCCTCGAGAGCTTCGCCGAGCGCGGTCACCTGCTGCAGCTTCCAGCTGACGACGCGACGCCTTTCCGGGTCCTGGCCATCGGAGAGCCTGCGCCTCAGTTCCTCGCGCTTTCGAACGCGCTGTCCCGCAACGGGGCCGAGGTGACCGGCGCGTTCACCGCCTTCACGGCCTTCGACTTCCTGCACGAGCGGCCGTTCGACGCCGTCGTGCTGTGGGCCGGCGACGGTCCGCAGGAGGCGCTGTCCATCGCCGCCGGCATGCGTCGCAACACGCGGCTCTACCACACGCCCGCCCTGCTCTACCTCAAGGGTGACGCGACGCTGACGGCCGCCGAGGCCTACAATCGCGGCATCAGCGATGTGGCGACACCCGATACCCCTGAGAGCGAGACCGCCCGCCGCGTCGTCGAACTCGCCCGCGCCTATCGCCGGCAGAAGGCGGTGCGCGAGGCCCTGGAGCAGGCGCGCCACTCCGGCCTGATGGACGCCGCCACCGGCCTCTTTACGCGCGACCTCTTCGCCGCCCACCTCGCCCGACTGGCGCGGGCCTCCCGCGCCAGAAATCGTCCATTGAGCGTCTGCGTGCTCAAGCTGGCCGACAAGCCGGAACTCCGCGCGCCGCGGGCCGGGGGCTGGGTCGCGCGCGCCGTGCCCCAGATCGGCTCGATGGTCGGACGACTGGTCCGCGTCGAGGATATCGGCGCCCGGCTCGCGCCCGAGGTCTTCGCCCTGGCGCTCCCGGCGACGCCGCTGCACGCCGCTGAAGCGGCCGGCCAGCGCATCTCGGCCGTGATCGGCTGCACGGCCTTCGAGGCCGGCGACGGCAACAAGCCGTTCGTCGTCGACTTCGACATGGGCGCGGCCGAGGTCACCTCGCCGGACATGGTGGTGCAGGCCCTCGAGCAGGCCGCCGCCGCGGCAGCGGGCCGAAAGGCCGGCTAGACCGCCAGCTTCGCCAGTTCCCGCAGCACCTTCTCCGCTGCGTCCAGACGCTGCTTCGGCGTTTCCCACTCGCCCTTCACCACCACCTTGTTGTCGGGGCGGAGCTTCCAGGCGACCTGGTTCTTGGCCAGGAACGGGATCAGGTTCTCAGGCTTGGCGAACTGGTCGTTGCGGAACGTCACCACGGCGCCCTTCGGACCGACGTCGATCTTCGAGACGTTCGCCTCGCGGCACAGGCCCTTGATCGCCACGACCTTCAGCAGCTGGTCGGCCTCGGCCGGCAGCGGGCCGAAGCGGTCGATCAACTCGGCGGCCAGCGCTTCCCGATCGTCCGCCTTCTCCGCGTCCGAGATCCGGCGATAGATCGCCAGGCGGACGTTGAGGTCGGGGATGTACTCGTCCGGCAGCAGGACGGCCGCGCCAGTGTTGATCTGCGGCGACCAGCCCCGGTCGTGGACCAGGCCCTCGGCGCCAGCGCGGGTCTTCAGCTCGTTGACCGCGTCCTCCAGCATCTGCTGGTACAGCTCGACGCCGATCTCGCGGATGTGGCCCGACTGTTCCTCGCCCAGCAGGTTGCCGCCGCCCCGGATGTCCAGGTCGTGGCTCGCCAGCTGGAAGCCGGCGCCCAGGTTGTCCAGCGACTGCAGTACCTTCAGGCGCTTCTCGGCCGACAGCGTCAGCTGCTTTTCGGCCGGGGTCGTCATGTAGGCGTAGGCCCGGGCCTTCGACCGCCCGACCCGTCCCCGCAGCTGGTAGAGCTGCGCCAGGCCGAACATGTCGGCGCGGTGGATGATCAGGGTGTTGGCCGTCGGGATGTCCAGGCCGCTCTCCACGATCGTCGTAGACAGGAGCACGTCGTACTGGCCGTCGTAGAAGGCGGTCATCACCTCCTCGAGCTGAGTCGGGCTCATCTGGCCGTGGCCGACGACGAACTTCACCTCGGGGACCTGTTCGCGCAGGAAGCGCTCGAGGTTCGGCAGGTCGTTGACCCGCGGGGCCACGAAGTAGGCCTGTCCGCCGCGGTATTTCTCTCGCAGCAGCGCCTCGCGGATGACGACCGGGTCCCACGGCGTGATGTAGGTCCGGACCGCCAGGCGATCGACGGGCGGCGTCGCGATGATCGACATCTCGCGAATGCCCGACAGCGACATCTGCAGGGTCCGCGGGATGGGCGTGGCGGTCAGCGTCAGCATGTGCACGTCGGCGCGAAGCTCCTTGAGCTTCTCCTTGTGCTTCACCCCGAAGTGCTGCTCCTCGTCGACGATTACGAGGCCCAGGTCCTTGAAGCTGACCTGCTTGGACAGTACCGCGTGAGTGCCGACGACGATCTCCACTTCGCCCTTCGCCAGGCCGTCGCGCGTCTCGGCGGCTTCCTTGGCCGGCACCAGCCGCGACAGGCGCCGCACCTTGACCGGCCAACCCTCGAACCGCTCGGTGAAGGTCTTGTAGTGCTGGCGCGCCAGAAGCGTCGTGGGGGCTACGATCGCCACCTGCTGGCCGCTCATCGCCACGACGAACGCGGCGCGTAGGGCGACCTCGGTCTTGCCGAAGCCCACGTCGCCGCAGATCAGCCGGTCCATCGGCTTGCCGGCGGACAGGTCCTCGAGCACGTCGCCGATCGCCATCAGCTGGTCGTCGGTCTCCTCGTACGGGAAGCGCGCGCAGAACTCGTCGAAGACGCCCTGCGGCGGCTCGACGGCGTTGGTCGTCTTGGTGGCGCGCTCGGCGGCGATGCGGATGAGGCCGTCGGCCATCTCCCGCAGCCGCTCCTTGGCGCGCGCCTTTCGCGCCTGCCAGGCGGCTCCGCCCAGCCGGTCGAGCTGGACGTTCTCACCGTCGGCGCCGTAGCGGGTCAGCAGGTCGATGTTCTCGACCGGCAGGTAGAGCTTGGCCTCGCCGCCGTAGTGCAGCTCCAGCGTGTCGTGCGGCGCGCCCTGGACGTCCAGGGTCTTCAGGCCCGCATAGCGGCCGATGCCGTGGTCGATGTGCACGACAAGGTCGCCGGTCGTGAGCGCCGAGGCCTCAGCCAGGAAATTGGAGGCCCGGCGCCGCTTGCGCGGCCGCGCCAGCCGGTCGCCGAGGATGTCGGTCTCTGAGATGACCGCCAGGCTGTCGGTCTCGAAGCCGTGGTCCAGCGGCAGGACGACCCGCTGCGGCTTCTTCGGGTCGGCCGCCTTCGCCTGGTCCCAATAGGACGCGAGCGGCAGGCTCTTCAGGCCATGGTCCGACAGCATGTGGCCCAGACGGTCGGACGAGCCGTCCGACCACGAGGCGAACAGTACGCGCTTGCCGTCCGACGACAGCTTCTTGGCGTGGTCGACCGTCGCCTCGAACAGGTTGACGCTGTCCAGCTTCCGTTCGGGTCCGAAGTCCCGACCCTGCCGCGCGCCCATGTCGAGCACGGCCTCGCCCTCGGCCTCGTTGAACGCCGAGAATCGCCGCGTCGGCCGCTTGGCCAGCAGTTCGGACCACTCGTCCTTGTCGAGGTACAGCCGCGTGGGCTCCAGCGGGTGATAGTGGGTCTTGCGCTCGTTCGCCGCCCGGCTCTCGTAAGCGTCGGCGATCATCTCCAGCCGCTCGTCGCGCGCGTCGCGGGACAGGTGATCCAGTGCGATCAGGGCGTCGGCCGGCAGGTAGTCGAAGAGCGTGCCCAGGTCGCCGTAGAACAGCGGCAGGTAGTGCTCCATGCCCGCCCGTCGGCCGCCTTCGGAGATCGCCGCATACAGGGGATCGTCGCCCGGCGCGCCGAACGTCTCCAGATACCCGGTCCGGAAGCGGCTGATGGCGTCGGCGTCGAGCAGCGCCTCGCTCACGGGCAGCAGGCTCACGTCCTTCAGCTGCTTGGTCGAGCGTTGGGTCTCTGGATCGAAGGCGCGGATGCTCTCCAGGGTGTCGCCGAACAGGTCCAGGCGCACCGGCTCCTCCGCCGTCGGCGGGAAGACGTCGATGACCCCGCCGCGGATAGCGAACTCGCCCTTGTCCGAGACGGTTGAGGCGCGGCTGTAGCCATTGACCGCAAAGTAGCGTTCGAGGTCGGCGATCTCGACCGTGTTGCCGACCTTCGCCGAGTAGCTTGCCCGCTTCACGAACTTCACAGGCGGGACGCGCTGCAGCAGCGCCGGAACTGACGTGACGAGCAGGACGGGCTTCTTGTCGTCCAGGCCTTGGGCGAGGCGCGAGAGCGTCGCCATGCGCTGAGCGGCGACACCCGGCGACGGCCCGATCCGGTCGTACGGCAGGCAGTCCCAGGCCGGGAAGGTGATCACCTCGACGCTTTCGGCGAAGAACCGGAAGGCGTCGACGAAGGCCGAGATGCGCGCGCCGTCGCGGGCGACGAAGATCGAGAGGCCCTTTCGAGCCTTGACCACGTCGGCCATCACCAGGGCGTCGAAGCCCTCGGGCGCGCCGACCAGGTCCAGACGGCCCGGATCCTCGGCCACCCGCCGGAGCTGGGCGGCGCTCACCGGACGCGAACCGTCAGCTGCCACCGGCCATCCCCTTGGCGTAAACTTCGTCGCGGAACACCTTGAGACGGCTCATCAATTCGCCATCGAACTCGGGCGGGGTCGGCTGGGTGTCCAGAATCCAGCCGTAGAGGTCCTGGTCGGGCTGCTCCAGCAGCCGTTCGAACCAGTCGAGTTCCTCGGGCGAGAACGTCGAGACGTGCTTGTCCGCGAACGGCCCCAGAATGAGGTCCGCTTCCCGGAAACCGCGGCGCCAGGCCCGCAGCTTCAGCTTCTTCAGCCGTGCATCTTCAGTCGTCATCAGGAGGACGGGGATATAGAGGTCCCCTCGCCTCTGCGCCAGTGAGCTATGCTCGAAGCATGCGGCCGGAGATTCTGTTCCCGCTCTTCGCACCGGTGAACACGCTCAAGGGGGTCGGCCCGCGAGTGGCGCCGCTGCTTGAGCGCGTGGCCGGACCGATTGTGCGCGACGTGGCTTTCCTGAAGCCGCACACCGTCGTCCGCCGCACGCCGGCCGTGCTGTCCGCGGCCCGCGACGGCGAGATCATGACCTTCGAGCTGGTCATCGAGGAACATCAGAAGCCCCGGGTAAACGGCCAGCCCTGGCGGATCCGCGCCTCGGACCCGACCGGTTGGATCACGCTCGTCTTCTTCGGCCGCTTCGGCGACGGGCTGGAAAAGCGCCACCCGGTCGGCGCCCGCCGGATCGTCTCGGGCAAGGTCGGCGACGACAAGTTCGGCCGCCAGATGGTCCATCCCGACTACATGGCCGACCCGGAGAAGGCCGAGGAAATCCCCGAGATCGAGCCGATCTACTCGGCGACCGAGGGCCTCCCGGCCCGCCGGGTGCGCACCTTCGTGCTCGAGGCGCTGGAGAAGACGCCGGAACTGCCCGAGTGGCAGGACGCGGCCTACCTTTCCCGAGAGCGCTTCCCGGCTTGGCGCGAGGCGCTGGCGCGACTGCATGCTCCGGAGAGCGAAGCCGATCTCTCGCCGCTGACGCCGCACATGCGCCGCCTGGCCTATGATGAGTTGCTGGCCCACCAGCTCGCGATGGCCCAGCGCAAGGCCGCCCGCCGCCGAGAGCCTGCCGCGACCATCGCCGCCAGCGACGTCGCCGGCCGCGTCCAGGCCGACCTGCCCTTCGCCTTCACCGGGGCCCAGGCCCGCGCGCTGGCCGATGTCCGCGCCGACTTTGGTTCCGGCGAGCGGATGAGCCGGCTCGTGCAGGGCGACGTCGGCTCGGGCAAGACGGTCGTCGCCATGTGCGCCATGGCCGACGTGGCGGCAGGCGGGGGTCAGACGGCGCTGATGGCCCCCACCGAGATCCTCGCGCGTCAGCACTACGAGACCATCTCAGGCCCGCTGTCGGCCCATGGCATCGACGTCGTGCTGCTGACCGGCCGGGACAAGGGCAAGGTCCGTACGGAGAAGCTGATGGCCCTGGGCTCCGGCCAGGCCGCCGTCGCCGTCGGCACCCACGCCCTGTTTCAGGACGACGTCGCCTTTCGGAAGCTGCAGCTGGTGGTGATCGACGAGCAGCACCGCTTCGGCGTCGCCGAGCGCCAGCGCCTGCAGGGCAAGGGCCAGGCGACGCACCTGCTGGCCATGTCGGCCACGCCGATCCCGCGCACACTGGAGCTCACCGTCTACGGCGACCTGGACGTCAGCCGCATCGACGAGAAGCCGCCCGGCCGCACGCCGGTCGCCACCCGGGCCGTGCCGATGCCGCGGATGGGCGAGGTCGTCCAGCGGTTGCGCGAGGTGGTGGCCGGTGGCGCCCAGGCCTTCTGGATCTGCCCGCTGGTCTCTGAGTCCGAGGTCAGCGACCTGGCCGCGGCCGAGATGCGGGCGCTGGCGCTGAAGAAGGTCCTGCCCAACGTCGGCCTCGTGCATGGGAAGATGACCGGCCCGGAGAAGGACGCCGTCATGGCCGATTTCGCCGATGGCCGCCTGTCGGTGCTCGTCGCCACCACCGTCGTCGAGGTGGGCGTCAACGTGCCGAACGCCACCATCATGGTCATCGAACAGGCCGAACGTTTCGGGCTCGCCCAGTTGCACCAGCTCCGCGGCCGGGTGGGCCGGGGCGCGCGCGAAAGCGCCTGCGTCCTGTTGTACGATCCGCCGCTCTCCGAGACCGCCCAGCAGCGGCTAGACATTCTGCGCCGCACGGACGACGGCTTCGTCATCGCCGAGCGGGACCTGGAGCTCCGCGGCGGCGGCGACGCGCTGGGGCTGCGCCAGTCCGGCTTCCCGGACTACGTCTTCGCCGACCCCTTCGCGCACCGCGAACTGATCGCCGCCGCCGGCGACGACGCCCGGCTGATCATCCACCGCGACCCCGAGCTCGCGTCCGAGCGCGGCAAAGCCCTGCAGGTGCTGCAGGAGCTCTTCGACTGGAAAGCCAACTTCGCGCTGAGAGACGCCGGCTAGACCTTCACCATCCGCTTGCCGCGGTTCTCGCCGTGCAACAGTCCGACGAGCGCTTGCGGCAGGTTTTCCAGGCCGTCGATGACGTCTTCCTGCACCTTCAGCCTCCCTTCGGCGACCCAGCTCTGCAGGTCCGCGAGCGCCTGGTCGTTCCGGTCAGCGAAATCCATCACCACGAAGCCGCGCAGGCTCAGCCGCTTGGTGACGATCAGGCCGGGCACGCCACGCGGGCCATGCCGTGGGGCATCGCCGTCGTACTGCGAAACCGCCCCGCAGCAGGCGATGCGGCCGAAGTTCTTCATGCCGAATAGGCAGGCCTCGAACACGTCGCCGCCGACGTTGTCGAAATAGACGTCGATGCCCTCGGGGCA
>JAESGF010000198.1_pt1 | contig 39615 bp, 35 predicted proteins | sample 9269621 | NCBI WGS metagenome assembly JAESGF01 (sample SAMN14515066, study PRJNA621663) | algae metagenome | isolation source: Tolypothrix carrinoi HA7290-LM1 and co-occurring heterotrophs from dry rock... | place: USA: Makauwahi cave, Kauai, Hawaii | collected 2011-01-06
ATCAGCGCGCCGGCCACGATATAGAGGCCGAGCGCCGTCAGAATGCCGCGTGCGCGTCTGCGGGAGACCATCGCGGCAAGATGCGCGGGTGATGTTAAGGGCGGATTAATGGATGAAGGGGGCGCGGCAGCTACGTTGAGTTGGCAGCCGGAGATCGGGAAGCCTATCGCGGGACGACCTCGATAACCCCTTCGCCCCGGTCAACAGCGGCCGCAATCATGTCGAGCGCTGCGGTAACCCGCTTGATCAGTGAGTTGGTGTCGCAGTTGCCGAACCGCAGCCAGATGATTTGAGGTCCAGCTTGTTTGGCGATGCGCAAGTTAACAAAGTCGCGATCTTTGGTGATCAACGCCGCGTTCCGAACGAGGGCCAGTTCCCAGATTGCGCCGTCGTTGGCGGTCGCTAAGCCGAGTTCGAAAACATGAATCGCGTCGTAGCCCAGTTCCCTCAGGCAATGCGCCAGGCGCGGTGGTAATTGCGCGTCGACGACAAGGCGCAAGGTCTACTCCGCCGCGATCACCGGATGATCGGTCTGCTCGGCTGCGAAGGCGAGTGCGGCGTCGATGTCCGCTCCTTCCAGATAGGGATAGTCGCACAGGATCGCCTCGCGGCTCATGCCTGCCGCCAGCATTCCGAGTACGTCACTGACGGTGACCCGCAAATCGCGGATGCAGGGGCGTCCGTGCATCCGGTCGGGATGCACGGTGATGCGCTTCAGGTGGTCACTCGTGCTTGGCATGGGCAATTTTCCACCGATCAGCTTAGCACAGATTGCACGTCTCGCACGATCACGCCGGCAAAAGCCGTAATTGCCCAACCCGTCGCGAATGGGAGTGCGTAATGCTCCCGTATTTCTACCCCCTCAGCGCCGCTCGCCCCGGATAGATCGCCTGCGCGCCCAGCTCCTGCTCGATACGCAGCAACTGATTGTACTTCGCGGTGCGATCGGAGCGCGCCAGCGAGCCGGTCTTGATCTGCCCGCAATTGGTGGCGACCGCGAGATCGGCGATGGTGGAATCCTCGGTCTCGCCGGAGCGATGCGACATCACCGCGGTGTACGCCGCCTTGTGCGCCATCTCGACCGCAGCGAGCGTTTCTGTCAGCGTGCCGATCTGGTTGACCTTGACCAGGATCGAATTGCCCATCCCGGTCTTGATGCCCTCGGCGAGACGGTTGACGTTGGTCACGAACAGATCGTCGCCGACCAGCTGGCACTTGGCGCCGATGGCTTTGGTCAGAAGCCTCCAGCCCTCGAAATCGTCCTCGGCCATGCCGTCCTCGATCGAGGCGATCGGATACTTGGAGACAAGCTGGGCGAGATAATCGACCTGCTGCTGGATCGAACGGGTCTTGCCCTCCCCTTCATAATGATAGGCGCCGTTCTTGAAGAATTCGGTCGAGGCGCAATCGAGCGCGAGCAGCACGTCGTCACCGGCCTTGAAGCCGGCCTTGCTCACCGCCTGCATGACGAAATCGAGCGCGGCTTCGGCGCTCGGCAGGTTGGGCGCAAAGCCGCCCTCGTCGCCGACATTGGTGTTGTGGCCGGCGGCCTTCAGCGCGGCTTTCAGCGTGTGGAAAATCTCCGCGCCCATGCGCAGGCCTTCCGCGAACGAGGACGCGCCGACCGGCATCACCATGAATTCCTGGAAGTCGATCGGGTTGTCGGCATGCGCGCCGCCATTGACGATGTTCATCATCGGAACCGGCAGCGTGCGCGCCGATGTGCCGCCGACATAGCGATAGAGCGGCAGGCCGCTTGCCTCCGCCGCGGCCTTTGCGGTCGCCAGCGACACGCCGAGCAGCGCATTGGCGCCGAGCCGCGCCTTGTTCGGGGTGCCGTCCAGCGCGATCATGGTGTCGTCGATCAGCACCTGGTCCTCGGCGTCCATACCGCCGATGGCATCGAAAATCTCGCCTTCGACCGCGTCGACCGCCTTGGTCACGCCCTTGCCGAGATAGCGCGACTTGTCGCCGTCGCGCAGTTCGACCGCCTCATGCGCCCCGGTCGAGGCGCCGGATGGAACCGCGGCGCGGCCGAACGAGCCGTCCTCGAGCAGCACATCCACTTCGACGGTGGGATTGCCGCGGCTGTCCAGAATTTCGCGGCCGACGATATTGACGATGGCGGTCATGGTGGGGTCCGGCTCTGTTCGCTTTCGGCGCCGCTTGTACAGGATGGACCCGCGCGCGCAAGTCGCGCTAAGACCCCCAAATGGCTCGCAAATCCAACACCCGCTCCAGGCTTCAATCCGGGCTTCAGCTCGGCAAACCGACCCAGTTGCCGGCGTCGCCGGATGAGGCACAACTCGACCGCGTGCCGAACCCGCACCCGGACACGCATTACGTGGCGCGGTTCACGATGCCGGAATTTACCGCCCTGTGCCCGATCACGGGCCAGCCGGACTTCGCCCATTTCGTCATCGACTATGTTCCGAACAAGTTCCTGGTCGAGTCGAAGTCGTTGAAGCTCTACCTGAACTCCTTCCGCAATCACGGCTCCTTCCATGAGGGCTGCACCGTCGCGATCGGCAAGCGGCTGAACGCTCTGCTCAAGCCGCGCTGGATCCGGATCGGCGGCTATTGGTACCCGCGTGGCGGCATGCCGATCGACGTCTTCTGGCAAGCCGGCACGCTGCCCAAGGGCGTGTGGGTGCCCGAACAGGGTGTCGCGCCCTATCGCGGGCGCGGCTGACCCGTCCTCTGCTTCAGTAGATCATGTGGTCGCACGTGATCATGTCGGCGGCGCGTTCGCCGATCACCACGCAAGGCGCCATCGTGTTGCCGCTGGGAAGGTTCGGCATGATCGAGGCGTCGGCAATGCGCAAGCGGTCGATACCGTAGACCTGCAGCCGGCTGTCGACCACCGACATAGCATCGCGGCCCATCTTTGCGGTGCAGGCCTGGTGCCAATAGGTGACCGCTGCCCGGCGAGCATAGGCGAGCATCTCACCGGCACAGAGATTGCCCGGCATCGCCTCGCCCGTCACCAGACCGTCGAAGGCGCGGTGGTTTCCGATCGCGCGGCAGAGTTCGATGGTCGTCAGCGCACCGCTGATGTCGTCGGGATGCGACAATGTGTTGGCTTCGATCAGCACCGGGTCGTCGGCGCCGGGTCCCGTCAGGTGCAGTTCGCCACGGCTCTTCGGATGCGCCAGCCCCGCGAACATCGTCCATCCATGCTCCGGCACGCCGAGGGATGCGGTTTCGGCGCTCGGAATGGCGAATTCTGCCTGGCACTGAAAGAGGTCCGGCGCATCGAGGCCCGGATCGCTCTTCCAGTAGAGCGTCGCTTCCGATCCCCCGCTCCCGACCGCCTGCGGCTCGCGGCATTCAAAGATGCAACCGAACGAGACGTGGTCCTGATGATTGCGGCCGACACCGGGAAGATCCTGCACCACCTTGATCCCGTGGCGCCGTAACGCAGCGTCCGGCCCGATCCCAGATTGCATCAGCACCTTGGGCGTGTTGATCGCGCCCATCGACAGAATGACCTCGCGGTCGGCGAAGAAGCGACGCAACGTCGTGCCCGCGATGACCTCCACGCCGACGACGGCCCTGCCCTTGAAGATCAGCTTGCTCACGAGCGCGCGGGTCAGCACCGTCAAATTGGGCTGGCCCACTCGCGGATGCACATAGGAGCGATAGATCGAGGATCGCCGCCCGTCGCGTATGATCACGTCGTTGATCGCGACACCGCCGCGGCCTTCCATCATCTCCCCGTTTGGCGAGTCATATGCGGGCAGGCCGACCGCTTGTGCCGCCTGCACCATCGCCCGTGCCACCGGCTGTGGCGCGGATGCCGGCTGCACGTGGACCGGACCGCCGGCGCCGCGACGCAGCGGATCGTGCCGGCCCTGCCAGTTCTCGATGCGGCGATAGGTTGCCAGCACCGATTCATAGCCCCAGGCCGGATCGCCGGATTCCGCGGCGAAGTGTTCCCAGTCATTCTTGTGGCCGCGCGCCCAGACCATGACGTTGATGCTGGAGCCGCCGCCCAGCACCTTACCCATGTTGAGCGGGATGGATCGTCCGCCCAGATGCGGATTGGGCTGAGCCACGAAGCCCCAGTCCCGGTCGGAACCCAGATTCAGCGGCCATTGCTGCGGGTCCATGACTTCCGGGACCTCATCGCTGCCGCCGGCTTCGATCAGCAGGACGCGCACAGCCTGATTTTCGGCAAGCCTTCCGGCGACCACGGACCCCGCGGCTCCCGCACCGCAGACAATGAAATCGTAATGGCTGTTCGCGTCGCCCGCGTTGGCTTGGCGGGTCAGGTCAGTTGTTGGCGTGTTGGACATCAGGCACCCATCAATCGTGAGGAATGCCGCCCAAGTATCAAATGTATCAAATTAATCAACTCTATCACTTTTATATGATTTAATGCTGTTCGCCGTTGGACTATTTGTTACTGCGATACCCCACACAGGCGCTCGCGGCGCCGAATTGAGCGAAAGGGGCGCGTTACCGGCCATGGAGACCGACGTTCTCACCACCTCACAGGCAGCGAAGCTGTTGGGGATCTCGGTCCGCACGGCGCAATTGCTGGTCGAAGGCGGTTCGCTGCGATCCTGGAAAACCCCGGGCGGTCATCGGCGTGTGTACCGCGACGACGTGCTCGCGCTGATGAAGGCGTCCGGCCCGGTATCCGCGCCGGCACCGGTGAATGCGATCCTGCTCGCCTCGCCCGCGCGCATGCCGCTCTACGAGCGCCTTCGATCCGAGATCGGCGACATTGCAATCGATGCCCATAGCGACGAGCATGCGGCAGCGTTTGCGATCGGCGCGCGGCTTCCCGCAGCAGTGATCGTCGACCTCAGCGATCACACCGCGGCGCGGCTATCCTTTGCGCGCCAGCTGTCGTCGAATCCGTCGCTGGGGCATACGCGTCTCGTTACGGTCGGCCCGTCGGACGCTGCAGCGCGGTTGTTCGCCATGCCGCGCGGACATATCCATATCGCGTCACCCGATGAATTGCCCGACACGCTGCGTGCGATGTTTGCCGAACCGGCCGCGCCAGATTTGAACCTGGACGATGGGTTTCCGGTCGCGGCGAATGAAGCCCAGCGGCTCGCCGCGCTCGATCGCTCCGGACTGGTCGGAACTTTGCCTGAACCCGCGTTCGATCGGCTGACATGGCTGGCAAGCCGGGTTCTGCAAATGCCGGTCTCGCTGATGACATTGCTGACGCCGCGCCAACAATGGTTCAAATCGCGGCAGGGGCTCGACATGACGGACACGCCGCGCAGCTGGGCCTTCTGCAACCAGACGATCCTGCAGCGTAACGTGTTCGAGATCGATGACCTCGCCAAGGACACACGGTTCGGCACCAACCCGGCCGTGGCCGGCGCCCCGCATTTTCGATTCTATGCGGGCGCGCCGGTGATCGATCCCGACGGTTATGCGCTGGGATCCGTCTGCGTCATGGACTATGTGCCGCGCAACCTGGGTCAGGACGAAAAACGGACATTGCTCGCACTCGCCGCCATCGCATCCGACGAAGTGCGCTTGCGCACCACCGACCGCCAGCTCCGGTGGACCCAGACCGAGCTCGAACGCAGCCGCACGCGCGCCGCTAAACGCTAGTCGGCTGCGGACGCTTCAGCGTGCGCGAGCAGATAAAGCCGACCAATGCGATGATGACAGCGCCGCAAACGAGCAGCGGCGTCTTGCCGATGGTGGCGAAACCCGCGCCATAGACGATCGGGCCGGCGGCCTGTCCCAGAAAGAACGCCGCCGAATGCAGCGCCATTGCCGTGCCGCGGGCCTGTGGCGCGAGCTCGGTGGCGAAGACCTGGATGCTGCCATGCAGCCAGTAGAAGCCGAAACCGAGCATCACGAAATTCGCAAATTCCAGCGGCCATGGCAGTTGCAGCGTAAGGATCAGCAGGAATGCGGCCATGATTAGGCCGCCGCCCAGCATCAGCCGCGTCTCGCCGACCAGATGCAGCAAAGACCGAACCAGCAGCGTGTAGATGACAGCGCCGATGCCGAAACCCGCCAGCACGATTCCGGCAATCGACGATCGCGTCTCGCCCGCTTCCGCCAGGATGGCGGCGATATACGGAAAGATGCCGAACACCACGAGCGATTCGACGAACACCGCGCCGAAGCAGATTTTCGCATGCGGATTGGCGAAGATGGCGCGGTAATTCGGGCCGATGGTCGCGAGATCGAAGCCCGCGGGCGGCGGCGGCGTGATCTTGCGGAAGCCGATCAGCGCCGTAACCATGGCGATCAAGCCGAGGACGCCGACCACCACGAACACGGCGCGCCAGCCGGCCAGATCGCCGACCACGCCGGCAAGAGACGCGCCGAGCAGATTGCCGGTCATGGTGGCGGCCAAGAGCCGCGAGATCGCAACCTGCCGCTGCGCCACCGGGATGCGGTCGCCGACCGCCGCAAGCGAGGTCGGGAAAATACCGCCGGATGCGAGCCCGGCCGCGACCCGCGACAGCATCAGGGTGGTGAAATCCGGCGCCGTGGCGCTGACCAGCGCCGACAGCACCAGGATCACCAGGCAGATGCTCATCAGCTTGGTCTTGCTCATCATGTCGGCGAGTGCGCCGAAGACCGGCTGGATCACCGCATATGGCAATGCGAAGGCGGTCGACAGCAGCGCAGCGGTGCCGATCTGGACCGTAAGCCCGTCCGCGATCAGCGGCACCACGGGATCGACCGAACGGGTGAACAGCGACGTGACGAACACGATCAGCGCAATGATCAGCAGCTCACGGTTCATCTGAGGCTTTTGCGCGTGCGGTCGGTTGCGGTGGCGGGTCGGTTCTGGCGGCTCGTTGTCAGCTTTTGGCCAGCCGGTCGAAGGCGATCAGGGTCTTCAGCAGCGGCTCGAGATCCTTCAGCGCGATCATGTTCGGCCCGTCGGATGGCGCGCGGTCGGGATCCTGATGGGTTTCGATGAAGACGCCCGCCACGCCGACCGCGACCGCGGCGCGCGCCAGCACCGCCACATATTCGCGCTGCCCGCCGGATGCCGTGCCCTGCCCGCCCGGCTGCTGCACCGAATGGGTGGCATCGAAGATCACCGGCGCACCGGTCTTGGCCAGTTCCGGCAGGGCGCGCATGTCGGAGACCAGCGTGTTGTATCCGAACGAAACGCCGCGTTCGGTCACCAGCACCCGCGCATTGCCGGCGCCGGTGATCTTGGCGACCACATTCTTCATGTCCCAGGGCGCGAGAAACTGCCCCTTCTTGACGTTGACCGCGCGACCGGTCTTCGCCGCAGCGATCAACAGATCGGTCTGGCGGCACAGGAAGGCCGGGATCTGCAGAATGTCCACCGCCTCCGCCGCGATCGCGCATTGCGCCGCATCGTGCACGTCGGTGAGCACCGCCAATCCGAGCGACGACCTGATCTCGGCAAAGATCGGCAAGGCGGCGTCGAGACCGATACCACGCGCGGCACTGCCGCTGGTGCGATTGGCCTTGTCGAAGGAGGTCTTGTAGACGAGCCCGATACCGATGCGCTGCGCCATCTCCTTGAGCGCGGAGGCCATCTCCAGCGCATGCGCACGGCTCTCGAGCTGACAGGGACCTGCGATCAGCGCGAGCGGCAGATCGTTGCCGAAGCGCGCGGTGCCGACATCCACAACCGGGTTCGGGATCAAGGGTTTATCCATCGTTCTCATGGAGCATGAGCCCGAAAAGTGTGAAGCGGTTTTCGGATCGGCTCATGCTCAAACATGTCTCAACCATGCGCCGGAGAGGTCATGGAATCAATGCGCCGCCTCGAATACGAGGGCCGCGCCCAGCGCCTGATCCGGCGGAACAATCAGCCGACCCATGTGCCGGATCGGGCTGAAGGCTCCTGCCGACAGACTGGCCTGCGTCGCATTCATGTCGGACGATTCAAGGCGCAGGGCCGCAAGCCGCCCGCCCTCCGAAACATCCGGCGCCGCGATCCCGAACAAGTCGGAGAACGCCGCCGGCGTCACCACCTGGATCTCGCCGCGCGGCGTCGTCACCGTGATGCCCGCCGACGACGACAGCAATTCGCGCTCGCCGGCCAGCGCCGACATGAAGATGTGATGATCGCTCGGATTGTCCGCGACCATCACCGCGCCTGCGACCCCGGTCACGCCATTGGCGTGCCGCTGATAATCTGGGTTCCAGAAGCTCTCCGGGTAATGCTGCTGACAGACCGCGAAATTGTGCGCAGGCGCCAGCGCATCGTGCGCGAACACGAGCGAGAACGCCACCTTGACCGATGAGCCGTCCGGCCGCTTGCCCTCGCGGCCGAAGCGCAGCGCGTCGGATGCAGCGATCTTCGCGGCCTCGAACGCGCGTGCATCGGCCGCGGCGTCCTTGCTCTCGAGGATCAAAAGCGAGAAGCCCTCGCCTGCTTCCAGAAAACGCCGGTTGAAATCGCCGAACAGTTTCGAAATGCCATCGTCGCCGAGCTTTTCTGGCTCCGCCATCGTCAGCACTTCGACGAAGAAGCCGGGCAATTGCACGATGTGATTATGCGTGCCCCAGGGATGGCGGTTGCGCGCGCCGACGGTGAAGCCGAGCCGCCGATACAGTTCGGCGCCGGCATCGAGATCGCGCACGGCATGAACGATATGGTCGAGACCGCGAGGCATGTCCGATTACTTTGCCTTTTGTCATTGCCGGGCCGCGGCAGCGCTGCGTCACCCGCCGATCTATCGTAAGAAAAAGACAGACTTCAGGCGAATGTGGCCCGCATGAAAGCCTTGCCCGTCTTCGTCACACCAGCCTGCTCCGCTCTACCGCGGCGCCGATGAACGACGCGAATAGCGGGTGCGGCTCGAGCGGTCGCGATTTCAGCTCGGGGTGAAACTGCACGCCGACGAACCAGGGATGATCCTCGTATTCGACGATCTCGGGCAGGATCCCGTCCGGCGACATGCCGGAAAAGCGCAGGCCGTGCTGCTCCAGCCGGTTCTTGTAGGCGGTGTTGACCTCGTAGCGGTGGCGGTGGCGCTCGGAAATTTCCATCGATTTGTAGATGTCGGCGACGCGGCTGCCCCGCGCGAGGGCTGCGGGATAGGCGCCGAGCCGCATCGTGCCGCCGAGATCGCCGCCGGCCGCGCGCTGCTGCAGCTCGTTGCCCTTCAGCCATTCGGTCATCAGACCGACGACCGGCTCGTCGGTCGCGCCGAACTCGGTCGAGTTCGCAGCCTCGATCCCGCACAGATTGCGCGCGGCTTCGATCACCGCCATCTGCATGCCGAAACAGATTCCGAAATACGGCACCGCGCGTTCGCGCGCGAACTGCGCCGCGCGGATTTTCCCTTCCGCCCCGCGCTGGCCGAAGCCGCCAGGCACGAGGATGCCGTTGACGTGTTCGAGGAACGGCGCCGGGTCTTCGTGTTCGAATACTTCGGATTCGATCCAGTCGAGATTGACCTTCACGGTGTTGGCGATGCCGCCATGCGCCAGCGCCTCGATCAGCGACTTATAGGCATCCTTCAGGCCGGTATATTTGCCGACGATCGCGATCGTCACTTGCCCTTCCGGATTGCGGATCCGCTCGTTGATCGATTGCCAGCGCTTGAGGTCCGGCTGCTTCTTCGCATCCATGCCGAAGATCGACAGCAATTCGGTGTCGAGTCCGGCGGCGTGATAGGCCTCCGGCACCGCATAGATGTTGTCGACGTCGCGCGCCTCGATCACCGCGGTCTCGCGCACGTTGCAGAACAGCGCGAGCTTGCGCCGCTCCTCCGGCGGGATCGGCCTGTCGGTGCGGCACAGCAGGATGTCGGGCTGGATGCCGATCGAGCGCAGCTCCTTGACCGAATGCTGGGTCGGCTTGGTCTTCAGTTCGCCGGCGCTCGGAATGAAAGGCAGCAGGGTCAGATGAATGTAGAGCGCGTCGCCGCGCGGCAGGTCGTTGCCGAGCTGGCGGATCGCCTCGAAGAACGGCAACCCCTCGATGTCGCCGACGGTGCCGCCGATCTCGCACAGCACGAAGTCGTAGCCGTCATTGCCGTCGCGGATGAAATCCTTGATCGCGTTGGTGACATGCGGGACCACCTGCACAGTGGCGCCGAGATAATCGCCGCGGCGCTCCTTGGCGATGATGTCCTGATAGATGCGGCCGGTGGTGATGTTGTCCTGCTTGTTCGCAGGCCGTCCGGTGAACCGCTCGTAATGACCGAGATCGAGATCGGTCTCGGCGCCGTCGTCGGTGACAAACACCTCGCCGTGCTGGTACGGCGACATCGTGCCGGGATCGACATTGAGATAGGGGTCGAGCTTGCGCAGCCGGACCTTGTAGCCGCGCGCCTGCAGCGTCGCGCCAAGCGCCGCCGATGCAAGCCCCTTGCCCAGTGAGGACACCACGCCGCCGGTGATGAATACGTACCGCGCCATGGGATTCAACCTTTAGAGACCCGGACTCGATTCGACGAGGGGATGCCCCCCCTCAGGTTTGGGATAACTGACCCTGCAAATTCGAAGGGCCGGTTTCCCGGCCCTTGTGATGGGTCTTACTGCGATTGCGGAACCTGCGGCCCCGCGGGTTGCGCGGGCGCCGCCGGCCGCTGGAGCTGATCCAGCACGCCGCCGGACCCCGATCCCAACGGGGCCACGGGCGCGCCGGGGCCGGGAACCGTGGGGCCTGCCGGCGTCCCGGTATTGATGATCGAGGTCGGCGCACGGTTGTGGCCGGCCATCCAGGAAAGCAACAGGCTGGTGACGAAGAACGCTCCGGCCAGATAGGCGGTCGACCGGCTCAGCAGGTTGGCCGTGCCGCGAGTCGACATGAAGCCGCCGCCGCCACCCATGCCCAGACCGCCGCCTTCCGACTTCTGCAGCAGAACAAGACCGATCATCGTCAAGACGATGAGCAGATGAATGACGATGATCACGGTCTGCATCGATAAAAACCCTGGCTCCGCCCTTGGGCGGATGTCCGAACCCGCCACACGCGGCGGGCCGCTTCTCTCAACCCGCCATATAGGAATGCGGGCGCGTCTGTACATGATCCGGTCACACAATTCCACCCCGGCTCGACAAACGCGCCGGTTCGCCGCTGCCTAGGCGTAAGCCGCGGCAATGCCAAGGAAATCCGCCGCCTTCAGGCTGGCGCCGCCGACCAACGCGCCATTGACGTTCGGAACCGCCATCAGTTCCTTGGCATTCTGTGGCTTTACCGATCCGCCATACAGGATCCGGACCGTTTCGCCCTGGGCTTTATCTTTTGAAATCAGATAGTTGCGGATCATCTTGTGAACCTCCGCGACATCGGCGGGGGTCGGTGTGAGGCCGGTGCCGATCGCCCAGACCGGCTCATAGGCGATCACCAGCCGCTCCAGCGTGTCGGGCAGCGACCCATCCAGCTGGCGCTTGAGGCGCGCCATGGTGGCGCCGGCCTCCCGCTCCTCGCTGGTCTCGCCGATGCACAGGATCGCGGTCAGATCGGCCCGCGCAGCGGCCATGGCCTTGGCCTTGACCATGTCATCGGTCTCGCCATGCAGGCTGCGCCGCTCGGAATGCCCCACGATCACGGCCGTGGCGCCCGCGTCCTTCAACATTTCGGCGGACAGATCGCCGGTAAAGGCGCCGGAGACCTCGGCGTGGCAATCCTGGGCGCCGATCGCGACCGTCGACCCGGCCGCCACCTTGGCGAAGCTTGCGATCAGGGTGGCCGGCGGGCAGATCATCAGATCGGCCGACGGCGGACGGCTCGCGGCGCCCGCAATAATCGCTTCCAATTCGGCGACCGATGCGGCAATGCCGTGCATCTTCCAGTTGCCTGCGACCAGCGGACGCGGTTGGTGAGCCATGGCCCCTCTTTCTTTCGCTTGAATTCCATCCCAGAACGCATCCGGCTATCAGACGGTCGACCCTTGAGCCAGCGCTTTCCCGTGACTTCTCAGCGTGTTGCAGCGTCATGCCGCCGTCTCTATGATGCGCGTCCTTTTCACGTCATCGCCGACCACGAAAGACCCTGAGCTCTCATGCTGCGCGGAATTCAAAACGCTACCCGCAACTGGCTTGGCCGCCTGATCACCGGAACCCTGCTGGGCCTGATCGCGATTTCGTTCGCGGTCTGGGGCATCGGCGACATTTTCCGCGGCTTCGGCACTTCGACCGTCGCCAAGGTCGGTTCGACCGAGATCGGCGTCGAGCGGTTCAGGCAATCCTACAACGAACAGATGCAGCGCCTGATTCGTCAGGTCGGCAAGCCGATCCCGGCCGATCAGGCCCGTGCGCTCGGGCTGCACCGGCAATTGCTCGGCCAGATGATTGCGGAAGCCGCACTCGAAGAGGATATCCGCCGGCTTGGCCTCAACCTGCCGAACGAGCTTGTCGCCCAGCAGATCCGCAACGACCCGTCCTTCCGCGGCATCAGCGGCCAGTTCGATCCCAACCGCTTCAACGCGATCCTGCGCGAGCTCGGCTATACCGAAGCGCGCTACGTCGCCGAACGGCGCAGGCAGATGCTGCAGCAGGAAATCATCCGCAGCTTGGCCGGCGAACTGAAGACGCCAGAAATTGCGATCGATGCTCAGAATCGTTTCGTCAACGAATTGCGTGCGCTCGACTACATCGTGCTCGGGCCGGATCAGGTTGGCGAGATCGCCGACCCCACGCCGGAGGAGCTGACCAAATACTACGACGAGCGCAAGAATCTGTTTCGTGCGCCGGAATTCCGCAAGGTGGATGTCGTGACGCTGTCCGCCGAAGCGCTCGCAAAGGCGATGACGATTTCGGATGAGGACGCGAAGAAGGTCTACGACGCCGATCGCGCGACTTACGTCACGCCGGAGCGGCGGGCGGTGCATCAGATCGTTTTCCCGAACGAAGCCGATGCCCGCGATGCGTTGGAAAAAATCAAGCAGCCGGGGATGACTTTCGACACTTATGCCGCGTCGCCCGAGCGGAAGGGCAGCGACGTCAATCTGGGCATGGTGCCGAAGTCGCAGATCCTCGATCCGGCGGTTGCGAATGCCGCATTCGCGCTGCCGCCCGACACGACCAGCGAACCGGTCAAGGGCCGGTTCGGCACCGTGCTGATCCATGTCGGCAAGGTCGAGCCGGAAACGGTGCGTCCGTTCGACGAAGTGGCCGCCGACCTGAAGCGCGAACTCGCGCTGACGCGCGCGCGCGCCGAAGTCCGCACGCTGTATGACAAGCTGGAGGATGAACGCGGCGGCGGCGGCACGCTGGCGGAGCTTGCGAAAAAGGTCGGCCTGCCGGTGCAGACCATCGAGGCGGTCGATCGCTCCGGCCGTGGTCCCGACGGCAAGCCGGTGTCGCAATTGCCGGATGGCGCCAATCTGTATTCTGCGATCTTCGGTGCCGAGGTTGGTATGGAAAACGACCCGGTCCAGCTCGCCAAGGGCGACGGCTATGTTTGGTATGAGGTCGCCTCGAGCACGCCGTCCCGTGAACGTCCGCTCGATGACGTGCGCGATCGGGTGATCGAACGCTGGCGTAACGATCAGGTCGCGGCGAAGCTCAAGGAACTCGCCAAGACGACCGTGGAAAAGGTCAAGGCGACAAGCATCGCCGATGCAGCGGCCGCGATCGGCGCCAAGCCGCAGTTCATCGTGGCGCTGCGCCGTGACCGCACCCAGGGCGATTTCCCGGCCACCGCGCTGGACGCCGTTTTCCAGACTCCCAAGGACGGCGTCGGAAGCGCGCAAGGCTCGAGCGCCACGCAATGGGTGGTGTTCCGTGTCACCGGCGTCACGGTGCCGGCAATCGATCCGAATTCCGCCGACGCGAAGCGGATTCGCGATGGCCTCACCTCGATGCTGACCGAGGATCTGGTCGCGCAATATCTCGCCAATCTCCAGTCATCGCTGGGTGCGACGATCAACGAGGGCGCGCTCAATCAAGTGATCGGCGGCGGCACAACGAACTAGCGGAGCGTAAGGCGCATGCTCGCGCCGGATGGCGATGATCATCGAGCCTGCACCGGATGAATTCGCGGCGCGCTACAACAGTGGCGCGCCGCAAGTCGTACGGACACATCTCGTCGCCGATCTCGAAACGCCGGTCTCGGCTTTCCTGAAGATCGCGGACGGCCGGCCGATGAGCTTCCTGTTCGAATCGGTCGAAGGTGGCGCTGTGCGCGGCCGCTATTCGATCATCGGCCTTGAGCCCGACGTGATCTTCCGCGCCCGCGGCTCCATCGCCGAGATCAACCGCACCGCCGCGCACGCGAAAGACGCGTTTGTGCTCTGCCCCCAGCCGCCGCTCGAGGCGCTGCGCGCGCTCATCGCCGAGTGCCGGATCGATCTGCCGGACGAATTGCCCCCGCCCGCGGCCGGGCTGTTCGGGTATCTCGGTTACGACATGGTGCGGCAGATGGAGAACCTGCCGAACGTCAACGCCGATCCGCTTGGCGCGGCCGACGCGCTGCTGATCCGCCCGACCATTGTCGTGGTGTTCGATTCGGTGAAGGACCAGATCACCTTCGTCACGCCGGTGCGTCCGGAGCCCGGCATCACCGCGAAGGCGGCGCGGGCGCGGGCGACCGAACGGCTGACGGCGATCATCGACCGTCTCGATGCACCCTTGCCGGCATCGATGCGCGAGGAGCATTCCGGCGGCATCGCCGCGCATGCGACGTCGAATACCAGCGCCGCCGAATATTCCGCCATGGTGGCGCGGGCAAAGGAATACATCGCGGCGGGCGACATCTTCCAGGTGGTGTTGTCGCAGCGCTTCGAGACGCCGTTCGACCTGTCGCCGTTCTCGCTCTATCGCGCGCTGCGCCGGGTCAACCCGGCGCCGTTCCTCTATTTTCTCGATCTCGACGGAGTTGCGATCGCGGGATCGAGTCCGGAAATCCTGGTGCGGGTGCGCGAGGGCCGAGTCACCATCCGGCCGATCGCAGGGACCAGGCCGCGCGGCGCCACTCCGCATGAGGACATGGCGCTTGAGCGCGAATTGCTCGCCGACCCGAAGGAACGCGCCGAGCATCTGATGCTGCTCGACCTTGGACGCAACGACGTCGGACGGGTGGCAAAAATCGGCACCGTCGATGTCACCGACAGGTTCTTCGTTGAGCGCTACAGCCAGGTCATGCATATCGTGTCGAATGTCGAGGGCGAACTCGCCGAGGGCCGCGATGCGCTCGACGCGCTGATCGCAGGCTTCCCGGCCGGCACCGTCTCGGGCGCGCCGAAGGTGCGGACGATGCAGATCATCGACGAACTGGAGAAGGAGAAGCGCGGTATCTATGCCGGCTGCGTCGGCTATTTCTCGGCTGCCGGCGAGATGGATACCTGCATCGTGCTGCGCACGGCCGTGATCAAGGACGGCACCATGTATGTGCAGGCCGGCGCCGGCATCGTTGCCGACAGCGATCCTGCCTCCGAGCAGCAGGAATGCGTCAACAAGGCCAAGGCGCTGTTCCGCGCCGCCGAGGAAGCGCAGCGCTTTGCCAGCAGCGCCGGACGCGGGCAGTAGCAAACACAGGGAAGACAGAGATGGGTCACGATCATTCGCATCACGATCATTCGCACCACGACCATTCACACGAGAGCAAATGGAAGCATGACGGCGTGCGTGTGATCCCGGCCGGTTCGCTGGACGGCAACACCGCGCAGACGCCCGGCATGGATCGAAAGGCCGCGATCAATGCCGCGCGTGTCGGCGCCCAGAAGATCTGGGCCGGCACCGTCAATATTCATCCGAACGCGAAAACCGGCGCGCACCATCATGGCGAACTGGAAAGCGTGATCTATGTGTTGCGCGGCAAGGCGCGCATGCGCTGGGGCGAAAATCTCGAGTTTGTCGCCGAGGCCGGCCCCGGGGATTTCATCTACGTGCCACCATTCGTGCCGCATCAGGAGATCAATGCCAGTCCCGACGAGGTGCTGGAATGCGTGCTGGTGCGCTCGGACAACGAGGCCGTCGTGGTCAATCTCGATATCGAGCCGGTCGAGAAGCCGGAAAACGTGGCCTGGATCGACCCGATCCACAGGGGCTGACATCCATCGCCTTCCGCGGGGGAGCAGCTTCGGCATGTTCAGCATCGTCCCGGCCGACCTCGACGATCCGCGCGTGATTGCGATGATACAGACGCACGTGACTCGCGCGCGCGCGGAAACCGCGCCGTGCAGCGCGCATGCGCTGGATCTTTCCGGATTGAAGTCACCCGATGTCAGTGTCTGGACGATGTGGGACGACAACGCCCTTGTCGGCACCGGTGCGTTGAAGCGGCTTTCGCCGGATCATGGCGAGGTCAAGTCGATGTATACGGACGTGGCCTATCGACGCCGCGGCGCCGGCCGCGTCATGGTCGAGCACATCATCGCGGCGGCGCAAGATGCCGGGCTGGCGCGGCTGAGTCTGGAGACGGGGTCTGCGCCCTACTTCCAGCCCGCCGTGGCGCTGTACCGGAGCCGCGGCTTCGTCGACTGCCAGCCGTTCGGCTCCTATGTGCTCGATCCGAACAGCGTTTTCATGACCCTGGTCCTGACATCCGGCTCCGCTTGACCCTCCCCGACCCCCCGTCTAAACCCGCGACACGCCCGGGTTGCCGCATGATCGTGCTGATCGACAATTACGATAGCTTTACCTTCAACCTCGTCCATTACCTGGGCGGGCTGGGAGCGGACGTCGCTGTGCACCGCAATGACGCCGTGAGCGCGGATCAGGTCATCGCCATGAAGCCCGAGGCGATCGTGCTGTCTCCCGGTCCCTGCACCCCGAACGAGGCCGGCATCTGCCTCGACCTGATCGCCAAGGCCCAGCACAGCGTGCCGATCCTCGGCGTCTGCCTCGGTCATCAGTCGATCGGCCAGGCCTTCGGCGGCGACGTGGTGCGCGCGCCCTTGCCGGTGCATGGCAAGCTTTCGGATATCCGGCATGAGGGGCACAGCGTGTTCCGCGGCATCAACGGACCGTTCAAGGCGACGCGCTACCATTCGCTGGTGGTGAAGCGCGACACCATGCCGGACGCGCTTCAAGTCACCGCGGAGACCGACGACGGACTGGTGATGGGCCTGTCACACCGGACGCTGCCGCTGCATGGCGTGCAATTCCATCCCGAGAGCATCGCCTCCGAACACGGTCATCTCATCCTGAAGAATTTTCTCGACCTCGCCGCCGCCTGGAACGGCGCGCAGCGTCGCCTGCATTGAGGACGCATCATGGCCGACGAGTTCAAGGCATTGATCGCCAAGACCGCATCGGGCGCGGCGCTGACCCGCGAGGAAGCGTCGCATGCCTTCGACCGCATGATGTCGGGTGAAGCAACGCCCTCTCAGATGGGCGGCTTGCTGATGGCGTTGCGGGTGCGCGGCGAAACCGTCGACGAGATCACCGGCGCGGTCAGCGCGATGCGCGACAAGATGACCAAGGTCGCGGCGCCTCCCGGCGCGGTCGATGTGGTCGGCACCGGCGGCGATGCGTCGGGCTCATACAACATTTCGACTTGCGCGGCGTTCATTGTCGCGGGCGCCGGCGTGCCGGTGGCGAAGCATGGCAATCGCGCGTTGTCGTCGAAATCGGGTGCGGCCGACGTGCTGACCGCGCTCGGCATCAAGATCGACCTGCGGCCGGACGAAATCACCCGCTGCATCTATGAGGCCGGCATCGGCTTCATGTTCGCGCCATCGCATCATCCGGCGATGAAGAATGTCGGCGCCACCCGGGTCGAACTCGGCACCCGCACGATCTTCAATCTGCTCGGCCCGCTGTCCAATCCGGCCAGCGTCAAGCGCCAGCTCGTCGGTGTGTTCTCGCGGCAATGGATCGAGCCGCTCGCGTTGGTGCTGAAAAATCTCGGCTCGGAAGCGGTCTGGGTGGTGCATGGCTCGGATGGGCTCGACGAGATCACGACCTCTGGCCCGACTGCGGTCGCCGCGCTCGAGAATGGCAACATCCGCACTTTCGAGATTTCGCCGGCCGATATCGGTATCGCACCGGTCAAGCCGGAAGCTTTGCGCGGCGCCGATGCCTACCACAATGCAGCGGCGCTCAAGGATGTGCTGGAAGACAAGCCCGGCGCCTATCGCGATGTTGCGATCATGAACGCTGCCGCCACGCTGGTGGTTGCAGGCGCGGCGAAAGACCTGAAAGACGGCGCCGAACTGGCGCGCAAGGCGTTGTCCAGCGGCGGCGCGCGGACGCGTCTCGAGCGGCTGATCGACGTGTCCAACGCATGAGAGTTCAATGGCCGACATCCTGAAGACGATCGAGGCCTACAAGCGCGAGGAGATCGCGGCCGCGAAGCGCGAGACGAGTCTCGCCACGCTTGAGGCTGAAGCGCGGACCGGGTCCGCGCCGCGCGGCTTTGCCGCCGCGATCGAGCGCAAGCTCGCCGGCGGGCAATACGCGCTGATCGCCGAGGTCAAGAAGGCCAGTCCGTCAAAAGGGCTGATCCGCGCGGATTTCGATCCGGTGGCGATTGCGAAGGCTTACGAACAGGGCGGCGCCGCCTGCCTGTCCGTGCTGACCGATGCGCCCTCGTTTCAGGGCAAGCCCGAATTCCTGACGCAGGCGCGGGCCGCGACCTCCCTGCCCGCACTCCGCAAGGATTTCATGTTCGATCCCTATCAGGTGGCGCAGGCGCGCGCCTGGGGTGGCGATTGCATCCTGATTATCATGGCCGCAATCGATGACGCCGCCGCGCATGAACTCGAAGCCGCGGCGATCTCCTACGACATGGACGTACTGATCGAAATCCACGATGAGGCCGAACTCGACCGCGCGCTCAAGCTCAAGTCGCGGCTGTTCGGCATCAACAACCGCAATCTGCGGACATTCGAGACATCACTCGATGTCAGTATGGCGCTTGCGCCGAAGGTCCCGCGCGACCGGCTGATCGTCGGCGAGAGCGGCATCTTCACGCCGGCCGATCTCGCCCTGTTGTCGACGGTCGGTATTTCCACATTCCTGATCGGTGAGAGCCTGATGCGCGCGAACGATGTGGCCGAGGCAACGCGTTCGCTGCTGGCTCGGCCGCAGCCTCGCGCGGCGGCGGGCTAAGCCATGTCCGACAAGGTGCTCACCCATCTCGGGCCGTCCGGCGAAGCGCATATGGTCGACGTCTCCGACAAGGCGGCGACCGAGCGCGTCGCCGTCGCGGAAGGCCAAGTGATCATGAGCAAGGCCACGCTCGACCTCGTGATGTCAGGCAATGCCAAGAAGGGCGACGTGCTCGGCACCGCGCGCATCGCCGGCATCATGGCCGCCAAGCGCACGCATGAACTGATCCCGCTCTGCCATCCACTCGCACTGTCGCAGGTGAGTGTCGACCTCACGCCCGACCCGGCGCTGCCCGGCATTGCCGTGCGCGCCAGCGTGAAGGTGACCGGACCGACCGGCGTGGAAATGGAAGCGCTGACCGCGGTGTCGGTCGCGTGCCTGACCATCTACGACATGGTCAAGGCCGCCGAGCGCGGCATGCGCATAGAGGGCGTGCATCTGGTGGAAAAGACCGGCGGCAAATCCGGTCCCTACCGGGCGACGTGAGCATGGCGCTCCTGCCCGTTGCCGACGCCTTGCAGCGCGTGCTCGAGCAAGCGAGTGCGCTGCCGAGCGAACGCGTGCCGATCACCGAAGCGCATGGCCGCGTCCTCGCTGACGATGTCCGCTCACTCAGGACCCAGCCGCCCGTCGATGTGTCGGCGATGGATGGCTATGCGGTCCGTTCCGAGGACATCACAAGCGCGCCGACCGATCTGAAAGTCATCGGCGAGGTCGCGGCCGGACGGCCGTTCACTGGCGAGGTGAGACCGGGACAGGCGGCGCGGATTTTCACCGGCGGCGAGTTGCCCGCCGGCGCCGACACTATCGTGGTGCAGGAAGACACGCGCCGCGACGGCGACAACGTCATCGTCACCGAGGTGCCGCGGAAGGGCCGCCATATCCGCGCCGCCGGACTGGATTTCAAGCAGGGCGAGACCTTGCTCACGCGCGGCCGCGTCCTGAGCGGCCGCGATCTCGGGCTTGCGGCGGCGATGAACCACCCGATCCTGCCAGTTCACCGCAAGCCGCGCGTCGCCTTGCTCGCCACCGGTGACGAGCTGGTGCTACCCGGACGCCAGCCCGGCCCGGGTCAGATCGTCTATTCGAACGGCTATTCGGTTGCCGCGCTGGCCCGCCAGGAAGGCGCCGATGTCAGCGACCTCGGCATCGCCCGCGACACCGTGGCCGATACCGTTGCAGCGATCCAGGATGCGCGGATGCGGCGGGCCGACGTGCTCGTCACCATGGGTGGCGCTTCGGTCGGCGACTATGACCTGGTGCAGCAGGCCCTAAAGCAGGAAGGCATGGACCTGTCGTTCTGGAAGATTGCGATGCGGCCGGGGCGTCCGCTGATGCATGGCCGGCTCGGCCCGATTCATGTGCTGGGCCTGCCGGGCAATCCGGTCTCGGCCTTCGTCTGCGCGGTGCTGTTTCTGGTGCCGCTGCTGCGCACCCTGACCGGCCGAACCGACGTCTCGATTCCCCTCGACCATGGCCTGCTCGGCTGCGACCTGCCCGAGAACGACGAGCGTGCCGATTATCTGCGAGCCCGCCTCTCCCGGTCGTCACGCGGCGCGCTGGTGGCAACGCCGTTCCCGACTCAGGATTCGTCCATGACCCGGGTTCTGGCCGACGCCGATTGTCTGGTGATCCGGGAACCGCATGCATCGCAGGCGCTCGCAGGATCGCCCTGCGTTATCCTAAAACTTCCCCTTTAGGCATCTCCCGCTTTCTTCACGTCAAATTAAGGGGTTGCGGAACACATATCGAACATATAGTGTTCGTTCATGATTTGTTTCGTATCTCTTGGGATTGTTCCACGATCCTGCCGCTGTCCGGGAGACACCTGAATGCTGACCCGCAAGCAGTTCGAGCTTCTGCGATTCATAAACGAGCGTCTGAAGGAAGCCGGCGTTCCGCCCTCCTTCGACGAGATGAAGGACGCACTCGACCTGCGCTCCAAGTCCGGCATCCACCGGCTGATCACGGCGCTGGAGGAGCGCGGTTTCATCCGCCGCCTGCCCAACCGTGCGCGCGCCATCGAGGTGATCAAGCTGCCCGATTCCGTCAACCAGGGCGGCACGCCCCGCCGCGGCTTCACCCCGAGCGTGATCGAGGGCAATCTCGGCCGGGTGCGAACCGCGTCGGAAGACGATGGCGGCCGCCCCGTCGCGGTGCCGATGATGGGCCGAATCGCGGCGGGCACGCCGATCGAGGCGATCCAGACCAAAAGCCACACCATCAATGTGCCGCCGGACCTGCTCACCTCGGGCGATCACTTCGCGCTCGAAGTGCGTGGCGATTCGATGGTCGATGCCGGCATTCTCGACGGCGATACGGTGCTGATCCGCAAGTCCGAGGCCGCCGATACCGGCGACATCGTCGTGGCCCTGATCGACGATGAGGAAGCGACCCTCAAACGGTTTCGCAGGCGCGGCGCTTCCATCGCACTTGAACCGGCTAACACGTCGTATGAAGTCCGTATCCTGCCGCCGACCCGCGTCCGGATTCAGGGCAAACTGGTGGGACTATTCCGGCGTTACTGACGGCCCGTCGTCGGCTTCCAGATCGGCCGGCCGCGGGGTCGCGTCGCGCGGCGGAGCCGGGCGTGCGGGGATCGTAGCCACTGCCGCAGGAGCGCGGGCCCAGGGCCGGTCGTAGGTTGGCGGCCGCGTGCTCTCCTGCACGAACATGCCGCCATCCAAACGGGCCGCGACGGCACCGTGAGCGCGCGCGCGAGTGCGGTCGATCAGCAACGCAGAGCAAGCCGGCGGAGCGTTGCGCGCCGTGACGACAAAGACCGCCGAAGTGCAATCCTCGATCAGCGCCTCCGCGCTGAGCGACAGTGCGACGGCGCGGCCGTCGGCCAGCCGTGCAACACATCCCGCGGGGTCGCAGCGAATGCCCTCCGCCAGCGACTCGTCCTTGTCGGTTCTGGCATCGCCATCGGCGGCAAACCATTCACGCAGGACGAATCCGTCGCGGCGGCTGGCCATGACCCGCAAGACACCGCCGGCATCGCGGACCGCCACCATGCTTGCGTCGGCCGACACAAGGATGTCCGGTCGCGGTGCCGTCCAGGCAAACACGATACAGAGCGCGACCATCACCGCGCCGGTCCAGCGCAGCGGCGACCTCAGCAGGCACATCACCACCAGCCCGGCAGCGCCGATCAGCAGGGTGCCGACGCCGAAAGCCGGGATCCGTCCGACGGCGCCGGGCAGACTGGCAACCCAGGTTGCGACAACGATCATCCATTCGATGCCCTCGCCCATCAGCCACCAGAATGGCCGGTCGAAGCCGAACGGCAGTGCGATCAGGCCGAGAATGCCAGCCGGCATCACCCAGATCGACACCACCGGCATCGCGAAGAGATTTGCCAGCACGCCATAAGGCGCCAGTCTGTGAAAGTGATAGGCGGCGAACAGCGTCGTCGCAGACCCCGCGACAAGCGACGCAATGACGAGCGCCGCGATCTCCCGTCCGCCCCATAACGCCATCCGGGCCGCAAAGGGCGTGCCCGGCTCGGCCGACATGATTGGCAGCCCGCGCTCGTACACCGCGATCAGCGCGAGCGTGGCCGCAAACGACATCTGGAAACTTGGATGGACAATTGCCTCCGGCGAGATCGCGAGCAGCACCAAGGCGGCGACGCAGATCGTACGAAGCGTCAGGGCCGGCCGGTCGAAGATCACGCCGATCAGCACGATCGCCGTCATGATGAAGGCGCGCTGGGTCGCGACTTCGGCACCGGACAGCAGCAGATAGAATGCCGCCATACACAGCGCCGCCAAGGCCGCCCATTTCTTGATTGGGTAACGGCTGGCGATCGAAGGGAAGAAGGCGAGTCCGGCGCGGAATGTGAAGAAGGCGATGCCGGCAACCACGGCCATGTGATAGCCGGAGATCGACAGCACATGTGCAAGGCTCGAGACATACATGGCCTCGTTGACCGACGACGATATCGCATCGCGTTTTCCGGTGATCAGCGCCGAGGCGATCGCGCCCTTGTCGCCCGGAATGACCGCGCGGATGCGCGTGTCGATCGCATCCCTGAGCGACCCGATGGCAGCGGCATAGCGCAGCCGCATTCCTGGCGGCTCGGGCGGCGTCACCTGTTTGATCGCGCCGAGCACGAAACCCGTCGCGCCCAGCCGCTGGAAATAATAATCGCGCGCGAAGTCGTAGCCGCCCGGCCGCAGCGGCGAGAGCGGAGGATTGAGCCTTGCGCGCAATTCGACGAAGGAGGCCACCGGCGGCGCCATGCCCTTGCGCACCGACACGCGAACCCGTTCGAGCTTGATGTCGGGGCGCGCACCGCTCATGGCGTGGACGGCAATTACAATACGATCGCTGCGCTCGCGTTCCTCTCGGGATTCGACGAAGCCCGACAGCGTGACATTGAATGCGGGCGCCGCGAGGATCGGATGGGCGATGCGAGCGGTCTTCCAGGCTGCGAGCGTGAAGCCGAATGCGATCGCGGCGGCAGCCACAGCGACCGGAAACGCGATCGGTCGGGCGCGGGCCGCGATGCATAGAAGTATCGCCGCGGCCGTGAGTGCGATGCCGGCCCACAGAAACGGCTCGCGATCCGCGGCGAAATAAAGGACGACGCCGAAGCCGAAGGCGATCGGCAGCCAGGGAATGAGGCGTCCCGGCGCGGTGTCATAGGCGATCCAGCTGCCCATGCGCGCGCCGGCGCCCTGCAACAAGGGGGACAGCGCGTCGGGCCAGCCGGACGATCCATCGCGGGTGCGTCCTCCAAGCGGCCACGTGCCGGCCCGCGCGCCCTTGCGCGCCTCCGCCCGCTCGCGACCTTTCGGATCGCTCTCGCCAGCCATGAGCCCCCGCCCCCGGCACTCGACCGGGGGTTGAGGCTACATCAGCCAGCGTCCTTTGCGAAAGCGATCAACTACCCGCCGAAACCTTGGCCCAGGTGTCCCGCAGCCCGATGGTCCGGCTGAAAACCGGGCGGCCGGGCGTGGAGTCTCGGTCGCGCACGAAATAGCCCTGCCGCTCGAACTGCGCCGGCTCGCCGGTCTGATCCGCGATCGCCGCCGGCTCGACCTTTGCGTCAGCCAGAATCTCCAGCGAGTTGGGATTCAGTTCGCCGGCAAAGTTGGCGGCATCCGGCGCGGGATTGGTGAAAAGCGGATTGTAGAGCCGGATTTCAGCCGAGACCGCATCCTGCGCCGAGACCCAGTGGATGGTCGCCTTGACCTTGCGGCCATCCGGGGCGTTGCCGCCCTTGGTTTCCGGATCGTAGGTGCAGCGCAGTTCGACGATGTCGCCGGCCGCATCCTTCACCACCTCGCGACAGGTGATGAAATAGGCGTAGCGCAATCGCACTTCCTTGCCGGGAGACAGCCGGAAGAACTTCTTCGGCGGATCCTCCATGAAGTCGTCCTGCTCGATATAGATCTCGCGGCCGAAGCGGATCTTGCGGGTACCGGCGCTGTCATCGTCGGGATGGTTCACGGCCTCGAGTTCTTCGCTCTGCCCCTCGGGGTAATTCTCGATCACAACCTTGAGCGGCCGCAACACCGCCATGCGCCGAAGCGCAGTCTTGTTCAGCGCCTCGCGGATCGAGAAATCGAGCATCGCAATGTCGACCACGCTGTTGGCCTTGGCGACGCCGATGCGCTTGACGAAATCGCGCAAGGCTGCGGGCGGTACGCCGCGCCGGCGCAGGCCGGCAAGCGTGGGCATCCGCGGATCGTCCCAGCCCGACACATGGCCATCCTGCACCAGCCGGTTCAGCACCCGCTTGGACAAGACGGTGTAACTCAGGTTGAGCCGTGCAAACTCGTACTGGCGCGGCCGCGACGGCACCGGCAGGTTCTCGATGCACCAGTCATAGAGCGGCCGGTGATCCTCGAATTCGAGCGTGCAGATCGAATGCGTGACATGCTCGATCGCATCCGACTGACCATGCGCATAATCGTAGCTCGGATAGATCTTCCAGGCGTCGCCGGTGCGCGGATGATGCGCATGCAGGATGCGGTAGAGAACAGGATCGCGCAGATTGATATTGCCGGAGGCCATGTCGATCTTCGCCCGCAGCACGCGCGCGCCGTTCGGGAATTCGCCGGCCCGCATGCGCCGGAACAGGTCGAGATTCTCCTCCACCGAGCGGTCGCGGAACGGCGAGTTCTTGCCCGGCTCGGTCAGGGTGCCGCGGGTCGCCCGCATTTCGTCAGGCGACTGGTCGTCGACATAGGCCTTGCCCTCCCTGATCAGGAGTTCGGCCCATTCGTAGAGCTGCTCGAAATTGTCCGACGCGTAAAAGAGGTGCGGCCCCCAGTCGTAACCGAGCCAGCGCACGTCTTCCTTGATGGCATCGATATATTCCTGCTCCTCCTTGACCGGATTGGTGTCGTCGAAACGCAGGTGGCAGCGCCCGCCGAATTCCTGCGCGATGCCGAAATTCAGGCCGATCGATTTGGCGTGGCCGATATGCAGGTAGCCGTTCGGCTCCGGCGGAAACCGGGTCACGACGCTGCTGTGGCGTCCCGAATCGAGATCGGCCTGCACGATGTCGCGGATGAAATCGCGCCCCGCTTCCAAAGTCGACGTGTCGTCTGCGGCCATTTTGCCTCTCTCGCCAGCGATACCGGTTCGCCGGCGCTGTCTGCCAAATTCGTGTGTTTCAGCCAAGCTGCGGAAGTTTCAGGTAACCCTGCCCCGTCCTTGCCGCAATAAGCCGCCAAGCGCTGTTTCCGAATGTTCGCGCACCATGATAGATGGGCCGAACCGAAACCGATACGCCCCCCGGATGACCGTCGTTACCCGCTTCGCACCCTCCCCGACCGGCTTTCTGCATATTGGCGGCGCCCGCACGGCGCTGTTCAACTGGCTGTATGCGCATGGCCAGGGCGGCAAGATGCTGCTGCGAATCGAGGATACCGACCGCGAGCGCTCCACCGATGCGGCGATCGATGCGATCCTCGACGGGCTGACCTGGCTCGGCATCACCTGGGACGGCGACGCGGTTCACCAATTCGCCCGCGCCGCGCGTCACCGCGAGGTTGCCGAACAATTGCTGGCGTCCGGCAAGGCCTATCGCTGCTATGCGACCCCCGAGGAGCTCACGCAGATGCGGGAAGCGGCCCGCGCCGCCGGCCGGGCGCGGCTTTATGACGGGCGCTGGCGCGACCGCGATCCGTCCGAAGCCCCCCCCGGCGCGAAACCGGTGATCCGGCTGAAGGCGCCGCTGACCGGCGAGACCGTGATCGAGGATCAGGTCCAGGGCCGCGTGGTCTGGCAGAACCAGGATCTCGACGATCTCGTGCTGCTGCGCTCCGACGGCAATCCGACCTACATGCTCGCGGTCGTGGTCGACGATCACGACATGGGCGTCACCCACATCATCCGCGGCGACGATCATCTCACCAATGCCGCGCGCCAGAAGCAGATCTATGAAGCGCTCGACTGGCCGGTGCCGGTCATGGCGCATATCCCGCTGATCCATGGACCGGACGGATCGAAACTCTCCAAACGCCACGGCGCGCTCGGCGTCGATGCCTATCGGGCGCTGGGCTATCTGCCGGAGGCGCTGCGCAACTATCTGGTCCGGCTCGGCTGGAGCCATGGCGACCAGGAGATTTTCTCGACCCGCGAGATGATCGAATTGTTCGACCTCCCGCAGATCGGCCGTTCGGCGGCGCGTTTCGATTTCGTCAAGCTGGAAAGCCTGAACGGTCACTACATGCGGTCGATGTCGGACACCGCGCTGCTGGATGCGTTCGAGCGGGCGCTGCCCTATCTCGCTGGCGGGCCCGAACTGAAGGCGAAGCTCGACGAGGCGATGCGCGCGAAGCTCCTGAAAGCAATGCCGGGTCTGAAGGAACGGGCGAAGACGCTGGTCGAACTGCTCGACCATTCCCGCTTCATCTGGTCCGATCCGCCCTTGCCGATGGAGGACAAGGCCCGGGCGCTGCTGACCGCCGAAGCGCGCGACCTTTTGCGCGGCCTGCTTCCGCATTTCGAGGCGCTGCCCGACTGGTCGGCGCAAAGCACCGAAGCCGCGGTCCGCGCTTATGCCGACTCCGCGAATGTGAAACTCGGCTCGGTCGCGCAGCCGTTGCGCGCCTCTCTGACCGGCCGCGTGACCTCTCCCGGAATTTTCGACGTGCTGACGGTGCTGGGAAAGACCGACAGCCTTGCGCGAATTCGCGAGCAGGCCCTGAAAACCGGCACTGTGGCCGCCTGATCCCGCGTGACGCGGCGGTTTTTTTGCCGCGCGGTAACCGCATCGTGGTTCCTTGCCCGCGCCGACTTTGGCCCATCTTGCGGTGCGGAATGGGATGGGATAGGCCAAAAGCACTGAACCAATTCCCCGGATGCTGGGCTTGAGAGCCGGTCGGAATTCGACCGGCCGATCGCGGTCAGAATATCCGGGCTGCTCGCAAGGGGATGCCGATGGACGCAAAAACGGCAAGCGCCAAGACTGGCAAAGTCACGGTCGGCGACGACAGCCATGATTTTCCGGTCAAGACCGGAACCATCGGGCCCGAGGTTCTCGATATCTCGAAGCTGTATGCCGCGACCGGGATGTTCACCTACGATCCAGGCTTCACCTCGACCGCGAGCTGCGAATCCAAGATCACCTATATCGACGGCGATGAAGGGATCCTGCTCTATCGCGGTTATCCAATCGAACAACTCGCCGAGCACGGCGACTTCCTCGAGACCTGCTACCTGCTGCTGTTCGGAGAATTGCCGACCGCGGCCCAGAAGGCGGACTTCGTCAAGCGCGTCACCAACCACACCATGGTGCACGAGCAGATGAGCCGGTTCTTCCAGGGCTTCCGCCGCGACGCACATCCGATGGCGGTCATGGTCGGCTCGGTCGGCGCCTTGTCGGCCTTCTATCACGACTCCACCGACATCTCCGATCCGTATCAGCGTCTGGTCGCCTCGATCCGCATGATCGCCAAGCTGCCGACGCTGGCGGCAATGGCCTACAAATACACGATCGGCCAGCCGTTCGTGTATCCGACCAATGCGCTCGATTATTCGTCGAACTTCCTGAAGATGTGCTTCGCGGTGCCGACCGAGGATTACAAGCCGAACCCGGTCATGGCGCGCGCGATGGATCGCATCTTCATCCTGCATGCCGACCACGAGCAGAATGCGTCGACCTCGACCGTGCGCCTCGCCGGCTCCTCGGGCGCCAATCCGTTCGCCTGTATCGCCGCCGGCGTCGCGTGCCTCTGGGGTCCCGCGCATGGCGGCGCCAACGAAGCCGCGCTGAAGATGCTGGAAGAGATCGGCTCGGTCGACCGCATCCCGGAATACGTCAAGCGCGCAAAGGACAAGAACGACTCGTTCCGTCTGATGGGCTTCGGCCACCGGGTCTACAAGAACTACGATCCGCGCGCCAAGATCATGCAGAAGACCTGTCACGAAGTGCTGTCCGAGGTCGGCCATCAGGACGACCCGCTGCTGCAGGTGGCGATGGAGCTCGAGCGCGTTGCGCTGCACGATGACTATTTCATCGAGAAGAAGCTGTATCCGAATATCGATTTCTATTCGGGCATCACGCTGCGCGCGATGGGCTTCCCGACCTCGATGTTCACCGTGCTCTTTGCCGTTGCGCGAACGGTTGGCTGGATCGCGCAATGGAAGGAAATGATCGAGGATCCGCAGCAGAAGATCGGCCGGCCGCGCCAGCTCTATACCGGCCCGACCCGCCGCGACTACGTGCCGATCTCGACCCGCAAGGCCTGAGGATCCACGGGCAGCACGCCGAGTTAGTCCCAGATTTTTTGAAAGGCCGGCTATCGCAGCCGGCCTTTTGATTTCAGGGGTGTGGGATTGGGTGTAGGTTCGCGTTTGCCTGATGCAGCAGGCGGGGAGACGCACGCCATGATGCCGACATTCGCGCAACTGATTGTCTGGGTCGCCGTGGGCCTGATCGGTGGCACCCTCGCCGGCTATGCCATCACCTGGCACAAGGCCGGCTTCGGCGTCTGGCGCAATGCCGCGCTCGGGCTTGTCGGCGCGCTCCTTGGCGGCTTCCTGTTCAGATTGTTTGGGCTGTTTCCGAATCTCGACCGGATTTCGATCTCGCTGCGCGATGTTGTGGCGGCCTTCGTCGGCTCGCTGATCGTCCTGCTGGCGCTGTGGGCGTGGGACAAGTTCGGGAAGACCGCGTAGGCCGGACGTCACATAAGCCGGCTCAGTCCGACCGTCAGTGTGCGGACGATCGAAGACCCGCCGTGCTCGCGAGTGCATTCTGATTTGATCGGCACTTTGAGCCCTCCCGTTGGGTTCGCTCGCTCAGGGCCAGCGCCCCGGAATGACGCTCCTCCACCGCCACTTGACAATATTCCTATAGGATAATATACCTTTATTCGTCCGGCTCACGAGGGGCGTCTTCCGGAGACGTTCGGCGGATGGAGCAGGACGCGGCGCCCTGCGGGCCGGCTCTAACGTGGAGCCTGTTCTCGGGTGGCCCCGGGACCCCGCCCTGCCGGCACTAGGACCGGCGTGCGAGGAGCTCGCTAGTGGCGCCGGGTTTGTCCCGGCGCTGGAAGCGCGGCCCGGGGTTGGCGGCGGCTTTCGGGCCCCGTCAGAACGCCGCTGGTGGAGCGCCGCAAGGCGAGCGCGCTGCGATAACGCGCGCGCCGCACCCGTCGCGGTGCGGACATCGGCTGGTGCGCCTCGCGGCGCTCCACCTCCCCTCGATTTGCGAGGGGATTTCAGCGCAGCCCGGGCGTGGATGCGCCGCGGGATCGCGAACGGCTGCCCTTTCCAATCATCGATCTCATCGGAGGCCACCATGAGCAGGCCCGGCAAGCGCCGTTCCCGAACCGCACAGCGAGAAGGCGAAACCGACAGCGAGGCGCAGGACCTGCGTCCGCTGTGCCGTGCGCTGCAGTTCTGGCGCGTCTGCGGCAAGCCGCCCTGCCGGCGCGCCCTCGATTGCAAGGCGATGCGCAGGCGTGCTTCCGGCGTTTCTGGTGGAAACTGCCTGAGGAAGCCCGGGTCTGGGTTCGCGCCGCCATCACGGCCAGCGCCGCCGGACTGACAAACAAGGCAGCGGGCCTGGCGGCCGACGCCGAAGTGGCGCGCTGGCAAGAATTGCAGCGGCGCTATGCGCCGAAAGCCGCTCCTGACGCTGCGCCGGCGCAGCCGTCAGTGACGGCCAATCCTCACGACACAACGAGCGCGCCGCAGCCGCGGATCAGATCGCTGTGAAAACGCTGCGCCGGATCGATATCCGCTCAGGCCGCGTGGGCACCTTGGCCATTGGTCTGCTTAACGCGCTCGGCGCCGTCATAGGCCCAGGTCACGTAGGACGCGCCCCAGGTAAAGCCGCCGCCGAATGCCGCAAGGATCAGGCGGTCGCCGGTCTTGAGCTGGCTCTCGTAATCCCAGAGGCAGAGCGGGATCGTCGCGGCTGTGGTGTTGCCGTATTTCTGGATCGTCATCATGACCCGCTCCATCGGCAGGCCCATCCGCTCGGCGGTCGATTCGATGATGCGCCGGTTGGCCTGATGCGGCACCAGCCACTGGATCATGTCGCCGCGCAGGTTGTTGCGGCTCATGATTTCGCCGGCCACCTCCGCCATCTTGGCGATGGCGAATTTGTAGACCGCCGCACCCTCCTGGTGGACGTAATGCATCCGCTTCGCCACCGTCTCGGCGCTGGGCGGCAAGCGGCTGCCGCCGGCCTTCTGGTGCAGGTGGATCATGCCCGATCCGTCCGAGCGGATCAGGGTGTCGAGGATGCCTTCGCCATTCGGGCTGGGTTCGATCAGCACCGCGCCGGCACCATCACCGAACAGCACGCAGGTGGCGCGATCGGTGTAATCGATGATGGTCGACATCTTGTCCGCACCGACCACCACGACTTTCTTGCACTGGCCGTTGGCAACGAATTGCGAGGCAATGGTGATGGCGTAGATGAAGCCCGAACAGGCCGCCTGCACGTCGAACGATCCGACCGGACCCAGGCCCACCATGTCGGCGATCAGGTTGGCGGTCGACGGAAACACCATGTCCGGCGTCGTGGTCGCGCAGATCAACAGGTCGATGTCGGAGGGCTTGTTGCCGGTGCGCGCGAGCAGGCCTTTCACCGCTTCGGCGCCCATATGGGAGGTGCCCAGCCCCTCACCTTTCAGGATGCGGCGCTCGCGGATGCCGGTGCGCTCGGTGATCCAGGCATCGGAGGTATCGACCAGCCGGGCTAGCTCGGCATTGGTCAGCACGTAATCCGGCAGATGTCCGCAAACGCCTGTTATCGCTGGGGTTTTTAAGTTGTGACCATTAAGCATGGGCGCTCGCGCCGGATCTGGCAATGTGACAAGACGATGCAAATTAGGCGGTTACGGGGCCGGATGCCAGCGTTTCGGGCCGGGGCTCAGCCGGCCGGACTTGATTTCCGGGCCACGTTTTCGACGATCTCGGCCGCGCGCCGTGCGGGCTGGGCCGTACCGATCTGCATAATCTCATCGAGGCGGGCAAAGGCCTCGGTCTGCCTGCGGCGCTCGGGGCTGTCGGACAGGAGCGGCGCCAGCGCGGCCGAGAGCTTCTCCGGTGTGCAATCGGTCTGGATGAACTCGGGCACGACATTCTCGCCCAGCACCAGATTGGTCAGGATCACGGATGGGACCCGGATCAGCCTGCGTGCGATCGCCGCCTCCCAGGACGCGACCTTGTATGCGGTGATCATCGGCACGCCGGACACCCCGAGTTCGAGCGTGACGGTCCCGGATTTGGCAAGCGCCGCCCGCGCCTCCCGGAAGGCGGCGCGGCGGTCCTCGCGCTTCACCACGATCTTCGGCCGCAGCGGCCAACTCGCGGTCTCGCGCACCACCAGATCCTGCAGATGCGGTGTGGTGGGAATGACGATGTCGAGCGGCCAGACGGTTTTGGCGATGCGTTCGATGGTGCGGCCGAACGGCTCGATCAGGCGCCGGATCTCGGCCTTGCGGCTGCCGGGCAGCACCAGCAGCGTCGGCGTGCCGTTCATGCGCCGCGCCGCCTCCTCCGCATTGGGGCGCAATTCGTGAACCTGCTCGACCAGCGGATGGCCGACATAGGTGCAAGGCGGGCCGCCCAGCGTCCTGTGAACCTCGGGTTCGAACGGCAGCAGCGCCAGTACATGATCGATATAGCGGCTCATCGCCTTCGCCCGCCCCGGCCGCCAGGCCCAGACCGATGGCGACACATAATTCACGATCGGGATCGCGCGGTTCTTCTTGCGGACGCGGCGCGCGACCCGATGGGTGAAATCCGGCGAGTCGATGATGACCATCACGTCGGGCTTTTCATCGAGCGCAGCGCGCGATGTCTGGCGGATGCGCGACAGGATCATCGGCAAGGCCTGGGTGATCCCGGCCAGTCCGACGATGGCGAGATCGTCGATGCGAAACAGCGACGGCAATCCTTCCGCCGCCATTTCATAGCCGCCGACGCCGCGGAACTGAACGCTGTCGCCGAGCCTCGCCTTCAGCGACTGCATCAGCGCCGCGCCGAGGCGGTCGCCGGATTCTTCGGTCGCAACCAGAAAGATCTTCATGCGCCATCGCCGTGCGGTTCGGGAAGACCGAGCACGAATACATTGGCACGATCGGCCTTCTCCACCACAATTTGCGGCTCGGCGACAATCGCGCCGCCGGCAATGACGGCGAGGCCCGCAAGGCCGGCTTCGGCAACACCGTCCACCGTCCGCGGCCCGATCGACGGCAGATCGAACCGCCGGTCCTGGCCGGGCTTGGGTGCCTTGACCAGAACGCCGGTCCCGGGCGGTGCGCGGAACCGCTTGCTGCGACGCAGATCGGCGACGCGCGCCAGCATCAGGTCAGTCCCCTCCGCGGCTTCGACCGCGATCACATGCCGGTTCGCGACCACCACGCCCTGCCCGATATCGAGCGGTCCCATCACCCTCAGCACGTCGAGGCCGTATCGAATGTCGTCGAGGTCGCCGGGCTTCGGTGCAGCCTGTCCGAGGGCGCCCTCCTGCACCAGGATATCCGGCGCGACTTCGTGCGCACCGAGCAGCCTGAAGCCGTGGCCTTCAAGCATCCGCGCCATCCCGGTGAGCAGATGATTGTCGCCCCCGTAAAAATGGCGGATCGCAGAGGGCAGGTCGCGCAGGGTCGCGAGGTCGAAATTGATCAGCTGCCGCAAACTCGGCCGCACCAGCGTGCCGATGAAGATGACGTCGCGGCAGCCTTCGCGCCGCGCCAGCCGCAGGAAACGACCGAGCTGGGTCACATGCGCCCAGTGATGCGGATAGCTCTTCACACGCTCGGGATCGGCCCAGCCTTTCAGGGCGAACAGAACGGCGCCGCGGCCATTCTTGACCAACGCGTCGGCGACCGTGAACGGAAAGGTACCGCCGCCGCAAATGATGGCGACCGGACCCGCGTCCGCTGGCAGGTCGTCCGAACCGGTCATGACTCCCCGGCCGGGCTTCTTTCTCCGGCCTGGCCGGTCTTGCCCGCTTTCATCAACGGCCGCGATCCGCCGGCCTTGATGAAGGCCACGACCTTCGCAACCACCGGGTCGTCGGCAAAGCCGCGCTCGACCGCCTCGACCCGCTCCTTGAAATGACCACGCACCAGAAACAAGGCGCGATAGGCCTGACGCAAGCCATGGATATCGGCACGCGAATAACCCCGCCGGCGCATGCCGACGACATTCAGCCCGTCCAATTCGCCGCGTTGCCCGATCGCAAAGCCAAACGGGATCACGTCGGCGCCGAGTCCCGTCACGCCGGCGATCATCGCGCTCTCGCCGATCCGCACGAATTGATGCGCGGCCGAGTGGCCGCCCATGAATACGTAGTCCTCGACCACGACATGGCCGCCCAGGACGGCATTGTTGGCGAGCGTGACCTGGTTGCCGACCTTGCAGTCATGACCGACATGCGAGCCGACCATGAACGTGCATTTGTCGCCAACACTGGTGACACCGCCATCGTCCTCGGTGCCGGTATTCATGGTGACGTTTTCGCGGATCTCACAATCGGAGCCGATGATCAGGCGCGTCGGTCCGCCGCGATACTTGACCGATTGCGGCGGCGTGCCGAGCGAGGCGAATGGATAGATGACAGTGCGGTCGCCGATCGTGGTGTGGCCGGACAAGGCCACGTGGCTGATCAGACGCGACTGCTCGCCGAGAACGACATTCGGGCCGATCACGCAATACGGGCCGATGCTGGATCCCTTGCCGATGACGGCGCCGGGCGAGATGCGCGCGGTCGGATCGATGGTGGCGTCGGGCGTTTCAAGCATTGACAATCATCGCTCCGACTTCGGCTTCGGCCACCAGTGAACCCTGCACGCGCGCTTCGGCACGGTACCACCACATCATGCGCTTATTGGCGATCTTGCTCACATGATACTCGATGGTATCGCCCGGAACGACCTGCTTACGAAATTTCGCCTTGTCGATGGTCAGAAAGAACACGCTCTTGGTCGTGCTGCCGGCCTTGCCGGAGCAGATGCACAGCACACCGGCGGTTTGCGCCATTCCCTCGATCATCAGCACACCGGGAAAGACCGGATTCTCGGGAAAATGCCCCATAAATTGCGGTTCGTTCGCCGTCACATTCTTGATACCGATGGCCGACTCGTCCGACCGCATGTCGATCACACGATCGATCATCAGGAACGGATAGCGATGCGGCAGCGCCTTCAGAATGCGCGCGATATCGGCCGTCTCGAGCTTGGTTGGCGTGTCGTCCATGACGTTCGATCTTCGTCGTTCAAACTTTTCGTTCAATCTTTGTCGTTTAATCCTCGGCTCTGCCTTTTTCGGCGCTGTGCTTCTTGGCGGCGCGCTCGAGCCAGGCGACCTCACGCATCCAGAGCTTCGCCGGTTTTGCAGGCACGCCGGCCCATCGGCCGCCGGGCGGAATATCAGAATTCACTCCACTCAATCCCGCAACCTGCGCTCCCTCTCCGATGCTGACGTGATTGTTGATGGTCACGCGCCCTCCGAGAGCGACAAAATCCTCGAGCGTCACGCTACCCGCGATAGCGCAATGGGCGACGATCACACAATGCCGCCCAATGCTGACATTGTGGCCAATCTGAACCAGATTGTCGATTTTCGTTCCCTCACCGATCACCGTGTCCCGGATCGCGCCGCGATCAATCGCCGTCCCGGCGCCGATCTCCACGTCGTCCTGAATGATGACGCGGCCAACCTGGGGGACCTTGAGATGGCCGCGTGGGCTCATGACATATCCGAAGCCATCCTGACCGATCCGGCACCCGGGATGGAGGATAACCCGGTCCCCGATCAACGCGTGGGTGACCGAGCAATGTGCGCCGATATTGCAGTCGCGGCCGATCCGCACGCCCGCGCCAATCAACGCTCCAGCGCCGACCAGCGTGCCCGTGCCGATCTCGGCTTTCGGTCCGATCACGGCTCCAGGCTCGACCGTCACGCCGTCTTCGAGCCTGGCCTTCGGATGCACGGAGGCGCCGGGCGTAATGCCATCGGCCTCGAACAGCGACGATGGGCGCAGAGCGCCGGGAAATAGCTTGCGGGTGACCGCGACGAAGCCCCGATAGGGCTCGCGCGTCAGTAACAGCAGCAGCCCGGCTGGCGCATCGTGCGCGAAACGCTCGGCGATGAGGCATGCGCCGGCCCGGGTATTCCTCAGGCCCTCGGCATAGCTGAGATTCTCAAAAAAGGTCAGATCACGGGGGCCGGCCCGATCGATGGGTGCGACGTTCACGATCACCGTGTCCGCTCGGGCTGGATCGGACAGGGTCGCTCCGGTGAGGGCTGCAATGTCCCCCGCGGTCAACGTCTCCGCGCGTTCGATGAAAATCGGTTCGGTCATCCGCCGGCTCGCAACATCATTCTGGCGGCTTCTGGCGGAGAACCGGACCCTTGTCGATCAGAACTTCGTTCCACCGCCGAAGCGGAATTCCTGCACGATATCGTAGCTTTCCTTGTTGAGCGGGATCGAATAGTCGAACCGCAACGGTCCGAACGGCGAATCCCAGATCAGGCCGGCGCCGACGGATGCACGGATGAGCTTCGAATCCGCAAACGTCATGACCTCACCGCCAGCGCTTGTCGGTCCCTTGTAATCCCACACATTACCCGCGTCGGCGAAGATCGAAGCCCGGATGCCGACATCTTTCGGGATGAAATGCAGCGGGATGAACAATTCCGCGCTCGCAGCCCAGAAATTCGCACCGCCGATCGCATCCTGGGTGGTCCATGGCGTCAGATCGCGCGGCCCGAAGCCGTTCTGGCGGAAACCGCGGACCAGGTTCGGCCCGCCCTGATACAGGTCGTTGAAGCGCAGATTGTTGCCATTCCACGGCGTGATATTGCCGGCCTGGAAGCGCAGCAACCCGACGAAATCCGGGATCACCTCCTGATAGAAGCGAATGTCGCCGGAGGTCCGGATGAAGTTCACATCGCCGCCGATGCCGGCGAATTCCTGCTTCAGTTCGCCGCGAATGCCCGACGACGGGTTCCGGTTATTGTCCAGCGTATTGTAGATCAGGCTATAGCCCGCCATCGACGTGATCTGCGCGCCCTGATCGAAGCTCAGGCGAACCGGCAGCGACGGCACGATCGACACGTCATTACAACCGTTCGGCTTCGTCCAAGTCGGGTCGTTCTCCGGTTTCCACGGCACTGTCGTATAGCAGGCCGACGTGCCTTCCTGCAGCGTGATCTCCTGCTGGAACAGCGAGTAACGAAGCTGCAGCGCGAGGTCCTCGCGAAGCTCGAAGCCGAGCCGCACCGCGCCACCCAATGTCCGGGTATCGTACGAGGTGTATTGCTGCTGGTCGGTTTCCTTGCCGAAAAAATCGAGACCAAGCGCCATCCGGTAATCGAGGAAATACGGCTCGATGAACGACAATTCGAAGCCGCGTGCGCGCTGGCCGTATTGCACCGCCGCTCGCACCGCCTGACCGCGGCCCAGCAGATTGCGCTCGCCGACCGACACTTCGCCAAGCCAGCCGTCCTGGGTCGAGTAACCGCCGGAGACGGAGAATTCACCGGTCGACTGTTCCTCGACCTCGACGTTGATCACGATCCGGTCCGGTGAAGTGCCGGGCTCATTGGTGATCTTCACCGACTTGAAATAGTTGAGGTTCTTCAGGCGACGCTCGGCACGGTCGACGAGTGCGCGGTTGTAGGCGTCGCCTTCGGCGAGATCAAACTCACGCCGGATCACCCAGTCCCGGGTCCGCGTATTGCCGCGGATCTGGATCCGTTCGATGTAGGCCCGGGGCCCCTCCTCGACGGTGAAGACCACATTGATGACCCGGCCTTCGAAATCGCGATCGCCGCGCGGCCGCACCACCGCAAACGGATAGCCGCGGCGCGCCACATCGATGGCAATCGATTCGACCGACTTTTCGACGGCTTCGGCGTTGTAAACCGAGCCCCGTTTTGCCTTCAGCTTGTCGGCCAGCGAGGCTGCGTCGACGGCGCGCACGTTCGATTGGATGTCGACCGCGCCGAATTTGTATTGCTCGCCTTCGTCGATCGTGAACGTGACGATGAACGCACCGGCCTGAGGATCGAACTCGCTCACCGCGGACACGACGCGAACGTCGGCGAAACCATGCTTCAGGTAGAAACGGCGCAGCAGGTCGCGATCCGCCTCGATCCGGTCCGGATCATAGACGTCGCTCGACTTCATGAAGCTGAGGAAATTGGACTCGGTGGTCTTGATGATGTCCTTGAGCCGGTAGTCCGAATAATACCGGTTGCCGACGAAACGGATGCTCTTGACGCCGGTTTTCTTGCCTTCGTTGACCTCGAAAACGAGATCCACGCGATTGTTCGGGAGCTCGATGACCTTCGGCACCACGCGCACGTCGTAGCGCCCGTTCCGCCGATATTGCTCGATGATGCGCTGGGTGTCCGATTGCACGACCGGGCGGGACAGCGTGCCACGAACCTTCGACTGAATCTCGCCGAGGAGCTGCTCGTCCTTGGCTTTGACGTTCCCCTCGAATGCGATCCTGTTGATGACCGGATTTTCGACAACCGTCACATACAGCCGACCGCCGGCCTGGCGGATGCGGATATCCTGGAACAGGCCGGTTGCGTAGAGGCCCTTCAGGCCTTCGTCGATGGTCGCGGCGTTCAGGCCGCCGCCGGCAGATTTGAAGTAGGAGCGGATGGTGTCGGCTTCGATCCGGCGATTCCCTTCGACCACGATACTGCTCGCCGATTGGGCATAGGCTGGCCCAGCCGGCACTGCGATCGCAGCGACGCCGAAAAAGATTCCCCCGAGGATAAAGGCTGCCAGCCCCATTCCCCGCCAAACTCGGGTACCGATTCCCATTCCCACGCGCTCTTGTCCCACCCCTTTGGCGATCAGAATCGTAAACAAGTGTCTACCACCACTCGTTTTTACAGCCTTGGGCCAAAGGCGCAAACGAAACCGCTCCAATCCACGACTAACCCCGGTCACGTTGCCCCCTCGCCACACAAAGTTCCCCCGCGAAGGTGTCAGGAGGCCGCCAAATGGATGATGTCGTTAAAAGTTGCAAAAATCATCAACATCACCACAAGCGCCAACCCTACACGGAAACCCATTTCCTGGGCACGTTCAGACAGCGGCTTTCCCCGCACCGCCTCTATTCCGTAGAACAAAAGGTGACCGCCATCGAGGAGCGGGACCGGGAAGAGGTTCAGCAGGCCGATCGAGACCGACAGGATCGCCGACAGGTTCATTAGGGCAACAAAGCCGACGGTGGCGACCTGGCCTGAGACCTGGGCAATCCGGATGGGACCGCCGAGCTGGTCCGCGGCTTCGCGCCCGACGATGACGCCGCCGAGATAGGACAGCGTCCGATCGATGACGAACCAGGTCTCCTCGACGCCCATCCATAGCGCCGGCAACGGAGACACGGTCTGATGTTGGGCATCGGTCGGCGCCATCGAACGGCTGATGCCCAGCACGCCGAGCCGGTGCGTATTGCCGAAATTGTCCTTCACTTCGCGCAGCGTCGGGGTTGCCTTCAGGTCGACCCGCGCACCGCCGCGCTCGACCGTCACTGCCAGCTGCTGTCCGGCATTGGTGGAGACCACCCGCTGCATTTCGGAAAATGTCTTGATCGGCCGGCCGTCGATCGCGACCACAACGTCACCGGCCTGGAAACCTGCTGCCGCGGCCGCGCTGTCCGGCTGTATGCCGTCGACCCGCGCCGAGGTCGAGGGCTTGCCGTAGAACACGAAGATCGATGCGAAGATCAGGATCGCAAGAATGAAGTTTGCGATCGGGCCGGCGGCAACGATCGCCGCGCGCTTGCCGACGCTCTGATGATGGAAGCTCTCCCGCCGCTCCGCCGCCGTCATCGTTGATACGCTGGCATGATCGGGCGTGCTGGCAGCATCCTCATCGCCGAAGAACTTGACGTAGCCGCCGAGCGGGATCGCCGAAATCTTCCAACGGGTGCCGTGCCGATCGTTGAAACCCACAAGCTCGGGGCCAAAGCCGACCGAGAATACCATCACCCGTACGCCACACAGCCGGGCGACCAGGAAATGGCCCAGTTCGTGAAAGAACACGACGATCGTCAGCACGAACAGGAACGGAAGCAGCGAGCCGGGAAAGCCGCCGCCCCAGAGGCTGAAATTGTCGAGAAAACCCATGCGCGGACCCTATTCCCCAAATGGCGGCAATTTAGTGAAGACCCGCTGAAGCCGACGACTTCAACGTGGCCGCAATCTCCCGCACGGTGC
>JAESGF010000199.1_pt1 | contig 39206 bp, 39 predicted proteins | sample 9269621 | NCBI WGS metagenome assembly JAESGF01 (sample SAMN14515066, study PRJNA621663) | algae metagenome | isolation source: Tolypothrix carrinoi HA7290-LM1 and co-occurring heterotrophs from dry rock... | place: USA: Makauwahi cave, Kauai, Hawaii | collected 2011-01-06
TGAAGGTCTTCCACGCGGCGCGGCAGGACATCGAGATCTTCCACCACCTCTCGGGGCGGGTTCCGGCGCCGATCTTCGACACGCAGGTGGCGGCCATGGTGCTGGGGTTCGGCGACTCCATCGCCTACGACCAGCTTGTGCAGCGGGTGACGGGCGGGCTCGTCGACAAGTCGAGCCGGTTCACCGACTGGTCGGCACGGCCCCTGACGGAGGCGCAGCTCGCCTACGCGCTCGCCGACGTGACGCACCTCACGGCGGTCTATGTCCATCTTCGCGATGCGCTCGCCGACAGAGGGCGGTCGGACTGGGTGCTGGAGGAGATGGCGCTCCTCGGCTCGGCGGAGACGTACAACCTCAAGCCCGAGGATGCGTGGCGCCGGCTGAAGGGGCGGGCGCGAACGCCGGTGGAGCTTGCCGTGCTGCAGGAGATCGCGGCGCTCCGGGAGCGTGAGGCGCGCGAGCGGGACGTGCCGCGGAACCGGATCCTGAAGGACGAGGTGATCTACGAGATCGCGCTGGCGCGGCCGCGGTCTGCCGAGGCGCTCGGGAAGCTGCGTGCGATCGGCAAGGGGTTCGAGCGGTCGCGGCTTGGGCAGGCGGCGGTCGCGATCGTCAACGAAGTGATGGCGCGGCCGGCCGAGGCACTGCCGCAGCTCGAGCGCAAGAAGGCGTCGATCGAAGGCGCCTCGTCGGCGGTGGAGCTGATGAAGGTGCTCCTCAAGCTCTCGGCGGAGGCGCACGGAGTGGCGCCCAAGGTGATCGCGACGGTGGACGATCTCGAGGCGATCGTGTCGGGCGAGGACACGCCGGCGCTGGCCGGCTGGCGCCGCGCAATGTTCGGCGAGGCGGCGCTGAAGCTGAAGGCGGGGGAGATCGGGATCGCCTTCGACGGGCGGAACCTCAGGACCATCGACTGCGAGCGGCCGGTGAACCCGCAGCCGACAGCGCCCGGAAAGGGGCGGCGACGGAAGAAGCGGCGCGGCGGCAACGGCGAAGCCGCTGCAGTGGATGAGGGCGGCAATGGCGAAGCCGCTGCAGTGGATGAAGGCGGAAGCCCTGCCGAGGTGCAGGCGGACTGAGCCGCTCAGGCGGGACGGACGATCGTCTTCAGTCCCTTCGCGGATCCCGAGGCGAGCCGTGCATAGGCCTCCGGTATGCCGTCGATGCCGACCTCTTCGTTGATGAAGTGGGCGAGGGCTGGCGCGAGAGACGGCAGGAGGGCGACGGCGTCCGGCAGTTCGTCCGTGAAGGCGTGGCAGCCGACGAGGGCGACCTCGCGCTCGACAAGCCTGTTCGGGTCGAGCGGCAGCGTGCCGTGGCTGATCCCGACGAGGGCGATCCGGCCGCCCGGCACGATTGTCTCGAGGAGGGCGGCGAGGACGGCCGTGCTGCCGGTGGAATCGAGAGCGAAGCGGGCGGGGCCGGCATCGACGCTGGAGACCGTCGCGCCTGTCACCTCCGCGACGCGGGCGGCGCGCGCACGATTGCGATCGGCGACAAGGACGAGGCCGTCGTGCGTCCGCGACAGGAGGAGGGCGGCGATGCCGCCGATCGTGCCGCAGCCAGTGACGAGGACGGGCTCGCCCGCCTCCGCGGAGAGCCGGCGGACCGCGTGAAGGGCAACCGCGACCGGCTCGGCCATGGCCGCGACGCACGGGTCGAGGCCCCGGTCATGGCGGACGAGGAGGCGGGCGGGCAGGAGGGCGAGCGGGGCGAAGCCGCCATCGCAGACCTCGCCGACAAAGCCGAGCGTCGCGCAGACGTTGGGACGGCCCGCACGGCAGGCCGGGCAGGCGCCACACCAGACGCGGGAGTCCGCGACGACGGGGTCACCGGGCGAAAGGCCGCTGTCGCGTCCGGCCTCGACAACCGTTCCGGCGAATTCGTGGCCGGCGATGCGCGGCGTCGCCGTCAGCCACTGGCCGGTCAGGAAGTTGTGTAGGTCGGAGCCGCAGATGCCGGCGGCGGAGACGCGGACGAGAGCCGCGTCCGCCGCGGGGCCGGCAGGCTCGGGGAGGTCCTCCACGCGGAGGTCGCGGATGGCTGGAGACGGGCGGCTCTCAACCGCCGAGGCCGCGGATCGGGGGCTGGAATGAGTAGCCGAGGTCCCAGGGGAAGTAGATCCAGGTGTCCTGGCTGACCTCGGTCACGAAGGTGTCGACGAACTCGCGGCCCTTCGGCTTGGCGTAGACGGTCGCGACGTGGACGCCGGGGAGGCGCTGGCGGACGAGCTGGGCGGTCTTTCCCGTGTCCACGAGGTCGTCGACGATCAACAGCTTTTCAGGGTCGGTGCCGACGAGATTGCGGTCGACGTCCTTCAGGACATCCAGCGTCTCGAGCTGCTTGAACTCGCCGTAGGAGACGATGCAGATCGTCTCGATGATGCGGACGCCGAGCTCGCGGGCGACGATGGCGGTCGGGACGAGCCCGCCGCGTGTGATGCAGATGATCGCCTCGAACGGCCCGCGGCCGTTGAGGCGCCAGGCGAGCGCCCGGCAGTCGCGGTGAAATTGGTCCCAAGAGACGGGAAAGGCTTTGTCGGGGAGGCGCTGTTCGGTCATGGCGACGCCTCGCCGGACGCGCGGCCGTTGTCAAGGTGTCGTGGCGGTACCGTGACCGGCGAAGGCCTCGTGCGGCGCGGGCGCGTGCGTGACGGCGGGTGCGAGGGCGCGGTCGCCTTCGGTCAGCGTGCCGGGGTTAGACGGCGCGCCGAGATCGGACAGCGTGTCGGCGATGATCGCGCCGGCGTCACGGGCGAGGGCGGCGCCTTCGGCACAGGCGTCAGGCTGGCGGGTACAGAAGCCCGCGACATCCGCCCAGGCGGCGCGCAGGAGCTCGCCGACTGCACTGTCGCCCGCGACGAACGGGATGGCGACGGCGAGGAAGACGATCAACGCGGCGATCTTGACGAGGAACATCACGGCCATTCTCTCCGGTGGACGGACGGTGCCTGTCGTACCGGCTGCGGGTATCGTTCCTGTTCCGATGGAGGGTCCGATTTGCCCGGAGCCGTAAACATAATGTTTTCCGGTTCCGTTGCCGTGTCGTTTGCCGGGGATGTTGAGGGCGCATTCAACACTTTTTTCAGGGTTGCGCCGCTACCGTTCCGGCTGAGCGGAGGGTGTTTGTCGTGAGTTTGGCAGACCGGATCGAGCGCCTGCCCATCGAGGAGTGGGCGGCTTTCGTGGCGCGCAACGCGCGCCGGACGCGGCGGCGGGTGATGCGTCGGCCGGCCTCGGCCATCGGGATCGCCGCCGGCGTGGTGGTGGCGGTGGCGGTCGGCGGCAACGCGCTGTTCAGCCAGAGCGAGCCGCATCCGGCGCCGCTCTGGGGTGAGGCGCCGCAGGAGATGATCGCCGCCCACGGCGATGTGCGGCAGGTTGCCGAACCGGAGGCGGCCGCGGTCGCCGAGGCTGATCAGGCACTGGTGCAGCGAGTGCAGGAAGGGCTTGCGGCAAGCGGCTACTATGCCGGGCCGCCGGATGGTGTGCTCGACGGGGCGACCGAGGAAGCGATCCGTGCTTTCGAGCGTGAGTCTGGCTTGCCGGAGACGGGGGCGCCGAGCCTTGCGCTTCTCGCGGCCGTTGCGGCGGGCGGGCTCGATGCCGCCGTCGCCGAGGCGTCTGCCGGCGAGGCGGAGAGCTTCGCGGTCGAGGAGGTCGTGATCGCGCCGGATGCGGCCGCGCGGGCCGGCGAGCCGATCGGCATTTCCGAGGTGCAGCGGCTCCTCAACGAGCGGGGCTACGGCCCGCTGTCGGTCGACGGGAAGATGGGGCCGGCGACGCGGCAGGCGCTGGGCCGCTTCTCTGCCGACGCCGGGTTCGGCGCGGACGCGGGAATGACGCCGGCCGTGCTCGACACGCTGGCGGGTCGCCGCGGCTGATCGCGACGAGGGGCGGCTGGCCTGCGGCGCCGCTCAAGCAAGCCTGCCCCGGCCCTGCCGCGCCCGGTGCGCGAGACCGACATATTCCGCGATGGCGGTGTATTGGCTGCGAGGGTGAGCTTCGCGACCTCCCCATGCCATGAGGCGGAGACCGGTTGAGGTGCGGGCGGAGGTCGCCGCCGGCGCTTGCCGCGCGGAGTGGCCGGACCCATGTCCGGACGGTGATCGAGCCCTCCGACCCTTTCGCCCGCGCGCCCCGGCTGAAGTCGGGGATCTGGGTTGCCGCGTACGTCCGCCGTTGCGCGGCGGCGGGGGCGTATACCGCGATCTCGCGCAAGGGGGACGAGAGCGCCGGGGCGGTGTTCATCGAGGTGCTCGGCACCGACGGCGTGGACCTCTGGGGGCCGGCGACGAGGGATGACGGCGGCCGGGCGTTCACCCGTCTGATGGAGAGCGCGACCGGGCTCGACGTCTCCGAGCGGCTGGAGCGCGAGGCGCGGTTCGATTCCGATCTCTGGGTGGTGACGGTCGAGGACCGTGAGAGGCGGACATTCCTGCTCGAGGACGAGCATGGCTGACCCCTTCTGGCGCGTGAAGGCACTCGAGGAGATGACGCCGCAGGAGTGGGAAAGCCTGTGCGACGGGTGCGGGCGCTGCTGCCTCAACAAGCTCGAGGACTGGGACACCGGCGAGATCTACTGGACCGACCTCGCGTGTACGTTGCTCGACGGCAGCACCTGCCGGTGCCGGCAGTACGACCGCCGCTTCGAGACGGTGCCGGACTGCGTGCAGCTGACGCCGGAGAAGGTCCGGACCGTCTCCTGGCTGCCGCCGACCTGCGCCTACCGGCTGGTGAACGAAGGGAAGGAGCTGCGGTGGTGGCATCCCCTCGTTTCCGGTCGCCCCGAGACGGTGCATGAGGCGGGGGTGTCGGTGCAGGGGCGCGTCGCTTCGGAAGACGGCATCGCGGTCGAGGACTACCAGGAGCGGGTGGTGGAGTGGCCGGGCGAGGATGTGCCCGGCGAGGATGTATCCGGCGAGCGTTGAAATTTACGGTTGACAGCGCGACGCTGCTCGTGTAGAGGTTGGGCACGGTCGAGAACTGGGCCTTGAAGGGGCTCGCCGGCCGGAGCAGGTGGAGCTGGCGCCTGGCGCTGGCGGAACCGCAGAGGGGAAAACAAGGGAGATCATGCGCCGCGCGGCCGAGAGGCCGGGCGGCTTTTTCGTTTTGGAGGAGTGTATGGGCGAACCTCTCGAGGACACGCGCGAGGGGCTGGTCAAGCGGCTGATGGCCGTGGTCGCCCAGCAGGTCAGCGAGCTGGAGGCGCGCAGCCGGGACGGGCTCGCCGACGCGGAGACGCAGAAGTCGATCGGGCTGACGGTGAAGACGCTGGCCGAGCTCGTCGGGCTGCACCGGCGAGCCGGTGCCGGCGGCGAAGCGGCGCCCGACATGGCAGCGCTTCGCGCTGAGCTCGCCGCGCGCCTGAAGGCGCTGAGGGTGGCGCCGCTCGATGTGGCTGCAGCAGGCCTTGAGCCTGCGCCATCGGTGCGGACCGGGGATGGGGGGCGAGCCGTGGCATCGGTGCCAGCCCCCCGGCCCATGGCGGATCAAGGGCGAGCCGGGAACGACCGGTCAGCGGCGAGCGTCCCTTGGGCGGCCGACGAGGGCCGGTACGGGGTGTCCGCAAGCCTCGCGCAAGCGACGGCTGGGAGATCTGAGGCGGACGCTGTGTTGGCGGCCGTCGTCGCGGCGGGGCGGAGCACGGCGGGAGAGATCGCCGGCGGGCGGTCCTCGGTTCATCGGACTTCGGTGCCTCATGGCGATCGTGGAGAATTTGTCGGCGGCCGTGCAGGGGCGCTGGCGTGTGTCGTTGCACAGCCGGGCGCTGGTGCGCCGGCGGGCGGCGGCCGCGCTATGGCCTTACCCAATGGGCAAGGAGCCAATGTTGCCGGAGCGGCAGCGCGGCGCGCGGCAGGGGTGACGAGGCGCGCTCGCGCAGCGGGCAACCGCGGACGCGACGGTGCCGGCGCCGGTGATGGGGTGGCGTCTGGCGCTCCTGCTCAGGTGCCTTCGAGAGCAGGCGCGGCGGCGGTCCTCAAGGGGCGGCCTGCGAGCTTTGAGGCGACGGGCGTCAAGCGCGCGACACGCGACGCGGGGCGTGCGGATGGCTCGGGCGATCGGCGCGAGGCTGCGGCCGCATGCGATACGCGCTCCTGCTGTCACGCGGGGAGGCCGGACTCGCCCGCTATCGCGGGGGCTGATGGCGAGGCTCGTGCGGCATCGATCCGCGAGGTGGCGCTTGCCAATCTCGCCAAGGCCAACGCTGCGCGGCTTGCGAAGCGGGAGGCGCGGCTGGCGGCGTTCGAGGGTGGCGCGACATTGGCTCGGGCTCCGGGCGGGGAGATGCTGCGTCGTCGCGTCGCGACGGAGGACGACGAGCGCGCCGCTCGGATCCGCGACGTGCGGCTTGCCAATCTCGCCAAGGCAAATGCGGTACGACTCGCGAAGCGGACCGGGGTGGAGGCAGCGCTCGAAGCGGGGGCGAGGCTGGAGGTCGGGCGGCTTGCGCCAAGGACCGGAGGCGAGGCTGCGAGCGGCGGCCGGTGCGACGGTTCATCTCCGACGGGATTAGATCCCGTCGGCGATGCGGTTTCGGGACGCGCGACGGGCGGCGCCTCGGCGTGCACGATCGAGGCGCGCGGCGGGGCGGACGTGGCGCTGCCCGATGGGATCGGCAGGGCGGCTGAAGGAGCGCTCGCGAGGGACGACGTTGCTCCGACGGACGTGGCCGTGCCAGGCGCCAATGCAGAAGCGGTGGCCGAGGTGCCCGCCGACTGCTTCGAGGTGATCGACGCGTCGGGCGAGGGCGTTCGAGGCGCGGAGGTGGCTTCGGCGGTGCGGGACGGCTCGACCGCCGCGCGGGGCGGGCGTGACGCGGCCGTGGAGGCTGCGGCGCGGGCCGGCATTGCCGTGGTGCGGGCGGCGCCTGGGGGCATGCTCCTGCCGCGGCTGTCGCTTGCCGTCGGCCGGACGGGGCCGATCCTGAAGCGGCTGCGCGTCAAGAATGAGGGCGGGGCTTGAGCGCGGCAGACGACGGGCTCGCCGTCGATGATCTGAGGCTGGCGCTTGCCGCCTGCGTGCGCGACGGCGGGACCGAGGCGTTTCTTGGAACGCTGTCGCCGGCCGATGCGGAGGCGCTGCTCGCCGACTGGCCGCTCTGGGCTCGCGCCGAGCAGCTGCCGCCTGGCGGCGCCTGGACGACGTGGCTCATGCTGGGCGGGCGAGGGGCGGGGAAGACCCGGGCCGGCGCCGAGTGGGTGCGCGGCATGGCGCTCGGGCGGCCGCCGTTCGCGGCGGCCGCAATCGGGCGGATCGCGCTCGTCGGCGAGACCTATGCCGATGCGCGCGAGGTGATGGTGGAGGGGGTGTCGGGCATTCTCGCCGTCCACCCTCGTGCAGAGCGGCCGGAGTGGCAGCCGACGCGGCGGCGGCTCGAGTGGCCGAACGGGGCGGTGGCGCAGGTCTTCTCCGCGCAGGATCCGGAGGGGCTGCGCGGGCCGCAGTTCGGCGCGGCCTGGAGCGATGAGGTGGGCAAGTGGCCCGACGCCGACGCTGTCTGGGACATGCTGCAGTTCACGCTGCGGCTCGGCGACCGGCCGCGCAACATGGTGACGACGACACCGCGTAACGTGGCGCTCCTGAAGCGGCTGGTGGCGGACGCGCGGACGGCCGTCACGCGGATGGCGACTGTCGAGAATGCGGCGAACCTGGCACCGGGGTTCCTGGAGACGGTGGTCGGTCGATATGAGGGCACGCGGCTCGGGCGGCAGGAGCTCGGCGGCGAGTTCGTGGAGGATCGCGACGACGCGCTGTGGTCGCGCGACGGGATCGACCGCGACCGGGTGGCGGCGGCGCCGGAGATGAGCCGCGTCGTGGTGGCGGTGGACCCGCCGGCGACGAGCGGCGCGCGGTCGGCGGCGTGCGGGATCGTGGCGGCGGGGCTCGGGGTCGACGGGCGCGGCTATGTGCTCAGCGATCGGACCCTGCCCAGGGCGACGCCGCGGGCGTGGGCAGAGCGGGCAATCGCGCTCTACCATGCCGTGGGGGCCGACCGGCTGATCGCCGAGGTGAACCAGGGCGGCGAGATGGTGGAAACCGTCATCCGCGAGGCGGATCCGACGGTGCCGGTGACGGCGGTGAGGGCGAGCCGGGGGAAGTGGACCCGGGCCGAGCCGGTGGCGCTCCTCTACAGCCAGGGGCGCGTGGCTCATGTGGGCGTTCACGCCGAGCTGGAAGACCAAATGTGCAACTTCGCGCCGGCGGGGACGGCGGGCGGGGTGTCGCCCGACCGGATCGATGCTCTGGTCTGGGCGATCTCGGCGCTGATGCTGTCGCCGGAGGCGCCGCCGCCGCGGGTGCGGCGGTTCGGCTAGGGGGCCGCGGCGGACGACGGCGGTGATGCGGGGGCGCCCTTCGGGGCGCCCTTTTTCGTTTCGAGGCGCCTTGCGCCGAATCTCCTTGGAGGAGTGATGGGCATCTTTGGAAGTCGGGAGGCGAAGGCGTCCCGGGTTGGGCGGCTCGTGACGGTGGAGGCCCTCGGGCGTCCGGTCTGGACGCCGCGGGACTATGGCTCGCTTGCGCAGGAGGGGTTCGCCCGCAACCCGATCGTGTTCCGTGCGGTCCGGATGATCGCGGAGGCGGCGGCCTCGGCACCGTTCCTGCTCTACTCCGCGGACCGGGAGATTGCGCGGCATCCGCTGCTGGAGCTCCTCCGGCGGCCGAATCCGGCACAGGCCGGGGGCTCGTTCATGGAGACGGTTTACGGGCACCTTCTCGTGGCCGGGAACGCCTACATCGAGGCGGTGGCGCTCGACGGGCTGCCGCGGGAGATCTACGCGCTCCGGCCGGACCGGATGAAGGTCGTGCCAGGTGGGGACGGCTGGCCGGCGGCGTTCGACTATACGGTCGGCGGGCGCACCGTGCGGTTCCACCAGGAGGGGGTGCCGGCGCCGATCCTGCACCTGTCGATGTTCCATCCTCTCAACGATCATTACGGGTTCGCCCCGCTCGAGGCGGCGCAGACGAGCCTCGACATCTTCAATGCGGCGGGGGCGTGGGCGAAGGCGCTGCTCGACAACGCGGCGCGGCCGTCGGGCGCGCTCGTCTACACCGGCGAGGGGCACCTCACCGACGACCAGTTCGAGCGGCTGAAGGGCGAGCTCGAGGACGGTTACCAGGGCGCGCGCAACGCAGGGCGGCCGCTGCTCCTCGAGGGCGGGCTCGACTGGAAGACGATGGGGATGACGCCCCATGAGATGGACTTCGTCGATGCCAAGCGGGACGCCGCGCGGGAGATCGCGCTCGCCTTCGGCGTGCCGCCGATGCTGCTCGGGATCCCGGGCGACTCCACCTACTCGAACTACCGCGAGGCGAACCGGGCGTTCTGGCGCCAGACCGTGCTGCCGCTCGTGCGGCGGACGACGGAGGCGGTGGGCAACTGGCTCGGCGCCGCCTGGGGGGCGGACCTCCGGCTCGGATTCGATGCGGACGGGATCGAGGCGCTGTCGGTGGAGCGCGAGGCGCTGTGGGACCGCGTCGCGGCGGCGGATTTCCTGACGAGAGACGAGAAACGGATCGCGGTCGGGTACGGCGTCGAAGGGCGTTCGGCCGGCGGCGGCGTCGACGGTGGGACGGTTGGCAACGGGGACGAGGAGGCTGAGCCGGGCTGACATGGACCCAGTCACACAAAGCGTCGTGGAGCGAGGTGACCTGGCGCACCTCGCTCTTTTTCTTTGGGCCTCCGCCTCGTCGGGGCTTCTCCTGTGGACGATGCGCGAGCTCGCCCGCTCAAACCGGCGGTTCAGCGACTTCGTCACCGCGATCGCCAAGCTCAACACCCTCTTTGGACAGGACTGATGCTGAGGCTCATCAAGCGGGTCGTGACGCCGGTCGTCCGGCTGACCACGGTGGACGAGGTCGACTACGAGAAGACCTTCGAGACCTTCGCGGGGCACCTCGCGCGGGCGGTGGTGGAAGAGAAGGCCCGGCGCGAGCCGCGGATCGTCAGCCTGCGCAAGCTCGCGCGGGGCGCCGAGGCCCGTCAGCGGGTGTTGCGGTGACGGGGGCGGCGAGGGACCTCGCGCCGGAGCGCAAGTTCTCGTCGGCGTTCGCGAGCGTCGACGCCGCCGGCCGGTTCTGCGGCTACGCATCCCTCTTCGGACGGGCGGACCTCTCGGGCGACATCGTGATGCCTGGCGCGTTCGCGCGGACGCTGCGCCGGAAGGGTCCCGAGGGGATCGGGATGCTGTTCGAGCACGATCCCAAGGTGCCGATCGGGACCTGGATTGCGCTCGAGGAGGACCGGCGCGGGCTCTGGGTCGAGGGCCGGCTCGGCGAGGGAGCGGACGCCCGCCGCGCGGCCGCGCTGATGGAGGCGGGGCGGCTCGACGGGCTCTCCATCGGCTTCCGCACCGTCGCCAAGGACGAGGACAGGCGGGCGCGGGTGCGCCGGCTGATCGAGATCGATCTCTGGGAGGTGTCGGTGGTCTCGTCCCCGATGCTCCCGGAGGCGAGGGCCCGGGCGGCGGGTGCCGTCCGGGCGAGCGGGGCGGACGCCCTCTCGGCGTCGGGGCCGTCGCCGAAACGGGAACCGGGGCACTCGCCCCATTCGAGCTCGGGGCAGGCGCCCCGTGACCACGCCGTGGACGCGGGGCTGATCGCCCGGATGCGTCGGACATCGGCCATTCTTCGGGAACAGAGGTGAACATGGACAACGAGATGGTTGCGCCTGAGGTGAAGGCCGACCTGAAGCGCGAGCTCGCCGACATGGCGGCCGCCTTCGAGGCGTTCAAGGTGACCAACGACGACCGCCTGGCACAGGTGGAGCGCAAGGGCGCCGACGTCCTCACGATCGACAAGCTCGCGCGCATCGAGGCGGCGCTCGACGCCAACCAGCGCCGGATGGACGAGCTCGTGCTCAAGGGCCAGCGGCCCGGCCTCGGCAGCCGCGTTCTCGCCGTGTCCGAGCACAAGACGGCCTTCAACGCCTATGTGCGCGGCGGCAACGAGGACGGCCTCCGGGCGCTCGAGCGCAAGGCGGTGACGAGCGGGACGAGCGCCGGCGACGGTGGCTTCACCGTGCCGCCGGAGGTCGAGGCGCAGGTGCTGCAGCGGCTCTCGGTCTTTTCGCCGATCCGCTCGATCGCCACCGTGCAGACGATCTCGTCCGGCAGCTACCGCAAGCCCATCACCACGGCGGCGCCGACGGCGAACTGGAATGCCGACGGTCAAGGCCAGACGCGCGCCGAGACGGCCTACGGCGCCGTGACGGAGCTGCGCATCGACGCGATGGAGCTTTCGGCGGCACCTGCGGCGTCCGTCGCGCTCCTCGAGGACTCGGCGGTCGACATCGAGGCCTGGCTCGCCTCCGAGGTCGAGACCGTCTTCGCCGAGCAGGAGAACCGCGCGTTCGTCAACGGCACCGGCAGCGGCCAGCCGCGCGGCTTCATGCAGACGCCGAAGCTTGCCGAAGCCTCCTGGGCGTGGGGCAGCCTCGGCTTCATCAAGACCGGCCAGGCGAACGCCTTCCCGACCGCGAACCCGACCGACATCCTCGTCGAGCTCGTCTACACGCTGAAGGCGGGCTACCGGCAGAACGCCGCGTTCGTGATGAACCGCACGACGCAGTCGGCGATCCGCAAGTTCCGCGACCAGGCCGGCAACTACGTCTGGCTGCCGCCGGCGTCGATCGGTGCGCAGCCGACGCTGTTCAACTTCCCGATCGTCGAGACGGAGGAGATGCCCTCGTTCAACGCGACCGGCAACCAGCACGCCATCGCGTTCGGCGACTTCAAGCGCGGCTACTGCGTGGTCGACCGTCAGGGGATCCGCATCCTTCGCGACCCGTACTCCGCCAAGCCGTACGTGATGTTCTACACGACGAAGCGGGTCGGCGGAGCGGTCCAGGACTTCGACGCGATCAAGCTGCTGCAGTTCGCGGTCTGATCGAACGGGCACGACGGGAGGAGAGGGGGCCGGTTCCGCCGGCCCCCTTTTTCGTGGGCGATTTTGATCCGTGGCCGTGGCGAGGCCAGACCCCGAGAGGACGACGATGGTGGCGATCCTGACGAGCGCGCCGCAGGCCGAACCTGTGACGCTGGAGGAGGCGAAGGCGTTCGCGCGCATCGACGGGACGGCCGACGACGCCGTCGTGACCGCGATGATCCGCGCGGCGCGCATGGAGATCGAGAGCCGCACGGGTCGGGCGCTCGTGACGCAGGGTTGGCGCATCGTCCGCGACGGAGTGCCGAGGGGTGGCGTGGTGCGCCTCGCCCCCGCGCCGGTACAGTCGGTGTCGGCGGTGACTGTCTATGGCGAGAGCGGCGCGCCGCAGGTGGTGCCGGCGACGGACTACCAGGTGGACACCGCGTCGTCTCCCGGGCGGCTCTGTTTCAAGACGGGCTGGACGAGCCGTGCGGTGAACGGGCTCGAGATCGACCTCGTTGCCGGCTACGGGCCGCCCGCCGCGGTGCCGGCGCCGCTGAAGCACGCCGTGCTGATGCTGGTCGCCTACTGGTACGAGCAGCGCGAGGCGGCGGTGGCGGGAGCGGTCGCGGGGCCGGTCGCGAACGGAGTCGTGGCGCTGTGCGCCCCCTATCGGCTGGCGAGGCTCGCATGATCCCGCGGATCGGGACGCTGCGGCGGCGGATTGCGGTGGAGGCGGCGCAGGACACGCCCGATGGGGCCGGCGGCTTCATCCGCGCCTGGGTGCCGGTCGCGACGGTGTGGGGGGCGGTGCGGCCGCTCCGGCTGCGCGACAGTGGAGAGGACGGACGGCGGGTCGGCGTCGTCACCCACGAGATCACGATACGGCGGCGGACGATGACGGGCGGGATGCGGCTCGTCGCCGACGGTGTGCGCTACCGCGTCGCCGCCGTGGAGGACGCCGACCCGGCCCGGCGGTTCGTCACCTGTCTCTGCGAGGAGGAGCAGGCATGAGCGACGCACGACGGGCGCTGTTCGTCGCCGTCTACGAGGCCCTGACCACGGATGCCACCCTCACCGGGCTCGTCTCCGGCCGCGTCTATGACGGGGCGCCGCGCGGGGCGATCCATCCGTTCGTGTCGTTCGGCGCCGTGCGAAGCCGCCCTATCGACCCCGACGCGAGGCCTGCAGTGGAGCATCGGCTCGACATCGAGGTGCACTCGCGCGCGGAGGGGCGGACGGAGGCGAGCGGGATTGCCGACCGGGTGCGGGCCGACCTCGACGAGGCTGCACTGGAGCTGATCCAGCACGCCCTCGTGTCGCTTCGCTGGACGGAGACGGAGCTCGCACGGAGCGCCGACAGCGGCGCGACGCGGGTGCTGGTGCGCTTCCGCGCGGTGACGGAAGCGGTCTGACGGTTCGCGCGAGGCGCGCAATTTCTGGAGAGACGGATGGCGGCGCAGAAGGGCAAGGACCTTCTTCTGAAGGTCGACGAAACGGGGTCTGGGTCCTACCAGACCGTGGCGGGGCTTCGCTCGAAGCGGATCTCGTTCGGGGCGGAGGCGGTGGACATTACCGACTCGGCGTCGGCGGGGCAGTGGCGCGAGCTTCTCGACGGGGCGGGCGTGAAGCGGGCGAACCTTGCCGGGTCCGGCATCTTCAAGGACACGGCGGCGGACTCCACGGTGCGCGCGGTGTTCTTCGGCGGTGCGGTGCGCAGCTGGGAGGTGGTGCTGCCGGACTTCGGCACGATCCGAGGGCCGTTCATGGTCACCGCTCTCGAGTACGGCGGCAACTACGATGGCGAGATGATCTACGAGATCGCCATGGAGTCGGCCGGCGCCCTCACGTTCGAGGCGCTCTGACGATGGCGAACCGTTATCGCGGCGAGGTGGCGGCGACGCTCGACGGGCGGATCTGGACGCTGTGCCTGACGCTTGGCGCGCTCGCCGAGCTGGAGCGGGCGTTCCAGGTGTCGGACATGACCGCGCTGGTGGAGCGGTTTTCCCGCGGGACGTTGTCGGCGCGGGACGCGGTGAAGATCATCGGCGCCGGGCTCCGCGGGGCGGGCAACAGCATCGACGACGAGCAGGTCGCGCGGATGACGACTCTGGGCGGAGCGACGGGCTTTGCGTCGGTGGTGACGGACCTTCTGACCGTCACCTTCGGCGCGCCGTCCGAGGAGCGCTCCGACCCTTCTTGATCGGCGCCGCTCCCGGGCGACCGGCGGCGGACGTCGCCCAGGGGCGGCCGGCGTCCACGGAGCGGCCGAAGCCGTTTCCGTGGCGCGAGCTGATGCGGTTCTTCCTCGGCGAGCGGCGCATGGCGCCGGCCGAGTTCTGGGCTCTCACCCTTCCCGAGATCGAGGCCGTGGTGGGCCGCGCCGGTGGCGAGGCCACGCGGCGCGCCGAGCTCGTTCGGCTGATGGAGGCATTTCCCGATGGATGACGACGAGGCGCTTGGCCAGGGCGCAGATACGGCGAGGGAGATCGCCGACACGCTGACCCTCTCCGCGTCCTCCTTCTCGCGGACGATCCGCAGGGGGCTCCGCGACGCGGTGGTGGAGGGAAGGGGGCTCCAGGCGGTGCTGCGCGGGGCGGCGCTGTCGCTCTCCGGCGCGGCGCTGACAGCGGGGCTGAAGCCGCTGACCGGGCTGATCGGTCAGGGCATCAACGGGATCGTCGGCGGCCTTGCGGGCGGGCTCACGTCCGGCTTCGCGGCGACGAAGGCCGTGCCGTTCGCCGATGGCGGCGTGATCGGCTCGCCGACGGCGTTCGGGCTCGGCGGCGGGCGCGTCGGCCTGATGGGCGAGGCGGGGCGCGAGGCGATCCTGCCGCTCGCCCGCGGGCCCGACGGGCGGCTCGGCGTCGGCATAGAGGGCGGCGCCGGCGGCGGGACGAGCATCACGGTGAACATCGCGACGCCGGACGCGGAGAGCTTCCGCCGCTCTGAGACGCAGGTGACGGCGATGCTGGCGCGGGCCGTGGCGCGCGGACGGCGGGGGCTCTGATGCCTGGATTTCATGACGTGCGTTTCCCGCTCGCCGTTGCGCTCGGCGCGACGGGCGGGCCGGAGCGGCGGACGGAGATCGTCACGCTCGGCTCGGGGCGCGAGGAGCGCAACCAGCGCTGGGCGATGAGCCGGCGCCGCTACGATGCGGGCACCGGGGTCAGAAACCGGAACGACCTCGAGACGGTGGTGCGCTTCTTCGAGGAGCGGCGCGGCCGGCTCTACGGGTTCCGCTTCCACGATCCGCTCGACCACAAGAGCTGCCTTCCAAGCGAGACGCCCTCGGCCGGCGACCAGTCGCTCGGCATCGGCGACGGGGAGCGGACCTCGTTCGCGCTGGTGAAGCGGTACGGCGATATGTTTCTTCCCTACGACCGGCCGATCCTGCTGCCCGTTCCGGGGAGCCTGCGGGTCGAGGTCGGCGGGGTCACGCGGACGGAAGGAGCCGACTACACGGTCTTCGAGGGGGTCCTCTCGTTCTTCGCCCACGCCGTACCGGGTTTCGGGGCGGAGGTGACGGCGGGCTTTCTGTTCGACGTGCCGGTGCGGTTCGACACGGACAGGCTCGAGATCAACCACAGCGCCTTCATCGCCGGCTCGATCCCTTCGATCCCGATGGTGGAGATCGTGCCGTGAGGGTGCTGCCGGCGGGGCTCGCCGCGCACCTTGCGTCCGGCACGACGACGCTGTGCCGCTGCTGGCGGCTCGCCCGCACCGACGGGGTGGTGCTGGGCTTCACCGACCACGACCGCGAGGTCGTATTCGGCGGCGTCGCCTACTCAGCGATGACGGGCGTCTCCTCGTCCGGCGACGTGACGAAGGCGGGGCTCGGCGTCGGTGGGCTCGAGATCGCGGGGGCGCTGTCGTCCGCCGGGCTTGAGGCTGGCGACCTCGAGGACGGGGTCTGGGACGGGGCGGCCGTGGAGCTCTACCTCGTCAATTGGCGCGTGCCGGTGGAGCGGGTGCTCCTCAGGCGCGGAAAGCTCGGCGAGGTAACGCGCGAGGACGGTGCGTTCTCCGCCGAGGTCCGCGGGCCGATGCAGGCGCTCGAGACGGTGCGCGGGCGTGTCTACACGAAGGCGTGCGATGCGGACCTGGGTGACGGGCGCTGCCGGGTTGCGCTCGCCGCACTCACCCGGACGGCGACAGTGGTCGCGGTTGCGGGGTCGCGGGTGACGGTGAGCGGCATTGCGGACCTTGCCCCCGGGTGGCTCGCGGACGGGATAGCGACCGTGACAAGTGGGGCGGCGACCGGGCAGCGGCGCGGGATCGCGGTGCACTCGGCGGCTGGCGCTTCGACGCTGGTGGTCCTGCGCGGGGCGGTCCCCGAGCTCGTGGCAGGCGCGACTCTGTCGCTGTCGCCCGGCTGCGACAAGCGCTGGGAGACGTGCGGGGGCAAGTTCGTCAACACGCTCAATTTTCAAGGCTTTCCGCACCTTCCGGGGAACGACAAGGCGCTCGGCTATGCGCGGGAGGCGTCATGACGCGGAGCGAAATCGCGGCGGCCGCCCGCGCGTGGCTTGGGACGCCGTACCACCACCAGGCGTCGGCGAAAGGGATCGGGTGCGACTGCCTCGGCCTCGTGCGCGGGGTCTGGCGCGAGCTCTTCGGCGACGAGCCGGAGCTGGTGCCGCCCTACACGCCCGACTGGGCGGAGGCGCAGGGCGTCGAGATGCTGCTCGAGGGCGCGGCGCGGCACTTCCTTCCGGGCACGGTGCGCAAGGGCGCGCTGCTCGTCTTCCGCTGGAAGGCGGGAGTGCCGGCGAAACACGTCGGCATCGCGGTCGGCGAGGGGCGCTTCGTGCACGCCTATGACGGGGCGGGGCGGGTCGTGGAAGGGGCGCTCGGGACGGTCTGGGGGCGCAAGCTCGCCGGCGCGTTCGACTTTCCAGGAGTGACGGACTGATGGCGACCTTGGTTCTCCAGGCGGCCGGGCAGGCCGTCGGCGGCCTATTCGGGCCTGCGGGCGCGATCCTCGGCCGGGCGGCGGGTGCGCTGGGCGGCAGCATCCTCGACCAGCGGCTGATCGGCGACGGTGGCAGCTCGACGAAGACGGTCGGGCACATCGATGACGTGTCGGTGCAGACCGCATCGGAGGGCAATCCGGTCGCCCGCGTGTATGGCCGTGCCCGGATCGCGGGGACGGTGATCTGGGCGACCGGCTTCGAGGAGGCGGTCGACACCTATTCGGTCGGTGGCGGCAAGGGTGGCGGCGGCGGGCAGCGGGTCCGCGAGTACTCCTACTTCGCCTCGTTCGCGGTGGGCCTCTGCGAGGGGCCGATCGCGCGGGTCGGCCGCGTCTGGGCCGACGGCGAGCCGCTCGACCTCTCGACGGTGACGATGCGGGTCTACCGTGGCGACGCGAACCAGGAGGCCGACCCGCTGATCGAGGCGCGGACGGGCGGGGCGCCAGCCTATCGCGGGCTCGCCTACGTCGTGTTCGAGGGGCTGCCGGTCGGGCCGTACGGCAACCGCTTGCCGCAGCTGACCTTCGAGGTGGTGCGGCCGATCGGGGCGCTGGAGAGCCGCGTTCGCGCGGTGACGATGATCCCGGGGGCGACCGAGTTCGGTTATCAGCCGACGCGGGTGACGCGGGCGGTCGGCCCGGGCGAGGCCGTGGCGGAGAACAGGCACCTCGGCGTCGCGGTGTCCGACATCGAGGCCTCGCTCGACGAGCTGCAGGCGGTCTGCCCCAACGTGGAGAGCGTTGCTCTGGTGGTGTCCTGGTTCGGGGACGACCTGCGCGCGGGCTACTGCACGCTGCGGCCGGCGATGGAGGGGCGCGATCGCGACACCAGCGTTGCCTGGTCGGTTGCCGGCGAGGACCGCTGGAGCGCGCGGGTGGTGAGCCGCGATGCCGGCGGGAACGTCGCCTACGGGGGGACGCCGTCCGACGGGTCGGTGTTCGCGGCGATCCGGGCGATCAAGGCGCGCGGGCTGAAGGTGGTGCTCTACCCCTTCATCATGATGGACGTGCCGCCGGGAAACGGGCTCGAGGACCCGTATGGCGGGGCCGAGCAGGCAGCGTTTCCGTGGCGCGGGCGGATGACCGTGTCGCCGGCGCCGGGGCGGGCGGGCTCGCCGGACGGGACGGCGGCCGCGGCGGCGCTGATCGCGTCGCTGGTGGGGACGGCGGCGCCGGGGCAGTTCTCGGGGTCGGGCGACGAGGTGGCCTATTCGGGACCGTCGGAGTGGACGCTGCGGCGAATGGTGCTGCACTACGCGCGCCTCACCGTGCAGGCGGGCGGCGTCGATGCGTTTCTGATCGGCTCGGAACTACGCGGTCTGACGGCAGTCCGCGATGCGGCGGGCTACCCGTTCGTGTCGGCGCTGGCCGCGCTCGCTGCCGACGTGCGCGCGATGGTTGGGTCCGCGACGAAGATCTCGTACGCTGCGGACTGGACGGAGTTTCACAGCCACCGCCCGGCCGACGGCTCCGGCACCGTGAACTTCAATCTCGATCCACTGTGGGCGCATCCTGCGATCGACTTTGTCGGCATCGACTACTACGCCCCGGTCGCCGACTGGCGGGATGGCGAGCACCTCGACCTTGAGGTGGCGAGCAGCGTCTACGACACCGACTATCTGCAAGGGAACATCTTCGGCGGCGAGGATTACGATTGGTACTACGCCAGCCAGGACGACCGGATTGCACAGGTGAGGAGCGCGATCACCGACGGCGCCTATGGCGAGCCGTGGGTTTATCGCCAGAAGGATTTCCGTTCGTGGTGGATGGAGCCGCACCACAACCGGCGGCTCGGCTACCGTGACGGGCTGATGGGGCCGGACAGCGGCAACCCCCGCCTGACGACGGGGAACTGGGGCTCTCCGTTGGCCGGCGCGACGCTGCAGGACGTCGACGGCACGGTGCTCGGCAAGTTCTCGCAAAGCGTGCGGATCGTCTCCGGCGGGGACATCAGCGGACGTGTTCGCACTCGCGGTGTGGCGTTCACGGCGGGCGTACGCGTGACGATCGAGGTGTTCTACACGCCGGACAGTTCGGGACTGCGGTTCCTGTTCCTCAGCAACGGCGGACTGTCCGTGACGGCCACCGGAGTTCCGGGGTCGACGAGCCTCTCCGTTTCGAATGCGACGGATGCGTCGCTGACGGATACCCCCGCGGGCGACGGGGCGTGGCGGCTGGTGCTGTCGTTCACACCGTCGATATCCGTGACCGCTTCGATCCAGTTCGGTCCGCGGTCGACCGCCATCGGCGGCGCGGTGGTGCTGCACGGGATCGCCTACTGGCATCCCGAACAGTCGTCGACCGGCTGGGTTCCGGGGTCGAAGCCGGTCTGGTTCACCGAGCTCGGCTGCCCGGCAATCGACAAGGGGGCCAACCAGCCGAACGTCTTTTATGATCGGAAGAGCTCTGAATCAGAGCTGCCGCGGTTCTCGAACGGGCGGCGCGACGACGCGATGCAGAGGGCGCACCTCGACGCGCTGCTCGGCGCGTTCGATCCAGCGAGCTCGCCCGACCTCGGGCGCTTCAACCCGGTCCACCCGCTCACTGGCTTGCGCTTGTTCGAGGTTGCGGGCGCGCATGTCTGGACCTGGGACGCGCGCCCGTTCCCGGCCTTCCCGCACCTCCTCGACGTCTGGTCCGACGGCGAGAACTGGGAGCGGGGCCACTGGGTGACGGGCCGCTTCGGGCAGGCTGCCGTGGACGACCTCCTGTTGGCCCTGTTTGCCGACTGGGACCTGCCGCCGACGGAGACCAACCGGAGCGGCATCGTCCTCGACGGCTTCGTCGTGGCGGAGCCGACGAGCCTGCGGGCGGTGCTCGAGCCGCTGCTCGCCGCGACCTCCGTCGTGGGGGCCGACACAGGAACCGGCATCCGCTTCGTGCTGCCGCGCGACGGGGCAGCGGCTGCCGTCGACCGTGACGGCCTCGTCGAGCGCGAGGGGCGGACAGCGACTGTGGGGGAGACGCGCGAGGAGGCCGCGGCGCTGCCGGTGGAGATGCGGCTGCGTTACTTCGACACCGGCCGCGACTTCCAGGTTGCGAGCGCGCGCTACCGCCCCGCCAACGGTTCGGCGCGGCAGACTGAGGAGATCCATGTCCCCGCGACGATGAATGACGGGCTCGGGTCCGAGCTCGCCGAGGTGGCGCTCGCAATGCGCTGGGCGGGGCGGACGACGGTCCGCTTCTCGCTGCCGCCGAGCCGGCTCGCGCTGCTGCCGGGCGACGTCGTCCGCCTTTCGCACGACGGACGGGACCGCGAACTCCTCGTCGAGGAGATCGAGGACCTCGGCGAGCGGATCGTGACGGCGCGAACCCTCGACCGGACGGCGCTGTCACCGACGCCGGTGCCGGGGTCGCCGTCGCCGCCGCTCTCGCCACCGGCCTTCACGACGCCGGTCGCCTTCGGGCTGAACCTGCCGATCGTCGACGACACGACGCCGAGGCACCGGCCGTGGCTCGGCGTTTTTGCACGACCGTGGCCGGGTGAGATGGCGGTGTGGCAGGCCGTTCCGGGCGGCAGCTTCTCGCTGATGCGCACGATCACCCAGCCGGCGAGCGCGGGCCATGTAGTGGCGCCGCCGCTGCCCGGCCCGACGAGCCGCTGGCATCACGGCGGGAGCATGGATGTCCTCCTCTACGGCCGGACGGTAAGCTCTCTGCCGGAGATCGACGTGCTCGGCGGGCGCAACGCCCTCGCGGTCCGTACGGCCGGCGGCCTGTGGGAGGTGGTTCAGTTCCGCGAGGCGACGCTGATCGCGGAGCGGCTCTATCGCCTGTCGGTGCTGCTGCGGGGCCAGCTCGGGACCAACGATGCGGCGGCGCAGGAGATCGACTTCGGCGCGCCTGTGTTCCTGTTGGACGGCACGCTGGCGAGTCTGCCGACCAGCCCCGACGATGTGGGGCTGCAGCGGACCTACCGCGTGGGGCCGCTGGCTGAGGGGATCGGCGGGTCGAACATCGCGACGTTCGATTTCACCGCCACCGGCCGGCCGCTCATGCCGTACTCGCCGGTGAAGGGACGGGCCCGGCGGCAGGCGGGCGGCGCGCTCCTCATCAGCTGGATACGGCGCACTCGCGAAGGCGGCGACGCGTGGCCGGATGACGGTGACGTCCCGCTCGGCGAGCCGAACGAGCGCTACCGGCTCCGGATCCTGTCGGGAAACTCGGTGCGGCGCTCGGTGGACGTCTCGTCCCCCTCCTACACCTACAGCCTGGCCGATCAGACGGCCGATCTCGGCGGCGCGCCGAACACACTCAGATTTCGCGTGTCGCAGCTCTCGCCCGGCTTCGGGGCCGGCGCTGTCCATGAGGTGACGGTCGATGTCGAACAGCCTTAATCTGCAGCTGCCCTACGTCGAGGCGGCGCAGGCGCAGAAGCACGTGACGGTCAACGAGGCGCTGCGGCGGCTCGACACCGTCGTGCAGCTCGCGGTGAGGGACCGCACGCGGACGGCGCCGCCGCCGAACCCGGGCGAGGGCGACAGGCACATCGTGGCGGCTGGCGCGACAGGGGCCTGGGCTGGTCGCGCGCAGCAGGTGGCGGCCTACATCGACGGCGCGTGGGTCTTCTTTGTTCCGCGCCCGGGCTGGTTCACCTTTGTGACCGCGGAGCAGGGGATCATCTACTACACCGGGTCGGCGTGGGAGACGCTTACGCCGGTCGGCGGGTTGGAGTCGGTCGGTCGCCTCGGCATCAACGGGACAGCGGACACCACGAACCGCCTCGTCGTGCGCACCGACTCGGCGCTGTTCACCGCCGATACCGGGCAGGCGACGCCGACGGGTGATGTGCGCATCGTCGCGTCCAAGACCGCATCGGGCGACGTCGCTTCGCATCTTTTCCAGACCAACTTTTCCGGGCGGGCCGAGTTCGGGCTGATCGGGTCGGACGACTTCGCGCTGAAGGTTTCGACAAACGGATCGACCTTCACCGATGCGTTCACGGTGGGCTCCGGAACGGCCAGGATGGACCTCGCGAGGGTCCCCTCGGTTCGCGGCGCGGAGGTGTTCTCGGCGAGCTTTGCGAGCCGGGCGGCTGTTGCCGCGAGCGTCGTGCCGAGCGAAGTGGTTCAGATCGCAACCCGCGGGTATGCCGCGGAGAACGACGGCGGCGGCGCGGTCTACCGTCGCGTCGGCGGCCAGCCGGGGCATGAGTTGCGGGTCCAGGACGCGAGCGGGGCCTGGTTCGAGATCGTCACCGAGGGAGGGTGGATCCGCGCCCGTCAAGCCGGCGCACGCGGCGACGTCTCCACCGACGATACGACGGCGCTGCGCCGGGCGCTCGGGTCGGGCTTCAACGTGATGATCGATGCGGGCACTTACACGGTGACGGACTCGATCAGCGCGACGACGCCCTCGCAGCAGATCACCGGGGCTGGTCGGCAGATCACGCGGCTGCGGGTGACGCCGAGCTTCAATCTCGCGGCCGCGGGCGTGGTGGTGATCGGCGCCGCACAGATCGACGTGTCGAACATCACGATCGACTTCCAGCAGTCCGGCGCGACATCGCGCGCCACGTTGATCCAGTATCCGCCCGCCATCAACATGAACAACCAGCAGCGCGCGCGTCTGCACCGGCTCCGCTTTACAGCGGCCTACGACGGCATCTCGGCGCTTGGCAACGCCGGACAGAGCATCTTCTATGACATTGAGTGCGGCTGCTTCAACATCGGCGTGCACCTCGGCGGCTCCCTCGGCGCCGTGCAGATGCAGAACGTCCGGATCTGGCCATACGAATTCGCGGGCAACACGACGCTGTACGAGACGATCTACTCGGATGGGCAGACGATCGCGTTCAAGATCGGGCGGGTCGACGATCTGAAGATGGTGTCATGCACGGGCTTCAGGGCACGGACCATCTTCGAGGCGACGGGAGGGGTCGGACCGTTCGGGTCGGTCATCGGGTGTGCGCTCGATGGGCCCTATTCGCGCATCGAGATGTCGGCCGGCGAGCTGCAGGCGTCGGCCCTCTACGCAACCTCCAACGTCCTGAATGACTTCTTCATCCGTCTGACCGGCGGCCAGCTGACGGTCGCCTCGTTCGACCTCGATTGCGGGACATACAACCAGCCGGCTGTTCTGGTGAGTGGCGGATCGTTGTCCCTTTCGGCAGGTACGGTCAGCCTCGGCGGCAACGCGACGACCACTGCGTTCAGGGTCGACAACGGTCAGCTCAACATCAGCAGCACTCGCTTCACCGTGAGCTCCGGGACGACGCGGCCTGCGCCGATCATCGAGCAGGACGCGAACGGCGTGCTGATCCTGACCGGCAATGCGGTGACACCGCTTCAGACCGGAACGAGCGTCTTCGCGCGGGTCAACACCGACACGCCGAACGTCGTCACCGGCAACAGTGCGCCTGGACATTCACTCGGGCTGCCGGCCACCTCGACGAGCGGCTTCTATGGCTCGAACATCTTCGGCGGCGGGGCAGGCAATGTCTTTCTCGGGTCCAATGCCGGGCTCGTGGCTCTTGGTGGCAACAACAACGTCGCGATCGGGACCAATGCGCTGGGGTCCGGCCAGAACGGAGTGTCCAATGCGACGGCCATCGGCAACGGCGCCGTGGTCACCGGTTCCAACCAGGTGCAGCTCGGCAACACGGCGACCACGACCTACGTCTGGGGCGCTGTCGCCAACCGCTCGGATGCCCGGGACAAGGCGGACGTGCGCGAGACGGTGCTGGGACTCGAGTTCGTGCGCGCCCTGCGGCCCGTCGACTTTCGCTGGGACTACCGCGAGGACTACCGGCGGCCTGCGGATGTCGATGGAGGCGAATGGGACGCACCGGCTCCGGGGTCGCGCAAGCGGTCGCGGTTCCATCACGGCTTCCTCGCACAGGACGTCGAGGCGCTGATTGCGACCACCGGCGTCGACTTCGGCGGCTTTCAAGATCACAGGGCGGGTGGCGGCGAGGATGTGAAGACGCTCGGCTATTCCGAGCTCATCGCGCCGCTCGTCAGGGCTGTGCAGGAGCTTGCCGATCGGCTCGAGGCGCGCGGCGACTGATCGCACGAGCCGACGGCGACGACCACGGGCCGCTTCGGCGGCTTTTTTCATGTCTGCAACACGGAGGTGGCCATGCACGAAGACGTGCCTTGGCTCGACTATCTCGTCCGTCACATCGGCGCGAAGGAGATCCCCGGCCCGAAATATAACCCGCTGATCGTCCAGTGGGGCAAGGACGCCGGGATCGACTGGTGGAATAACGACGACGACGCCTGGTGCGCGGTCGCGGTGAACGGCGCGCTCGTCAACTGCGGCTTCCCGTCGACCCGGTCGGCGCTCGCGCGATCGTTCACCCGCTACGGGACGAAGCTCGCCAAGCCGGTGCGTGGGGCGATCGTCGTCTTTCCGCGCGGGTCGAACCCGATCTACGGGCATGTCGGTCTCGTCGAGAGCCTGCACGAGAACGGCACGATGACTGTGGTCAACGGCAACGTCGGCAACGAGGTCCGGCGGTCGACCTTCCGCATCGCCTCCGTGCTTCCGGACGGCATCCGCTGGCCGCCCGGCGCCGATGCGCCGGCGGAGGCGAAGCCGACCCTGCGAGAGACGCCGCTCGGCGCGCGTATCCTGAAGGTCGGCGCCCGGGGGAGCGACGTGGCGGCGCTTCAGCGCGATCTGGTGCTCCTCGGCTATGACGTAATGCCGGACGGAGATTTCGGCCCGAAGACCCAGGCGGCGGTGCAGGCGTTCGAGGCGCGGCGCGGGCTCAAGGCGGACGGTGTCGCCGATGCGGCGATGCTCGCCGCGCTTACGGCGGCCGCAGCGGACCGGCGCGCCCGTCACGGTCGGACCGCGGCGGCGGCGAAGGCGGCAGCGCCGATCGCCGGCGCCGGCGCTGTCGCGACCGTTGGCGCGGTGGTTTCCGCGGGCGTCCAGATGGCCAAGGAGATCCGCTCGCTCGACGACGGGACGTTGTTCGGCGCGGTGCTGGCCGCAGCCGTCCTCGCAGCGGTCGGCGGCTCGCTCCTCTGGCGCTTCGCGATCCGGCGCGCCGCCGGGCCTGCTGCGGAGGACACCCTGTGATCGTCCTCTCGAGGATTGCGGCTCTTCTCGGTTGGCGCGGCGGCGCCGGTCTCGTGGCAGGCGCGGTCTTCGCGATCGCACCAGCCTACCAGCTCGGCAAAATCATCGAGGCCGAGGCGTGCGACGAGCGCGTGGAACGCACAGTGGCCCAGCACGACATCCGACGCATGGAGCGCGAGAATGACCTCATCGCTGAAGCTCAGGCTGCTCGGGCGCGCGCTCGCACTGACCGGGCTCGCAGCCCTGGCGGGGTGCCAGACGACGGCTTCCGGCGGGACTGACACCGCCTGCCGTGCGTTGGGGCCAATTCACTGGTCGTCGGTCGACACGGCCGAGACCGCGCACCAGGTGCATGGGCACAACGCGGCGTGGACCGCATTGTGCGGCAAAGAGGGGCGGTCCTGAGCACGGAAGCTGTTAGGTTAGGATGCGGCGAAACATTCAGTCGTGATTCACGAGGACTCGCGTAGCTCGGTGACCATGCGTTCCGCGGTCAAACTCCTCGTCGGCGCCGCCCTCCTGGCGGCCGGGCTTGTGACGAGCCCGACGGAGGCGCGCGCCGAATGCCTTTCGCGGCGCGACCAGAGGGCGGCGGTGCGCTCCGGCGAGGTCGTCCGGCCTGGAACGGTCGGCAAGCAGCTCGGCGAGGTGCTGCAGGTCCGGCTGTGTCACGCCGGGGGCGGCCTCGTGTGGCGGCTGACGGTTCTCGGCCGGGACGGACGAGTGGTAGAGCACGTCGTCGACGCCGGCAGCGGACGGCTGCGCAGGTGAGGGACGTCGGCGGCGGCGTCGCCGCCCTTGAGGGAGTACGATGCGTCTTCTGGTGATCGAGGATGACAAGGCGCTGAACCGCCAGCTGACGGACGCCCTCAAGGCGGCAGGCTACGCTGTCGATGCGGCGATGAGCGGGGAGGACGGCCACTTCCTCGGCGACACGGAGCCGTACGATGCCGTCGTCCTCGACCTCGGGCTGCCCGAGATGGACGGTCTTACCATACTGGAGCGATGGCGCCGCGCCGGGCGCTCGATGCCGGTGCTCGTCCTCACCGCGCGCGACCGCTGGAGCGACAAGGTCGCCGGTATCGACGCCGGGGCGGACGATTACGTCTCAAAACCCTTCCACATGGAGGAGGTGCTCGCTCGACTGCGGGCGCTGATCCGTCGCTCGGCTGGGAGCGCCACGAACGATTTCCGCTGCGGGCCAGTGCTGCTCGATTCGCGTGCGAGCCGGGTCACGGTTGACGGAACGCCAGTCAAGCTCACCAGCCACGAGTACCGCGTCCTCGCCTACCTGATGCTCCACATGGGGCGGATCGTGTCGCGCACCGAGTTGACGGAGCACCTCTATGACCAGGACTTCGACCGGGATTCCAACACCATCGAGGTCTTCATCGGGCGGCTCAGGAAGAAGTTGAACGTCGACATCATCGAGACGGTGCGGGGACTGGGATATCGTGTGGCGGCTCCCGAAGCTGACGCTTAGGTCGCTCTCCGCGCGGATGCTTCTCATCTCGCTCGGGTGGAGCCTGTTCGCGCTCGTCGCGAGCGGGCTCGTTCTCGTCTCGGCGTTTCGCGAGAGCGTCGAGAAGCGGTTCGACGAGACGCTCGCTGTCTACCTGTCGCGCATCGTCGGGCAGCTTGCCGACATTCGTGACCAGCGGTTCGGCGAGGCGGTGCTTGACCTTGACGAGCCGCGCTTCGTCCTGCCGTTCTACGGGTGGTACTGGGTGGTCGTCGAGCAGAAGACCGGGGAGGTTCTGCTCGCCTCCGAATCGCTCGCGGGCGATACGATCGATGTGCCGGCCGAGGTGGGGTCCGTTCCGCCCGGAAGACTCTTCACGACGTCGATCATCGGGCCGACCGGGACGCCGCTTCGGCTGGCCGCACGGCGCGTCGCGTTCGAGAATGGCCAGTGGTACGTGGTCGCCGTTACGGCAGACGCGGAGACGATCGCCGGCGACACCGCGCGCTTCACGCGGAGCCTCGTGATCTCGCTTGGCCTGTTTGCCGGGGTGCTTGTCGGTCTCGTGTTCGTGCAGTGGCGCGTGAGCCTGCGCCCGCTGAACCAGCTGGGGTCGGAGCTTCAGGCAGTCTACGAGGGACGCAGTCGGTACGTCGGTACGCGCTACCCGATTGAGATCATGCCGGTCGCCGAGGCCCTTAACACACTGATTGACGCGAACCACTCGACCCTGGAGCGAGCGCGTCAGCACGTCGGCAATCTCGCGCACGCGCTGAAGACGCCGCTCAGTGTCCTCGTCAACGACGCGAGCCAGGAGGAAACTCCACTCGGCCGATCGGTGCGCGAGCAGACGCAGACGATGCAGGCGCAGGTCCGCTACTATCTGGAGCGGGCGCAGATGGCGGCGAAGGAGCGCATGATCGGCGCGGTGACGGATGTCGTGCCCGTCACAGAGAGGCTGCATCGCGCGATGGCCCGGCTCGGTGAGCGGCGGGGCGTGACGGTCCATCTCGACGTCGGCGACCGCGTGCGCTTCGCGGGTGAGCAGCAGGACTTCGAGGAGATCGTCGGCAACCTCGTCGACAATGCGCTGAAGTGGGCGGCTCGCGAAGTGGTGATCGACATCCGTGCGCTGCCGGGGATGCCGAAGCAGCTCCAGGTGACGATCGAGGACGATGGGCCGGGGCTGTCGGAGGGGGCGAGGGTCGATGCGCTCTCGCGCGGAAAGCGGCTCGACCAGTCGAAACCCGGCAGCGGTCTCGGACTTTCCATTGTCGCCGAGCTAGTGACGTTGTACGGCGGCCGCTTCAGTCTCGATCGTGCCACAATCGGCGGATTGCGCGCGGTCGTCGCCTTGCCGCGAGCGTAAGGATGTGCGCTAAGGGGTTGTTTACGAACAACCTGGAAGCTGGCCAGGTTCTCGGTTTGATCACATGATGACGGAAAGGTGGTCGGCGATGCGTTCGGCGCTCGCGAGCCTCTTGCTTCTGACCGGATGCGGCGCCTTCGGCGGCAACGATGCCGGGGCACCGCAGCTCGCGACCAATGGTATGGCGATCGAGGGGGCGCAACTCCTGCCGGACGGACTTCTGGGCGAAATCGGCAGCGAGGCGACGCCGACGATCGTTCGCGCCCAGGCCGACGCCCTTGCCGCGGAGTCAGCGGGTGTGCCGGTGCTCTGGACGTATGAAGACGTCGCCGGCCGCGTCGTTCCCGGACCGAAATACATGGTCAACACGCGCCTCTGCCGCGACCTCGTCCACGTCGCCGAGCGGGACCGGAACCGCATCAGCGGCCGGGCGACGCTGTGCGTGTCGCGCGAAGGGGCATGGGAGCGCGTCGGCTGACCCCCGCCGCATTGACGGCAGGGGCCCCCGCGCCTTAGGCACTCCCGCGCAAGGGTGTGCATCATGTTCGACAAGACGTACGACGCGGCGGAGATCGAGCCGCGGATCCGCGAGGTCTGGCGGGAAGCGGACGCGTTCCGCGCGGGTGCCGGTGCGGAGCGCGACGCCCCGACCTATTCCATCGTGATCCCGCCGCCGAACGTGACGGGCTCGCTCCACATGGGGCACGCCCTCAACAACACCCTTCAGGACGTGCTGATCCGCTTCGAGCGGATGCGCGGCAAGGACGTCGTCTGGCAGCCCGGCACCGACCACGCCGGCATCGCGACGCAGATGGTCGTCGAACGCCAACTCGCGGCGGCGGGCGAGCCGTCGCGGCGCGAGATGGGACGCGAAGCTTTCCTCGAGCGGGTCTGGCGCTGGAAGGAGGAGTCCGGCGGCGCCATCAAGAGCCAGCTCGAGCGGCTTGGAGCGTCGTGCGACTGGTCGCGCGAGCGCTTCACGATGGACGCCGGGCTATCCGAGGCCGTCCTCACCGTCTTTGTCCGCCTCCACAAGCAGGGGCTCATCTACCGCGACAAGCGGCTGGTGAACTGGGACCCGAAGCTCCTGACCGCTATCTCCGACCTTGAGGTGGAGTCACGCGAGGTCAACGGCGAGCTGGTCCACTTCCGCTATCCGCTCGAGGGCAAGCGGTTCGACCCGGAGGACCCGTCCACCTTCATCGTCGTCGCCACCACGCGGCCCGAGACGATGCTGGGCGACACCGCCGTCGCCGTTCATCCGGACGATCACCGCTTTGCCGCCATGGTTGGACGGTATGCCATCCTGCCGCTCGTCGGGCGACGGATCGCGATCGTCGCCGACGAGTATTCGGACCCGGAGAAGGGCTCGGGCGCGGTCAAGATCACCCCCGCGCATGACTTCAACGACTTCGAGGTCGGCCGGCGGCACAAGCTTCCCGTCATCAACATTCTCGACGAGACGGCCGCGGTGCGGCTCGCCGGCAACGCCGATTTTCTCGCCGGGCTCGACGAGGCGGAGGTGGCTGACCTGGTGACGGCGCTCGAAGGGCTCGACAGGGCCGATGCGCGCAAGGCCATCGTCGCTCGGATGGAGGAGGGCGGCTTCGTCGAGCGGGTCGAGAGGCACACGCACCAGGTGCCGTTCGGAGACCGGAGCGGCGTGCCGATCGAGCCCTTCCTCACCGACCAGTGGTACGTTAACGCGAAGCGGCTTGCCGGTCCCGCCATGGAGGCCGTGCGCGAGGGCAAGACCCGCTTCGTCCCGCAGAACTGGGAGAAGACTTACTTCGACTGGATGGAAAACATCCAGCCCTGGTGCGTCTCGCGCCAGCTCTGGTGGGGGCACCAGATCCCGGCCTGGTATGGGCCGGACGGTAAGATCTTCGTCGAGCGCGGCGAGGCCGACGTTGCCCGCGTCGCCGAGATCCACTACGGCAAGCCGGTCACCTTCGCGCCGCGCCAGGATGCGTTCGCCGCGTGGGAGGGGGGCGAGTCGGACGCGATCGTCCTCCACCGCGACGAGGACGTGCTCGACACCTGGTTCTCGTCGGCGCTGTGGCCGTTCTCCACCTTCGGCTGGCCGGAGCGGACGCCGGAGCTTCGGAAGTACTACCCGACCAGCGTCCTCTCGACGGGCTTCGACATCATTTTCTTCTGGGTCGCCCGGATGATGATGATGGGCATGCACTTCCTCAATCGTGAGCCGTTCGAGACGGTCTACATCCACGCCCTCGTCCGTGACGAGAAGGGCGCGAAGATGTCGAAGTCGAAGGGCAACGTCGTCGACCCGCTGGAGCTGATGGACGAGTTCGGGGCCGACGCGCTCCGCTTCACCCTCGCCGCCATGGCCGCGCAGGGGCGCGACGTGAAGATCGCCACCGCTCGGGTTCAGGGCTACCGCAACTTTGCGACCAAGCTATGGAACGCCACCCGCTTTGCCGACCTCAACGAGTGCCGCATCGATCCGCGCTTTGACGCCGCGGCGGCCGAGGCGACGCTGTCCCGGTGGATCCTGACGGAGGCGACCCGGACAAGCGAGGCGGTAACGACGGCGCTCGAAGCCTTTCGCTTCAACGATGCGGCGGCTGCGATCTACCGGTTCACGTGGAACAGCTTCTGCGACTGGTACCTCGAGCTCGTGAAGCCCGTCCTCGTCGGCCCGGACGGGCCGGAGAAGAGTGAGGCGCGCGCGGTGACAGCCTTCGTCATCGACGAGATCCTGCGCCTCCTCCACCCCTTCATGCCGTTCCTCACCGAGGAGCTCTGGGCGGTGACGGCCGAGCGGTCCGGGATTACCCGCGACCGGCTCCTCGTCCACACGCGCTGGCCCTCTGGCGGGCTTGTCGACGACGGCGCCGCGGACGAGATCAACTTCGTGGTCGACCTCGTCGCGAGCGTGCGCTCCGTCCGCGCCGAGAGCAACGTCCCGGCGGCGCTCGAGGCCGAGCTCGTCGTTGTCGGAGCCTCGCGCGAGCATGAGCGCTGGCTTGCCCGGCATGACGCCGCGATCCGTCGCCTCGCCCGCCTCTCCGTCATCAGCGTCGCCGACGTGGCGCCGCCCCACGCCGCGCAGGCGGTGGTCGGCGAGGTGGTCGCCTGCCTTCCGCTCGCAGGGCTCGTCGACCTCGACGCGGAGCGGGCGCGGCTCGCGAAGGAGCTGTCGCGTCTCGAGGGCGACATCGCGAAGATCGAGGGGCGTCTCTCAAATCCGAGGTTCCTCGAGAAGGCCGACGCCGATACGGTCGAGGAGCAGCGCGAGAAGCGCGACGAGGCAGAGGCACGACGCCTCAAGCTACGGGCCGCGATCGCACGGCTCGATCCGGCGGCCTGAGGAGGGGCGATGCAGGGCATCAGCGTCGAGCAGACCTGGGCTGCGGACCGTTACGCCCGCAACGCCCGCTTCGTGGCGGAGCTCGGGTCAGACGTCCTCGCCTGGCTAGCGCCGGAGGCTGGCGAGCGCATTCTCGACCTCGGCTGCGGTGACGGCGTGCTCACGAAGCGGATCGCCGACGCAGGCGCCGACGTCGTGGGCGCCGACGCGTCGGAGACGCTGGTGGCGGCCGCAAGGGCGCTCGGCGTCGACGCACGCGCCATCGACGGCGAGGCGCTCCCCTTCGCGAACGAGTTCGACGCCGTCTTCTCGAACGCCGCGCTGCACTGGATGGCGAATGCTGACGCAGTGTTGGACGGCGTGCGCCGCGCGCTGAAGCCGGGCGGCCGCTTCGTCGCCGAGTTCGGGGGGCAGGGCAACGTCGCGGCCATCGTGACCGCGATGCTCGCGGTCGCCGAACGGTTCGGGATCGATCGGCGGCTCGCGACACCGTGGTACTTCCCGTCCGCCGACGCCTACAGCTTGCTCCTCCGGCACCATGGCTTCGCTGTCGAGCGGGTCGCGCTCATCCCGCGCCCGACGCCGCTGCCGGGCGAGATGGCCGACTGGCTCCTCACCTTCCGCGAGCCGTTCTTCGCGGCCGCGGGCGACCGCAAGGACGAGGCGCTCGCCAGCGTTGTGCGCCTGCTCGCGCCGTCGCTCAGGGACGGGGAGGGGCGTTGGACGGCCGACTACGTGCGCCTCCGCGTCGCGGCGCGACGGGCATGACGATGCGGACCGCCGCCCTCGTCCTCGCCGCCGCCGCATCGACGCTCGCCTTGCCCGCGCACGCCGAGCCGATCGAAAACCCGATCGCCACCTTCTCAGGGCTCGACAAGGTGACCGGGCGGATCATCTCGTTCGACGTCTACGTCAACGAGACCGTCCAGTTCGGCGCGCTCCGCGTCACGCCGCGCACCTGCCTCACACAGCCGCCGACCGAGGAGCCGAACACCATGGTGTTCGCCGAAGTCGACGAGATCACCCTCGATTCCAAGATCCGCCGAATCTTCACGGGCTGGATGTTCGCCGCGAGCCCCGGGCTGAACGCGGTCGACCACGCCGTCTACGACGTCTGGCTCAAGGATTGCGCTGTAACGTCAGAGGTCGAGCCGCCGCCAGGGTTCGACTCCTCGCAGTATGCGCAGGTGGTGGACGACGGCATGGGCCTCATCCAGCGGCCGGAAGGCTGGTTCCCTGTGCCGCCGCGCAAGCCCCTCGTCACCTTCGAGGAGCTGGCGCCGGGCGGCGTCATCGAGGACTGACGGGAGCCTCCAGCGCCGCCAACATCTCGGCGCCGGAAAACAGGCGCGCCGGCATGAAGTCGCCGCGCGCGGTGAGCGCCTCGTCGAGCGCTTGCTGGTACTGCCGACGGCTGATCTCCACCGCGCCGAACTGCGACAGGTGGTCGGTGATGAACTGCGCGTCGAGAAGACGAAAGCCGCCGAGCCTCAGCCGCCCCGCGAGATGGACGAGCGCCACCTTGGAGGCGTCCCGCACGCGGGAGAACATCGACTCGCCGAAGAACGCGCCGTTGTAGTGGACGCCGTAGAGCCCGCCGACGAGCGCGCCGTCGAGCCATGCTTCCACAGAGTGCGCCTGCCCCATGGCGAAGAGGCTCGAGTAGAGCTGGCGGATGCGCCCGTTGATCCAGGTGCGCTGCCGGCCCGGTGCGGGTGCGGCGCAGCCGTCGAGGACAGCGTCGAACGCCGTGTCGATGCGGATGTCGAAGCGGTCCTGCCGCACCAGCCGGGCGAGGCGCTTCGGCACATGGAAGCCGTCGAGCGGCATGACGCCCCGCCGCTCGGGCTCGATCCAGTAGAGGCCCGGATCGTCGGCCGATTCGGCCATCGGGAAGATCCCGCACGCGTAGGCCTTCAACAACACCTCCGGAGTGATCTCCAGGATGATGTTGTCGGGGCTTGTCATGCGGCCTTGTCCCTCTCCGACGCCAGGAATTTTTCCAGCCAGTGGATGTCGTAGGCACCGTTCGCAATATCGGGATGGTGGATGAGCCGGCGAAAGAGGGGGAGCGTCGAGTTGACGCCGTCCACCACGAATTCATCGAGCGACCGCCGCAGCCGCATCAGGCACTCGACCCGGTTCGCACCATGGACGATCAGCTTGCCGATCAGGCTGTCGTAGTACGGCGGGATCCGGTAGCCCTGATAGACGGCCGAATCGACGCGCACGCCGAGCCCGCCCGGCGGGTGGTAGTGCGTGATCACGCCGGGGGAGGGGACGAACGTCTCCGGGTGTTCGGCATTGATGCGGCACTCGATCGCGTGGCCCGAGAAGCGGATGTCCTCCTGCTTCACGCCAATGGAGCCGCCGGACGCGACGCGGAGCTGCGCGTGGACGAGGTCGATCCCGGTGATCATCTCCGTCACTGGGTGCTCGACCTGGAGCCGCGTGTTCATCTCGATGAAGTAGAACTCGCCGTCGTCGTACAGGAACTCGATGGTGCCTGCGCCGCGGTAGGACATGTCCTGCATGGCCTTCTGCACGGTCGCGTAGATCGTCTGCCGTTCCGTCTCGTTGAGCGCCGGCGAGCGGGCCTCCTCCCAAACCTTCTGGTGCCGCCGCTGGAGCGAGCAGTCGCGCTCGCCGAGGACGATCGCGTCCCCCCGGCCGTCTCCGAGCACCTGGATCTCGATGTGCCGCGGCTTCTCGAGGTACTTCTCGACGTAGATGTCGTCGTTGCCGAACGCCGCCTTCGCCTCGGAGCGGGCGCTCGCCGCGGCGGTGACGATCTCGTCCTCGCTCCGGGCGATCTTCATGCCGCGCCCGCCGCCGCCGGCTGACGCCTTGATGAGGACGGGGTAGCCGATTTCGGCGCCGATCCGCTTGAGGTCAGCATCGGTGCGGACCGCGTCCTCCGAGCCCGGCACCACGGGGAGGCCGAGCGCCGCGGCCGTCCGCTTCGCCTCGATCTTGTCGCCCATGATGCGGATCTGCTCGGCCGTCGGGCCGATGAAGGTGATCCCGTGCGCCTCGAGGATGTCGGCGAAGCGGGCGTTCTCCGACAGGAATCCGTACCCCGGATGGACGGCGTCCGCGCCGGTGATCTCGCACGCCGCCACGATCGACGGAATGTTGAGGTAGCTCTCGGACGCAGGCGGCGGGCCGATGCAGACCGACTCGTCCGCAAGCCGCACGTGCATCGCGTCCGTGTCCGCCGTCGAGTGGACGGCGACCGTCGCGATGCCAAGCTCCTTGCACGCCCGCAGCACCCGGAGCGCGATCTCGCCCCGGTTCGCGATCAGCACCTTGCGGAACATCAGGCGATCGCCAGAAGCGGCTCGCCGAACTCGACCGGCTGGCCGTCTTCCACGAAGATCTCGCGCACCGTCCCGTCCCGCTCGGCGAGGATCTGGTTCATGGTCTTCATCGCCTCCACGATCATGACCACCTGGCCCGATCGCACCGGGTCACCGACCTCCACGAACGGGCGTGCGCCGGGCTCCGGCGCCCTGTAGGCGGTGCCGACCATTGGCGACAGGACAGCGCCCTCCGCCGTCCGCGGCGAGGCGGGAGCGCTCACCGTCGCCCCCTGCACCGTCGGCGCCGCGGCCGCGGTCACGGTTCCGCCGAGCACCATCGGCGGGGCCGCAACGTGCCGGGCCACGCGCAGCTTCCGCGCGCCGTCGACGACCTCGATCTCCGTGAGATCGGTCTCGTGGAGGATCGCGGCCAACGCCCGGATGGCCGCTTCGTCGATGATGTTCGGATCTTCCATTCTGATGCGAGCCGGACCCCTCGGGAGGGCCGCGGCGCTCTGTCCTTCGTGTCGCCGCGCAGGGACTGCGCTGGGGGTGGCCGCGCAGCGGACTGCGCCGGATTCAATCAGCTTTAGAGCGCACCATGTCGCAGACGGCAAGAACAGCGAGCCGGTAGGACAGCGCCCCGAAGCCCATCACGATCCCCGTCGCCGCCGACGCGATGGTCGAGTGATGCCGAAACGCCTCCCGCCGGTGCACGTTCGACAGGTGCGTCTCGACAACGGGCACGCTGAGTAGCCGAAGTGCATCGTGCAGCGCAACGGACGTGTGCGTATAGGCGCCGGCGTTGATGACGAGGCCGACCGCGCCCTCGTCCACCGCCTGGTGGATAAAGGAGACGAGCTCGCCCTCGACGTTCGACTGCCGGTCGACGAGCGTGAATCCATTCTCCTCGGCGACTGTTCGGGCACCGGCTACGATGTCCGCCAGCGTCTCGGCGCCGTAAATCGACGGCTCGCGGGTGCCGAGCCGGTTGAGGTTCGGGCCGTTCAGAAGGTGGATGGCGCGCACGGCGGTCAGCAGGTCGCCGCGCCGCAGCGCGCCTCGTTGATCCGCGCGGTGAGCACTTCGGCGCCGACGGCGCCGAACTCCACCGCGTCGCCGATCACGTAGGAGGGCGTCCCGGTGAGGCCGAGCGCCTGGGCGAGCGCGTAGTTCTCTCGCACCGTCTTCTCCACCCGCTCGGACCGCATTGCCGCCCTGAGGTCGTCCACCGGCAGGCCGAGCCGCCCCGCGACCTCAAGCGCCACCTCGCCGTTGGCGGCGCCCTCCGTCCCCATCAGCTCGCGGTGGAAAGCGTCGTAGCGCTCGGGCGCCATCTCGTGCACGGCGATCGACACCGCCGCCGCCTCCGTCGAGGCCTCGCCGAGGACCGGAAGCTCCTTCAGGACGACGCGGAGGTTCGGGTCCGCTTCCACCATCTTCTCGAGGTCGTCCATCGCCTTCCGGCAGTAGCCGCAATTGTAGTCGAAGAACTCGACTAGCGTGACGTCGCCGTCGGGGTTGCCGATGACGGCGCCAAGCGGAGAGTGGAGGAGCGTCTCGCGGTGCGCCTCGAGCGCGCCGACGCGGGCGGCTTCCGCCTCACCCTGCCGCTTCGCCTGGAGTGCCGTGAATGCCTCCTCCAGCACTTCGGGGTTTTCGAGGAGGTACGAGCGGACGATCTCCTCCACGTCCTGCCGCGTCAGCGTGTCGGCACGGGCGGCGAGGGGGATGAGGAGGAGGACGGCGAGGAGAAGGCGGAGCATGGCGGACCTCGGGGGGGACAGTCTCGGGTGACCGTCGTTAGCGCGCCGCCGGACCCTCAGGAAGGGTTCGGCGGCGCGGCGGCGTCACGATCGATTGAGCGCGCTCAGAAGAACGAGCGCCGCTGCCACCAGCCGACCCGGCGGGGGCGTGTGTCGGACTTCTGCTCCGGCGCCGGTTCGGCCGAAGCGGTGGGCTCCGGCGACGGCTCGGCAGGAACCTCCTGCGCCATGTTCGCGTCAGAGGCCTCGGAAGCGGCGGTCGCGGTGGACGTGTCCTCCCCGTTGCCGCGTGCGGTCTCGGGCGCGGCATCCGCCTCCGCGTCCGCGACAGGCTCGGCCGCCGGCTCTTCGACCTCGACCGCAACAGGCTGCGCCACCCGCTCTTCGGCCTCGACCGCGACCGGCTCCGCGGCAGGTTCGCTCGTGGCCTCCTCGGTGTCGCTCGCAGCCGCGTCTGCGTCTGCCGCCTCGCCGCCCTCGCCGGCGATCATCTCGCCCTCGCGACGGTGCCGCCGGCCGCCCCTGCGTCCACGCCGGCGCCGGCCGCGCCGGTCGCCGTCGGCCTCGTCACCGCCGGCGTCCTCGCCGCGCCCGCTCGCGTCGTCGCCGCCGGCAGCCGCCACGGTATCGTCCTCAGCGTCGTCGTTGGAGGTCTCGCCGTCGTCGACCGAGTCAGGGCCGACCAGCGACGGCGCGGCATCCTCGGCCCGGAAGGCCGCCGCCGGAGCGCCCGCCTCGGCCTGCACGCCGTCCTCGGCACGGGCCTGGGCGCGGTCCTCGCCGCCACCGCCGCGCCGCCGCCGCCGCCGCCTGCGCCGGCCGCTCCGCTCGGAGCCGCCGCCGTCGCCGTTTTGCGCCTCGGCGCGGGGCGCGTCCTCCGCCTCGTCGTCCGTGTCGGACGCCTCGTCGGCGAGGTCGTCCATCTCATCCTCGATGCTGACCGCGACCGGCGACACCGTTGCTGCCGGCAGCACCTCGACCACCGTCCGCTCCACCCGCGCACCAGGCACGATGGAGAGGTGCCCGCCGATCGTCTCGTCCGCCTCGATCCCGATCGTCAGCCCGAACCGCTCCTCGAGCCCGTTCAGGTGCGCCCGCTTCTGGTTCAGGATGTAGAGGGCGACCGACGTCGAGCAGCGCACCGTCACATGGTGCTCGCCGTTCTTCAGGAGGTGCTCCTCCAGCATCCGGAGGCAGTGCAGCGCCACCGACTGCGTCGAGCGCACTTGCCCCGTGCCGCCGCAGGTGGGGCAGGGGACCATCGAGGTCTCCACCATCCCCTGCCGGATGCGCTGGCGGCTCATCTCGAGAAGGCCGAACGGTGAGATGCGGCCGACCTGGATGCGCGACCGGTCGAGCTTCAGTGCGTCCTTGAGGCGCTTCTCCACGGCCCGGTTGTGCCGCTTGTCCTCCATGTCAATGAAGTCGATCACGATGAGGCCCGCAAGGTCGCGCAGCCTGAGCTGCCGCGCCACCTCGTCCGCGGCCTCGAGGTTCGTCTTGTACGCCGTCTCCTCGATGTTGCTCTCCTTCGTGGAGCGCCCCGAGTTGACGTCGATGGAGACGAGCGCCTCCGTCGGGTTGATGACGATGTAGCCCTTGGAGGGCAGCGTCACCTGCGGCGAGAACATCGCGTCGAGCTGCGGCTCGATGCCGTACTGCGTGAAGATCGGCGTCGGCGCCTGGTGGAGCTTCACGTTCTTCGCGTGGCTCGGCATCAGCATGCGCATGAACTCGCGCGCCTCGCGGAATGCCGGCTCGCCCGCGACAAGGATCTCATCAATCTCCTTGCCGTAGAGGTCGCGGATCGCCCGCTTCACGAGGTTGCCTTCCTCGTAGACGAGCTTCGGTGCGATCGACTTCAGCGTCAGTTCCCGCACGCTCTCCCAGAGCCGCAGCAGGTACTCGAAGTCGCGCTTGATCTCTGTCTTCGTCCGCGCGGCGCCGGCGGTGCGAAGGATGATCCCCATCCCCTCCGGCACCTCGAGGTCCTCCATCAGCTCCTTGAGACGCTTGCGGTCGGCGTTGTCGGTGATCTTGCGCGACACGCCGCCACCGCGGTCGGTGTTCGGCATCAGCACCGAGTAGCGCCCGGCGAGCGACAGATACGTCGTCAGCGCCGCGCCCTTGGTGCCGCGCTCCTCCTTCACGACCTGCACGAGGAGGATCTGCCGCCGCTTGATGACCTCCTGGATCTTGTAGTTCCGCCGCGGCGGCATCCGGCGCCGCTCGGGGATCTCCTCCATCGCGTCCTGCCCGCCGACCGCCTCGACGGTGGACGCCTCGTCGTCGCCGCCGGCGTCATCGTCGTCGCCCTCGGCGACCTCGGGATCGGCAAGACCCTCGGCGGTCTTCTTGGTACGCGGCGCGCGCGGCTTGCGCGGGGTGGTGGACGCCGTCGTCGCGCGCTTGCGGCGCGGCTTCGGCGCGGGCGCCTCGCCGTCGGCGTCTGCCGTGGGGTCGGCGGCAGACGCCTCGCCAGAGGCTGCCGTGGTGTCGGTCGCCTCGCCGACGGCCTCGCGCGTTTCCTCCGAGACCTCGACGCCCTCGCCGGGCTCGGCCGGACGCGGCGCCTCCTGCACGCGCTCCGCGTCGTGCTCCGGCCCGTCGTTCGCCGCCTCGGCGTCGGCATCGATGTTCTCCGTCACCTGCTCGATGGCGCGGCTGATGTCGGCCGGCTCCTCGTCACTCGACGGCCGGCCCGGTCCCTCCGCAGGCGGGGGGACGTCAGCGTCGCCCCGGTCGCCAGCGTCGTCGTCGCTGCCCTCGTCGGCGCCGCCCTCGGCCTCGTTCAGCGCGAGCGCCTCGGCGGTCGCCTCGGTGACGCCCTCGTCGTCGGCGGCGTCTCCGGTCACCTCTGTGCTCATCGTCGGCGCGCCGCCCTCGGACGCCTCGCGCCGCTCGCCGCGGCCGCCGCGCCGCCGGCGCCGGTTCTTGCCGCCGCGCTCGGCCTCTTCCTCGTCGTCCGCCGCGGCCCGCTCGTCGGCGAGGATCGCGGCGCGGTCAGCCTGCGGGATCTGGTAGTAGTCGGGGTGGATCTCGGAAAATGCGAGGAAGCCGTGCCGGTTGCCGCCGTACTCGACGAACGCCGCCTGCAGCG
>JAESGF010000200.1_pt1 | contig 39178 bp, 33 predicted proteins | sample 9269621 | NCBI WGS metagenome assembly JAESGF01 (sample SAMN14515066, study PRJNA621663) | algae metagenome | isolation source: Tolypothrix carrinoi HA7290-LM1 and co-occurring heterotrophs from dry rock... | place: USA: Makauwahi cave, Kauai, Hawaii | collected 2011-01-06
CGTTGCGCACCGACCCGTCGGAGAGCTGGACGAAGAGCGGGTTGCGGTCGTGCGCCACCGACAGGTCGAGGCGGTCGCGGATCATGACGGCGACCAGCATCGTGACGCCGATCGCGCTCCAGAGGGCGAAGTAGAGGAAGGTGCGCGGGCGCATCACCTCGCGCCAGCCGGGCAGCACCTGGCGCGCGCGGGCGGCCTCGATCCCCTCGGCCGCGGCGCGGGCGGCGTTCGCCGTGTAGTCGGCGAAGGTGGTGTAGGAGACGAGCCCGCGCGGCTTGCCGATCCTGTCCATCACCTCGTCGCAGGCGTCGATGCAGAGCGCGCAGGTGATGCACGGGAGCTGGAGCCCGTCGCGGATGTCGATGCCGGTCGGGCAGACGACGACGCACGCCTTGCAGTCGATGCAGTCGCCGGCGGGGGCGCTCGTCCGGTTGCCGCCGGTGGCGGCGGCGGTCGCCCGCTTCGTGCCGTGGGTGCGGGGCTCGCCGCGCCAGTCGTTGTAGGTGACGGTGAGCGAGTGCTCGTCCATCATCGCCGCCTGGATCCGCGGCCAGGGGCACATGTAGGTGCACACCTGCTCGCGCATGAGGCCGCCGAGCGTGTAGGTCGTGAAGGTGAGGACGGCGACGGTGATGTAGGCGACCGGCGCCGCGTCACCGCGGAGGAACTGGCCGAGCAAGGTCGGCGCGTCGGCGAAGTAGAAGATCCACGCGCCGCCCGTCGCGACCGCGATGAGGAGCCAGATGCCGTGCACGCTCCCCTTGAGCGCCGCCTTGCGCGCCGTCCACGGCGCCTTGTCGAGCTTCATGCGGGCGTTGCGGTCGCCGATGACGAGCCGCTCGACCCAGATGAAGAGGTCCGTCCACACTGTCTGCGGGCAGGCGTAGCCGCACCAGGCTCGGCCGACGGCGGAGGTCACGAGGAAGAGGCCGACGCCCGCCATGATGAGCAGGCCGGCGACGTAGAAGAACTCCTGTGGCCAGATCTCTATTGTGAAGAAGAAGAAACGCCGCCCCGCGAGGTCGACGAGCACCGCCTGGTCCGGCGCGTAGGGCCCGCGGTCCCAGCGGATCCAGGGCGTGACGTAGTAGATCGCCAGCGTCACCGCCATGATGATCCACTTGAGGCGGCGGAAGCGGCCGTTGACGCGGCGCGGGTAGATCGGATCGCGGCGCTTGTAGAGGCTCTTGCGGCCCGTGTTCACCGGCTTGACGTCGTACTGCCGGACGCCCGCAGGGTTCACCGGCTGGCCGGCGACGGGCTCCGCGACCGATTCCAGCGTGCTGATGATGGTGGCCATTCGCCGTCCTTCCGAGTCTCCCCGGAGGGATAGGCAATGGACGCGGGGCGGACCTTGATCGGCGTCAAGCGGTGGTGCGACCTGAGTGTCGCGCCAGCGCGGGCGACCGAGGTGCCGGACGCACGACGGCCGGGGCGCAAGGCGCACCCCGGCCGGTCCTCCCGTCAGACTGAGGGAGCTACTCGCCGCCGCCGAGCGAGTGGACGTAGAGGGCGAGCGACTTCAGCCCCGCGTCGTCGAAGCGGCCCGACCAGGCCGGCATCATGCCAAGGCGCGGGTTGGCAATCTGCGCCGCGATCGCCCCGTGCGTGCCGCCGTAGAGCCAGATCGCGTCGGCGAGGTTGGGCGCGCCCAGCGCCCGGTTCCCCTCGCCGGTCTTGCCGTGGCAGGCGAAGCACTGCGTGTTGTAGACGACCGCCCCCCGCTCCGCCGCCGCCGCGTCGTGCTCCCCCGCCGAGAGCGACAGGACGTAGTGGGCGACGTCGTCGATCTGCGCGGGGGTGAGGAGGCCCATTGCGCCATAGGCGGGCATCGCCGAGTTGCGGGCCTTGCCGTCCGACGTGTCGCGGATGCCGTGGGCGATCGTTGCATAGAGCGCCTCCGGTGTGCCGCCCCAGAGCCAGTCGTCGTCGTTCAGGTTGGGGTAGCCCAGCGTCTGCGAGCCCTCCGCCCCGGTACCGTGGCACTGGACACAGGCGAGCTTGAAGGCCGAGCCGCCCGCGCGCTGCGCGTGGTCGAGGAGCGCGGCGTCGGCGCGGATCTCATCGAAGGACGCCATGGCGATCTGCTGATCGAGCGCGGCCCGGGCGGTCGCGACGGCGGCGAGGTCGGCCTCCACCTGCTGCCGGCTCGAGAAGCCGAGGACGCCGGGCGTCGCCTGGCTCACCAGCGGCCAGGCCGGGTAGAGGACCCAGTAGCCGATCGACCAGACGATGGTGGCGTAGAAGATCCACAGCCACCAGCGCGGCAAAGGGGTGTCGAGCTCGCGGATGCCGTCCCAGACGTGGCCTGTGGTGACGGTCCCCGTCGTCTCGTCGACGGGCTTCTTGTGCTGTGTCATGTCAGCGGGCGTCCTTCGCGCCGCGGTTTCGGGGAGGGTCGCGAGGGTCGTCGCCGTCCCTGAGCGGGATCTCGGCGGCGCGGCGGTAGCGCTCGGCGGAGCCGCGGCGGAACACCCACACGACGAGGATGAGGAAGACGGCGGCGAGGAAGACGAGCCACCAGGTGTCGGCGAAGGCGCGGAAGGTCTCGTAGGTCATCGCCTCACCTCCCCGCCGGGTCGGGCTCGAAGGTATCGAGGTCGACCAGCGTCCCGAGCATCTGCATGTAGGCGATGAGGGCATCCATCTCGGACACCATCCTCGGGTTGCCGTCGAAGTCGCGGGCGTTGACGCGGTCGCCGTAGCGGGCGCGGAGCGCCGCCACGTCGCCACCGCCGGCTTGGGCGATGAGGTCCGCCTCCGCCGCGGCGAGCTGGTCGTCCGTGTAGGGGACGCCGACGGCGCGGTTGGCCCAGAGGTCGTCCGCGATCAGCGTCGCGTCCACCGGCCGCTCGGCGAGGAAGCCGTAGGACGGCATGATCGACTGGGGGACGACGGCGCGCGGCTCGGTGAAGTGGTGGACGTGCCAGACGTCCGAGTACCGGCCGCCGACGCGGGCAAGGTCCGGCCCGGTCCGCTTTGAGCCCCACTGGAAGGGGTGGTCGTACATGGACTCCGCCGCCAGCGAGTAGTGGCCGTAGCGCTCCACCTCGTCGCGGAACGGTCGGATCATCTGCGAGTGGCAGACGTAGCAGCCCTCGCGGATGTAGACGTTCCGTCCCGCGAGCTCGAGCGGCGTATAGGGCCGCATCCCGTCCACCTCCTCGATCGTGTTGTCGACGTAAAAGAGCGGCGCGATCTCGACGAGGCCACCGATGGTAACCACGAAGAAGGTGAGGACGAGGAGGACGGAGACGTTGCGCTCCACCCTCCCGTGATCGAGGAGGCCCGGCTTTTCCGGCGCTGTATCAGGGGCCGACATGGCTCACTCCGCAGGCTGCAGGGCCGCGGGGGCGACGGCGCGGCGTTCGCCCGCCGTCCGCCCGCGGATCGTCTGCACGACGTTGATGACGAAGAGGATCGCGCCGGCGAGGTAGAGGAGCCCGCCGAGGGAGCGCAGAACGTAGTAGGGATGGAGCGCGGCGACCGTCTCCACGAACGAGTAGACGAGGTGCCCCTCGGCCGAATACTCGCGCCACATCAGGCCCTGCGTGATGCCGGACACCCACATCGACGCCGCGTAGAGGACGATGCCGAGCGTCGCCAGCCAGAAGTGCCAGTTGACCAGGCGGAGCGAGTAGAGCCCCTGCCGCTGCCACAACACCGGCACGAGGTAGTAGACGACGCCGAAGGTGATGAGCCCGTTCCAGCCGAGCGCGCCCGAGTGCACGTGGCCGATCGTCCAGTCCGTGTAGTGGCTGAGCGAGTTGACCGTCTTGATCGAGAGCATCGGCCCCTCGAACGTGCTCATCCCGTAGAAGGCGATGGCGGCCACCATCATCCGGAGCACCGGGTCCGTGCGGAGCTTGTCCCACGCGCCCGAGAGGGTCATCAGGCCGTTGATCATCCCGCCCCAGGACGGCATCCACAGCATGACCGAGAAGGTCATCCCGAGCGTCTGCGCCCAGTCGGGCAGCGCCGTGTAGTGGAGGTGGTGCGGCCCGGCCCAGATGTAGAGGAAGACGAGGGACCAGAAGTGGACGATGGAGAGCCGGTACGAGTAGATCGGCCGCTCCGCCCGCTTCGGGACGTAGTAGTACATCATGGCGAGGAAGCCGGCCGTCAGGAAGAAGCCGACGGCGTTGTGGCCGTACCACCACTGCGTCAGCGCGTCCTGCACGCCGGCGAAGAGAACGTACGACTTCGAGCCGAGGAAGGAGACCGGCACGGCGGCGTTGTTGACGACGTGCAGCATCGCGATCGTGACGATAAAGGCGAGATAGAACCAGTTCGCGACGTAGATGTGCGGCTCTTTCCGCTTCACGAGCGTGCCGACGAACATCACGAGGAACGCGACCCAGACGACCGTGAGCCAGAGGTCCACATACCATTCGGGCTCGGCGTACTCCTTCGACTGGGTGACGCCCATCAGGTAGCCGGTCGCGGCGAGGACGATGAAGAGCTGGTAGCCCCAGAAGACGAACCAGCCGAGCGCATCGCCGCCGAAGAGGCGCGCATGGGAGGTGCGCTGGACGACGTGCATCGCCGTTGCGATCAGGATCGAGCCGCCGAACGCGAAGATCACGGCCGAGGTGTGGAGGGGCCTGAGCCGCCCGAAGTTGAACCACGGCTCGAGGTTGAGGTCCGGAAACGCGAGCTGGAGGGCGATGAAGAGCCCCGCCGTGAAGCCGGCGATGCCCCAGAAGACGGTCGCGATGACGCCCGCCTTGATCGGCCCGTCGACATAGGCGCCGGGGTCTGGCCGCCCGCCGCGGGTGAGCGTGCCGTCGCCATTCCAGGTGACGCGGCGCGCCTCGACGATGACGACGCCGACGCACAGCGCCGCGAGAAGACCCATGTGCGTGGCGAAGGCGGAATCGCGGGCGAAGGCGGCCGCGACCGCCGCGGCGAGTGCAATCGCCGCGAAGAGGGGGATGAGGAGGAAATGACCCATCGGTTCGGCCTGTGTCTGAACTGGCCGAAACCTCTATGGGTGCGGAAGGGCCGCCGCGTTGACCAGGATCAACCCGGGTCGGACGGTGGGCAGACCGTCAGTGAACGTCCTGCCCGGCCGCCTCGATCAGCCGCGAGACGTTGAGGATCTTCACCGTCCGCTGCCCGTGGAACTCGATGATCCCGGCGTCGCGCAGCGCGGTCAGCTTGCGCGACACGGTCTCGATGGTGAGGCCCAGATAGGACGCGACCTGCGCGCGGGTAATCGGGATCGACAGCTCCGCCCCGTTCTCGGCCGTGTCCAGCGCATAGTGGCTGCAGCCCGCCTCCGCCTCGCGCGTCGCGAGCCTCAGGAGGAAGGTGGCGAGCCGCTCGCCCGCGGTCTTCTGCCCGAGCAGGAGCATCCACTCGCGCGCGTTTTCGAGTTCGGCGAAGGCGCGGTCGAGCACGGCCTGCTTCAGCCGCGGATGCTCCTCGAGGACACGGGCGAAGCCGGCGCGGTCGAAGGTGCAGATCGTCACCGGCGACGCGGTGGTGACGGAGGCGACCGCCGTCCCCGAGAAGCCGTTGCCGAGGAAGTCGGCCGGGAAGAGCAGCGAGACGATCTGCTCGCGCCCGTCCGACAGCCCTTTGGTCTCGACCACGATGCCGGAAACGATGTTGCCGAACATGTCCGGCTCGCCCTCGGTCACGATGGTCTGGCCGGGCGCATAGGTCTTGTGGCGCGAGATTGTGGACAGCGCCCAGAGCTCCTGCGCCGTCATCGCGGCGCAGAGACTCTTGTTCCGGATGCCGCAGCGCATGCAGCTCGCCGGCGCACAAGATTGTCCTTCATGGATCGACACGCGTCCCCCCTCCGGCTGGCGGCGCCCCGGCCCTATGGTCGTGTGGTCGCTTCGGGACGCTCAGCCGCGTGAGCCTAGCACATTTCCGCGGCGCTGGCGTTGAGCGACGTCGCGCCTCTCGGCGCGCTGCGGCGACGCTGTGGACCGTTGACAGCCTTACCAAATCGTCACGCGGCGGACAGAGCCGCGTAATGTGCCGTTGCCTACGTTGAGGGCAAGCCCGGTGTTCGGGACCGAAGAACACGCCAAGAAGGACGATCCATGGCATTCCTCCAGACTTCGAAGCGGCGGACGGCAGCCCTCCTCGCCGGCACGTTCCTGATGGGCGCCGCCGGCGCGTCCGTCCTTGACTTCCAGGCCGCGACCCCTGCGCTGGCGCAGAACCTCTCCGAGCAGGTGCCCGACAGCAACGTGGAGGCCGCCCCCGGCTTCGCCGACATCGTCGACCAGGTGAGCCCCGCCGTCGTCTCCATCCAGGTGAAGACCCGCGCCGCGCGCAACCAGCTGTCGCAGTTCGAGGGCTCCCCGTTCGAGCGCTTCTTCGATGATTTCGAGGAGCGGTTCGGCAACCGTGAAGGCGGCGAGCGGCGCGAGTTCGGCAACCGCAACCGCGGCCGCCAGTTCTCGATGGGGCAGGGCTCGGGCTTCATCATCTCCGCCGACGGCTACATCGTCACCAACGGCCACGTGGTCGACGGTGCCGAGGAGGTCGACGTCATCCTCACCGACGGCACCACGCTGACGGCCGAGGTGATCGGCGTCGACGACAAGACCGACCTCGCGCTCGTGAAGGTCGACAACGGCAACGACCTCCCCTTCGTCACCTTCGCCGACCAGGAGGTCCGCGTCGGCGACTGGGTGATGGCGGTCGGCAACCCGTTCGGCCTCGGCGGCTCGGTGACGGCGGGCATCGTGTCGGCCCGCGGTCGCGAGATCGGCGCCGGCCCGTACGACGACTTCATCCAGATCGACGCCCCGATCAACCGCGGCAACTCCGGCGGCCCGACCTTCAACCTCAAGGGCAACGTCGTCGGCATCAACACGGCGATCTACTCGCCATCGGGCGGCTCGGTCGGCATCGGCTTCGCGATCCCGGCCTCCATCGCGAAGGACGTGATCGAGGACCTGCGCGACGACGGCTCGGTGACCCGCGGCTGGCTCGGCGTGCAGATCCAGCAGATCACGCCGGAGATCGCCGAGAGCATCGGCCTCGACAACGTCCGCGGCGCGCTCGTGACGGAGCCGCAGGACGGGAGCCCGGCGGAGGCGGCGGGCCTGCGCACCGGCGATGCGATCCTCGCCGTGAACGGGCAGGGCGTCGACACGCCGCGCGACCTCGCGCTCCGCATCTCGTCGATCCAGCCGGGCGAGAATGTTGACCTGCGCATCTTCCGCGACGGCAACGAGGAGACCGTGAGCGTCCGCCTCGGTACGCTCGAGGAGGACGAGCAGCAGGAGGCCCGCGCCGAGCCGCGCGGCAACCTGGCTGAGCCGGCGCAGACCGCCGCCCTCGGCATGACGCTCGCACCGGCGGCGGACGTCGGCATGGACGGCCCGGGCCTCGCGGTGGTGGAGATCGATCCCGAGGGTCCGGCCGCGCAGTCCGGTATCGAGGTCGGCGACGTGATCCTGCAGGCGAGCGGCGTCGAACTCCGCTCCTCGCGCGACCTCGAGTCGGGCATCGACCAGGCGCAGGAAGGCGGTCGCAAGAACGTCCTCCTGAAGCTGCAGAGCGGGGAGAACACCCGTTTCGTCGCCCTGCCGGTGGACGAAGACCGCGGCTGAGGCCATTTCAAGAGAGGCCGGGCGGCGCCCGGCCTCCCCGAGCGAGGGTCGAGCCGGGCGCCGCGCGTCCGGCTCGTTTTACATGGGACACCCGATGAAGGTTCTGATCGTCGAGGACGACGCCGAAGCGGCCTCTTACCTGTCCCGCGGCCTCACGGAGGCGGGCCACGCCATCGACACCGCCGATGACGGCGAGAGCGGCCTCGCGATGGCGTTGTCGAACGGCTACGACGTCCTCATCGTCGACCGCATGCTGCCGCGGCGGGACGGCCTCTCTCTCATCACCGCCCTCCGCGCCAAGGACAAGCAGGTCCCGATCCTCGTCCTCTCCGCGCTCTCCCAGGTCGACGACCGGGTGAAGGGCTTGCGTGCCGGCGGGGACGACTACCTCACAAAGCCGTACGCCTTTACCGAGCTTCTCGCCCGGGTCGAGGCGCTCGCCCGCCGCAAGCAGTCCGCCGAGCTCGAGACGGTCTACCGCGTCGGCGATCTCGAGCTCGACCGGCTCAGCCACACGGTCACCCGCGCCGGCAAGCCCGTCATCCTCCAGCCGCGCGAGTTCCGCCTCCTCGAGTATCTGATGCGCCACGCCGGCCAGGTGGTGACGCGGACGATGCTCCTCGAGAATGTGTGGGACTACCACTTCGACCCGCAGACCAACGTGATCGACGTTCACATCTCGCGGCTGCGCGGCAAGATCGACAAGGCATTCGAGAAGCCTCTCCTCCACACCGTCCGCGGCGCGGGCTACGTGATTCGCGCGGACGACTGAAGTGGTCGCGCTCGACCGGGGCGAGGAGCAGCGCGTCGAGCGACCCCCCGACCGTCAGCGGGCGTTGACGCGGCCGGCCCGGCTCGTCCGGACGACCGCGTTCAAGCTGACGCTCGTCTATCTTGCCGTGTTCGTCGCCCTGTCGCTCGGCCTCATCGCCTACATCTCGTCCACCACGGCCCGGCTGATCGACGGCCAGCTCGAGGCGGCGATCAACGCCGAGATGGCCGAGCTGTCGTCCGACTTCCGTGACGATGGCCTCTTCAAGCTCATCCGCACCATCCGCGAGCGCTCCGTGCGGCCGGACGCAAGCGTCTACCTCGTCACCGATTTCGCCGGGAATCCGATCGCCGGCAACGTGGCGGAACTGCGTTACAACCCGGCCGAAGTGCCCGGGGAGACCTTCGCCGTCCGCTATATCCGCCTCTCCGCCCAGAGCGCCGGCGACGCGCGGCCGCACCGCGCGCTCGCTCGGCTCGCAGTCCTCGGCGGCGGCTACCGCCTCCTCGTCGGCCGCGACGTGGAAGACCGGATCGAGTTCTCCGAGATCATCCGCCGCTCGATCCGCGGTGCGATCATCGTGGTCGTCGGCCTCGCCCTCGTCTCGTGGATCTTCCTGTCCCGCTCGGTGCTCCGGAAGGTCGACGCCATCGCCGCCTCCTCGCGCCAGATCGTGGCCGGCGACCTCACGCGGCGCCTGCCGACCGACCAGTCCGGCGACGAGTTCGATCGCCTCGCGAGGTCGGTGAACGGGATGCTGGACGAAATCCAGCGCCTGCACTCGGGCCTCACGGAGGTGAGCCAGAACATCGCGCACGACCTCAAGACGCCGCTCACCCGCGTGCGCAACCGGCTGGACGAGACGCTCCGCAATCCGCCGCCGCGGGACGAGGTGGAGCGCGTCCTCGCCCCTGTGATCGAGGAGTGCGACGGCCTCATCCGCACCTTTGAGGCGCTCCTGACCATCGCCCGGGTGGAGAGCCACACCGCCGGGCTCGCTCTCTCGCCGACCGACCTCTCCGCCCTTCTGACGGACATGGCGGAGTTCTACGAGCCCGCCGCGGAGGACGCCGGGATGCGGCTCGACGCCCGCATCGAGCCGGGTATCGTCATCGCGGGGGAGGGGACTCTCCTGCGCAACATGGCCGCGAACCTCCTCGACAACGCGCTCAAATACGGCGAGAGCGGGGAGCGGCGGGTGGACCTCACCCTCGAGCGGCGGGACGGCAAGGCGGTGATCACGGTGCGCGACTACGGTGAAGGCATTCCCGCGGCAGACCGTGCGCGGGTGACGGAGCGTTTCGTTCGCCTCGACGCCTCCCGCACCAAGCCCGGCGCCGGGCTCGGTCTTGCGATGGTGAAGGCGATCGTCGGCCACCACGACGGCACCCTTGCGCTGGACGACGCGCGACCCGGCCTCGCCGTCCGGATCACGCTGCCCGCGTGAGCGCGCCGGTCTCCCTCGCGGCGGCGCCCCTCGGCAAGGGTCTCAGCCCGCTGCCGGGCGAGCCGGATGCCGCCTTTCTCGCCGCCCTCGGCGACGCGGCCGGCCCGGACGGAGAGGCGCTCGCCACCGTCGCCGCCGTCTCGCCGTTCCTCCGACACCTCATGCTCGCCGACCGCGAGGGGCTGGCCGCCATCCTCGCCCGCCCGCTGGAGGCAACCGTCCAATCCGCCTCCCGCGGCGAGGGTGAGACCGGCGCGGCACTCCGGCGGGGGAGGGCGCAGGTGGCGCTCGCCGTCGCCCTCGCCGATCTCCTCGGCGGCGCCTCCGTCGCGACCGTTACCCGCGCGCTGTCCGACTTCGCCGACGCCGCGATTGACGCGGCCCTCCGCGCCGCCCTCGCCGACGCCCACGCGCGCGGCCACATCACGGATGCCGACCCGGAGACATCCGGGCTGATCGTCCTCGCGCTCGGCAAGCTCGGCGCGCACGAGCTCAACTACTCGTCCGACGTCGACCTCGTCGTCCTCCTCGACCCCACCCACGCCGAGGGGCGCGGCCTCTCCGCCGGCCGCGCCGTCCGCCTCGTCCAGCGCATGGGGCAGCTCCTCTCGGCCCGCACGGCGGACGGCTACGTCTTCCGCGTCGACTTCCGCCTCCGTCCGGACCCCGGCTCCACCCCCGTCGTCGTCTCGACGCCGGCCGCGATCTCCTACTTTCAGACCCGTGCACGCGCCTGGGAGCGGCAGGCGATAATCAAGGCGCGCCAGGTGGCCGGCGACCGCGTCGCCGGCGCGCGCTATCTCGACCGGATCGAGCCCTCCGTCTGGCGCCGCTCCTACGACTTCGCCGCGGTCGACGAGATGATCGCGACACGCGAGGAGATCGCCCGCGTGAAGGGCGCCGGCTCGCTCACGGTGCCCGGCCACAACGTGAAGCTCGGCCGCGGCGGCATCCGCGAGGTGGAGTTCTTCGTCCAGACCCTCCAGCGCGTCGCCGCCGGCCGCGACCGTCACCTGCGCGGCCGCGCCACCGTGCCGATGCTGCGCGCCCTCTCCGAGGCGGGCTGGGTGGAGCCCGCCACGGCCGACGAGCTCGCCGCCGCCTACGAGCGGCTGCGCAAGGTCGAGCACCGCCTGCAGATGGTCGCCGACGAGCAGACCCACACCCTGCCCGACGCCGCCGGCCTGCCGCGCATCGCCCGCATGATGCGCGAGGACGACTTCGAGGAGCGGATGCGCGGCACGCTCGACACTGTGCACCGCCACTTCGCCTCGCTCGCCGACCTGTGCGGCCAGGCGAACCCGATGCTGCATGGCCTCCGTGCGACCGCAACGCCATCCGAGCGCGCCGCGGCCGCCATCGAGGAGCAGTTCCGCGGCTGGGCGGACGGGCTCTACCAGTCGCTCCGCACCGAGCGGGCCCGCCGCCTCCTCGCCGACCTGAAGCCCGTCCTCACCCAGGCGATCGCCGCCTCCGCCGACCCGGAGGCGACCCTCGCCGCCCTCGACGGCTTCTTTGCGCGCCTCCCCGCCGGCGTCGACCTCCTCTCCCGGCTCGACCTCCACCGCGAGCTCGTGCCCGTCGTCGTCCTCATCGTCTCCGCCGCGCCGCGCCTCGCGGCCGAGCTCGCCCGCCGCGCACACCTCCTCGACGTCCTCATCGACCCCGCCTTCTTCGGCCAGCTCCCGGACAAGACGGCGCTTCGGCAGGCGCTCGACACCGCCGTCGCCGCCGCGCCGGACTACGAAGGCCGGCTCGACGCGATGCGCGTCTTCGGCCAGGAGCAGGCGCTTCTCGTGAACGTGCGGGTCCTGACCGGCTCCATCGCGGGGCCGGATGCGGGGGAGGCGACCACACGGCTTGCCGAGGTGCTCGTCCGCAAGGCTTTCGAGGTCGCCGAGGCAGAGTTCGCGATCCGCCACGGCCGCCTTGCGGGCGGCGCGGTGGTCCTCCTCGCGCTCGGCAAGTTCGGCAGCCGCGAGATGACGGCGACGAGCGACCTCGACATGGTCTTCCTCTACGACTGCGCCCCGGACTGCGGCGAATCGGACGGCGAGAAGCCTCTGTCGCCCGGCCACTACTACACCCGCCTCGCCCAGCGCTTCATCGCCGCGCTCGCCGCCCCCACGGCCCGCGGCACGCTTTATGCCGTCGATCTCCGCCTCCGCCCCTCGGGCCAGGCCGGGCCGCTCGCGACCCACATCGAATCCTTCGCCCGGTACCACGAGGAGAGCGCGTGGGTGTGGGAGCACCTCGCGCTCACCCGCGCCCGCGTCATCGCCGGCGCCCCCGCCCTCGGCGCCCGCATCGTGGAGGTGATCGACCGCGCCGTCGCGCACGAGCGGGAGCGCGACAACCTCGCCGGACAGGTCGCCGACATGCGCCGCCGGATGGCCGCCCAGTCAGAGCGCGGCCTCAAGCACGCCGCCGGCGGGCAGGTCGACATCGAGTTCATCGTCCAGTTCCTGCAGCTCTGCCGCGGCCGCCGCACCGGTTCTACCGAGCTCCCGGCCGCGCTGCGCGAGCTGCGCGACGACGGCGACCTCGCTCCCGACGCCGCCGAGACACTCCTCTCCGCCCATGCCCTCTACCAGCGCCTGTCGCAGCTCTTCGCCATCGCCTCCGACAAGGCGCTCGCCGTCGACGAGGTGCCGCAGGCGCTGCAGCGGCTCATGGTGCGTGCCGGCGAGGCGCCGGACATCGAGTTCCTCCGCGCCGACCTCGCCGAGCGCCAGCGCGCCGTGCGGGCGCTTTTCGAAGCGATCGTCGCGCCGGTGGCGGAGGAGCCTGCGGCGCCCGAGCGCCCCGTCGCCTGATGCGCTACAATGCGGGGCGTCCGGCACCCCTCAGGCGGCCGCCCCTCCTCACGCCGCCCGTCGGCGAGCCGGCGGAGGTCGGTCCGCGGCCGGAGAGGATCGGGTTCAGCGACGTCGATGACGGCGGGGCGCGCGGCGTCCCTCCTCTGTCTGCCGGCGAGGTCGCCTGCGCGCGGCGGCGCAAGGAGGTCGGCATGCCGCTGGACGACAGACCGCCCCGTCAGCTCGGGAGGGTCGCTGCCGGCGTCATCGCGTGCGCCATGGGCCTTCTCGTCCTTGTGGGCCTCGTCACCGGCGACCTCTCGGACACGTGGAACCCCGGGCTGACGCGCTCGGAGCGCCCTGTCTTCTTCTGGATCTATCTCGCGGTCTTTGCGGCGACGGCCGGCTACGCGGCGCTCCTCGCGCTCGGCGTCGTCGTGCTCCGCCAGCCAGCCAATTACGACGCCCACCTGGGGCGGCGAACGGTCAGCGGCTTTGCCTTCCTCGCCCTTGCCGGTGCGGCGGGCTCGGGATGGTTCTGGCTGAGCGAGCGGCTCGAGGGCGAGACGGGCGGACTGTCCGAGATCGCCGGATGGATCGCCCTCGCGTTCCTCGGTGCCGCCACCTGGCCACCTTATCTCCCGCCGGGCCCCGCCCGCGCCGCCCTCCGCGCCGCGGGCACCGCCGTCGCATTCGTGGCGGTCACGATGATCGTCCGCCTCGCCGCCTGACCGGGCAGCCGCGCGGCAGGAGTACTGACGGCCCCGTCACAGCCGTTCGGCCCACCTCACATAGGCGTCGATGTCGAACTTTCGCTCGAGCCCCGACGGCATCATGATGCGGACTTTTCCGTACACGGGCCGCTCCGGCCAGCCGCGGTCGTGCAGGCCGAACAGCCAGGAGATGTTGGCGTAGGAGTTCGCGTCGCGGCCGCAGAGGAAGTACTTGTTGTTGAGGTGGAGCGCGGTCTCGTACGCCTCCTTCGGCGAGCGCATCCACCCGACGATCCGCTTTCCCCAATACATCCTGAGGTGATTGTGGAGGTAGCCGGTGACGCGCATCTCCCGCATCGCCGCGTTCCAGTAGCGGTCCTCCGTCTCGCCCGCTTCCAGCTGCGCCGTCGTGTAGAGCGCCGGCCGCGGATCCTTCGCGTGCGCCTGCAGGCTTGCCCGAGCCCACTCGGGGATGCCGGCCCAGCGGTCGTAGTCGGCGCAATAATGGACGTAGTTCACCGCGAGCTCGCGGCGGACGACCATCTCCTCGAGGAAGGCGCCCGCCGCCGCGTCCGTCCCTCCGTCCTGCACCGCGTGGTAGATCTCGAGCGGGGAGAGCTGTCCGAAATGGAGGTACGGCGACAGCGTGGAGACGTGTCGGTCGACAATGTCCGCCCGCTCCTCGCCGTACCGGGGGAGGTCGCGCGACACGAACCGGGCAAGCCGCTCGCGCCCGGCGGTCTGCCCGCCCGTCCAGCCCGGCGCAGGCGCCACCGACAAGTCGCAGCCGAGGCTCTGCACGAGGGCCGGAACGTCGTCGAGCGGCACGTCATCCGCGTCGCCGAGGCCCTTTGCCTTCACGCGGAGGCGCACCTCGGCCGGCAGGTCCGTGTACTGCGGGATGGCGCGGTTCACCCGCGGGCGGAAGGTGCGCGCGGCGATCTCCTGCTTGCCCGACGCGGCCTCGACCGGGACGACGACGTCGCCCTCCACCATCTCCACCAGGCACGGAGCGTCCGCGGCCACGGCCTTTCGCCAGGCGACGAGGTGGCGGAGATAGCCGCGGTCGCAGACGACGACGGCGGCCTCCTTCGCGGCGCGGGCGACCACCTCCGGCGGCAGCCCGCGGCGGAGGCTGGTCGCGATGCCGCGTCGCCCGAGGGTGGCGAAGGCGTCCGCGATCCCCTCCAGCATGAAGGTGTATGAGCGGGCGTTCGCCTCCCTGTAGGAAGGGTCGACGACGAAGAGGACGAGGAGGGGGAGGCGCAGGTCGTTCGCCCAGGTGGCGGCGCGTTCGAGCGCGGGGTTCGCCTCGGCGCGCTGGCTGTGCTGCATCCAGTATAGGACGTAGCGCGCGTCTTTGCGGGGCGGAGCATCGCAAAGGACACTCACCCGGCGTTGATTGGAATCACCCACGCGTCGCCTTGCAGGCGATTGGTAAACAGAGTATGACCAAAGTGCAAGACGGCTGTTGGAACTTGTGGATGACGGTAGCCGTTCTTCGGGCGACGCAAAACGAAAAAGTTTGAAATTGAGCGTCGCAGGTATCTCGGTCCCCGGGCTTGTTGCGGTGATGCAACAGACCGACGTTCGAGGGGAAGCGTAGGCCGGATCCGAATGGGCGGTTTCGGCGACCAATCGGCCATCATCGACCATGGCCGTGCGACAGGCGGTTGGGCCGCGGGCCCCTCGCCAAGGGAAGGAGAGGTCGGATGTCTGCGTTCAGTCGATTTGGTTTCGCGGCGCTGGTGTTCACGGGCTCGGTTGCGGCCGCTGCCTATGCGGCGAACAATCAGGACTTCCACGACAGCGTGACGGTCTCCGTCGCCAATCTCACCGACAACGTGCTCCGCGCGGGCGCAATGATGTCGGGCGATCTCCACCTTGCCTATGATAGCGAGGATGAAGGCGAAAAGACGTTCAACGACCGCATCGATTCCGCCTCGGTTGTCACGCACGTCGAGGTGATCGGCGGCGGCACCAAGCAGCGCATCGTGCTGCTCGACCCGAACGGCCGCGAGGTTTACTCGCACGACCCGGTGCAGAACACGACCATCATCGCCAAGGATGCGATCATCCCGTCGGTGACCGTGCGCGAGAGCCCGAGCGACACGGCCGAACTGCGCGTCGTCACCGCCGCCCCGGCGATCGAGGCCCCGGAAGAGCTGCGCCAGGCGCTCGCCGCCGGCGAAGTGGAGCCGCAGCTGTTCTACCGCGAAGACCTCTGAGCGGCCAAACCGCCCGAGGCCGGCAGGCCGAAGGCGGAGAAGCCGGCACTCGAGTAAGGAGGGGGCGCTTCGGCGCCCTTTTGTTTGTCCCGCTATGTCGCGCGCGTTTCTCTCGCCCGGGTGTCGTGCCCGGTGTAAGTCGGACGAGACCTCGAACGGCGCCCCGTAGTCCGACAGGGCACCAACGCCTGCACATGCCTGGACAGGTGCCAGGGGCGCCAATCCCGCCGCCGGTGTCGCAATCGCTTCGATGCCATGCGGTCCCGTTCGAGCATGGCACGGCCGAGCCTCACGCCTCCGGGCCCCGTCCATTCGAGCCTCGCGCCGCCGAGCCTCCGGAATTCATGCTGCGCCACCGCGCCTCCAACATGGAGGGGCGCACCCGAGCCGTGGGCCGGCGAGCCTCACGCCGACAAGCTTCTCCGGCACCCGCGGCCGGCGCGCGAGCGGTCCGGCAGTCGCGGCCCCATCCTGGCCGGGACACGGCGCCGGCCAGGATGAACCGCCGTCGGCGCACCAGCGTCGGGCGCCTCGGGGATCACGAGCCCACCGCTGAACAGGAACGGCCCGGCGAGGCGCCGGGCCGTGTCCGTGGGAGCCGTCAGGATGCCGGACCGGCGCCCAACCGCGCGTCAGGCGGCGCGGATGCCGGCGAGGAAGCCGTCGATTTCGCCGCGCAGCTGCTGCGATGAGCGCGTCAGCGTGCCCGCCGCGTGCTGGACGTCCGTCGCGACCATGCCCGTGGCGCGGGACGCCTCCGACAGCTCGACGAGGTTGTTCGACACCTGCTCCGTGCCGGTCGCTGCCTCCGTCACGTTGCGCGAGATCTCGACCGTCGCGGCGCTCTGCTCCTCCACCGCGGCCGAGATCGCCGTCGTCATCTCGTTGATCGAGTTGATGATCGCGCCGATCTCCTCGATCGCCTTCACCGCGTCGCCGGTCGCGCCCTGCATCGTGCCGATCAGCGCCGAGATCTCCTCCGTCGCCTTGCCGGTCCGCTCGGCGAGGCTCTTCACCTCCGCCGCGACGACGGCGAAGCCCTTGCCCGTTTCGCCCGCGCGCGCCGCCTCGATGGTGGCGTTGAGGGCGAGGAGGTTCGTCTGCGAGGCGATCTCTGCGATGAGGCTCACCACCTCGCCGATCCGGTCGGACGCGCTCGCGAGGCCCTTGACGGTCGAGTTCGTCCGCCGCGCCTCGTCCACCGCCTTGTTCACCACACCCGACGCACGAACGACCTGGTGGGTGATCTCCTGCAGCGAGGAGTTCATCTCCTCCGTGGCCGAGGCGACCGTCTGCACGTTGGCGGAGGTCTGCTGCGCCACGCTGGAGGACGAGGTCGCCCGGCTCGCCGTGCCGTCAGCCGACGCGAGCAGCGACCGGGCGGTGTCGTTGAGCCTATCCGTCTCCGCGCCGAAGGTCTGCAGAGATGCGGCGACGGCGGTCTCGAAGCGAGCGATCAGCTGCCGCAGCGTTTCGACGCGCGCCTCCGTGCGCCTCGCCTCGGCGCGCTGCTCGGCCTCGAGCGCGATGCGCCGCTCGGCGTTCTCCTTGAACACCTGCACTGCGCGGGCCATGGCGCCGATCTCGTCGCCCCGGTCGCGCCCGGCCACCTCGACGGTGAGGTCGTTGGCGGCGAGCTGCTCCATCGTGCCCGTCATCCGGGAAATCGAGGCGCCGACGGCACGGTCGAAATAGATCGAGATCGCGATCGCCGCGGCGAAGGCGATGATGAGGAGCGTGATGACGACGATTTCCATCGTCGACATCGCGGCGTTGACCTCCCCCTGCAACTCCATCCCACGCTCGCGGCTCCGCTCGACCACGGCATCGGCCGCGGCTGCGAGATCGAGGAAGCTGCGCTCGGTATCGTCCATGCCCTGGCGCGCCTCGGCGTTCTCGTTCCGCCGCGAAAGCGCGAGGATCTCGTCGCTCGCCCGCAAGTAGTCGTCCCATTCGTTCGCGAGCGTGTCGGTCAGCCGGCGGGTCTCCGGCGTCTGCACGAGGTCGGCGAGGCGAGCGAGATCGCTCACGATCGTCTCGCGCAGCTCGGCGATCTTCCTGTCGATTGCGCCCATCGTCGCGTCGTCGGTCGACAGGATGTGGCTGATCTCGAGCACGCGGTGGGTCGCGATTTCGGTGCTGAGCCGGCCGACCGTCCGGGTCTGGGGCAGGATCTTTTCCGTCACGGCAACGGTCGCGGCGTCGACCGCGGCGAGCTGCCAGATCGCGAAGCCGCCGAGAAGCCCCGTCAGCATGGCAATGGCGGCAAGGGCAAGCCGCATCTTGTTTCGGAGGGATAGGGACGACATCTGAGGCGCTCCAGGTGCTGATCGACGCGCGTCTCGCGCGTTGATCGCACCAGATGCGTGACGGTGCTTGCATGGCCGTCGCGCGAGCCGCCCGGCGTTACGCCGGGCTTGCCTCAGGCAGGACCCTCGACCGGGTCGCAAGAAAGAACTGGTGCGCGCGCCGGCCGCATGGCATTTGGCACGGGCCCCGCACATCCGTAATGCCCGGCTCCCGGGCCGACAGACGACACCCCGCTTCGCGCGGGGGCCGCCGAACGAGAGACTGGACATGACGACCGCCCCCCGCGCGCTCCGCAACGTCGCGATCATCGCCCACGTCGACCACGGGAAGACCACCCTGATCGACGTGCTCCTGCGCCAGTCCGGCGCATTCCGCGAGAATCAGCGCGTCGCCGAGCGCGCGATGGACTCGAACGCGCTCGAGAAGGAGCGCGGCATCACCATCCTCGCGAAGGTGACCTCGGTCGAGTGGCAGTCGGAGGCGACGCCGCCCACGCGGATCAACATCGTCGACACGCCGGGCCACGCCGACTTCGGCGGCGAGGTGGAGCGCATCCTCAACATGGTGGACGGCGCGGTGATCCTCGTCGATGCCGCAGAGGGGCCGATGCCGCAGACGAAGTTCGTCCTCTCGAAGGCGCTCGCGATGGGCCTTCGCCCGATCGTCTGCATCAACAAGATCGACAAGCCGGAGGAGCGTCACGAGGAGGTGGTGAACGAGGTGTTCGACCTCTTCGACGCCCTTGGCGCGACCGACGACCAGCTGGACTTCCCGATCGTCTACGGCTCCGCCAAGCAGGGCTGGATGAGCCTCGAGCCGAAGGTCGGCTCGTCCGACACGATGGCGCCGCTGCTCGACCTCATCGTCAGCCACGTGCCGCCGCCGGAGGTGCACCCGGGCGACTTCGCGATGCTCGCGACCACCATCGAGGCGGACAACTTCCTCGGCCGGATCCTCACCGGCCGCATCACGTCGGGCACGGTGAAGCCGAACCAGACGGTAAAGGTGCTGGCCCGTGACGGCAGCCTCGTCGAGCAGGGCCGTGTCTCCAAGGTGCTCGCCTTCCGCGGGCTCGAACGGACCGCCATCGAGGAGGGCAGGGCCGGCGACATCGTGGCGCTCGCCGGGCTCGTGAAGGCGACGGTCGCCGATACCATCGGCACCCCGGCGCTCGAGCGGCCGATTCCCGCCCAGCCGATCGACCCGCCCACCCTCGCGATGACGTTCCGCGTCAACGATTCCCCGCTCGCCGGCACGGAAGGCGACAAGGTGCAGTCCCGCGTGATCCGCGAGCGGCTCCTGCGCGAGGCGGAGGGCAACGTCGCCCTGAAGGTGACCGAGACCGAGGGCGGCGACGCTTACGAGGTGGCGGGCCGCGGCGAGCTCCAGCTCGGCATCCTCATCGAGACGATGCGCCGCGAAGGTTTCGAGCTTTCCGTGTCGCGTCCCCGCGTCGTCTTCAAGCGCGACGAGGACGGCACCCTCCTCGAGCCCGTCGAGGAGGTGACGATCGATGTCGACGACGAGCATTCCGGCACGGTCATCCAGAAGCTCTCGGAGCGGAAGGCCGACCTTGTCGAGATGAAGCCGTCCGGCGCCGGTCGCACCCGGGTGATCCTGCATGCGCCGACCCGCGGCCTCATCGGCTACCAGGGCGAGCTCCTGTCCGACACGCGCGGCACCGGCATCATGAATCGCGTGTTCCACGACTACGTGCCGCACAAGGGCGCCATCCCGGTGCGCCACACCGGCGTCCTCATCGCCAACGCCGACGGCGAGGCGGTCGCCTATGCGATGTGGAATCTCGAGGAGCGCGGGCCGATGTTCATCGACCCGGGCATCAAGGTCTACCGGGGAATGATCATCGGCGAGCACACCCGCGGCAACGACCTCGAGGTCAATGTCATCAAGGGCAAGCAGCTCACCAACATCCGCGCCGCCGGCAAGGACGACGCGGTGAAGCTGACGCCGCCGATCCGCATGAGCCTCGAGCGGGCGCTCTCGTACATCAACGACTTCGAGCTCGTGGAAGTGACGCCGAAGAACATCCGCCTCAGGAAGGTCCACCTCGACCCGAACGACCGCAAGAAGGCCGAGCGCGCCGTCGAGGAGGTCTGACGGACCCGGCGCGGGGGGCCGACCCCGCGCCGCCCGGAGACCGGCGTCTCGCGAAGCCGACGTCTAGAGGATGATCCAGTCGCTGCTCGCCGTCTCGATGGTCTGGCTCAGGACGATGATCTCGAAGTCTGCGGCGAGGTCGCCGTCGTAATCGGCCTGCAGGAGGACGCCGAACGGACTGTCGGCGAAGCGAAGCTCGGCTCCCGCACCGGTGAACTCCGTCCCCGCGAAGGTGAACGCCGTGGCGCCGTTGCCGGCGCGAAGGTCGGCGTCGATGGCCGAGAGGTCGATGCGATCCTCGTCTCCGTCGAAGTCGGCGAGGCTGTCCCGGGTCAGTGCGTCGGGGCCGCTCTCGTTCCGCCGCAGATAGACGAACACGTCCGCACCGGCACCGCCCAGCAAGGCGTCGGCGCCCACGCCGCCGATGATCCTGTCCTCGCCGTCGCCGCCGGACAGGAAGTCGTCGCCACCTCCGCCCTCGAGGAGATCGTTGCCGCCGCCGCCCACGAGGACGTCGTCGCCGCCTCTGCCGTTCAGGTTATCATTGCCGTTCCCGCCGTAGAATTCCTCGTCGACGGAGCGGCCGAGCAACGTGTCGTTGCCCGCTGCGCCCTGGATAACCTCGATCTGCACGACGACATCGTTGTCACCCGCGCCCTGGCTGGCCGTCCGGCTCGCGAGGTCCACAGACACGTCTGCGGTGCCGAAGAAGAAGAGGACGTCCTCGCCGTCGCCACCGTTGATGGTGTCGTTGCCGAGCTCTCCCGCCGCGATCGTGTCGTCTCCCGCCCCGCCGACGAGGAGGTTGTCGCCTTCCCCGCCATAGAGCTGGTCGTTCCCCGCCCCTGCGGAGATGGTGTCGTTCCCTCCCCCGGCCGAGAGGAAGTGATTGTCGCCGTCCGAGCCGAAGATCCGGTCGTTGCCGCCGTATGTGGACACCCCCTCGATGCTGATCAGCGTATCCCGGCCGGTCTCGACGCTGCGCGCAACGCCGAGGGCGAGGTTCACGTGCATGTCCGCATCGGTCGAGTAGTACTGGGCGGTGTCACGTCCCTCGCCGCCGTCGACGGTATCGTTGCCTTCGGCGCCGGCGATGTTGTCGTCACCGGCTCCGCCGAAGAGAAGGTCGCTCGCCGAACCGCCATCGATCGCGTCGTTGCCGCCGCCGCCGTTGATCTCGTCCCGGCCGCCGTATCCGTTGATCTCGTCGTCGTCATCGCTGGGCACGCCGCCGGTCACACCCACGCTCACACCAGAGGGCAGGATAAAATCCCGGCGCGACGTCCCGTTGATGAAGGCCATAGGGTGTCTCAATCCTTGTGAAATTAACCTAGAACTATCGTATTCGCGTCCGCCGGTGGCTCGCCAGCAACCAGAAATGGCCGCGCACGAACATTGTGTGGGCTCGGGGGTTGGACGGGGCCGACGCATCCGCCGCATCGGGACCATCACGCTTGCTGGCGACGGTCGCCATGTGATGTCCTGTCGGGGATGACCGGCCGGAGGGTGGTGAGCTGACAGACGCGAAGCGAGGCGCGACCGGCGCCGCCGTCAGGTTCGACGGCGTCCAGAAGAGCTATGACGGCGAGAGCCTCGTCGTGAAGGATCTCAACCTCGATATCCGCCGGGGCGAGTTCCTCACAATGCTCGGGCCCTCAGGCTCCGGCAAGACGACCTGCCTCATGATGCTCGCCGGCTTCGAGCCGCCCACCCACGGCGAGATCTACCTCGACGGCCGACCGATCAGCCAGCTCCCGCCGCACAAGCGGGGCATCGGGATGGTGTTCCAGAACTACGCCCTCTTCCCGCACATGACGGTCGGCGAGAACCTCGCCTACCCGCTGAAGGTGCGCGGCAAGTCGCGCGCGGAGATCAGGGAGCGGGTGGACCGCGCGCTCGCCATGGTCGAGCTTCCGGGCTACGCAGGCCGGCGTCCGGGGCAGCTCTCGGGCGGGCAACAGCAGCGCGTCGCGGTCGCGCGCGCGCTCGTCTTCGAGCCGAACCTCGTCCTGATGGACGAGCCGCTGGGGGCGCTCGACAAGCAGCTGCGCGAGCAGATGCAGTACGAGATCAAGCACATCCACGAGCATCTCGGCGTCACCGTCGTCTACGTGACGCACGACCAGACCGAGGCGCTCACGATGTCGGACCGCGTGGCGGTGTTCAACGACGGCGTGATCCAGCAGCTTTCCTCGCCGGAGGACCTCTACGAGCATCCACGGAACTCCTTCGTGGCGCAGTTCATCGGCGAGAACAACAAGCTCTCCGGCACGGTGGAGCGGATCGACAGCGGCACCTGCGAGGTGCGGCTCGACGCCGGCGCCACCGTCCGTGCGGCAGCGGTCAACGTCGAGGGGCCCGGCGCGCGGACCACTCTGTCCCTGCGGCCTGAGCGGATCAGCATTCTCTCCAACGGCGCCGGCGAGGACGACACCGCGCTCGAGGGCCGGATCGAGGAACTCATCTACCTTGGCGAGACGATCCGCGCCCGCCTCTCTGTCGCCGGCAACCACGACTTCATCGTGAAGGTCCCGAACCGCGGCGGCGACCTCGGCCTCGAGGAGGGCCGCGCCGTGAGGGTCGGCTGGCGGACGGAGGATTGCCACGCCCTCGACCCGATTGCGGCCTGAGCCGCGATCGGCGACCTCAGCGGCGAAGCGCCGACGCCCGCGCGAGCAGCCGCTCCGCCTGGGCGAGATGCGGCCGGTCGAGCATCCGCCCGTCCACCGCCACCACGCCGGCGCCGGGCGCCGCAGCGAAGGCGGCCACCACGGCCTCCGCCTCCGCGATCGCCTCGGCCGACGGCGTGAAGGCGGCGTTGATGACGGCGACCTGCGCCGGGTGGATCGCCATCTTGCCGAGGAAGCCGTCAGCCGCCGCCTCGGCACATTCGGCGGCGAGCGCCGCCTCGTCGCGAAAGTTGGTGAAGACGGTGTCGACCGGGTCCACCTCGGCCGCGACGGCGCCGGCGAGGCAGAGCGTCCGCGCGAGGCGGAAGGTGTCGGTGTAGCGGCCCGAGGCGTCGCGCTTGCGGCTCGCGCCGAGCGCTGTCGCGAGATCCTCCGCGCCCCAGGTGAGGGCGGCGAGGCGCGCTCCTGCGTCGCGGTAGGTGCCGAGGCCGAAGAGCGCCGCTGCCGTCTCGGTGGCGATCCCCATGATCCGCGTCGCGCCGTCCGCGATCCCGTTCTCCGCCTCGTGGACGGCAAGGCGGGCGGAGAGCTCCTGCACATCTCGCGCCCCCTCCGCCTTCGGGAGCACGATCACGGCCGGCCGCGCCGGCATCACCGCGGCGAGGTCGTCCTCCACGAGCCCGCTGCCGAGCGGGTTGACCCGCACCGCCACCGGCCGGCCGAGCGCGGCGGCGGCCGCCGCCGTCCGCTCCCGCGCGGCGCCCTTTGCCTCAGCCGCCACCGAATCCTCGAGGTCGAGGATCAGGATGTCCGCCCCCGCCTCGGCGGCCTTCTCGATCTTCCGGTCGCTGTCGCCGGGCACGAACAGCCATGAGCGCATCGGACGTCCTCCGGGCAGCGGCAGAGCGGCGGACGGTGGCGGCGGACGGACCGGCCGTCAATCCGCGAGCCCTTCCAAGATGACGCGGAGAATCGGCGGCGAACGCGCGGAACTTCGGATGATGGAATTTCTTCTTAGAGTCCGTCAGGGAGGACCATCATGATGGACGACCAGACTAGAGACCCGCGCCGCACCAGCCCGAAGCCGGGTGAGACTGCACAGGGCAACCTGATGCAGGACAATGCTACGGAGGCGCCCGGCGCACCGCTCGCCGGAAACGGTGATCGCGGCACCGCCGGCGCCGGGCCGATGCAGGGGGCGGCGACCGCCGGCACCGGCGCGCCGGGCGGCCTGTCGGGCCGCATCGATCAGGGCGCAGCGGGCGAGGGCACCGGCGACCCGAACGGCCTCATCGGCGACGGCGACACGCGCCAGCCAGCCTCGGGCGGCGCGGACCGGCCGGACGACGTCCTCACCGGCGGCTCCCGGTCCGGCTACGGCGGCACCGGCCCATCCGACCCCGCCGGCAACTGGAGCGGTGACAAAGCGGGCGGCGGCGCAGGCGGCGGACAGCAGCCGATCGGCGGCATGCGGTCGGATGCCGACGTCTCCGGTCCCGGCGGCCCTTCGGGGTCGCGCAGCGGCGACGACCTCGGCACCCGTGGCGGCGACGATGTCATGACGGGCGACGCGGGCGGCCCGGAGACGCGCGGCGCCAAGGTCGACGAGGCCAACACCCCGCTCTCCGGTGCGCTGCCGGGCGAGGAGGAGGACGACGACATGGCGAACGACCGCAAGTCCACCGGCCCGACGGGCTGACCGCCGGCACGGCAACCGCGCCACACCGCCGCTGCCCTACTACCCGCGGCCGCGCCTCCTTGCGCGGCCGCTCTCAGATCACCCGGCCGGGGTTCAGGATCCCGCGCGGGTCGAGTGCCGCCTTCAGTGTCTGCATCAGCTCCACGGCGAGCGGCGGGCGCGTCAGGCCGAGATAGCGGCGCTTCAGCTGTCCGATGCCGTGCTCCGCGCTCACCGCGCCACCGAATCGGGCGACGACGGCATACACCTTCTCCTCCACCTCCGGCTTCTCGCCGTCGCGGAACGGCCGGTCGGCGGCCACGACGAAGTGGAGGTTCTGGTCGCCGACATGGCCATAGGTGAGGGGGTGGAGGTCGGTGCCGTCCACCGTCTCGCGCAGGGCGTCGGCGGCGGCGAGGAGGTGGTCGGCCGGCACCGACACGTCGAACGGGATGTAGGCACCGAAGATCTGGTTGTACGCCGCGGGCCCCTCGTCGCGCAGCGCCCAGAGCGCCTTCGCCTGCGCCAGCGAAGCGGCGACGACGGCATCGCCGAGCCAGCCCTCCTCGAAGGCCGCCTCCAGGAACGCCGTCAGGCGCCGCTCGGCGGCGGCATCCTCGCTGTCGCGCACCTCGAGGAGGAGGATCATCGGCGCTGCGAACGGGAGCGCGAAGGTGGTGCGTGCGGAGACCGTCCCCACGAAATCCGGCCACATCGCCTCGAAGGCGGAGAGGTCCGGCCCGAACGCCCGCCGCGCCGCGTCGAGGGCGAGGAGCGTGTCCTCGGCGCGGGAGAGCGCCAGCGCCGCGGTCGCCTTCCCGGCGCGCAGCGGCCGCAGCGCCAGCACCGCGCGTGTCACGATGCCGAGCGTCCCCTCCGTGCCGATGAAGAGCTGCTTGAGGTCATAGCCGGAGTTCACCTTCACCATCGTGTTGAGCTCCGACAGGATGCGCCCGTCGGCGAGCACCACCTCGAGCCCCAGCACCTGCGCCCGCGTCATCCCCGTCTCGATGACATGGAGGCCGCCGGCGTTGGTGGAGATCGCTCCGCCGACGGCCGCGGTCCCCCGCGCGCCGAAGTCGATGCCGAGCTCGGCGCCGGCGGCGAGCGCCGCCGCCTGAGCCTCGGCGACCGTGGTGCCGGCAAGCACCGTCATGGCGCCGGGCTCGATCCGCTCGACCCCCTTCAGCCGTTCCAGCGACAGCGCGAGCTCGCCTGCCCGCGTCGAAGCGCCGCCGCAAAGGCCGGTCATCCCGCCCTGCACGGCGACCGGCTGCCCGCGCCGATGGCAGATCGCCACGACTGCCGCCACCTCTTCCGGCGAGCGCGGCCGCGCCACGGCGACCGGCGGCCCGGCGCTCCAGCGTGTCCAGTCCGCCGCGTGGCGTTCCCTGTCGTCGTCCGCCGCGCTGATCCGGTCCGCCCCGACCGCGGCCGCGATCTCCTCCACGAGCCCCGGCTGCATCACCCCGTCCATGCCGCTCCCCGTTCAAGCCGCTCGCATGCCGCCCCGCCTTGGACAGCGCCGGCCGCTATGGTCTATCAGGTCGCGCGAACGGGGGTGAGAGCGTGAGAGATCCGGTGCGGGCGATCAGGCTGAGCGAGGGCGGGCGTTGAACGACGTTGCCGCCGGCTTCGACACGCGCGAGTACCGCCGGGCGCTGGGCCAGTTCGCGACAGGCGTGACGATCGTCACCTGCCGCGCCGAGGACGGCACCCCCGTCGGCATGACGGCGAACTCCTTCAGCTCCGTCTCGCTCGACCCGCCGCTCGTCCTCTGGTCGCTCGACCGGCGCACCCGCTCCTTCCCTCACTTCGCCGCGGCCGAGCGGTTCGGCTTCTCCGTCCTCAGCCAGGAGCAGGTGGAGCTCTCCAACCGCTTCGCACAGCACGGCGCCGACAAGTTCGACGGCGTCGACTGGACGGAGGGCCTCGGCGGTGTGCCACTCATGCCCGAGCCCGCAGCGACCTTCGAGTGCCGCCGCCACGCGGTGTTCGACGGCGGCGACCACCTCGTGATCGTCGGCCGCGTCGAGCGGTTCGTCCGCGCGGAGCGGCCGGGCCTCGTCTTCCACGGCGGGCGCTACGGTGCTGTCGCGCCGCATCCGGCGACCGCCGGCGCCGGCCGCGACGAGCCCGGCGACCGGCACCCCTACGACGACTTCCTCGTGCCGCTGCTCTTCCGCGCCTACAACCACGTCTTCCGCGCCTTTGCCGAGACGCTGGCCGCCGAGGACACCACCGGCTCGGAGATGCGGATCCTCTCCGTCCTTGCCGCCTCCGGTCCGACCACCGACGAGACGCTTCTCACCCGCTCCATGCTGTCGCAGACGAGCTACGCCGAGGCGCTCGAGGCGGTGCTGGCCGCGGGCTACGTCGTCCCCGAGGGCACGCTCTACCGCATCACGCCGAAGGGGGAGGGCAAGCTCGCCGACCTCCTGCGCCATGCCGACGCGCGCGAGCGGCTCGCCACTGAGGGCCTCGACGGGACGGAGGTCGAGCTTCTGCGGACGCTCCTGCGCAAGCTCGTCCTCAGCCACGAGGCCTGACGGCTCGTCGAGGGCCGCGACGCCCGGCGCTCGTCGTCAGCCGCGGGGCCGGACTCCCGACTCCGCGAGAAGCGGCAGCACGCGCTCGCAGAAGAATGGCAGCTCCGCCGCGGCGTTGACGAACGACAGTCCGGCGCCGAGGAACCCCGCCGACGCGATCCGCCCGATCTCCTGCGCGATCCGTTCCGGGCTCCCGACCAGCGGATAGCTCCCGGCGCCGCCCGCGAAGCGCTGGGCATATCGGTCGTAGGCCGCCTCGTCGTGGCTGCGGGAGAACTGGCGCTTGCCCGCCATGTGCGCCGCGACGGCCGCATGGTCGGCCCGGTCGAGCGCGTAGTGCCGGTAGTAGTCCTCCGCCTCCCGGTCCGTCTCGCGGCAGACGACGTGGCACACCGTGTAGACGCCGATGTCCCGCCCGGCGGCCGTCCCGCGCGCCGCCATCTCCGCGACGTGCCGTGCGCCGTCGTCGATCTCGGAGAAGGTCGTGAAGAGGACGTCGCACCGCCGCGCCGCGAACGCGCGGCCTGGCTCGCCGAACGCGGCGTTCATGACGAGCGGTCGCGGCCGCTGCAGCGAGGCCGGCCGGCTCACCACGCCGGAGAGGCGATAGTAGAGCCCCTCGTAGTCGAACGGCGCGTCCTCCGCGTATGCCCGCTCCACGATCTCGATCCACTCCTCCGCCCGCGCGTAGCCTTCCGCATCGGGGACGACGCCGAACATTGCGAACTCCGCCGGGTTCCAGCCGACGACGATGTTGAGCCCCGCCCGCCCGCCGGACACGTGATCCACGGTGGCGAGCGCCTTCGCGGCGTAGACGGGGTGGACGAGGGGGACGTGCACCGTCGCGAACACCGCGATGCGCCGCGTCACTGCCGCGATCGCCGCCGCCCAGGTGAAGGTCTCGAACGAGTGCTCGCGCGCCCGCGTCTCGCCGCCGAACCCTTTCCAGCGCGCGATGGGGAGCAGGAAGTCGAGCCCGGCCTCGTCGGCGATCGTCGCCGCGGCGCGGTTGTCGTCCCACGAGGCGCGCCAGCGCTCCGGCACCGTGGTGATGGCGAGCCCGCCGTCGGCGTTGAGGGAGAACACGCCGAGCTTGAAGCCGCGGCGGTCGGCGAGAGGGTGGGTCATGGCTCGAGCCTACGCCGCGTCCCTGTGGCCCGCCAGAGCGCGCGGGAGCCTCCCCGGGGCTACGTGCCGAAGTGCCTGCCGGAGATTGACGACGCCCCGCCGCGGCGCTTCTCTCCGCCGCTGCCGCAGGAACCCGCCATGAGCGCCGCCGACGCCCCCGAACCCGCCGTCCGCTTCCGCCTCGCCCGGCGGGACGACCTCGCCGCCATTGTCGCACTCCTTGCCGACGACATCCGCGGCCGGGGGCGCGAGGTCGTGTCTGACCCGCCCGACCCCGGCTACGTCGCCGCCTTCGAGGCGATCGAGCGCAATCCTGACGACCGCCTCGTGGTGGGAGAGGCCGACGGCCGGATCGTCGCCTGCGCGCAGCTCACGGTGCTCCACGGTCTTGGCCACCGCGGCGCCCGGCGCGCCCAGATCGAGGGCGTCCGCGTCGCCGCCGACTGCCGCGGCGAGGGTATCGGCGAGGCGCTGATCGAGCACCTTGCGGGCCTCGCCCGCGCCGAGGACTGCACCACTCTCCAGCTCCTCACCTCGCTGATCCGCGAGCGGGCCCGCGCCTTCTACACGCGCATCGGCTTCCACGAGACGCACGCCGGCATGAAGCGCGAGCTCTGACGCGCCGGTCCGAGGCTCTCCGCAACCCGAGAGGGTCGGGAGCCTAGTTGTCGCCGCCGGGGCAGCCCATGCCGTCGCTTCCCTCGCAGCCGTCGGTGTCGGCGCTCTGGATCATCTCGTCCTCGGTGAGCGCCATCGGATCACGGTCCGCCGGCTCGTTGGCCATGTTTCCCTCGCCGGCGATCGCTGCCTCGTCCGCGATCGATTCCATCGGCGTCGACGAGGTCTCCTCACGGATCACCTCGTCGGTCAAGACGGGCTTGCGCTCCGCCGCGACGGCCGAGCCGCCGGCGACGAGCGCGGCGAGAAGGAGGGGGAGGGCGGTGCGGGTCATGGGATCTCCGTCGTGTTGGCGGCTGCCGGGCCGGCGATCGCCCATGTAGCGTCAGCCTGTTGCGCCCCGCCAGTGCCCCGCCGCCACAGCCATGCGGAGGTTGGCACGCGCATCACCCGGCACGCGGCTCTGCGCCGGATGACCCAGGCCGGAACACCGCCGATGACGCGGCCAGTGTCTGCACTGCCGGACGCGAAGCGGGGGGAAAAGCAGAGCTGCGCCACTGACGGCTGCGCGTGGAGAAGGGTCCGCCCATTGGCCCCCCGCTTGCTTTTCCCATGCATCTGGATGGAACTGTCTGTCCGCCTCACAGGCGGCAATGATCCGCCCGACGGGCAGACAACAGGAGGGAGTTTTCCATGAAAGCGTTCTGGCTCGGCCTTGCCGCCGGCCTCTTCGGCCTCGTCACCGCTGCGGGCGCGGAGACGCTCACCGTCGGGGCCTACCCTGCCAATCCGCCGTGGGAGATGAAGACGGAGACGGGCGACTTCGAGGGCTTCGAAATCGACCTCGTCAACGCCATCGGCGAGAAGCTCGGCGTCGACGTCGAGTTCCAGGACCTCGGCTTCCAGGCTCTCTTCGCCGCCACCGCCTCGGGCCGGATCGACGCCGCCATCTCGTCGATCACCATCACCAATGAGCGCCTGCAGAACCAGGATTTCACGCAAGGCTACTACGACGCGGACCTCGGCATCGGCGCCAAGATCGAAGGTGAGGTGAAGACCCTCGCCGACCTGAAGGGCCGCACCGTCGGCGTGCTCGCCACGTCCACCGGCGACCAGTGGGCGCAGGCGAACAAGGACGAGGTCGGCATCGCCGAGATCCGCTCCTACCCGACCAACGAGGCGATGCTCCTCGACACCTTCAACGGCCGGACCGACGCCTCGATCACCGACGTCACCGGCATGACCTTCGCCTTCCAGCAGATGCAGGGCATGGAGGTCGTCGACCGCATCCGCTCCGGAGACCGCTACGCGATCATGCTCGGCAAGGGCTCGGAGTGGACGCCCCGCCTGAACCAGGCGATCTCCGAGCTGAAGGAGGACGGCACGCTCGCCACGATCTACGAGAAGTGGTTCGGCGAAGCGCCCGACCCGAGCACCTCGACGGTGATGGTGGTCGACCTCCCGACGGCGCAGTGACCGCTTGGACATCTTCGACGTCTTCTTCAACACGGAGGTGATGCTGAGGACCCTGCCCATGCTGTGGCGGGGTCTCGGCAACACCCTCCTCCTGTCGGCGGCGGCGATCGTGTTCGGCGCCGTCGTCGGAATCCTGTGGTGTCTCGGAAAGCTTTACGGGCCGCGGCCGGTGCGCTGGCTGTGCGTCTTCTTCGTCGACATCTTCCGCGCGCTGCCGATCCTCGTCCTCCTCGTCGTCGTCTACTACGCGCTCCCCTTCGTCGGCATCCGCCTGTCGTCTTTCACGGCGGCGACTCTCTGCCTCGGCCTCGTCCTCGCCGCCTTCACGGCGGAGGTGTTCCGGGCGGGCATCCAGAGCCTGCCGTCCGGTCAGTGGGAGGCGGCCCGCGCGCTCGGCCTGCCGTTCGCCGTCACCTTGTGGAAGGTGATCCTGCCGCAGGCGGTCCGGGTGGCGATCCCGCCGCAGACGTCCAACTGCGTCGCCATCGCGAAGGACACCTCGCTCGCCTCGGTGGTGGCGATGCCGGACCTGCTGAAGCAGGCGACGGACGCGCAGGCGCTGACGGCGAACCCGTCACCCCTCATCGCGGCGGCGATTATCTATCTCGTGATCCTGTGGCCGGCCGTCCGCATCGTCTCGTGGCTCGAGGACCGCGCCCGCGTCGCACGCACCGCCTGAGGCGGGGGCTCAGCTCCCACCGTCAGCCCTCATGGATGCCGTCGGCGGTGAACTTGCCGCCCTGGTACACCGCCTCCGGCGCATCGGCCGGCGGCAGGGGGAGGCGGGCGTCGAGCACGGGGCGGAACGCCTCCGCGTTGTCCTTCGGCCGCCAACCGATGAAGCGCGCCGCGGTGTTGTCCCACCAGCACCGGTCGTTGTCCGACACGCCCCAGATCACCGGGCAGCCGAGCCGCGGCACGCGGAACACGCACTCGATCAGCGAGATGAAGTCGTCCGGCGACAGCCATGTCGCGAGCATCCGGTGGTCGCGCGGCTCGGGAAAGCAGGAGCCGATCCTGACCCGCGCCGTCTCCTGCCCGAACTTGTCGTGGTACATCAGCGCGAGCGCCTCGCCGAAGCACTTCGAGACGCCGTAGAGCCCGTCCGGCCGCATCGTGGCGGAGGCGTCGAGCGGCTCGTCCTGCCGGTAGTAGCCGATCGTGTGGTTGGAACTCGCGAACAGGATGCGCGGCATCCCCGCCGCGCGCGCCGCCTCGTAGAGGTTGTACATCCCCGCGATGTTGGTGGCGGCGATCCGATCGAACGTGTCCTCCACCGAGATGCCACCGAGATGCACGATGCCGTCGCACCCGGCGACGAGGTCGAGGACGGCGCCGCGGTCGGCGAGGTCGCACGGCACCACCTCCTCGCGCGGGCCGGCGGAGCCGAGGTCGGCGATGTCCGACAGGCGCAGGACGTCCGCCATGTGGCCGAGCCGCTCGCGCGCAAGGCGGCCGAGGTTGCCGGCCGCGCCGGTGATGAGGAGGCGGTTCATGGCTGCTCGATGAAGAGGGACGGAAGGGTCAGCGAGATCGCCGGAATATACGTGGTCAGCATCAGCGCGACGAGGATCGCGAGGTAGAACGGCCAGATCGTCTTCACCGCCTGTTCTATTCGTATCTTGCCGATCACGCAGCCGACGAAGAGGCACGCCCCCACCGGCGGCGTCGTCAGCCCGAGGCCGAGGTTCATCATCATGATGATGCCGAACTGGATCGGGTCCATGCCGAGATCGCGCACCACGGGCAGGAAGATGGGGGTCGTGATGAGGATCAGCGCCGCCATGTCCATGATGCAGCCGAGCGCAAGCAGGATGACGTTCAGCATCAGGAGGATGACGATCGGGTCGGACGAGATCGCCGTCAGCGTCCCGGCCAGCGCCTCCGGCACCCGGTAGAGCGCGAGGAGGTAGGCGAAGGCCGACGCGGTCGCGACGAGGATCATCACGAGGCTCGTCGTCCGGACCGCGCCGAGCACAGCCCGCATGAAGGCGGGCCAGGTGAGCTCGCGATAGACGAGCGCGGTCACGAGGAGCGCCCAGATCGCGCCGAACGCGCCCGATTCGGTGACCGTCATCACCCCCGAAAGGACGCCGCCGACAATGATGACCGCCGTGAAGAGGCCGGGGATCGCGGTGACGAACGAGACCGCGAGCGCGGTGAAGCCGGGGAACTTCTCCGCCCCGTAGCCGCGGCGGACGGCGACGATGTAGGCCGCCACGGCGAGGCAGAGGCACATCAGGACCCCGGGCACGACGCCGGCGAGGAACAGGGAGGAGACCGACACCCCGCCCGCCGCGACGGAGAAGAGGATCATGTTGTGCGACGGCGGGATCACGACGCCGGCGATCGACGAGGTGACGGTGACGTTCACCGCGTAATCCGCGTCGTAGCCCTTCTCCTTCATCACCGGCATCAGGATCGACCCCAGCGCCGAGGTGTCGGCGACGGCGGAGCCGGAGATGCCGCCGAACAGCATCGAGGCGAAGACGTTGACGAGGCCGAGCCCGCCGCGGACCGCGCCCACGGTGGCGGCCGCAAGCTTCACGAGCCGCGCCGCGATGCCGCCCTGCATCATGAGGTCGCCGGCGAAGATGAAGAAGGGGATCGCCAGCAGCGAGAAGACGGACACGCCCGAGAGGACGCGCTGGAACGCGACGTAGAGCGGAATGCCCTCGTAGAGGAAACCCGCCACCGTCGCGAGGCCGAGCGCGAAGGCGACCGGGACGCCGACCACCATCGACCCGAAGAAGACGCCGAAGAGGAGGATGAGGCCCACGTCAGTCTCCCGCCATCCGGTGATGGCCGGCGATCCTGATGGCGAGGCTCGCGAGCGCGAAGAGGACGATGAGGACGCCGCAGATCGCGATCGGCGCGGCCCGCCACCCCTCGGAGACGCCGAGCATCTGCACCGTGCGCCGCGACATGCCGAGGGTGAGAGCCGTCCCGTACCAGGCCATCGTGGCGCCGAAGCCGGCGAGGGCGACGTCGGTCAGGAGCCGCAGCGCATGGCGGATGCCGCCCGGCATCGCCTCGCGGATGAAGTCGATGGAGAGGTGGGAGGACCGCCACACGCCGACCGCGGCGCCGAGGAAGGTGATCCAGACGATGAGGAGAAGCGCCAGCTGCTCGACCCACGTCGGCGTGTCGTTGAGGACGTAACGGCCGAACACGAGCCAGCCGAAGATCGCGATGAGGAGCACCATCATCGCGCCGGAGACGAGCATCACGGCCGCGGCGACCCGGTCCAGGACGGCGACCACCGCGGCGAGCACCGGCGGCAGCCGCGACGGCGGCGTCTCCTCGGCGGCCGAGGGCGAGGTGAGGACCATGGGCGCTCCCGAGAGGGTTGCCGCGGCACGGGGGCGCCGGACCGGCGGGGCCGCCGCCCCCTCGAGCGGGGGGCGGCGTCGGTCGGCGGAGCCTCAGTTCGTCGGCGTCGCCCGGATCTCGGCGACGAGGTCGGCGAACTGCGGGTTCTGACCGAGGAATCCGTCGTAGACGGGCTGCATCATCGACTGGAACGCCGCCTTGTCGGCGACCTCGTTGATCTTGGCGCCGGCCGCCTCGACCTTCGCCTTCGATTCCCCTTCGCGCTTCGCCCAGAGCTCGCGCTGCATCGTCGCCGCGTCGATCGCCGCCTGGCGGACGATCTCCTGGTCCTCCGGCGAGAGCGCCTCCCAGCTCGACTGCGAGATGCAGATGCACTCGGGGATGATGAGGTGCTCGGTCAGCGAGTAGTAAGGCGCGACTTCGAAATGGTTGGTCGATTCGAACGAGGGATAGTTGTTCTCAGCGCCGTCGATCACGCCGGTCTTGAGCGACTGGTACACCTCGGCGAAGGCCATCGGCGTTGCGTTGCCGCCCATCTGGTCGATCATGTCGACGTAGAGCTGGTTGTTCATGACGCGCATCTTGAGGCCGTCGAGATCGGCCGGCGTGTTGATCGGCTTCTTGGTGTTGTAGAACGAGCGGGCGCCCGAATCGAACCAGGCGAGGGCCACGACACCCTCCTCGCTCATGTCGTCGGAGAAGCGCTGGCCGATCTCGCCGACCATCACCGCGTGCATCTGATCAATGCCGGTGAACAGGAACGGCAGCGACAGGACGTTGATCGACGGGACGAACTCGCCCATCGGGCCGAGGTTGAAGTTGGCGAAGTCGAGCGCGCCGTTCCTGAGCTGGTCGATCGCGTCCGGCTGGTCGCCGAGGACGCCGTTGTTGAAGACCTCGGCGGTGACGCGGCCCTCGGTCTTCTCCGTCACGTCGGTCGCGAACTGCTCGAGCGCGACCGTGTTGGGGTAGCCCTCGGGGTGGATGTTCCAGCCGCGCCAGCTGGCGGCGTCGGCGGCTGCCGTCATCGCAAGGGCGGCGACGCCGGCGAGAAGGCCGGCCCGGAGCATGGTCGTCATGTCAGTCCTCCCTGGTTTGTGTGGCGCGATGCGTCGCGCCTGTTGTTCTCGCGTCCGAGAGCCGGTTGGGCGGCGGACCATCCGCAACGGGCGTCTTGTCAGCGTCTCTCCCTCGGCGCATCATGCACCTGTCTGACAAGTCGTCAAGTGGGATGCGGACGGAGGTGGAGTGAGCGGGACAGGCACCCTGCGGCGCAAGGACGTCGCCCGCCCCTCGCGGGTGGCGGACGTGAGCGCGGCACTCCGGCGGATGATCGCCTCCGGGGCGGTGGCCGTCGGCGACAGGCTGCCGGGCGAGCTCACCCTCGCCGCCGAGCACGGGGTGAGCCGCACCGTCGTGCGCGAGGCGATCGCCGCGCTCCGCGCCGACGGGCTCGTCGAGGCGCGGCAGGGGGCGGGCGTGTTCGTCACCGCCGCCGCTCCGCCCGCCACGCGGCTTCAGCGGATCGACCCGTCCCGCATCTCCTCCGTCATCGAGATGCTGGAGCTGCGCGCCGCCGTCGAAATGGAATCGGCGAGCCTCGCTGCCGCCCGCCGCTCCCCGGCACAGGCGGAGGCTATCTGGGAAGCGTGCGAGGTGATCGAGGCGCGCATTGCCGCCGGTGCGTCGACCACCGAGGCCGACCTCGCCTTCCACCTCGCGATCGCCGACGCGACCAACAATGCGCGTTTCGCCGAATTCCTGCGGATGCTGGGGGGCACCGTGATCCCGCGTCGCGCGCTCCGGGAGGCCGAGGGCGAGGCGGTGCCGGACGACTACCTCGTCCAGATCCAGGCCGAGCACCGGACCATCGCCGATGCGGTCGCGCGCGGTGACGGGGACGGCGCGCGAGAGGCGATGCGCATCCACCTGAAGGGCAGCGTGCAGCGCTATCGCAGTCTTCTGCGCGGCGGATGACGGCGGCCCGCCGCCGGCCGCTCCGCCACGACGCCAGCCCCCACTTGTCCGACAACTTGTTGACAAGCGGGGCAGGGTCTCTAGGGTGCGCGCCGACGCCCGCCCGGAGACCCCCATGGACCCCGAACAGTTGAAGGCGGCGCTCGGCGCCGGCCTCCTGTCCTTCCCCGTCACCGCCTTCGGCCCGGACGGCGCCTTCGCCGCCGCGCCCTACCGCGGCCATGTCGAGTGGCTCTCCGGCTTCGGCGCGAGCGTCCTCTTCGCGGCGGGCGGCACCGGCGAGTTCTTCTCCCTCGCCCCCGCCGAGGTGCCGGCGGTGGTGTCGGCCGCCAAGGACGCCGCCGGCGCGACGCCCATCGTCTCCGGCTGCGGCTACGGCACGGCAATGGCGGTCGACCTCGCCCGCGCGGCCGAGGCGGCGGGCGCCGACGGCATCCTCCTCCTGCCGCACTACCTCATCGAGGCGCCGCAGGAGGGGCTCGCCGCCCACGTGGAAGCCGTCTGCCGCGCGGTCGGGATTGGCGTCGTCGTCTACAACCGTGACAACGCCATCCTGCAGCCGGACACGCTCTCCCGCCTCGTGGAACGCTGCCCCAACCTCGTCGGCTTCAAGGACGGCTCGGGCGACATCGGCCTCGTCCGACAGATCACCACCACCCTCGGCGACCGCCTCGCCTACGTGGGCGGGATGCCGACGGCCGAACTCTTCGCCGACGCCTACATGGGCGCAGGCTTCTCCACCTACTCCTCGGCGGTGTTCAACTTCGTGCCGGCGCTCGCGAGCGAGTTCTACACCGCGCTCCGCGACGGCAACCGGGCGCGGACGGAGGCGGTCCTGCGCGGATTCTTCTATCCCTTCCTCGCCCTCCGCAACCGCCGCAAGGGCTACGCGGTGTCGGCGATCAAGGCCGGCGTCCGCCTCGTCGGCCACGCCGCGGGTCCCGTCCGCCCTCCCTTGACGGACCTCACCGCCGCGGAGGAGGAGACGTTGCAAGCCCTCATCGAGGAGGCGAAGCGCCTGTGAGAATCGAACGCGTCCTCACCCACATCCTCGACCACCGGCTCGACGTTGCCTTCGAGAGCGCCTCCATGCGCTTCGACCGCCGCCAGCACTGCCTCGTCGAGATCGTCTGCGACGACGGCACCGTCGGCTGGGGCGAGTGCCTCGGCCCGGCGCTCCCCAACGCCGCCGTGGTCTCCGCCTACGCGCCGGCCCTCGTCGGCCACGACCCGCTCGACACCGAGATCATCTGGCAGCGCCTCTACAACCTCCTGCGCGACCAGGGCCAGCGCGGGCTCACCGTGACGGCGCTCTCCGGGATCGACGTCGCGCTCTGGGATCTGAAGGGCAAGCGGCTCGGCCTCTCCGTCTCGCGCCTCCTCGGCGGCCGCGTGCGGGGCAGCGTCCACGCCTACGCCACAGGCTCGTTCCGGCGCGACGGCGTCGACCGGGTGGAGGACAACGCCGCCGAGTGCGCCCGCCACGTGGCGGACGGCTTCCACGCGGTGAAGATCAAGATCGGGTGGAACGTGCGGGACGACCTCCGCGTCATCGCCGCCGTCCGTGAGGCGATCGGACCCGACGCGCGGCTGATGATCGACGCGAACCACGGCTACTCGGTCGGCGAGGCGCTCGCCCTCGGCCGCGCCGCCGCCGACTACGACGTCGACTGGTTCGAGGAGCCGGTGCTTCCCGAGCAGCTCGGCGCCTACCGCGAGGTGAGGGCCGGCCAGCCGATCCCGGTCGCCGGCGGCGAGACGTGGCACGGCCGCTTCGGCTTCGCCGAGCCGCTGGCGACGGGCTGCGTCGACATCGCCCAGCCGGACCTCTGCGGCGTCGGCGGCTTCACCGAGATCCGCCGCGTCATCGACCTCGCGAGCGTCCACGGCATCCGCATCGTCCCGCACGTCTGGGGCACGGCGGTGCAGATCGCCGCCTCGCTCCAGCTGGTGGCGGCGCTCCTGCCCGACCCGCCGCGCCGCGACGCGCTCGCGCCGATCTTCGAGTTCGACCGCACGCCGAACCCGTTCCGCATGGCGATCGCGAAGGAGCCGTTCGTGCCCGACGCCGGCGTCCTCGCGATCCCCGACCGGCCGGGCATCGGCATCGAGATCGACCGCGACGCGCTCGACGAGTACAGGTTGCGCCCGTGATCGAGCGCCGCTTCACCGGCCGCCCGCCGGCGATCCGCCTCCCCGCCGGGACGGTCGACACCCAGATGCACGCCTACCTGCCGGGCTTCCCCGCCGTCCCGCCCGGGCCCCCGCTCCCGGAGGGGCTGCCGGGTCCGGCCGAGTACACCGAGGTGATGCGCTGGCTCGGCATCGACCGGGTCGTCGTCACGCAGGGGAACGCGCACCAGACCGACAACCGCAACCTCCTCGCCTGCCTCTTGACATTCGGGGGCACCGCGCGCGGTGTGGCGGCGATCCGGCCCGACACCCCGGATGCCGAACTCGAAGCACTGCACGAGGCCGGGGTGCGCGGCGTGCGAATCATGGACCTCCCCGGCGGCGCGGTCGGGCTCGATGCGCTGGAGGCGGTGGACGCGCGTGCGGCCGCAATGGGCTGGTGCCTCGCCGTGCAGTTCGACGGCAACCGCATCGGCGAGCACGAGGCGCGCCTCGCGGCGCTCCGTTCGCCCTGGATCCTCGACCATCACGGAAAATTCTTCGCCGGCGCCGCGCCCGACGGGCCGGAGGTCGCCGCCCTCCGCCGCCTCGTCGACGGCGGCCGGGCGTACATCAAGTTCGCCGGCGTCTACGAATCGTCCCGCTCAGGGCCGCCGGACTACGCGGATGTCGCTGCCGTCGCGCGCCTCCTCGCGGCACAGGTGCCGGAGCGGATCGTCTGGGGCACCAACTGGCCGCACAACCTCGCCAAGACGACGGCCGACTACCCGGACGACGCGGACCTCCTCGACACGGTGGTCGGCTGGATCCCCGAGGCGCACCGCCGCCGGGTGCTGGTCGAGACCCCGGCGGCGCTGTTCGGCTTCAGCTAACGGCCTACTCGGCCGCCTCGGGATGCTGGGCGAACCCGGGCGCCGGCGGCCCAGCCTCCTCGTCCCGCCGCCGCGGCGCGGGGGCGAGCACTGCGGCATAGACGTCGAGCTCCTCTGCCGGGCGGTCGCGTCGGGCGGGCGCGCGGCCAGAGGCGGCAACCTCGCCGGCCGCCCGCAGCGGCACCGGCACTGCCGCCGGCGGGACCATCGGCCGGACCGGCTCCCACACCTCCAGCGGCCGCTGCGGCGCGCCACCCGCGAGCGCGAGCGCCGGGGCGGGGGCTGCCGGCGCGGCGATCGCCGGCGCACGGCCCCTCAGCCGCGCCCACGTCCGCGACACCGTCTCCGGAGCCGCCAGCATCACCGGCACCACCACCAGCGTCAGCAGCGTCGAGAAGGCGAGGCCGGAGATGATCGCGGTGGAGAGCTGCACCCACCAGATCGCCGTGATCCCGCCGACCGCCGTCGTCTGGTTGATGAGGTCGAGGTTCACCTGCGTCGCCATCGGGATGAGGCCCGCGATGGTGGTGATGGTGGTGAGCAGGATCGGCCGGATGCGCTGCGCGGCGGTGGCGAGCGTCGCCGTCAGGAGGTCCGGCTGGATCGTCTGCTCGCGGTTGAAGGTGTCGATCAGGATGATCGCGTTGTTCACCACGATGCCGGCCAGCGCGATCACGCCCGTCCCGGTCATGATGACCGAGAACTTCTGTCCCGTGACCGCCATCCCGAGGAGGACGCCGAACACCGAGAGGACGATCGTGAAGAGCGTCAGCCCCGTCTGATAGAAGCTGTTGAACTGGGTGACGAGCACGATG